>Ga0209673_1002731_pt1 | contig 11644 bp, 10 predicted proteins | sample AraplaCol_mMS_r2_2_FD_184274 | JGI IMG/M metagenome (GOLD analysis project Ga0209673, IMG submission 184274) | Arabidopsis root microbial communities from North Carolina, USA - plate scrape MF_Col_mMS_r2 (SPAdes) (version 3) | ecosystem: Host-associated > Plants > Roots > Endosphere | place... | reverse complement strand
GCACCTGAAGGCCGGCGACCGCGCTGCGGCCCACGCGCTGCTCGGCGAGGCGGGGCCCTTCATGCAGGCGGCGCTGGCAAGCGGGTACGTGCCGGCGCTGCGGGTGCAGGCGGCCTGGCAGTCGCTGGTCGACACCGGTCGGGCGGTCCTTCACGACAGCGAGTCGCATGGGCTGCCGAGCCTGCACGACCTGGCGTGCGACCGAGGGGCACGCAGGGAGCGAGGGCCGCTGCCGTCGCCGGCGATGCAGGGGCTGCGCGACACCGCATCGGCGTGATGCCGAACAGCGAACCCCGCGCGCCGGCCGACGCCACGTCGTGGCGTTTTGCCGATCTCGAACTCGACGGCAGGCGGCGCACGCTGACCCGCGCCGGCCTGCCGGTGCACCTGAGGCCACTCGCGTTCGACCTGCTGCTGCACCTCGTGCGGCACCACCGCCGCACCGTCTCGCGCGCCGAACTGATCGCGCACTGCTGGGGCGAGCGCGACGTGACGGAGGGCGTCGTGGCCCGCATCCTGGTGTCGCTGCGCAACGCGTTGGGCGATGCCGATCCGCAGCGCGGGTGGATCCAGACGGTGCCGCGCGTCGGCTACCGGTTCGTCGCGCCGGTGCGGGCGCTCGCCGCGGGGCCGACGCACAGCAAACCCGGCTCGACGGTGCGCCTGGCCGTGCTGCCGGTGGACAACCGCAGCGCCGACCCGCAGCTCGCGTGGGTTGAACTGGGGCTTGCATCGCTGATCGGCGATGGCCTGGCGACGCTGCAGGTCGTCGGCATTGCCAGCGTCCGGCGGGCGCTGGGGGTCTTGCAGGCCGTGCCGCCGGCGGCGCGAGCCGACACGGCGCGCTGCGCCCGGCTGCTCGCGCAGGCCCTCGGCGCGCAGGCCGTGCTGGCAAGCCGCTTCGAACAGCAGCAGGGCCGCTGCATGCTTCACCTGGCGCTGCATCGCGACGGCGCGCCGTGGCAGCAAGGCATCGTGCTGGCCGAAGACCTCGGGGACCTGCCGCCGCGGGCCGCCGCGCTGGTGGCGCGCTGGCTCGCACCGGCCGAAGGCGCGGCCGCGCTCGACCTCGGCGACGCCTTCCTGAACGAAGCCTGGCAACGTGTGCTGCGATGCGGCCGCGACGACAGCCTGCTGGAAGCCGAGCACCTGCTCGAGGTGCTGCGCGATGCGGGCGCCGATGCGCCCGAGGTCAGGCTCGAGCAGGCGCGCATCGCGCGGCTGCTCGGTCGACCGCAGGCCGCGCAGGCGCCGCCGCGCATCGAGGCGGGTGCCGCACGGCAGCACGATGCCGCGGCAGGTCCCGCGGACGACGCGCGCGACGGGCTCGCGCAGGCGCTGCGCGACGCCGAGCGCTCGGGCGACCGCCTGTTGCTGCGCGATGCCTGCGACGCGCTCGGGCAGGCGGCGGCGCTCGACGAAGACTGGGAGGGCGCGCTGCGCCATCACGCGATGGGCCTGACGATGGCGCAAACCTTGCACGATGCCGCGCGGGCTGCGCCGCTGTGCGGCCTGTCGCAGGCGCGTCTGCAGCTCGGCCTGCTGCGCGAAGCCGAGGCCGCCGGTGTCGAGGCGCTGCGCTGCGCGCGCCTCACCGGGGCCCAGCCGGCCCAGGGCCAGGCTGCGATGGCGCTGGCCGAGGCGTTGCGTGCAAGGCGCCAGACAGGCGCGCTGCGCGAACTGCTGTCCTCGCTCGACGCGCTGGCGGACGACCCGTCGGTCGCGATGCAGGTGGCCCGGGAGTCGTGCTGCCGCGCCACCTTGCTGCGCCTCGCGGGCCAGCATGACGCCGCGCTCGCCTGCATCGCGCAGGCGCGGCACGTCAGCCGCCGGCATCCGTTGCTGGCCGCGATCTGCGTGCGGGATCGGCTGCAGGTGCTGCTCGCCGCGCGCCGCTTCGATGCGGTGCAGGCGCTGTGCAGGCCCTTGGTCGCCGCGCGCACCGGCTGCCTCGATGCACGCCTCATGCCCTGGCTCGAGCTCGCGGTGGCGTGCTGCGAACATGCGTTGCACGCCGACCCCGCGATCGCGTTGCGGCGACTCGAGGCCCTGCTCGCGCGCGGGGGACGTTCCCATGCCCACGCGATGGCCGCGCTCGCCGCGGCCTGGATCGACCTGGACGCGGACCGCGCGACGCAGGCCGCCACGAGGGTGGCGGCGCTGGGCACGTGGCTCGAGCAGTCTCCGGCGGGCCGGCTGGTGGCGGCCCGGTCAGGTCATCTTGCGCGCGGGGGTGATGCAGGCGTCTCCGAACGCCTTCTGGATGCCGGAGCAGGCTTCGAGCGCCATCGTGAATTTGGCGGTGGCGCCCATGAGGGTGATCAGGCTGGAGGGGCTGACGTCGCCGCTCGACAGGGCGGCGGCCGAGGTGCCCATCTCGTCGGTCACGGAGGTGACGATTTCCGACATGTTCTGAGTGAAGCTGGTGATGGTATCTGCCAAGTCGTTCTCCTTTGAAGTACTGCAATCAATCGCGCCGGAACGCGAGGTGGGAGGGCGGACCGGCAAAGCTGCCGTCCGGACGGGGAACGTGGACGCAGCGCAGCGTCTCCAGCGCCGCCTGGGTGGCTCGCAACGCCGCATCGAGCTGGCGGTAGCGATCCACCGGATGCGGCCGCCGCAACTGCGAGGTCAGCGAGTCCTGCAGTGCGAGCAGGCGGGTGCGCAGCGCGGCGCGCACGCTGCCGTTCTCGTCGCGGCCCAGCTGCGCTTCCAGTTCGGTCGTGTAGGTGTGGGTGCTGGCGGGGGGGTGTCTCGGATTCATCATTACCTCGTGTAGCGCACGCGTTCGCCGCCTTCGAACACCAGCTCGCCGTTCTGGATCGCCGTCAGCGTGCGCCCGGCGATGCGGCCGCCGCGGATCACGCGCGTGCCGTCTTCGGTGACCAGGTACGGAGAGGGGCCGCCGACCACCGCCTGCACGACGAACGGCAGCACCGGCGGCGTGCCGTCGACGTTGGCCTGGATCGGCAAGGCCTCGCCCCAGTCGGCGCGGAACTTCTGGTGCAGCGCCTGCCACCGGGCCAGGTCGTCGCCCACCAGCTTGCCGCTGAGCACGACCTCGGGGACTTCGCGCGTGAACGCGATGCGGCGGTTCAAGCCGGCCGCCGTGATCTCGTCCTTCAGGCGCGCCAGCAGCGCGTCGGGCAGCAGCACCTCGGACTCCAGCTGGTGCAGCCCCGGCACGCGGCGGATGGCCACCAGCGCGGCGGCGTCGGCCACCGCCTCGGAGCGCGCACCGCCGCCGAGCTTCAGCGTGCCGCCGGCCGATGCCGGCGCGAAGCGCAGGCCGGCCGGCAGGTCGGCGGCGATCAGCGCCTCCTGCGCGGCGACGGCCAGCTCGTCCTGGGCGAACACCTGCAGCTGCGTTTCGGGTGCTTCGAGCGTCCCGGGCGCCGTGTCCTTCATCTGCTTCAGCGACTTCACCAGCTCGGCCTTGACGGCCGCGGTCGGCACGTAGCCGGCGATGCGCCAGGCATCGTCCGGCTGCTTCGTCAGCGTCAGCACGTCGTCGAGCGCGAGCCGCCGCAGCAGTTCGACCAGTGCGGCCGGCGGCCCGGCCTCGGCGGCGGACGCCGCCGAAGAGGCGGCCGAAGCGGCTTCGGCCTGCTGCGGCACACCGCTGGCCGTGGCCGCGGGCGCCGACGCGGCGGCCGCCACCTCCGCGATCGCGGTGTCGCCATGCCACCACGCGGCTGCGCCTGCGACGATCATCGACAGCACGGCCGCGACGATCAGTGCCACGCCGGTCCGCTGCGACAGGTGCCGGCGCCAGCCGCGGGCCGCCGATGTGTCCGCCGCGGCTGGGGCGGCATCGCGTTCGGGTGGCTCGCCCGCGGCCGCTGCCGGCACCCCCGCGGCCGCTGCGTCCGTCGCCGGCGCGGCCGGGGCGGCGAGGTCGCGCACCTCGGGCCAGGCCGCTTCGCCACGGTCGACGGTGATCCACACGCCGTCGAGTTCGATCGGCATGCCCGGCGCCAGCGGCAGCGCATGGGTCAGTTCACGCCCCTGCGCGTCGAGCACGCGACCGGCTTCGGGCCGCACCTGCACCGTGTCGCCGTCGACCAGCAGCGTCGCGTGCAGCCCGGCAATGCGCGGGCCGACCAGGATGATCGAGCCGTCGTCGCTGCTGCCGAGCGTGTACTCCCCGTCGCGCAGCGGCAGCCGGCTGCCGGCCTGCGCGCCGAGCAGCACGCGCAGCTCGTGCGGATGCTCCGGCGGTGTCGCGCGGGCGGGCTCGACCGGCCCGGTCGGTACGGCGGCCTCGCTCATATCTCGACCCGCGCGAGCGGCTGGATGTTGATCTCGGGCGTCAGCTCCTGGTACGAGACCACCGGCAACTCATACAGCTCGGCCTCGATCATCTTGCGCACGTAGCGGCGGATGTCCATCGAGGTCAGCAGCACCGGCCGCTGCGGGCTCGTCGACAGGTCGCCGACAGTGGTCTTGACCGCCTCGACGATCTGCTTCGACAGCTTGGGGTCGAGCGCCAGGTAGGAGCCGGCCGAGGTCTGGCGGATCGCGCTGCGCACCGCGTCTTCGACCGGTGGCGCGAGCAGGTAGGCCGGCAGCAGGTTCTGGCCGCTCGAATGCTTGTGGCTGATGTGGCGCTTCAGCGCGACGCGCACGTACTCGGTCAGCAGCACCGAATCCTTCTCCTTCTGGCCCCATTCGATCAGCGCCTCGCTGACGGCGCGCAGGTTGCGGATCGACACCTCCTCGGAGGCCAGGCGCTGCAGGATCTCGGCGATCTTGTGGATCGGCAGCACGCGCTGCAGCTCCTTCGCGAGGTCGGGGAAGCGCTGCTCCAGTTCGGCGACCAGCGCGCGCGCTTCCTGGATGCCGACGAAATCGGCCGAGTACTTCTTCAGCACGAACGCGATGTGGTAGCCGAGCATCTGCGTCGGCGTCATGAACGAGATGCCGGCGCGCCGCAGCGGCTCGGCGAACTCGGCCGGCGTCCAGATCGTGGCCAGGTGCGGCAGGAACTTCTTGTCGGCCTCGAACGGTACCGACAGCGCCGTCAGGTTGGCCGGCCGCTCGCGCACCAGCAGGTGTTCGGGGCGCAGCCGGCCCTGCGACACCGGCACCTCGGAGATCATGATGGTGTAGGTCTGCGACGGCAACCGGTCGTTGTAGCGCAGCTGGATGCCGGGGAACACCACGCCGAGGTCGAAGTACAGCGCCTTGCGGATCTTCACCAGCTCCTCGTTCAGCAGCGCCGCCGAGAAGGCCGATTCGAGGCCGGCGTGCACGTCGAGCATCAGCGGCACGGCCGGCGTGAAGCCTTCCTTGGCGTCGGTGGCTCTCTCGGCGCCGGCGCGGCCGCTCGCCTCCATCGCGCTGACGGTGGTGACCTGGCCGGTCTTCTCGTCGACAACGCGGCGCTCGCCGCGCGACAGCGTGTAGGCGACCATCCCCACCAGCGAACCCAGCCCGAGGAAGGTGGCCGTCGGCATGCCGGGAATGCAGCCGAAGCCGATCATCACGACGGTGCCGATCGCGAGCGCCTTCGGCTGCGACAGCAACTGCGCGCCGATGTCCTTGCCGATGTTGCTCAGCCCGCCTTCGCCGGTGGTCACGCGGGTGACGATCATGCCGGCGCAGATCGAGATGAACAGCGCCGGGATCTGCGCGATCAGGCCGTCGCCGATGGTCAGGATCGAGTAGACCTGCACCGACTTGGCCGCGCTCATGCCGCGCTGCAGCGTGCCGATCAGGATGCCGCCCAGCAGGTTGACGCCGACGATGATCAGCCCGGCGATCGCGTCGCCCTTGACGAATTTCATCGCGCCGTCCATCGCGCCGTACAGCTGGCTTTCCTTCTCGACCACCGAACGGCGCCGGCGCGCCTCGGCCATGTCGATGGTGCCGGCACGCAGGTCGCCGTCGATCGACATCTGCTTGCCCGGCATCGCGTCCAGCGAGAAGCGCGCGCCGACCTCGGCGACCCGCTCGGCGCCCTTCGTGATCACGACGAACTGCACGATCGTCAGGATCAGGAACACCACCAGGCCGACCACCAGGTTGCCGCCGACGACGAAGTGGCCGAAGGTCTGGATGATGTGGCCGGCGTCGCCGTTCAGCAGGATCAGCCGCGTCGTCGCGATGCTGATGGCCATGCGGAACAGCGTGGTGACCAGCAGCACCGACGGAAACGACGAGAACGCGAGCGGGCTCGGCAGGTACATCGCCAGCATCAGCAGGATCGCCGACAGGCACATGTTCACCGCGATCAGCGCGTCGACCAGCCAGATCGGCAGCGGCAGGATCATCATGAAGATGATGCAGACGATCAGCGCGGCCAGCACCAGGTCGTTGCGGTTCGCGACCGCCATCACGATGCGCTGGGTGCGCTGCAGCAAGGCATCCATCGGGTCAGGGCCTTTCGGGGTGGGTCGGGACGGCGCGCGCGGCGACGTAGGCGCGCATCGCGCGGGCGGAGTCGGCCGTGCGGCCCAGCGCCAGCAGCGCCTGGGCGTGCAGCACGTGGGTCACGGCATGGCCGTCGCCGTGGTCGAGCAGGCGCTGCAGCGGGGCCAGCGCTTCTTCGGGTCGGCCTTCCTGCAGGCGGCTGTACGCGAGGGAGCGCGCTGCCAGCGCGTCGAGCGGGTCGAGCTTGTGCAAGGCGTCGAACAGCACCGCCGCGTGGGCCGAATGCCCATGGCGCAGGTACAGGTGGCCGAGCAGGCGCATCAGGTCGGCGGGGCAGTGCGCCAGCGCGGGTGACGGGGTGGTGGCATGAGGCATCGTCATCAGCCTTGCAGCAGCGCGGTGGTGTAGAGGCGCAGCGTCTCGCACATGTCCTCCACGTGACTCATGACGCCGGCGCAGCGGCCGAGCTCGAGCGCGAGCGACGGGTCGGCATCGGCAGCGGCGCGCAGCTGCGGGACGGCCGTCGACAGTGCCTTCGCGAAATGCTGCGGCTGCAGCAGCGAGGCGTCGTCCAGCGGGACCAGCAGCGACTGCAGGATGAAGTCGCCGATGTCCGGCATCTCGAACAGCTGGTCGAGCACCGAGATCGCCTGCAACTCCGATGGCGACAGGTTCTCGGTCCAGCCGTAGCTCGACTCCGCAGGTGCGCCGCGGACGATCCGCTCCAGCCCGGAGCCGGTGCGCCGTGGGGCGATCGAGAGGGCGGTGCTGACGTCGGTCGCCATGGCGGTCGGTCAGCGGGCCTGCTGCAGTTCGAGGTGCAGGCGGGCGAGCGTGCCCATCGCTTCGTCGAGCGCCGCCGCGGTGACGCGCCGCTCCGGCAGGCGCAATGCCAGGAACAGCTCGCCGCTGTTGATGGCCGCCTGCAGCGGCCACGGCGCGCCGTGGCGGAAGTCCGTCAGGCGCAGCGCGCGGCGCAGCTGGGCGCCGGCCTGGTACGCCAGCGCGCAGCTGCGGTAGAACACCAGCACCGGCGTGTCGAGGTCGCCCAGGTGCACCATGCCGACCTGCCCGCCGCTGCCGAGCGTGAGCTTGAGCCGGCCGCCGGCCGACAGCTCGAGCCCGGGCAGGCCCACGGAGCGGCCGAATTCGGAGATGGCTTGGCGGATCCAGTCCATGGCGTGCGGGCGTCAGTGAACGGCGGCGCCCGGCGCAGCGACCGGCTGGCCCTGCAGCTTCTGTTCGTGGGGCGACAGCGTGTAGTGGAGGGGGTCGTCGAACTCTTGCTCGCCTTCCTGGGCCGACACCGCCGCATCGACGAGCTGGGCCCGGCGCAGCAGGTCGCTCTCCTGGGCGGCATCTCGGAAGGCGCTGTCGGGCAGCGTGCGGAAGATGCTGCCCAGCTCGTTGAGCAGGATGGCGCGTTGCTCGCCGCGCGCGAGGTCGAGCGCATCGCACAGGTTCTGGAACCTGAAGGCCGACGGCGTGCCGGGCTCGAACAGGTCGGGCCATCCCTTCAGCAGGACGGCGGCGTTCGTGGGGGTTCCGCGGCGGGTCATGAAGTCAAGGAAACCGGTGAAGTGATCGAGCACGACGGTGATCTGCGACAGGTTGGACATGGCGGTCACGAAGGAATGCAGCGCGGCGAGGTATTCGCGGGAGTGGTGGGATGACGCAACCGACAGGCCGCGCATGTCATCGCCGAGCGCGGCCCACAGGGTCTTCAGCGTGGAACGCAGGTTCTCGGCGCCAAACAGCTCAACGATCTTCCTGAAGGTGCCGCAGAAGCCGAGGTCGCCGTGAACCAGTTCGCAGTAGGCGTCCTGGAAGCTGGTCGGATCGGAGGTCTCGCTCGCCTGCGGCTGGGTGTTCAGCGACGCGAAGATCCGGTGCCGGTTCTGGTCGAGCAGGTCGTGCTCGGCATCGTCCGCCAACTCGAGCAGGCGCCGGCGATGCGTTGACAGGCCTGGCAGGTCGCAGGCGTCCGCCAGCAGCTCGGTCAGCTCCTCGCCGTTGTCCGAATCGTCCGAATCGGCGATCAGGTCGAGCAGGCCTTCGGGCAGGCCTTCGCGCCCGAAGATCGGCTCGAGCATGTCTTCCAGCTCGGCGGGGTCGCGTGCATGGGCGCGGCGCAACCGCCTGGACAACGAGCGCGCGGTGACCGGAAGCCGCTTGCCCGGCTTCTGCGAGGCCAGCGGAATCAGCTGCGCCAGCGCGTTGTGCCGCGGGTGCTTGTTGTCGTCGCTCTCGCGCAGGGCCACCTTGATCGTGCGCAGCGCCAGGTAGTGCTGCGTCGCGGTCTCGCGGTCGAGTGCCTGGCCGTGGCGAGGCAGGCGGCCGGTGCGCATGAACTGGACGGCGATCTGGCGAGCGTGCAGCTCGGCGCCGGTCGGCGTGCTCGTGTGCAACCCGGCCGCCGAGGGGGGCGGGGTCAGCAAGGCGATGCGCGGCTGCAGCGTGGCTGGCGACGTGGCGCTCCGGGCGTGCGGCACAGCCGATGCGATGGCGCGCGAAGAGGGTGTGAGTGAAGAGGGCGCGAGCGAAGAGGGCGCGAGCGAAGAGAGTGCGGGGCGGGTGCCCGCGGTGAATGGCGGGGCGGCGGCGTCACCGGGTGGCGGCGAATCGTCGCCGGCGTCCCAGGTCAGGATCTCCGCGCGGTGGGCGCCGATGGTGATTCTTCCGCGTGCCGCGCCCGTGCCGTGGCTGGTGGACGTCGGGACCGTTTGGGTGACGTGATTCTTCATGTCTCGCGATGCCTCTGCCTGCAGGGGGCGACTCCGCACGGATGAGTGCGGGTCGATGACTGAGTGCCGATGTCTGCACATCGGTTCCATCGACGTCGTCCTGTCAGGAGGCCGGGACGGGTGGCCCTTTTTGAATGCGGGATGGAACTGGAATCGCGGCAGCGGCACTCAGCACGCAACCTTCAATCCGTTTCGTTCGAGGAGATCGCCATGGCCATGCACCCCGACCCGCGCCGCGCCGCGCAGGCGCATTCATCCAAACAGCAAGCCCGCGTCGAGGCCGTGGCAGCGGGCCGCAAGCTGGTGGCCGACATCGACCGCGCGCTGCAGGAGGGGCGCCGCCGTTTCGAGGCGCTGGGCCTCGACTACCGCGCGGTGGCGGTTGGTCTGCAGCGCAGGTACGGCCCCGGTGGCGCAGCGCGGTTGCGGGAAGAGTACGACAAGGTGCTGTCGGCGATCGACGGCACCGAGCAGCGGCTGCGCAAGCGCTTCGAGGTGAAGCCGTCGAACGACGGCAAGTCGCGCCGGCCGCGCAGCATGGTCTGAGCAGTTCCACCTTCACCAAGGACCCCCATGGCAGCCGTCTACCTTCCCGTCTCGGCACGGCAACAGCTGGTCACGCTGGGCGTCATCACGCCGCAGCAGGCGGCCTTGAGCTACGACGAGTTGATGAACCTCGTCAGTGCCGTCAACAAGCCGCTCCTGTATGCCTGCTATGCGGCGGCGGTGACCGAGCAGGCGCTGAATGCGGCCCAGAGCGAGTACCAGGCGGTCATCGACCAGCAGGACCTGAACAACCTGTCGGACCAGGTATGGCAGTTGCGCGAAAAAATCATGAGGGCCAAGTGGCCGGAAAATGCCACCAACCAGAACCAGTTGATCGCGCTGTTCACGGCCGACATCGCTTCCGGTCTTCCGGAAGATCCGCCGGCGTCGAACATCCCGTCGACGATCGATCCCACGGTCATTGCATCGCGCAAGGCGGCGATGCAGGCGCAGGTGGATTCGGCCACGGCGTTGCTCGACGCGCTGACCCAGTCAACGGCCAGCGGATCGACGGTGGACTGGCCGCTGACGGCGGGTGCCGCGACGAAGTTCACCGAATGGCTGATGGCCCAGGGGATTCCGGCATCGGACGTGAGCGATACCTACTGGATAGGCTCAAGGGCATTGAGCTTCGACCTGACCGACCTCGAGAGGAGCTGGTCGCTCCCGACCTTCGACCCGGCTTCTGCGCCGACCCAACTGGTGCAGCTGACCGACAACGCCGAGTCCCCGCTGGGCGTCTATGACAGCGACACCGACGGCTTCTACGCGGTCGACAAGGCTTCTGTCGTCAAGGGGATTTCCTTGAGCTCGGCGAAGCGGTGGGGCGGCACGGTCATCGACTCGCTGGGCGTGAGCAGGAAACTCGTGCCGACCGACGATGCCAAGGACGTCGCTTCCGGAGGCAAGTTCGACCTCTACCCCTACGGCGACTCGAAGTACCTGGTTGTCCCTGCGGGCACGGATCCGTCATCGATCCTGATGAAAAACTACGGAACCGACTTCACCTTCTCGGGCAGCAACACCCGGTTGTGGAGCGACGGCACGTCGATCTACCAGATCGGGTTCGGCTGGGCGGAGGCCGCCTTCGATGTGGACTCACCCGACTACGCCGACTTCCAGGCGGCGTTGAAGGCCGGCATCGCCAGCGGCGACCCGGTGACGGCCTTTCTGGGTCATGGCCTCACCGTCTACACCGGTGCCGAGGCGAAAGCCTTCACCGGCATCGGCGAACACCATTCCACCTGGGAAACATGGTTCGAGGACAAGCTGGCCGCTCTCGACAAGAGCAGCGGTGTGCTGACCACGACCCTGTCCACCGAAAGCGCCCGCTTGTCCGAGCAGCTGAAGACGTTTCAGAACATCTGCGAGCTGGTGGGGAAATTGATGTCGGCCGTGAACGACGCGAAGACGAGCATGGCGCGCAAAGTCTGAGGAGCCCCCATGACGACCATCCAATCCTATGCAACGTTCCTGACCACGAACGACACCGACAACGTCGCGCACAACGTCGGCGTCACGATGTTGAACTGCTGCAGCGGGCTGGCGACCTCGATGCAGCAGTTGAGCGACCGCGTCGACGACCAGACGGAGAAGCTCAGCGCGCTCAACACCTTTTCCGCCACGCTGCGTGGCTACCGTCCGTCCACCGACGAGGACGACGCCACGAAGGCTGCATCGCAGGGCACATCGAGCGAACTCGGCACGACCGAGGCCGAGTCGAAGGCGCTGATCGCGAAGCTCGCGTATTACGGCGTCGTGGTCAAGACCGCCGACTACACCAAGCAGGACAGTGGCAAGCCCTACAAGGTGCAGCAAGGCGTCTACGACCAGTGGCTCATCGGTCTCGGAACCTCCGGCGACACCATATCGGCAGACATCAAGACGCTGGAGACGCAGGCCCAGTCGAGGATCGAGCAGTGGTCGAAGGCCACGGAGCTGGGAGCCGACTTCCTGAAGACCGCCGCGGACATCTGCCA
>Ga0209673_1002695_pt1 | contig 11786 bp, 13 predicted proteins | sample AraplaCol_mMS_r2_2_FD_184274 | JGI IMG/M metagenome (GOLD analysis project Ga0209673, IMG submission 184274) | Arabidopsis root microbial communities from North Carolina, USA - plate scrape MF_Col_mMS_r2 (SPAdes) (version 3) | ecosystem: Host-associated > Plants > Roots > Endosphere | place... | reverse complement strand
TAAACACCCCAACTGGAAGCTCCGCGACAAGCAAAAAGCAATCCGAACAAAAGGCCAAGCCCAAAAAGCACCCGGGGAAGCGGATGAGTCAGCACACGTGACCTGGCTGGGTCCGCACAATCGTTGGCGGACTTTGTTTCTTTGTGGAAGTTGGAAATTTCGATCGATCACGGTTTAGCACTCTCCTTGAAGAACCCGGCCGCCCCATCCCACATATTTCAAGATGGCGCCTAGCTTCGAGCAACTGTCCGAGCAGGACCTCCATGAAGAAGAGGAGGAGGAGATTGATTTCTCCGGTGCGTGCATACAGAATCTTCAATCGATCTTCTTAAGCCCGGTTGCCCCTCTCGGAAACTAATTTATTGGCGGGCAGATCTTAAAGCGCAATTCGAAGTCAAAGCCGACGAGGGTCTCGACACATTCGTCGTTATCGATGGCCTTCCCGTTGTGCCCGAGGACAGCAGACAGAAGCTTATCAAGTTCTTATTGAGAAAACTCAGCGCCGTCGGTCACACCTCCGAAGATGCTGTATTCATGCCCTTGAACGACAAGGGCATGTCCGAAGGGTGCGTACACATTTGATAATACCCCCATGATGTGAAGCGACGTGACGACGTGGAGTGTATGGATGCTTGGTTTTTACAGTTCTTAACATCTTTTTTTTTGTCGTTTGCAGATTCGCCTTTGTTGAGTATGAGACCCCCGAACAGGCTGTCGCCGCCGTTAAGCAGCTGCACGGCGTTCCTCTCGATAAGAAGCACACTCTCGCCGTGAACAAATTGATGGATATTGAACGCTATGGTCGGGAGGGTCGTGTCGATGAGGAGTACCAGGCTCCTCCAGTTGAGCCATTCAAGGAGAAGGAGCACCTGCGCTCATGGATGGGTGACGCCAATGCTCGGGATCAGTTCGCTCTTTACCGTAACGACAAGGTCGGCGTCTTCTGGAACAACAAGTCCAATCCCCCCGAGAATGTTGTCGACCGCGCACACTGGACACAACTCTTCGTTCAGTGGTCCCCCAAGGGTACTTTCCTCGCCTCCGTCCACCCCCAGGGTGTCCAACTCTGGGGAGGCTCCTCTTTCTCCAAGCAAAAGCAATTCCCCCACCCCTTCGTCCAACTCATTGAATTCTCGCCTCTTGAGGGCTATTTGACAACGTGGTCGGCTCGTCCGATTCAAGTCGAGGAGGGTCAGCCCGTCCTGACCTTCGAGGAGGATGGAAAAAACATCATTGTCTGGGATATCGAGTCCGGCAAGCCCCTCCGATCTTTCGTTTCCCACGATCTTGCAGCTGGCCCCGCCGCTGAGGGTGATGTTGCGCCCAAGAAGAAGGTTCAGTGGCCCGCTTTCAAGTGGTCTGCGGATGAGAAGTACGTTGCCCGTATGCTCCAGGGCCAGTCTATCTCCATTTACGAGCTGCCCAACATGAACCTGCTGGGCCGTACCTCAGTCAAGATTGAGGGTGTCAACGACTTCGAGTGGTCTCCCGCGACAGTCAACCGTGAGGGTGTCAAGCAATACGAGCAGCTTCTTTGCTTCTGGACCCCTGAGATTGGCAGCAACCCTGCCCGTGTGGCCATGATGAGCGTTCCTTCCAAGGAGATTGTCCGTACCCGTAACCTGTTTAATGTCTCCGATGTCAAGCTCCACTGGCAATCCCAGGGTGCCTATGTGTGTGTCAAGGTCGATCGTCACTCCAAGTCTAAGAAGTCCATGGCCACCAACCTGGAGATTTTCCGCGTTCGTGAGAAGGGTGTTCCCGTTGAGGTTGTCGACAGTCTTAAGGACACTGTCATTAACTTTGCCTGGGAGCCTAATGGACATCGCTTCGTCCTCATCACTACTGGCGAGACCCCTACCGGTGCCGCTGTTCCCCCCAAGACCGCCGTTTCTTTCTTCGCTCCTGAGAAGAAGGGCGGCGCTGGCGGCAACTTCAAGCTTGTGCGAACCATCGAGAAGAAGACCAGCAACGGCATCTACTGGTCACCCAAGGGACGTTTCGTTATTGTTGCTACCGTCCACTCCCAGTCCAACTTCGACCTTGACTTCTGGGACATGGACTTCGAGGGTGAGAAGGTTGAGGCCGAGAAGGATCTCGCCGCTAACCTTCAGTTGATGAAGACCGTTGAGCACTACGGTGTTACTGATGTTGAGTGGGACCCTACTGGTCGTTACGTCGTCACCAGTGCTAGTGTCTGGACTCACTCGGTAAGCTTTTCCATTCTACACATTCCAACCACCAGTCCCTTTTCTTTCCGTCTGTTTGACTTGGAGTTCACTACTAACTATCTACCAGATGGAGAACGGCTGGAACCTGCACACCTTCTCTGGAAACACCCTCTCCGAAAACCCCACCGAGAAGTTCAAGCAGTTCATCTGGCGCCCACGCCCCCCTACTTTCCTCAGCAAGGAGGAGCAAAAGCAAGTCCGCAAGAACCTGCGCGAGTACTCCAAGGAATTCGACGAGGAGGACAAGTTCGCCGTCGACATTGCCAACACAGCCGTCGTCGAGAAGCGCAAGCGTGTGCTCAGCGAGTGGGTTGCCTGGCTCCGTCGGGAGAAGGAGATCCAGGCAGAGGAGAAGGATGCCTTCGGTCTCCCCGAAGACGCCGACTCACCCAAGCAAGCCCGCGATGCCCCTGCCGGTGGCGAGGAGCAAGGCGAGACTGTGGTGGAGGAGATGGTGGAAGAGATCATCGAAGAGACCGAGGAGGTCATTGGTTGAACGACTTCTATCAATTTGCTTCGCATATAATGTGTTTCATTTTATTTTATGTTTCCTTTATTTTTTCCCTTCGCCGGCGTCCTCTGCGCTCGACCCGGTTGTCTGTCCCCGTTTTCTTTGGTCAGGGGGTTTCACCAAAAATTCAATAGAGTGAGCCGTGCCCCCGTCGGACTAAGCTCTTGATGTGCAATGTGGATAAGCATGAGAAATGCCTACGAACAAGTCGCTTTCATATTCTTATATTCCCATACCTAGGTCTTCATGCATACCATATTTCCTGTCACCCAGATAGACTGTGCAGTGCAGCTCAGGGCCAATCGTGCCGGTGTGGTATAGCAGGTACTTTTTGAGGATCACTTCAATGTAGGACTATTGAATGCATGGATGGCGCCCTCTGGAGATATTCTATGGTATCTAAAAAGAAACTTCTTTTTAGCTTGAAGAGAGTAGATGAGATGCTAAAGAAAAGCACGGGTATATAATTGATCCACTAAAGAAATGCACGAATTGTAGCCAAAAACCGCATACAGAATTAAACACCGCCCAATGTAAACATAATAAGGAACTAATTGATATGCCAAAGAATGAAAAACTAATCCAGCCCACCAGCAAGCCATTCCCCAACTTCAACACCAATACCCTTAGCCAGCTCACCAATCCAATCACCCGACACATTGACACACCATTTCTCACCTGCATCCGCGCTTGTATTTCCACTTCCCATGGTTGCTCCGCCATGGGAGCCCGAGGCCGGAACCACTAGACGTAGACGACGTAGCGTAGCTAGCTCAGCATAGATCTGGTCCGCAACGGCGGGGGTGTGGATTGGATTAGCGGGTGGATTTGGATCGACGGCGTGATAAACGGCCAGAAGACGCTCTAACGGGAAAGGACGGGCCGTTAGAATAGTTGATGGACCAGTGATTCCACCATTACCACCAGTGGCTGAAGTTGTAGCTGAGGAGGTTGCAAAGGCCGATGAAAGCGTGGACTTTGTGATACGGGTCTTGGCTCGTTTACCCTTCTTATTGGGTGTTGATGGGTCATTGGCGGCTTGTCGTTCTTCTGCCTGAGCCTGGGAAAGGACCTTCAGACGACGTCGATGGTGGGCACGTTTGTTACGGGCAGAGAGCGAGGACGAGGAGAATTTTGAAAAGAAAATCGTATCCAGTCGTTGGGGAGTGTGAGAGGCCAAATAAGCCGAGGTCAGAATCAAGGTTGAGAAGTAGGGTAGATGAGGCAGGGCCGAAGATGCTGCTTTAGGCGCATATGGTGTACGATTTGTCTTCTTTGTGTCGGCAGAATCTTCTGGTACAATGCGATGTACTAGGGCTGATTCTCCCTGGTGACGGAAAAGTACCCTGTTCTTGACGACCAGTCGTGCAAAGTCCCACTCTGTGCCCCCGCCAGGCGCTGACTCGCCTTGAAGAACGGGAGCAACAAACTCTGGCCAGAGTCGGTGGCAGAGGGACTTGAATGTCGGGATAGAGCCGGCAGTCGGTCCAATCAGGGTATCATACACCGTAGAGACGAAGTGCGGGTAGATTTGATATGCAGATTCGTCGGGCAGGCCTTCCACGGTGGGCATAGGAGAGGCCAGGAGAATATCAATGGACTCTTTGCGTGTGTATGGAGGGAAGCTGATATGGGGAACTGCCGCATTCTGAAGAAACATGGGTCGTGGTGTCGAACTTAGGACCAGAACCACGCAAAGCGAAGGGATCTGTCAGAAGTTAGTATTTACATTGCGTTCAACTATTTCATGTCGACACTTACAATGTCTCCAAGCCGGGCCAAAGCAGACAAGAGAGTTGGCGATGCCTCTCTTTGCCTATCGATCTCATCCAGTACTAGCACAAATTTCCCTCGTTTCTCTGGAGTTCGTGCCGCAAGACACTCGTCCAGCAACACTGCGAGAGTACTAATATGCTCGCAGCGTCCCTTCCCGAATTTCTCCCATTCATCTTTCTGTCCTAAAGCATCGAGAGTATTCCATAAAATTTTGGTCAGAAGATGTCGTCCAGTAATACACTCGCTGCTTCGAACAACGGCATGTGGTACTTCAAGCATGGAAAGGACGCCGCGGATAATTGTGGATTTGCATGTTGCTGAAATCCCATGGACGACAAGCGTTGAAGGGCTAGGGAGATGGGGCTGTAAGATTAAATTTACACATCAGCATACCGACTCTAGTAATGGCGTTCTCTGGTGGATTGCGATCGAATATATCACTTGTGATAAATACGTGGGACACTCACATTGAACAAAGCTGCAAGCTGCCTCGCTTGAACCTCTCGACATGGCCATTGAGCACTCAATGAGCGCGCAACTTCAAGTGGTTGCATAATTAACTATGCTCCACTTTCTTCCACTTCCTCCGCGGTGTCAATTCAGTGTTTTCAGTTGGATCCAGATACAGCGGAGTCCGGGTTGGATCTGCGGCTCCGATCCCTGTCAAGTCACGTGCTTTCGCGACGCGTCGGAGGAAAAGTTCCTTGCTTGAAAATTCAAAGATATTCGAATCACTTTACTTTATTTTGAGTTGGAAATGATTTTACATGGCTCGTGGTATACAGAGAGAAAAACGTGAGTTCGTGGACTAAATTACAACCATGCGAAATGTGAAAGAAAGGACTGAATCAGCTATATCGCTGTCGAAATCTTCTCAGTAGGGACCAGGACACCACGAGCTCACCACCCACCAGTATATAAAAGCTGGGGGAAGCAAATCCCGAGAGTTTCTGTCGTTACCCACTATACAAGTTCCATGCGAAAACCCCAGATATGTTGCTTTTCCCTGGACGGGAAAGATACATCTTGCTGGCAATCGAAGCTCGTCCTGCCCTAGCTCACAACATGCACTTGAAAATCAGAACGCAAATGACAGGAAAAATGGGGAAAAATGGTGAGTGAACACATTGACTGGAATCGAAATGGTATATGCAGATATAATGCTGGTCAAGCAAAAGGAAAATGTTTCTCTGCCCCTGTGAACATAAGAAGCAAATGCAAGAATCCGATTGCCAATGGCCCCGCAATACCATTGATGGAATATAAGAAAAATGAATGTTGGGAGAATGAAGAGCATAACGAAAACTAGAAATGGTGAGAAGTACAAATGTGGGAGGGAAAGAGTAGAGCATTGGGTGCTCTATAATGCAGACTGCATCATGCTATTTCAGCTTGATGAGGGAAACATGCAATGTGCAACGCGTGAATTTTACCCGAGGAGGGAAGACAGTCGTGACGCATTGATGGATGCGAATGCAGGCGAAAAAAACATGCGAATGGGCTTTAGAGAAAGATTGCTGCAACTGAGTAGATCATGCAATGGCAGCCACATTCTGATGACAGTCGTGAGAAAATCCGTGAAATCATCAAAAATATCGTAGCATCATATAAAAATATGGGTACAGTCGGCGGGTGTATGCACAGAAGAAGCTGTACAACCCCCGGTTAGTAGTAGGCATAAAGCTGGTTTTGAACGCCGATATTCTGGCCTGCACCAGGGGAATTGAACATGGGTACCTCCGTTGCGCCACTGGGTGGAGTATTCGAAGAGCTTTGCGCAGGGGTGGGCAAGGCGTTCTGGCTGTTAAAGGCATTCGATCCATTGAAGGTAGGGCCTGGACCTTGCTGGAATCCAAAAGGCTTCTGCATCACCTGCTTTGGGATCTGCGTGGTATTTCCCGCCTCATTCGGAGTTACATGGCCACTGGTGCGGCCAGAAGACTCGGCCGACATAATCTTGCCAGCAATTCGGCGACCATGAGGGGTGCCACGGATGGCATGAACAAGGGGCCGCACAGCTTCGATAATGCGCGCTCTAGTTTCGGGATCGGCGAACTCCATCGCGGTCTGGACAACATAGTTGGCGTAGGAATCACGCAGCATCTTCTCAAGCTCGTTTCCACTCAGAATCTCATCAATCATAGCGCGGCGATTGTCGGTGTCAGCAGTTCGAAGACACTTCTCGATCACGTTTGAACTGAATTTTTGCTTGGAGAGGACTGGAACGTTTCCTGCAAATGTCACGCACAGGGGGCCAGTGTAGAAAGGATCTCCAAGGTCCAGAATGTATTGAACGACATAGTTGCCAAATGGATCTTGAACGAGTTGGTAAGCATTCTTAGTGATTTGACCAATCAAACGATCCTTTTGCTCTCCAGATGCGTGGTCGATACAACGCTGCAAAACACAGCATCCATGACGATGGGTGCCGACAGTAACACAATGATCACCAACAGACTGGTAGATGAACTCGGCATCCTTCTTCGACAAACGATTGAGACACTTCTGGATAACATGATTTCCGTTTAAATCTTGTACGAGCTCGACAACGTGTCTCTCGAGTGACTTGATGACAGTCACAGTCTGTTCGGGAGTAGAGATGAATTCAATCATCTTCTGCAACGCTCGAGTTCCATGCTGATTGAGGGCGATCTTGACGAGCTGTGGAGCAGCATTGTCAATGAGAGCCGTGCGTTGTTCGTCATTGGAGAACTCGAGAAGCTTTTGGCAAAGATAATTACCGAACGGATCTATAGTGACATTAGTTTTTTTTTTTTTTTTTTTTTCCTTTCTGAACCGAATGGGGTTTCCTTACCAGTCATCAGTTCAATCACATGCATATAGGTCTCGCTGAAAATCAATTGGACATGTTCAGGGTTTCGTTCTTCAAGTTTGCGCTGCAAATATCTGCAACCATGCTGGTCTTTACAAAGACTATATAGCTCGCCCTTATAATGTTCCAGGGGGAAGTTCGTAAATCGAGTCAGCTGGCTGGAGTCGCTCTCCGTCTGACGGCGTTGTCCAACACCACCCCGGGTATTTGGATCATTGAAACGATAGCCGCCAGCAAAGTTAGGATACGCCAAGTAGGGATTGGTAACCTGACCACCCTGGTTGACAAAAGGCTGGGGCGGGTAGCCACCAGACATTGGGAATTGCAGAGCATTGGGGGGCAGGAACCCAGGCACACCATTGTTGCTTGCAGCTGGAGGAATCTGGGGACCGAATGGAGGTGCACTCGGTTGAAGGTAGGTTTTGCTGCTCTCAGTCTCAGGTGATGCTTTGCCAGAGTGGGGGTTAGGATTGCCGGCGGGGATCCTTCCCATGCTGTTGCGGTGCTGGTGGTGGATGTTCTCCGCATAGGTCTTGGGCGGGGTTATAGCCGTGTCGAACCCGTTACTGCTTCCCTTGACTGTTGGGAGATCATTGGTAGAGTAAGATTGTAACGGGACTGGACGATTCGAGGGCACGGGAGTCGTCGCATCATTGCTACGTTCATTTGGAAAGACAAAGCCCTCTCCGAGTGAATGACGCGCAGCATGACGAGGCTGAGGGCCGTTGGGCTGTTCATCGCTCGTTGAGCTACCATTGTGCAGCTGATCCAAGCGGAAGTTGGTCAAATTCTTGGGCATGCTTTGATGAGCAGAACGGTGGCGACTGTGGAATGAAGTGTGTGATTCTGGGCCCGGAGTGCGGGAACCAGCAAGATCCAAAGCATCAGGATTTGCGGACAGCTGTCAAAACATTAGCTTCAATTCAATGGAATTCGGCGAGGGTAAGATGAGTTAGCTTACAATGTTAGAACCTCCCCGTCGCGAGAGAGTCGGAAATTTATCGTCAGGCTCGGTCATCCGGATATATCCCTTGATATCGGGGGTTGACAGCCGATCTTCATCCCGCATCAATGGCTTTTCTTCATCGCTGGGAAACAGATGCTTTGTTCCTGCAAAAGAATTCACGCCTGAGCTGCTTCCAAAGCCAGACGTGCTAGGCCGATACTGGCTGTTGAAGTTGCTCGATGGCAAAGACAGTCGATGAACTCTTTGAAAAAATGTCAGCAAGATGAAAATAGGTAAATGGGTGATAACTAGATCTCAAATTGAAATTTCACTCACGCGTTGCTTGGTTTATAGTTCGACTCGAGAACGAATTCCTCTTTCTCGGAGTTTCGGCGAGATCCTGGGACTGAATGTCCCGCAAATCTATCGACGGGTTGTTGGGGTGAGGTAAGTTGGGATGATGGAGCAAAGACATTGAAAAATCCAGGAGACGAAGTTACGCTAGCACTGGAAAATCTTCCAGGGCGAGATACAGCAGCCTGTACAGGAGAATCACGATACTCAGGAGGAGTAGTGGGCTCGCTAGCCGGACCACCGAGGCCAGCTTTGGCCAAGTCACGAGCTAACTGGTCCATCTCGATCTTTTCTTTCTCGTGCTGCATGTCAAGCAGCTTCATATCCTCTTCAAATCGTCGTTTTTGTTCTCGCATATACTCAATATGCTGGCGTTTCTTCTCGAACTAAGAGTTGTCAGAGTCAGAAAAGGAGTTGCAGCACGACAAAAAGTAGGACTTCCACCCTCGCAGGCTGGTGGATACATGAAAACGAGAAGTGAGGGAAAGACAGCAGGAAATCATCAGATTACGATAAAAGACTCTTCAGGGACAAGTCAGCCTTAGCAAGTCAGAACTTCGAAATGCGTGTGCATCTCCATGTCAGACATTGCCAAAGTGGAAATTGGCCAGAAATCGTTCAATCGAATCAAACAAAGCAATGCAAGATTGTGAACATACAAAATATTGTAGCTATAATTTTGAATGGAATGGGAGTTGTGGATGGAAGGTTGAAAGGCACGGAGGGGAAATGAAGTGAGAGTTCAAGATGCATTTCAGGCATCAGACGGGGTTTTATAGGGAACGACCTCTGTGATGGGCACGTGCAAAGGCACCTTTCTGGTTCTGACAAACAAAATGATTTCCCCGATTGAATTCTGCCTTGGAGAGGCAGGCGTTCGACTTGCCTTCACAGATGTCGCCCTCGCACCTTCTGCGCTTGCATTGTTTGGATGTGTATATGGATTGTCTGGGTCTCGAGGAATCACCCTTCATCGACCGAGGAAAAGGGAAATGCAAGACAAAACAAATATCAAGGTAATCCCCATGACGAGAATGAGATTCTTCAAAACTTACTGAAGATAGCAGGTCCAGGGGGTCCGGCATCGGCGTGCTTCCCTGATTCAGATAATTCCATGAGGACGAAAACTTGCTGGAATCAGTGGTGAAACGACGCTGCAGATTTGCTCGGACGTCACTGGTAGGTCGAGAGAATCCTGGGGCCAAGTTCGAATGGCCAGGTGACAACGATGTATAGCCTGGAAAGGCGGACTCCGATGGGGGGGATCGAGGAGATGGGAATCGGAGCTCATCGAGGCGTTCACTCAGCCCATTCTTGAAGGCCATGGTGGGCAATGCAGCCGGGCAGTCGAACTATGATTCCAATACCAGTCAGCATAAAGTGGATTCCGCCGAGATTATTGACACAAGCGCCACCGAGGCACTTTTTGAGCGCCCGCAATACCAACGACCAGCCTCCTCGCGGTTGACACCTCTTCTCGCGTTTCTTGACAGACTAACAATGCTCGGTGGTCGGGGTCTTTGATGAGCAGGTGGCGGTGTGGTGTGGTATTGTCCGTCTTGTCGACAAGTTGTTCTCCAAGTAAGGGGAAAGGTTGAGAGGGGCTGAGGGGTGGTGGGCGCGACGATCGCTCGCGAAAAAGAGGGCACTCACACACAATGAACGCCTCGAGAGGACAACTATTCAAACACAAAGAGTCTCACAGGTCGATGTTCAAAAACAACGACTTCATCTAAGGATTCTTGCGTGGCCAAATGTAAAAATCGCAAAAATAAAAAAAAAAAACTTGAGATATCGTGTTCCTGAAAAGGGTGCGGAGATCAGCCGCAGGGGAGTTGCAGAGTGGGATGGATAGGCCTACCGCCAAAGGCCTCCACTTAGCGAAACCACAAGACTCAACAAGGCCAAACGAATGTGTCGCAGCCAAAAACGAAGAAAAAAAATAAGCTCGAGGAGGAACAAGAGAAGGAGAATGTTGTACACGGAGATGGAAGAGAAGAAAGAAGGGGGAAAAGAGGAAGAGCGAAGAGGCTGGGAAAGAGATGTGTTCCAGAGCAATGAAGAGCGGGGAGACCCAACCCTATTCGGTAATCGCCGTACGAACGCCCTGCTGGTCACTTTTTAGGGCTTCAGTTGGTTCTCGCATACTTGTCGAGGATTGTATTTACTTCTTTTTTCTTCTGGGCATTCTTTGAAGTTGACGAGCCAAGAAAGATATGGTGATGATTGAAGAGAGAAAAAGAGAAACCGGCGAGAAGAAATGGATTCTTTTTGTTCTTTCGTGCTTGTTTTTTTTTACCATGTCCTATCCCAATCTGCTTCGTATATAGTACAATCAATTTCAAAGAATCTACCATTAACCCCGTGCGAAACCTGACGACCACAGCAGATGATCGCCATTGTTACTCGGAAATCGATCGAGATCCGTAGATGATTGGTGAATTCATGTCGATTGTACGACGAAGATAGCAGCTCGGGGGGCAGCAGCCCGGGGTATGGAGTTTGCAGCTCATTGACTCAGGGTATTCAATTCTACGCTGGACTAGTGCTCTACATACATACTGTGCAGTAGTATGATCGTGCTCGCGGGTGCGCAAGGGGGAAGAGCGGAGAGAATGGAGATGTGCTGTCCACGGCGTGGCAGCTGCAGGTGTATTTGTCCACGCCAATTGATCAGCCACTGTATCGTTTCGAGCGAGTGGAGACGCGCCGAGTGGTGTCTGTATCGCCGGTGTGACAGCGGATCGTCGTTTAAAGCGGTGCATCTGTGCCTGGATCGTGCCCTAACGAGGAGAATGGGCTGGAGCCAGTACAAGATACTCCCGTTTGAAGTATTGGCTCTCACCCTAATACAAAGAAAATCACCTTATTAGATACTTATACTCTTAGTTAAGAGATGGTTCATACTGAGTTTACAGGAGAATTCGTGTGGAATGGTTCGCGCCCCTCGCTTTCCAAGGTTCATTTGCCGCTGTGCCATCAAAATGACTAGAGATAGGGTCCACCATTCAAAGAAAGGGGCTGTACTATTTATTACAGTGTGCTATGTTTGGAGTACTGCTTTCTCTTACTCTCGCTCACGTTTTTTTTTTTTTTTTTTTTTTATTTTTTTTTTTTTTTTTTTTTTATTTTTTT
>Ga0209673_1002693_pt1 | contig 11800 bp, 5 predicted proteins | sample AraplaCol_mMS_r2_2_FD_184274 | JGI IMG/M metagenome (GOLD analysis project Ga0209673, IMG submission 184274) | Arabidopsis root microbial communities from North Carolina, USA - plate scrape MF_Col_mMS_r2 (SPAdes) (version 3) | ecosystem: Host-associated > Plants > Roots > Endosphere | place: USA... | reverse complement strand
GGTGACGGCCGAGGTGACGCTGGAGAACAAGGACATCGGCTTCGTGAGTCCGACGCAGGAAGCGGCGATCAAGCTGGAGACGTTCCCGTACACGCGCTACGGCACGGTGAACGCGACCGTGAAGACAGTAACGGCGGATGCGGTCAATGACGAGAAGCGTGGGGCGATCTTCCCGGTCACGCTCAGACTCAGTTCAACAACCATCGATGTGGATGGCAGGCCGATCAAGCTCAGTCCGGGGATGAACCTCACGGCGGAGATCAAGACGGGCAAGCGGCGAATCATCGAGTTCCTGCTCAGCCCGGTTCAGGAGGCGACCGGTGAAAGCATGCGGGAACGTTAATGATTCCACGCCGCATCATAGAGCCGTGCATCATGCTTGCGTGGGAACATGGCCGCAACCTGGGTCACTTGGTGCGCCTGCCGGAGATCGCGCGTTCGATTCGGGAACGCGCGGGGACGCTAGTTTGGGCCATCCCTCCACAGCACCTCAGGCGTCCCCTGGTGGCAGGGCACGGCGAGCCGACCCATGTGGCTCCTTCCCTGGACAAGCCCGCGATCCATGGCTTCGCAGGCATTCAACAGGGTGCCGCGAAGCGCCTACTTTCCTTCGCCGATGTCCTGCTGGTGCCGAGCTTCCGTGATGATTGCGTGGTCGAGATGGCCGTGTCTCGGTGGCTGCAGTTGTTGGACGTCGTCCAGCCTGCAAGCGTTCTTTGCGACTATGCCCCCTTTGCTGCATCTGCGGCCTGCATCTCAGCCATTCCTGTGACCCAGATCGGCAATGGCTTCGACGCGCCGCCGGCCGACTTTCCGCTGTTCGCCTCGGCCGCGCGTGGGCCGTACCTCGAGCGGGCGAACGTGCACAAGATCGAGCAGTTCACCCACATGGTCAATCGCGTAGGCCGAACCCTAAGCACCGCAGACCTGCATTTCCATGACTTTGTGGCGTGGCCCAGCTTGATGATTGACGGCCTGCATGCGCATCGCGCAGACCGATCTTGTGACTTGGCACAGCCGGGCGGGATGCGACAGTTGGGCAAACCACGCCCAGCACCATTTGCAGCGCTGCAGCCTCGCGGCTGGGTAGTCGGGGTATTGCCGACTGATTCAGAACTTTAGTCACCACAGATATGGCAACAAAGAGCACGTTATCTTGATCACACGAACCATAGGTGCAGTGAAGGGAGAGTACTTTAATGAGTAGATTGAAATTTCCTGAAAAGACCATGCCCAAGCATGAACTTCAGAGAAAACGACAGCGGCGGGGTGATGAATCGCTCATCGACTCTGTTTCAGTCCATAACAGCTTGCAGTCTGTGAGGTCAGAAGCAGCGACGGTCAGGCAGCCTCGGAGCAGGAGCTCCACTGGACTAAGCCGCGTCTTCCCCATGCTTTTTTTGAGATTCACTGCTATGGCATTTGCTTCGCTATGCCTTGTGGCTTGCGATTCTTCTGAGCAGGCCAATGTCGAGTCCGAGAAGAAGCGTATCGAATGCGCCAATCGGATCTGTGATGGCGATGTCCTGCCGCCGTTTGAAAAAGACGAGACAGTCCTCAAGCTCAACCATCAGTGGTTTATCGGGCCCCGCAAATACTTCAGCGCTATGGCCAATACGGCCTCGTTTGAATGGTGGGGCCATCGCCCTTTGGATCCAGCGATGCCAAGGCCACGAGATGCACAGGCGGCAGCGATTGACGGGAAGGGCTATGACTTCGCCGTTAGTGTTTTTCTAGTTACCCACAGTCTTCCCGCACCAGTGCACGATTACCGACTTATCGAGATGGCCCAAGAAAATGGATGGATCCTTAGTCGGGAGGTGAAAAGGCCAGGCCTTGAGGTAGTGCACATGTCTCATGTGAAGGGGCCAGACGGTCAGTTCATTGATCAAGGGGCGTACTTCATTGCTACAGATCTCGAGGGGCCGGACGGAACTCCGCCTGTTGCCGTTTGCTATCAGGACTGGCCCGAGGGGAATGCGAAGGCCGCACTTTCATGGCAACCCGGCATCTGGGGAGCGCTGCGAATGAGCCAGAAGAACTGTGAAGACTGGCCCGAAATCTATCTGGAAATTGCACGCGTACTCAAACTCCTAAAGAAGGTATGACGGACATGACAACACTCAATGAAAACGAACTCACACAGCTCGAGAACCTGCGGATGCAAGCCAGAAATCATCAGATCGGTTTCTGGCAGATCTACCAGTGGCTAGGGGAGCTACTTCTGTCCAAGAGAGTTGCAGCAACGGATTCGACCGTGATTTGGCTCAAGGGGGCGACGGAGGCGAACTACGGTAGGGGGGCCATGGCCGCATTGATTCGGACCTATACAGAGACACAGTACCGATTGCGCTATGGCACGGCGATTCCGACCGGTAAACTGCAAGAGGCTTCGGATGCCGTTGCGGGCAATCTTCTCCACGATCTTTTGGGTGAAAACGCAGATTGGCCTAGAGGTGAAGTTCCCGACATCTCACGTATTGCTCAAGCAGATGCTACGGCCGTCGGCCGGGTGTTGTTCAATGCAGATCCTGACGATTCTGCCGATGAACTAAAGCAGAATTCCGCCTGGGCCGGCACGCTCCTCTTCACGCCCCTGGGCAGTGATCAAACGGGCCGTTTGATGGGCACCGGCGACTCCAACAGTATCGATACCTTGAGCGATTGGCGCGATGTGCTCTTTGCGCATGCGGCGTATGGCAAGGGCCTGCGAGCAGCTTACACCGCCTACTGGGCCGGCGACGAGGATCAGAAGGATCGCGATTTCAAGACACTAGACCTGACGATTACAGCCTACCTGAAGTCGTCGGGCGGCTACTCCGCCCTCTTGGACACAATCGTTCGCGGCACGTCCAATCCGGTCTTGAAGGCGGCATTCACGGTCATCGGCGACGCTGGGGATAATCTGTTCCTTGACATGCTCATGGGCGCCGCCTCCGGAAAGAGCTTGCTCGGTGGCACGACTGACGTGAATTTCGGCGCCAGAGCGCAAAGTTTCTTCAGTGCGTATGGCACCACACTAAAGAATATCGACGCGGTGCTTCTGCCCCGCGACGCGTCCACATTGGCCCAGCAGGCGCAAGCCGATATTCACGTACGTGCGGCGCTCGCTGCACTCTCCTTCGTGAGAGTCGACGCCATCAGCGTCGCGGCCAGCGATCGTCTCGGGTTTTTCGATCCCGCGACAAGGCTGGGTGATATTACTCAGGGATGGATCGTCGATCGCGCAGCTTTTCTCGCGAACTTCTACAAAAAGCTCGACGGTTTGGGCGGAATCGTCAACGGAGGCGCCAATCAACGATTCTTCGACGTTGCGACGGAGACCGAGGTTCTCGTAGGCGCAGGCAGTGCGCAACGTCAGCAGTACGTCTTCGGTGCAGAGGCTGCCGACGTAATCCGAGGGCAGGGGTTCGGGGACCGCCTGTATGGCGGCGCCGGAAACGACTCCCTGATTGGGCTGGGTGGCAGTGACTATCTGCAGGGCGATCAGGGCGACGACAGTCTTGATGGAGGGCAAGGCAACGATGTGTTGTATGGCGGTGCTGGTTTCGATACATATGTGATCGGCTTTGATTCGGGTACGGACACGATCGTGGACGCGGATGGGAAAGGCGTCGTCACCATCGCGGATCGACAACTTATGGGGGGCGGCACGTTGATCCGCACCGCCGACGCGTCACAGCCTTACACCGTATGGGAAGCCCCAAGCGTTGCCGGCAGCCCAATACGCTATTCGCTCAATGTACTCACCAAGATTTTGACGATCGCGGGCGCAGGCTCCACTGTGATCATTGAGAATTTTCTTAACGGTAACCTCGGCATTGTTATACCCAGCGCGGACACCCCCCTCCCGCCGGACACGCCCACATACTCTTTTGATCTCAGCACTCTCCAAGAGCGAAGGACACTAGCCGCATTGACGCCTGCGCAGCAGAATCAGAATCTTTTATTGCGCAACGCCGTTGTCAACCCGTCACTTCTCGGCGTGTCCGGGTTTGCAGGCAACGACACACTTTCCGGCGGCGATGCCATTGCCCCCATCGGCAGTTTCTTGAAAGGGGCCGGTGGTGATGACGAAATTTGGGCAAAGCAGATCACATCACTGCCAAACGCAATCGCTGCAGGCGAGGCTGAGGCCGCGGACAACAGTGGAACGCTAATGCTCATCGGCGATAAAGGTGATGACCGACTCATCGGTGCCGCCGGCAATGATGTTTTGTTTGGTGGCGTGGGTGATGATGAACTCATTGGCGGCGCTGGAAGCGACATCATCATCGCGGATGGAGACGCTTCTGGCTACGCCACGAGCGAGTCGGTCGATAGTTGGAGCAGTGGGCAAAATGGTCCGACAGGTCCTCGTTGGTTGCGGCTGCGCACAGATGCCGCTCGGATCGGGTACACCAACACAAACAGTAGCGGTAGCCGAAGCACTACTTATGCATACATCGATGTCAATATAAATCCTCTTGCCAATACAGATCTTTCAGGCCTGTTAGAGATGCAGGCGCAGAACGTCGTCCAGGAAATCAATGATGGCAACGTCTATTTGCCGAACACCCAACTTTCTTACGCAAAAATCCATGATGGGCGATATTTCGGCACGAACGTCGGCTACGGAGCGGACATCGTCTATGCAGGAGGCGGTGACGATGTAGTTAACGCAGGGGGGGGCGATGACATCATCTTCGCTGGGACCGGTGCCGACATGGTGGCTGGGTACGAAGGCAATGATTTCATCGACGGCGGCAAGGGTGACGACATTCTCTGGGGCGACTTCATCGCCGACAACGGCGCTAACGCCCGGGAAAATCACACGAAGTTTGGCGCCAGCTGGACTGTCACACTCGAGTTGGATCCGGCTGTGCACGGACAAGACTACATTGATGGCGGCGACGGAAGTGACACCATCTACGGTGGCGCTTCCGAAGACATACTCTACGGCGGATCCGGTGATGATGTGATCTACGGAGATGACTTTGGGGTAGCTACTGCGTACGCAGGTGACGATTACCTTGACGGAGGCGTTGGCAACGACGAACTCGACGGAGGGGCAGGTTCGGACGAGCTCCTCGGCGGTGACGGAGACGATGTCCTGTTCGGCGACTCGAAGTCGACCTTGGAAGCGGACCAAGGCAACGACAAGTTGGACGGAGGCGGCGGGAACGATTACTTGGAAGGCGGCGGTGGGGACGATTCGCTTGTAGGAGGAGCCGGCAACGATGAGCTGCACGGCGACACCGACGGCTTAACCGCGAGCCTGCACGGCAACGACGAATTGCATGGCAACGACGGTAACGACACCATGTTCGGCGATGGGGGTGATGACACGTTAGAGGGCGGCAGGGGCGACGACGTCTTGAATGGAGGCGCAGGAAACAATACATACCTTTTCAAGCGCGGCGATGGTCAGGACGTCATTCAAGCTGCGGTGGTCTCAACATCAGGCGCGTCGAACACCCTTCAGTTCGGAGCCGACATCACAAAGTCGGACATCAATGCAATTCGCCAAGGCGCTGATCTGCTTCTGCAGATTCGAGGCACCTCGGATGCTGTGCGTATCGCCTCTTTCTATCTAAGTGGCGCATCGGCCAATGTGCACAATCCCGTTCAAAAAATTCTCTTTACAGACGCTTCCATATTGGCAATTTCTGGGGCTCAAGCCACGACGAGCGGAGCGAGCGGACCCAACAGGTTGGCAGGTACCGAGAATCCTGATTTTCTGTTGGGTGGCGACGGCGATGACCACCTCTATGGTCTGGGCGGTGACGACTATCTTGATGGCGGTGCAGGACACAATGAACTGATCGGAGGGGAAGGCGATGACATCTACGGGGTCGGCGGTGGATCAAGCTTCGCGCGGGACTACAGTCTGTCGAGCAACGACGTCTACCGTTACCAGTTCGGTGACGGCCGGCTGAGCATTGAAGACAAAGGTGGCATTGATCGGATCGATCTGGGAAATTCAATCGCGCCGTCCGATGTAAAGGTCGTCATTGGATACTATGGAGGCAGCTCGGACTCGGTCACTCTGATATTCAAGAACGACATTGCACAAAGCATCTCTTGGTCAAGAGTTTTCTCGGATGCAACTGGGGCCTTCGAATCGGCCACATCCTTTGAGGCGATTCGTTTTACAGACGGCACAGTTTGGACGATCGAAGACATAAAGCCCAAAGCACTACTGACCAGTTCTGGTAACGACACCATCAATGCTTTCGAAACCTCTGAAATTATCGATGGCGGATCGGGCGATGACACAATTAATTCCAAGGACGGTAACGATACTATTTTTGGAGGAGACGGCAGTGACAAGTTGCGCGGCGATGGCGGAGACGATCAACTTTTCGGCGGTGCTGGCAACGACGATTTGGCCGGGATGATGGGAAATGACATTCTGTATGGCGGTCTTGGCGACGATCGGCTGAGCGGCTATTTCGGCGATGACACGTATCGCTACGATCTGGGTGACGGAAACGACTACATCTGGGAAAATCTAGGCTCGCACGCCCCCTACCGCTCAGGTTTCGATATCGTCGAATTTGGGTCCAGAATTTCACCAAGCAATATCGCCGACGTCGAATTGAGGAGAGGTGATGTTAAGTTCACATTCAGCGATGGAGGGACTCTCTCTCTCCATTCGATGTACATCCATATCGAAGGCGTCGTTGATCGATGTGAGGCTATCGAAGAAATTCGCTTCTTCGATGGGACGGTCTGGACATGGGAGCAACTCCCTGCGCGAATTACAACCTTGCGAGGTGATGAAGACCACGATGTGCTGATTGGTAGAGAGCAGGCGGAGAAGATTTATGGTCTCAAGGGAAACGACGAGTTGGTTGGCAACGGCGGGAATGACTCGCTTTATGGCGGAACTGGTTTCGACGTTCTTCGAGGTGGAGACGGCAACGACTTTTTGTCCGGCGATGCGGGAGATGATTCCCTAATCGGGGGTCTAGGAGACGATACTTACATCGTCGACAGCGTCGGCGATTCGGTAATCGAATACTCCGGCGAGGGTTTCGACATCGTGCAGAGTTCGGTGTCGATCTCAGTCAATTATGAGCACACTGCCGGTGTCGAAAATTTGACGCTGACGGGGAGCGCCTCGATCAATGCAACGGGCAATGATCTGAATAACCTCATTACGGGCAATGGCGCCAATAACCAATTAGTAGGCGGCGGAGGAAACGATACGCTAAATGGTGGGGCGGGAAACGACACGTTGATGGGCGGCCTGGGTGACGATACCTACATCGTGAACGCGCCAGGTGACGTGGTTACAGAGTTGGTGAACGAAGGAACTGACCTTGTGCAGAGCAGCGCGAGCTATACGCTGAGTGCCAACGTGGAGAACCTGACACTCACGGGCACGGGTGCCATCAACGGAACAGGCAATGCTGCCGCGAATTCATTGACTGGAAACACCGGCGCGAATCGGCTGGACGGAGGCGCCAGTGCCGACTTGATGACAGGCGGTGCAGGCAACGACGTGTATGTTGTCGACGACGTGGGTGATGTCATCGTCGAGGCTGCTGGAGGCGGAACAGACAGCGTCGAATCTTCCATCAGCTATAGCCTTACCGCCGAACTCGAGAAGTTGACCTTAGCAGGCACAGCGAACACGAATGCCACCGGCAACGGTCTGGCGAACACGCTGATTGGAAATACGGGTGCGAACCGTCTTGACGGTGGCGTCGGTGCAGACTCCATGACCGGGGGAGGCGGGAACGATATCTACGTTGTCGACAACGCTTCGGACCAAACAATCGAAGTCGCTGGTGGAGGCACCGACACAGTCGAGGCATCGTTGAATTGGACTCTTGCATCGGATGTTGAGAATCTGGTGTTGACCGGCGTGGCGGCAATCAACGGAACTGGCAACACGCTGGCCAACGTCTTGACGGGAAATTCCGGCAACAACGTGTTGAGCGGAGGTGCCGGCAGCGACACTCTGATCGGCGGTGCTGGCAATGACACCTACGTGGTTGATGCAGCGGGAGACGTGGTTACAGAGTTGGCAAACGAAGGAACTGACCTTGTGCAGAGCAGCGCGAGCTATACGCTGAGTGCCAACGTGGAGAACCTGACACTCACGGGCACGGGTGCCATCAACGGAACAGGCAATGCTGCCGCGAATTCATTGACTGGAAACACCGGCGCGAATCGGCTGGACGGAGGCGCCAGTGCCGACTTGATGACAGGCGGTGCAGGCAACGACGTGTATGTTGTCGACGACGTGGGTGATGTCATCGTCGAGGCTGCTGGAGGCGGAACAGACAGCGTCGAATCTTCCATCAGCTATAGCCTTACCGCCGAACTCGAGAAGTTGACCTTAGCAGGCACAGCGAACACGAATGCCACCGGCAACGGTCTGGCGAACACGCTGATTGGAAATACGGGTGCGAACCGTCTTGACGGTGGCGTCGGTGCAGACTCCATGACCGGGGGAGGCGGGAACGATATCTACGTTGTCGACAACGCTTCGGACCAAACAATCGAAGTCGCTGGTGGAGGCACCGACACAGTCGAGGCATCGTTGAATTGGACTCTTGCATCGGATGTTGAGAATCTGGTGTTGACCGGCGTGGCGGCAATCAACGGAACTGGCAACACGCTGGCCAACGTCTTGACGGGAAATTCCGGCAACAACGTGTTGAGCGGAGGTGCCGGCAGCGACACTCTGATCGGCGGTGCTGGCAATGACACCTACGTGGTTGATGCAGCGGGAGACGTGGTTACAGAGTTGGCAAACGAAGGAACTGACCTTGTGCAGAGCAGCGCGAGCTATACGCTGAGTGCCAACGTGGAGAATTTGACGCTCACGGGTTGGTCGGCCATCAACGCGATAGGCAACGCTGCCGACAACGTCCTGACAGGAAATTCTGCGAACAACGCGCTGACGGGCGGCAGCGGCAATGACACGTTGGATGGTCTTGGGGGAGCGGACACTCTCGCCGGTGGCACTGGCGACGACACCTACTATGTGGACAACGCATCGGACGTGGTGACGGAGTTGGCTGGCGAAGGCAACGATACGGTCGTGTCGACGCTGACCCACACGCTGGCATCTAACGTCGAGAACCTGCGTCTCAATGCTGCGGGCGCTATCAACGGCACGGGCAATACGCTGGACAACATTTTGTATGCCGGCGCTGGCAACAACACGCTCAATGGGTTGGGAGGTACGGACACCGTTTCGTATCTCTACGCCAGTTCCGCAGTGACGGTGAGTCTTGCTGTGATCAGCGCGCAGGCCACGGGCGGCTCGGGCAGCGACACGCTGCAGAACATCGAGAACCTCACCGGAAGCGCCTTCAACGACACGTTGACAGGCAGCACCGGCGCCAACGTGATCGATGGGGGGGTGGGCTCCGACATGCTGGCTGGCGGGGCCGGCAATGACTCCTACCAGCTGGGTCGGGGGCACGGCAGTGACACGATCGTCGAAAACGACGCGACTGCGGGGAATGCCGACGTGGCGCTGTTCGGATCAGACATTGCGACAGATCAACTGTGGTTTAGACAGACCGGCAACAACCTAGAGGTGAGCGTCATCGGCACGAGCGATAAGTTCACGTTGAATAACTGGTATCTCGGAAGTCAGTATCACGTGGAGCAGTTCCGAACGACCAACGGCCGCATCCTGAGCGATAGCAATGTGCAAAACCTCGTACAGGCGATGGCGAGCTTCTCGCCTCCGGCTGCGGGCCAGACCACCCTGCCGCCGAGCTACCAGAGTAGCTTGGGCAGTGTGATTGCCGCCAATTGGCAATGAAGGGCCCTGGCTCGGCAAAGGGAAAAGCGTGATGCGGGTTCTTGTCATTCATCAGAATTTCCCTGGCCAGTTTGGCCATCTGGTGAAGGCCTGGAGCAAGCGCCCGGGATGGGATGTTCGCGCTATTGGCTGCAGCCAGGCACCGGGACTGCCGGGCTTTTGCAAGCTGAGGCGCTACCATTTGTCCCGGCCCGTGCAGGCTCGGCAGCATCACTATCTCAGACAGATTGAGAGTGCTACCTTGCATGGTCAGGCGGCAGCGAGGTCGATGCTCACACTGCGCCTGAGCGGGTTCACGCCCGATGTGATCCTGGCTCATCCGGGATGGGGCGAGACGTTGTATGCGAAGGACGTGTACCCTGATGCTCGGCTCATCCATTTTTGCGAGTGGTACTACAACGCAAATGGTGCGGATCTGGGGTTCGATCCAGAGTTTCCGCTGAGCTTTGACGACCGTGCCCGCATTCGCACGTGGAACGCGCAGCATGCACTCAATCTCGTGCAGTGCGATACCGCGGTGAGCCCCACCCACTGGCAGCGCAGTCGTTTCCCGGAGATCCTGCGATCGAAGATCGTCGTACAACATGAGGGGATCGACACCGAGTCACTTGGTAGCGATACGCAAGGAGAGATAAAAACGCCAAATGGCGTCTTTTTGAGGACCGGTGACCCTGTGGTCACGTATGTGGCGCGCAATCTGGAACCGTACCGGGGGTTTCACGTTTTTATGCGCGCGCTTGAAAAAATCCAACGAGTGCACCTCCAATGTCATGCGCTGGTCATTGGCGGCGATGAGGTGAGCTACGGGCGTCGGCCCAAGGATGCCGCTAGTTGGCGGGAGCGGATGCTAAGACAAGTCAGTCTGGATCCTGCGCGCACTCATTTCCTCGGACGCGTCCCTCGCGAGCAGTATTTGTGTGCTCTGCGAGTGTCGGCTTGTCATATATATCTGACCTATCCCTTCGTATTGAGCTGGTCGCTGCTGGAGACAATGGCCTGCGGAGTGCCGATCGTGGCTTCGGGCACGGCACCTGTGCGCGAGGTAATCCGGGATGGAGAGACCGGACAGTTGGTGGACTTTTTCGACACCGAGCGTATCGCGGAGGCGGTGCTCGACAAGCTCGCAAATCCAGCGAGGGCGCGACAGATGGGGCGCAACGCTCAAGACTTCGCACGCAACTTTAGCCTAGCCACGGCTCTGAAGGGATATGACGAACTTGTCATTGGCCGCGGGAAGACTAAAGACGCCTTTGTTCAGAGCTAGCTGTCGAACAGCTGGACGATCCGCAGATCGCGTTGATCGCAGACTTGCCGATACACGAGCTTTCGCCAGTTGCACAGATGCCGAAAGCGCAAGCGGCCAACAGCGAAGGAGTCGACCGCTGCCTGCCCGCGCACTAGCCGCGCGAGAGCCATGTGTATCGGCCCGAAGCATCGAATGTGCGGCACGACGCCGCCGGCGAAGCCTGCGGCTGCAGTGCGTGCGGCAGCCTGAGCAGGAAGACGAAGGGGCTGGAGCGCAGGTTGGCGTATTTCATCGCCAGCCTTTCGGGGTCGCGCCCGGCGTTGAAGCTTCGGATGGTCTTGGCGGCGTTGGGCATGCGTTCGTCTTTCTTCCTCTTGCGCTGGTCGCAGGAGGCGGATTCTGCTGCCGCGCGCCCACTCGAAGCTGACGAAGCTGCAGAAGCCGAAGTCAGAGCAGCCCGGACATCTTCTGCGCCGCCGCCTTCAGCGCATCGATCCGTCCGATCGCGTCGTCCATCGACATGCGCGCCGTGGGCGCATGCACGGCCAGCGCAGCGCGCACCGCGCCGGCCGCATCGCGCACCGGCACGGCCACCGCCACGAGGCCGGCGATGAATTCCTCGCGGTCGCAGGAGTAGCCCTGCTTCGCGATCGCCTCGCACTCGGCGCGCAGCGCGGCTGCCTTGACGATGGTGTTGGGCGTCATGCGCTCCAGCGGCAGTCCGTCGATGAACGCATCGCGCTCCTTTGCCTGCATCTGCGCCAGGAAGAGCTTGCCGC
>Ga0209673_1002690_pt1 | contig 11837 bp, 6 predicted proteins | sample AraplaCol_mMS_r2_2_FD_184274 | JGI IMG/M metagenome (GOLD analysis project Ga0209673, IMG submission 184274) | Arabidopsis root microbial communities from North Carolina, USA - plate scrape MF_Col_mMS_r2 (SPAdes) (version 3) | ecosystem: Host-associated > Plants > Roots > Endosphere | place: USA... | reverse complement strand
ATGACTTTCGCCGCCTGGCGCGCCGGGCGCACGTCCATGCTTTCCAGCTCGCCGATAAAGGCCACCCGCGCATCGCTCGACGATGGCGCAGTGACGCGAATGGTGCGGCCATCCTGCGCATAGGCCACGCCGGCGCCGTATTTGTCGTTGATGGCGTTGACCACGCGGCTGGCCGTGGCGAAATCGGTGTTGTTCAGTTCAAGGCGGATCTGGTTGCCGTCGCCCAGCGTGGTCGGCACCGCGCGTTCCACCGTGGCGCCGCCGGAAATGCGGCCGACCGACAGGTGGTTGACGACGACAGCGGCACCGCCGCCAGGCGCCTGCGCACCAACGCCACCCACCAGCACATTGCCTTGTGCCATGCCATACACCTGGCCGTCGGCGCCTTTCAGCGGCGTCATCAGCAGCGTGCCGCCGCGCAGCGATTTGGCGTTACCCATCGACGACACGGTGACGTCGATCTGCTGGCCCGGTTGCGCGAACGCCGGCAAGTTGGTAGTGACCATCACGGCGGCCACGTTCTTCAATTGCAGCGTGGTGCCGGGCGGCAGCGCCACCCCCATCGACTGCAGCATGGAAGCCACCGATTGCACGGTGAACGGGGTTTGCGTGGTCTGGTCGCCGGAGCCGTCAAGGCCGACCACCAGGCCGTAACCCATCAACTGGTTCTGGCGCACGCCGGCAACGCTGGCCAGGTCCTTCAGGCGTTCAGCCTGCACGGCTGGCGCCAGCAGCAAGGCCGCACAGAGAGTGAGGAGTTTGAAATTCTTCATGATCAGAAAGGCAGCAGGCTGAGGAAGAAGCGCGACAGCATCGACTGCACTTCGGCGCCATCGATATTGCTCTTGGTGCGGTACTCGACGCGGGCGTCGGCAATCGAGGTAGAGGGCACCGAATTGCCGTTGATCGAATCCGGATTCACCATGCCGGAAATGCGGATGTATTCGGTGGCCTTGTTCATGCCGACCTGCTTTTCGCCGGCGATGATCAGGTTACCGTTCGACAGCACTTCCACCACCGTGGCGCCAATGGTGCCGCGGAAGCTGTTGCTGAGGGTCTGGCTGTCGGCATCGGCGAATTTGTTGTCGGCACTGGTGGCGACGTTGGTGCCAAAGCGGTTCTGCAGCACGCCAGGAATGCCGAAGTTCACACTGCCGGATTTGCTGCCGGCGCTGGCGCCATTCTTGACGGCCGAGGTGCTTTCGGTGATGACGACATTGATCACGTCGCCCACGTGGCGCGCGCGGCGATCCTCGAAGGCAGGACGGAAGCTGCTGGCCTGGTAAATCGCGCCATTATTCTGCGCCACCGGCGGATATGGCGGCGGCAGAGGGCGGGCGCTGGTCGGACCGTTGACGATCGAGGTTGGCGCGCCTGCGCAGGCAGACAGCAGCGCGGCAACGATGATGGTGGCGGCAAGACGGATACGCATGGCGGGCTCGCTCTATTATAGTTGCGACAGGCGCTGCAGCATCTGGTCGGAGGTGGTGATCGCCTTCGAATTAATCTCGTAGGCGCGCTGGGTCTGGATCATGTTTACCATTTCCTCGACCACGTTGACGTTCGAAGTTTCCACATAACCCTGCAGGATCACGCCGGTGCCGTTGGTGCCCGGCTGGTTCTGCGTGGCGGCGCCGGAAGAACCGGTTTCCACATACAGGTTTTCCCCCTTCGACTCCAGGCCGGTCGGGTTGATGAAGGTCGCCAACTGGATTGCGCCGATCTGCTGCGGGGCAGCCTGGCCCGGCAGGGTGACCGACACGATGCCATCGCGGCCAACCGTGATGCTGGTGGCATTGATCGGAATGGTGATGGCTGGCTGCAGCACGAAGCCACTCGAAGTGACCATCTGGCCATTGTTATCGCGCTGGAAGGAACCGTCGCGGGTATAGGCGGTGGTGCCGTCCGGCAGCAGCACCGGGAAGAAGCCGTTGCCGTTGACCATCAGGTCCTTGTCGTTGCCGGTCGACTGCGGGTTGCCCTGGGTATGGATGCGCTCGATGGAGACCGGGCGCACGCCGGTACCGATCTGCATGCCCGAGGGGAGCTGGGTTTGCTGCGAAGAGGCGGCGCCCGGCTGGCGGATGTTCTGGTACAGCAGGTCCTCAAAGACCGCGCGCGACTTCTTGAAGCCGTTGGTGCTCACGTTCGCCAGGTTGTTGGACACCACGTCCATCTGGGTCTGCTGCGCTTCCATGCCAGTCTTGGCAATCCACAGTGATCGAATCATTTGCCTGCTCCAAAAACGGTTTTCCTATGCAGGCATTATCCGGGAGCAATGGTCAAGTCAAAGCCCCGATCTGGCCGGTTTTCCCCCGCCTATTCAAGCGTGTGGCAGGAATTGTTCAGCTCTGCTATTGTTTGCGATTTGCTAATTGTTGCCATAAAGACAGAAATATGAGGACTGAACTCCTGTCCCAGGCGTATGCCGCCCTCGCCCAGTTCACGAGCGAAAGCCGGCTGTACGAGCTCACGTTGGAAAAAGACGAGGATTACGGCGCTGGCGGCTTGCTGGTCGAAGCCTTCCTCGCCGACGATTGCCTGCAAGAAATCGCCACCCGCGACGTCATCGCCCTATCGACCAGCGCTACCATCGAGCCTTCCAGCCTGCTGGGCCAGCGCGCCAGCTTGCAGGCCAGCCTGGCCGACGGCGGCCGCACCGCCTTCCATGGCTATATAAGTCATGTCGCCATGCTGGGCAGCGAAGGCGGCTTCGCCCGCTATCGCCTGCGCATGTCGTCCTGGCTGTGGCTTGCCACGCAGTCGCGCAACAGCCGCGTATGGCAGGAGAAAGGAGTGGCCGACATCGTCGACGAAGTGTTCTCCGGCTTCGCCCCCTATGCCAAATGGCAATGGAGCGACGATGCCCGCGCCCTGCTCGACTCGATTCCGGTGCGCAGCTACTGCTGCCAGTACCGCGAATCCGACTATGACTTCGTGCGCCGCCTGCTGACGGAAGAAGGCGTCGCCTGGCGCTTCGAAGACAGCGACGAGGAACAGACCCTGGTGCTGTTCGCCGACAGCAGCCAGCAATCGGCCACGCCGGAAGACGCCAGCAGTGCCGCCGGCCATGGCCTGCGGTATCACGCCGCCCGTGCGGGTGAAGAATTCGACACGATCCAGTCCCTGCAGACCATGCGTCAACTGGTCAGCGGTGCAGTGGCAGTCCTCAGCTATGACTACAAAGCCAAAGCCGCGATCAGCGCCACCGTGCCCACGCGCGTGAACGACCTCGGCAAGAACGCCTACCAGCCGGAGAGCTACGATTACCCCGGCCAGTACTTCTACGGCGACAGCTCCGAAGCCGAACGCTACGCCACGCTGCACATGCAGCTGCACGAAGCGCGCAGCCAGCAATGCCAGGGCCGCTCCACCGTGCGTACGCTGCGCGCAGGCAGCCGCTTCACAATGACGCAAGGCGCCCTGCTCTCCAGCGACGACGGCGCAGACTATGTCGCCCTGCGCGTGCTGGGCGTCGGCGTCAACAACCTGCCAATCGCCGCCAAGCGCGGCCTGGCAGAACTGTTCGGCCCTATTCCCGAGCTGCTGGAAGCACTGGCGGAGCAAACGCGCGACCTGCCGGAAGACTTCAGCACCACGGTGGAAAAAGCATCCGCCAGCGGCTATGCCAACAGCTTTGCGGCCTTAGCGGCGAATGTCCCATGGCGCCCGGCGCACCATGGTGGCGAAGGCCGGCAGCATGCGAAGCCAACCGCATCGGGCTCCCAGAGCGCAATAGTGGTCGGCGAAGATGGCCAGGATATGCCCCACGGCGGCAATGAAATCCACTGCGACCGGCTGGGCCGGGTGCGGATCCGCTTCCACTGGCAGGATTCCGCCGACGCCACATGCTGGGTGCGCGTCGCGCAACGCTCGGCCGGCGGCGGCATGGGCAGCCAGTTCCTGCCGCGCATCGGACAGGAAGTACTGGTGCAGTTCATCGAAAACGACATCGACCGGCCGATCATTCTCGGCGCCCTGTACAACGGTCAGGGCGAAAGCGGCATCGCGCCAACGCCTGGCGGCACCACCGCGCAGGAAGCATCCGACCATTTCAGCCAGGCCCACGACCACGCCACCTCGGCGCAGGGCAACCTGGTCGGCGGCAACGGCCCGGTATGGCATGGCGCCGGCGGCGGCAGCGGCGCCCACCGCAACGCATCCGCGATGTGGGGTGTGCGCAGCAAGGAGTTTGGCGGCGGCGGCTACAACCAGCTCATGTTTGACGACACCGACAACCAGGGCCGCGTGCAGTTGCGCACCACCCAGGCAGCCACGGAGTTGAACCTGGGCCACCTGGTCCACAACACCGACAACTACCGCGGCAGCCTGCGCGGCCAGGGCGCCGAGCTGCGCACCGATGCTTATGGCGCAGTGCGCGCCGGTGCAGGCCTGCTGGTGACCAGCTACAAGATTTCGCACGGCGCCTCGCAGCGCGAACCGGCGGGTGACAATACCGCCGGCATCGCGATGCTGAAGCAGGCTGTCAAGCTGGGCGAGACCTTTAGCGACGTCGCCGTAAAGCATGGCACTGTAGGCCTCGCCTCCCACATGGGCGCACACAAAGCCAATGCCAGCACTCTCGATGAAAAGGAAGCACCGCTGAAATCGCTGCTGACTGCCGTCTCCGGCATGGTGGGCGACGCCAGCATCGATGCCGCGCAAGCTGATGCAGGAGAGCGCAACTCCGGCGCTGGCGCGGGCAAGTTGCCGCACAGCGCCGATCCGATCATCGCCATTACAGCCAAGGACGGGCTGTCAATGAGCGCCGCGCGCGACCTGCAAATGGCCGCAGGCGAAACCGCAACCGTGATGAGCGGCGCCGACACGCAGCTCGCAACTGGCGGCCAGATGCGCATCCACACGCAACAAACCATCGGCATGCTGGGTGGTGCAGTCAAGCCAGGCGAGCAGGACATTGGCGTACAGATTATCGCCGCGCGCGATCCGATTGATGTGCAGGCGCAGGCAGGCGCAATCCTAGTGCAGGCGCGCGACGTGATCAACGTAAAAAGCTCAAACGCCCATATCGATTGGGCTGCCGCGAAGAAGATCAGTCTGTCCACCGTGGGTGGCGCAAACATCACTATTGATGGCGGCAACATCACATTGCAGTGTCCGGGCAAGATCGAAATCAAGGCAGGCAAAAAGTCCTTTATTGGCCCAGAAGGCCTGGAGTATTCGTTGCCCAAGTTACCGAAGTCTGCGACCAAGCCTGAATCTCTGAAGTTCGACTTGTTGTTGACGTCCTTGCCTGGCTCCATCGCAACACCTCTCAGCCAATGTAATTGGCAGATCGTACGGGCTGGCGGGCAAGCTCGCGACCGCGTAATTGTCCAAGGCTGCACAGACGATCAAGGCAAATTAAAAATGACACCTGCGCAAGAACTTCGGCTATCGGTTGCCGTAGCACGCTGGCCAAATGACCTGATGTTAATAGGGCCGGGCATGGCACGACCGTTTGAACTCTACAAACAGAGGGATGACTGGAGCCAAGGAGATAAGACCCTACATGCACTAGCGGCACTCGATTTTTCTGAAGTCCCGCGGACGCATATTTCAACCAAAACGAGCCAAAAGGAAATCGTTCGAGCGGGGCAAGGACTTGGCGAAAAAAGTACTTACGACTTCTTTAAGAAATTGAATACCTAAGCATGAACATGCCATTTACACCGGTCGAGCTCACCGACCAGAAACAAAATACAGTAGTTGGTCAAGCAGCGAGCCATGCTGAAACGCATCGGTTAGATCTCATGGACGAGACGGCTTTTGCCAACCTGAGATATGGAAATTCAGTTAAATGCTTTACAACCGGGATGGCTTACTACAACGATCTATACGATGCGATGAAGGGAGCGAAGAAACACATCTTCATTGCCGGGTGGCAGATCGATTGGGACGTTGAATTGAAACCTGGAGTGCGACTGATAGATCTTCTTAGAGAAAAAGTACTTAGCTCAGAGTCTTTCCGCGTATTCGTAATGCCGTGGATGTCGCCTAAAATTGGCCTGAATACGGGCGATCTGGCGACTATGCTCGCAATTTTCCAGTTGAATGCTGGGCGTAAGTCATTACAAGCGATTTGTTGCCCATCGGGGACCCAGTGCGACTTTACGGGGATTGAAAAGAGCATGTTCAGTCACCACCAAAAGTTGGTCGTTATAGATAATAAGATCGGTTATATAGGCGGTATTGACTTGGCATACGGCCGTCGTGATGACGAACGCTTTTCGCTTGATCCAGGAAAGCGGAAGTTTAAGGAGCGATACAACCCTGGTGTCCCCCCTATGCATCAAATTACCCCGAAAGATGGGCGCTGCCTGTCGGCAACCGACTTGTTGTGTACGACCTTTACATTCGCAAAATGGAATATTGGTGGCAACACCGAACCGGGTGCACTGAGCAAATTCTTTAGCAGCGCAATGGACAAAGCGGAATGGCTCTCTTTGAAGGCAGTTGAGTCAGTGAACGCAGCAGCAGCCGGCATAGAGAAAACTAAAGAAGCTGTCGCTGCCGAGGTTCGAGTTGCGGCAAAAGCGACCACTCATGCAGCATCTGCGTCGCTAGATGTGGCAGTTGCAGCGGCAAATTCAGTCAGCAGGCAATGCGCAGCAATGCAAGTCCCCGACTTCTACAATGGAGTTAAGCAATATAAAGTTGGCACTCAACCTACATCCACACTTCCGGATAGCCTCCGCCAATCCGAAAAAGACATGCGCGAAGGCTGGAACTCCGTTATCGATCAGATTCCGGAATTTTTGTCTCCACTTAGCAGGCTAAGGAAGGTGCGCTCGACACCTCACTCCTCTATTCCAGGCGCCCTTGAAAGACTAGAGCGCGATGCGCGGAATCGCGCGAACGTTATTATTGACGCCACAGCTGCATTAGCGGGGCAAGTTCAACGCGGAGCCGAGGCAACTCGTCTGGTTTGCGTCGAAATAGGACCGGCAATGGATGTTGGTGCAAAAAAGGCAAAAGTAGCGGTGCGTACTGCTGCCGCGAATGCCCAGCGAGAAATTGAGGAAGGTGTGAATGTCTTCCAGCGCGCCCTGATCGCTGAAGTGAATGAAATCCGTGCTCTTGTTAGCGAACACATAAGGGTAGCGGGTGTGATTCTTCGACTTGGTGTAACGGAAGGGACTAGCCTGATCAGCCAAGATTTCCTTGAGGACGCGATCGGAACCTATAATCGATTCTGCAAAAACGTCTACGCAGCTCAGCTCGCCGTTTCGTGGCTGGACGCGGAAGCGCATCCACTCCTCTTTAATCCTGAGACAAAGTCTGCAGTGGATTCAGTTCTCAGCGAAACTCAACCGCGCCAGCCCTGGCAAGACGTACACTGCCGCATAGAGGGTCCTGCCGTAGACGACATCGCCCTGAACTTCATTCGCCGATGGAACGCGAGTAATACCAGCTACTTAGCAGCCCCAAAAAAACAACTTAATCCACAGCGAGCAATCGAGGGGCTATTGGCCCCCGTTGGCACGGCCCTGCACGGAGCGTGGAGCGCATCAAAAAATTTAGCACTCCATAAACTCGCCCTGATCGGAAAGGAGTTTTATCCACAACCACGTAAGGCTTTGCTTGCTGGCGATCCCCGCAACGGGGTGGCCGTGCGAGTACTTCGAAGTGCGCCGGAAAAAATGTGCCGACAGGAAGCGGAAGCAGAGAAAAAGAAGGGCGCAGCGGTAAAAGCACAGCATGAGATCCTCGACACAATGGTCAGTCTGATTAGGGGTGCCACAGACTTCATTTACATTGAAAATCAATTTTTCCAGACCGATTTTGAAGATCCTTCTTTCGACCCTTGGTCTGCTAGCGGGGCGGCGCGCAGATCCGCCCCGATGAAGCACATGATCTCATCGCTGGGTTCTGAACTGTCAACACGCATCACCAGTTCAGGGGGCGCACCACATAGGAAAACTCTGCCTAAGAACATTATTGGCAAGACTTTGGCCGAACGAATTGCCATGGCAATTCGTTGGGATCAGCCGTTCCATGTTTACCTTGTTTTGCCAGTGCACCCGGAGGGCAAGCTGTCTGATCTGGCCATTGCCGGTCAGATCCATTGGACGATGCAGAGCTTGGTGTTTGCGAGCGGTAGTTTGGTCAATCAGATCCGACGGGCGATTTTTGCCAAACGAAATTGCAAGAGACCGATGGATGATGGCATCTGGGCGGCAGCATGGGAAGCTGCCGGCCAAGAAGCGGGCAATGGATATGTTTACGACGAAGTAACCGACGAAGAGTGGGCGCAATATCTGACGCTCTTGAACCTTCGAAACTGTCAGCACGTAGGCGGCCGGCTCTGTACGGAACAAATTTACGTCCACAGCAAGCTAATGATTGTCGATGATCGCCACATAATCATGGGCAGCGCAAACATTAACGATCGCAGTTTAAGCGGGAGCCGAGATTCGGAAATTGCTGTGATGCTCCTAGACACTGCAGAGGCAAAGAGGAAGATCCGCGACCTTGAAACGACCGTGAATCCGCTCGCTCGAAATTTACGAATGGATCTGTGGAGAAAGCACCTGGCGCTAGCGGGCAACGGCAACGAAATTGTAGGAGCTGCGTCTTCGCTATCGACACTTATCGAGACCCCTGCCGCGCAAGCTACTATCAAGGCAATTCAGGAATTGGCCACGTCCAACGCGGAGTTGTATAGCCGTGCCTTTCCCTATGTCCCTTGGAGTAAATCCGAATCTTCGCGCGTAGGCGGAGAAGGCGCATCGCTCTGGCCACCATGCTCTAAGGGCGGCGAAAAGAGCGATGCTGCAAAAGTGGAAGCAGAAATGCCTTTTGATGAGAGATTTTGGACTTCGAACAGCAAAGAATCTGCGCCAAAAGGCATACGAGGATTTTTTACGGCTCTTCCAACCTACTGGACCAGTGGCGAGAATAACCAGCCAGGTAAGATGAGTACTGTGCTGCTCACACAAAGCACTCCTGTAAAGAATTCGGAAGTGGGAGAAAGAGATGTTGTCAATGGGTAGAAATTTAAGCGGTTACGGCATCACTGCCGCAGGCATTCAAATCCTCGTCTTGTCGCTGCTAGCCGGATGTAGCAAAGCAAATACCTTAGCTGAGAAACTCAGTAGTGAGAAGAAGAACTCCAGCGACTGGCAGGCTATGTGTTTGGGACATCTCTTGCTTGACACTCCTCCCCTTAAAGAGCTGGGCGCGACGCCCGTGCGATATGATTTCGTTTACCAGATCAAAGGGATCGGTGGCGAGGAAGGGACATGGGGAGAACTGCGATACGGCAAGTTGAAGGTCGCAGAATCTGTTCCGGGAAATAGCGACAGCTTGTCGAATGTACGGAACTCTGCCCGACATGAAGTAATCTCGCAAGAGAAGTACTTGAAACTTATTAGCGCAAAACAAGCGCAAATCCAAAGCTGGAGCAGGCGGGCTACAGAAGGATCCCCCGATGAAAAGCAAGCGGCTAAGAGCGTCTTGTCCGACAAAAAGCGCGAGCTTGACGAACTGACCCACGCGTCCGTTGTCTCAGGGGGGGCTGATATCGATCCTCGCGATGGATTTGGAGTTCGGATCGGTTCCGACTTCATCGTCGGATTTCAAAGTGAGGAAGATAATCGAATCCGGATTTTCGAAGGACCCTTTACTACTTCAGTACCGGAAAGCCCTGAAGCAGCATCGGAAGAACTTCGTAAAATTAGGAGGAGTTATCAGCCGCGATCACCTTCCGTCATCCCGGCGTCATCTGGTTATTGCACCGCCTACGGCTTTTTTAGCGAGGAACAAGGGATCGGGCAACAGGCCAGTATCCGTATGCCATTCCAGCTAAAGGAATATCCAAATTTGCTTTTCTATTTCGATAGCTCCCCATCGGAAGACGAATTTCAACGCAATCCTCAAATAGTTCGGCAGCGTGGAAAGAATCGGAAGATGTTGGATAGTGATGACAGTAAGATCCGAAGCGAAACCGCCTCCGTACAAATTCTGGGAATGCCTGGGCGCATGTCATCGCAGGAATACGAACCAATGTGCATCACGAAGAATGACTGTCAGCCACCAGCACTTGCGTATGCCATCGAAGCCGAAGTCTCAGGGGTTCCCGGGCGGGCAGATCGTCCGCATTTGGTGCTTCACATGAGCGCGATCTTGTCGGATGAACACAAACTTAAGTTGCCACCCCTTGAAAACACAGCAAGCGACAAGCTTGATTACCCCGCTTTACGTGGCCACATTCCCCCGCCATATCACGTTGGTAAGGAAATCTTCCAAAAGGTTCTGAACTCCATCCGAATCCGGCCAGGAGCATTTGTCGCGAAGACGAGTGGAAATTCGCCAAAAGCTCAAGCTTTGAAAGACTAGGATCATCGAAGATGTCCCTGAAGTCTTTCAGCAAGTGTACGAGCTGATGCGCCTGGTTCCGAGCCGTGCTCACTGTGCCACTTGCACGCTCTTCACAGTGCCATATTGACACTGGTGCAGCAAGACGGTGTGACTGCCCTGCAGTCCATTCGCCGCACCGGTGTCCTATGGCATCGAGTACAGGATGCTGTTGAGCAGCATCATTGAGCGCGTTACTTTTGACGGCTTGGTCTACACCGGCCTCGCTCACATTTGGAATCGATAAGGGGGGTGGTCCGTGCTTTACCAGCACATCGAAAAACCGGAGAAGACCAAGTACCTTTCACAGGTCCTTCGATTTGGCGCCACACTGCTAACCATACTCTGTTGCAGATCTGTTGTAGCTGCAAGCGCAGAATGGAAAGAAGAGTGTGTCGGCCGCTCGATGTTTCAGCTTCCTCCCGATGTGGAAGTGGCGGGCCATGCTTACCGCGAGATTGCGAATGAAATGCAAGGCGGGAACGGCCTGTCCGAGCCCCAGTTCGCTGACGATCAAATCGCTGGGTGGAGCAGGTTCGGCTACACCGGCTTCTTTTTGATCTCGAATCCGCTAAGCGCGATCGAGATTAAAGACGTGCGCTCTAAATTCGTGAAGGCAAAGAGTGCGTTGAAAGCGCGGCTCGCGAGCGGCAAGCCCAGTGCTGACGAGAAGATAGTTGACATCAGCATCGCGCATAGAAACTTGGCATGGAGTTCTCAAAGCAATGTGAGGTTTCTCCTTCAACTGAACGATCACCTGATCTCGGGCCGATTCGGGTACACAGACAAAACCAAGGCCGAGAACATTAAACTCTTCAAGTCATTTGCAGAGAGGGTTGAGCCTCGCCCCATCTTTTCAATTCCTAACGAACCTGGCGTTTGCTTGCCTTACACGTTCATAAGGGACGATGGACGACATCTGAGGGATGTTACGGTGACCTACCGTAGCAGAGCATATCCGGACGTTTCGATCATCCTGCATGATTCGACGCCGGCCGAGTCACCTTCTTCGACGTCGAAGGCCAAGGCACAACCTCAATTCGTTCTGAACGAGTTCTGGTCCCAGTATGAACATAGCGAGACCGGCAGAAAAGTCAGCGCGGCGTGGTGGCCCCGTACGACGCAAGCCGTCGAAATCGATGGCCGTGAAGGGCTGTCAACATTCGTAAAGATCGTTCGAGTCGATGGCAGTATCGACTACGGTTATTCGGCACACGTTTCCGGGGAAACGGAAATGCCTGATTTGACTCTTCACGTAATTCGAGAGGCATACAGCGTGCAGGCTGGCGGAACGAAGCCGACCCGGCAACAAGAACTTCTCGAATTAGCGCAGCGAATTGCTACCACCATTCGAAGACGGTAATTGCTCCGGCCTGTGACATCAGGAAGAAAACAAAGAATGGAGCTGCAAGCTGCAATCATCAGTGCTGGACAGTGGAGCTATCCAGGTAATTTGGGTTTGACCTGCTCCCCAATTT
>Ga0209673_1002664_pt1 | contig 11901 bp, 10 predicted proteins | sample AraplaCol_mMS_r2_2_FD_184274 | JGI IMG/M metagenome (GOLD analysis project Ga0209673, IMG submission 184274) | Arabidopsis root microbial communities from North Carolina, USA - plate scrape MF_Col_mMS_r2 (SPAdes) (version 3) | ecosystem: Host-associated > Plants > Roots > Endosphere | place... | reverse complement strand
GCTCGGCGAGGTCTCGCCCGGTCATCCCGTCTGGCTGCGCCTGAATCCCGGCTTCGGCCATGGGCACAGCAACAAGACCAACACCGGCGGCGAGCACAGCAAGCACGGCATCTGGCATGAGCAGCTCGGCCACGCGCTGGCGGTCATCGCGCGCCGCGGGCTGACGCTGATCGGCCTGCACATGCACATCGGCTCGGGCGTCGACTACGGCCACCTGGGCCGCGTCAGCGGCGCGATGGTCGAACTGGTGCGCACGGTCAAGGCGCAAGGGATGGATCTTCAGGCGATCTCCGCCGGCGGCGGCCTGTCCATCCCTTATCAGGCGGGTGGCGAGCCCATCGACACCGCCCACTACTTCAGCCTCTGGGACGCCGCCCGCAAGGAAGCGGAAGACATCGTCGGCCATCGCCTCGCACTCGAGCTCGAGCCGGGGCGCTATCTCGTGGCCGAGTCGGGCGTGCTGCTCGCGGAAGTCCGGGCGGTGAAGTCGCAAGGCCGACAGCATTTCCTGCTGGTCGACGCCGGCTTCAACGAACTGATGCGGCCCGCGATGTACGGCAGCTTCCATGCCATGAGCCTGATTCCCGCCGACGGCCAGCGCCGGCCCGTGCGCGACACCGTCGTCGCCGGTCCGCTGTGCGAATCGGGGGACGTCTTCACGCAGGCGGAAGGGGGCGTCGTGCTGGCGCGCGACTTGCCGCAAGCGCAGGTCGGCGACCTGCTGGTCCTCCACGACACCGGCGCGTACGGCGCGTCGATGTCGAGCAACTACAACAGCCGGCCGCTGATCGCCGAGGTGCTCGTGGACGGCACCTCGGACCGGCTGATCCGCCGCCGCCAGACCGTCGAGGAGTTGCTGGCCCTTGAGGCCGTGTGATCCCTTGCCGCCAGGGCGGTCGCGGAGGGAGCGGAAATGCGACGTGAGGCGGTCGTGACCGCCTCATGATGTTTGCTATCGCACAAACGAGTTCTGATAGCTTCGATCAATAGGGATTCGCAATAGGCTGCATTGGGGAATTCAACCCCGGCGATAGCTTCGGCCCCCTATCATTCCGTCCATCCCATCCACCCTCACTGCGAGAGACCAAGCAATGTCCCTGATCAATACCCAAGTCCAGCCCTTCAAGGCCCAGGCTTTCCACAACGGCAAGTTCATCGAGGTCACGGAAGAGTCGCTCAAGGGCAAGTGGTCCGTGCTGATCTTCATGCCGGCTGCCTTCACCTTCAACTGCCCGACGGAAGTCGAGGACGCGGCCGACAACTACGCCGAGTTCCAGAAGCTGGGCGCCGAGGTCTACATCGTCACGACCGACACGCACTTCTCGCACAAGGTGTGGCACGAGACCTCGCCGGCCGTGGGCAAGGCCAAGTTCCCGCTGGTGGGCGACCCGACCCACGCGCTGACCAACGCCTTCGGCGTGCACATCCCGGAAGAAGGCCTGGCGCTGCGCGGCACCTTCGTGATCAACCCGGAAGGCGTGATCAAGACGCTGGAAGTGCATGACAACGCCATCGCCCGCGATGTCAAGGAAACGCTGCGCAAGCTGAAGGCGGCCCAGTACGTCGCCAAGAACCCGGGCCAGGTCTGCCCGGCCAAGTGGAACGAAGGCGCGGCGACCATCGCCCCGTCGCTGGACCTGGTCGGCAAGATCTAAGGATCTCGCCCTCTCGGGGGAACAGGCCGGTGACGGCCTCCCCCGAACCGGTGATCCGGATGAGGACCCTCCTCACCCCCTCACGGCAAATGCGCGGCTCGCGGACCTGGACGGTCCGCGGGTGGGCGCGCGGCCGCCCCTGCATGGAACGAATGGGGAGGCCGGTTCTCGAAGTCGCTTAAGAACTCTGAAAGGAAGCAACGATGTTGGACGACAACCTGAAGGCGCAGCTCAAGGCCTACCTGGAGCGGGTCACGCTGCCGTTCGAAATCGAGGCTTCGTTGAGCGACTCCGAGAGCTCCGCCGAGTTGCAGCGTCTGCTGCAGGACATCGCCGCGATGTCCGACAAGATCAGCCTGAAGCCGGACGGCAACGACGCGCGCAAGCCCTCGTTCAGCCTCAAGCGGACCGGGACCGGGCAGAGTCTGCGCTTCGCCGCGATCCCGCTGGGCCATGAGTTCACCTCGCTGGTGCTGGCGCTGCTGTGGACCGGCGGCCACCCCCCGAAGGTGGAGCAGGCCACCATCGATCAGATCAAGGGCCTGGACGGCGACTACGCCTTCGAGGTGTACATGTCCCTGACCTGCCACAACTGCCCGGACGTGGTGCAGGCGCTGTCGCTGATGTCGGTGCTGAATCCGCGCATCAAGACGGTGGTGATCGACGGCGCGCTGTTCCAGGACGAGGTCAATGCCCGCGAGATCATGGCGGTCCCGACGGTCTACCTGAACGGCCAGGAATTCGGCTCGGGCCGCATGACGGTCGAGGAGATCGCCGCCAAGCTCGACACCAACGCGGCGGCCAAGGACGCGGCCAAGCTGTCGGCCAAGGATCCGTACGACGTGCTGATCGTCGGCGGCGGCCCGGCGGGCGCGGCGGCGGCGGTGTATGCGGCGCGCAAGGGCATCCGCACCGGCGTCGCGGCCGAGCGCTTCGGCGGTCAGGTCAACGACACGCTGGCGATCGAGAACTACATCTCGGTGCTGTCCACGGACGGACCGAAGTTCTCGATGGCGCTGGAGTCGCACGTCAAGGATTACGGCGTCGACGTGATGAACCTGCAGCGCGCCGACAAGCTGATCCCCGCCACCGAGCCGGGCGGCCTGATCGAGCTGCGGCTGGCCAACGGGGGTTCGCTCAAGAGCAGGACGGTGATCGTGTCGACGGGCGCGCGCTGGCGCAATGTCAATGTGCCGGGCGAGCAGGAATACAAGAACAAGGGCGTGGCCTACTGCCCGCACTGCGATGGGCCGCTGTTCAAGGGCAAGCGCGTGGCGGTGATCGGCGGCGGGAATTCGGGTGTCGAGGCGGCGATCGATCTGGCCGGCATCGTGGCGCATGTGACGCTGCTGGAGTTCGGCGACACGCTGCGCGCGGACGCGGTGCTGGTGAAGAAGCTGGAGAGCCTGCCCAATGTCGTGATCCTGAAGCAGGCGCAGACGACCGAGTTCACCGGCGCGGGCGGCAAGCTGGACGGGCTGAACTACACGGACCGCGCGACGGGCGAGAGCAAGCGCGTCGAGGTGGAAGGCGTGTTCGTGCAGATCGGCCTGGTGCCCAACACCGAATGGCTGCGCGGCACGGTCGAGCTGTCCAAGCACGGCGAGATCATCGTCGACGCGAAGGGGCAGACCTCGGTGCCGGGCGTGTTCGCCGCGGGCGATGCGACGACGGTGCCGTACAAGCAGATCATCATCGCCGCCGGCGACGGCGCGAAGGCGGCGCTCAGCGCGTTCGACCACCTGATCCGCAACTGACCGGTCCGTGGCGGCCCCTCACCCCGCTTGCGGGGAGAGGGAGCGCCACGGATGAGGCGCATGCGTGCCATCAGCGCCGATTCCGCCAGAGGCTTTCCGCGCTGTAGACCGCCAGCGCCGACCAGATCAGCGCGAAGCCGACGAGTCGCGCGCCGGCGAGCGGCTCGTGATAGAGCCACACCCCCAGCAGGAACTGGATGGTCGGCGACAGGTATTGCACCAGTCCGAGTGTCGTCAGCGTGATGCGCCGCGCGCCCGCCGCGAAGAGCAGCAGCGGCACCGCCGTCAGCGGGCCGGCCAGCAGCAGCCACCCGATCCTTGCCGTGTCCCCCGCCGCGAACGCACTCGTGCCCTGGCTGGTCCACCACAGCAGCGCCGCCGCCGCCAAGGGCGACAGGATCAGCGTCTCCAGCGACAGCCCCTCCAGCGCCCCCAGATGCGCCGTCTTGCGCATCAGCCCGTAGACCCCGAAGCTCACCGCCAGCATCAGCGCGATCCACGGCAGCCGCCCGGCGGTGACGGTCAGCCACAGCACGCCCGCCGCGGCCAGTCCGATCGCGAGCCACTGCACCGGCCGCAGTCGCTCGCGCAGGAACACGAAGCCCAGCATCACGTTGACCAGCGGATTGATGAAGTAGCCCAGGCTGGCCTCGACGACGTGCCCGTGCTGCACCGCCCACACATAGACCAGCCAGTTGGTCGACAGCAGCAGCGCTGAGGCCGCGCAGGTGCCCAGCAGCCTGGGCGAGCGCAGCACCGGCCCCAGCCAGGCCCAGCGCCGCAGTGCCGTCAGCAGCAGCGCGACGAACACCATCGACCACAGCGTCCGATGCGCGATGACCTCGATCGCGTCGACGTCGCTCAAGCGTTTGAAGTAGAGCGGGAACAGCCCCCACGCGATGTAGGCGAGCGCCGCGTAGAGCATGCCGGCGCGCGCGTGGTCCTGGTCGGCTGCAGCGGCTGCAGCGGCTGCGGGGGGCGATGCCGGCGATGCGGCGGCGTCTCGGGTGTCGTTCGTCATGGGGCGTCGGGGCGAAGGGCCCGCGATTCTGCCCAAGCCGTCCCCCGAACGAGGGCCCGCCTGCGGACGCCCCTCTTTTCAGCGGGCCATCACCGGCGCAGGATGCGGGCCATGGCCTACGTCGAATTCACCTCGCAGCTGCAGCGCTTCGTCGACACCCCCAAGCTCGACTGCGATGCCCGCACCCTCGGCGAGGCCCTGACCCTCGCCTTCGACCACAACCCCCGCCTGCGCGGCTACATCCTGGACGACCAGGGCCATCTGCGCACCCATGTGGCCGTCTTCATCGACGGCCACCGCGTGCGCGACCGCAGTGAGCTCAGCGATCCGCTCTCCGCGCAATCCAAGGTGTACGTGCTGCAGGCGCTCTCGGGCGGCTGACCGCCGCATCCCGCCGCCCTTGTCGAATCGGCCCTTGCCCGATCGTCGTGTCAGGTCACGCCAGCCCCTCGTCCTCAAGGAGACTTCGATGATCACCACCGCCTGGGCCGCCACTCGCAAGGGCTTGTTCGAACTCCGTCACGATCCCGCGCAAGGGGGATGGTCGATCGGACGCCACAGCTTCGTGGGGGACCCCGTCAGCATGGTGCTGCCGCCGCCGGCGGGCGGCGGACGGATGTTCGCCGCGCTGAACCTGGGCCATTTCGGTGTGAAGCTGCAGGCCTCCGACGACGGCGGCGCCAGTTGGCGCGAGCTCGCGCCGCCGGCCTTTCCGCCGCAGCCCGAAGGCGCCGAAGGCCCCGCCTGGAAGCTGCTGCAGATCTGGTCGCTGGAGCGCGGCGGCGACGGCCGGCTCTGGGCCGGCACCATTCCCGGCGGCCTGTTCGTCAGCGCCGACCACGGCGAGACCTGGCAGCTCGTTGACGCGCTGTGGAGCAAGCCCGAGCGGCTGGGCTGGTTCGGCGGCGGCTACGACGCGCCGGGCATCCACTCGATCAACATCGATCCGCGCGACCCGAAGCGCCTGCTGCTGGGCATCTCCTGTGGGGGCGCGTGGCGCAGCGACGACGGCGGCGCGAGCTGGCGCATCAGCGCCAAGGGCATGCGGGCCGACTTCATGCCGCCCGACCAGCAGGGCGAGGAGAACACCCAGGACCCGCACCGCATCGTGGCCAGCGCGGCGGATCCGGACGTGCTCTGGTGCCAGCACCACAACGGCGTCTGGCGCTCGGCCGATGGCGGCGCCCAGTGGACGGAGATCAAGCCGCCGCTGTCGGGCTTCGGCTTCGCCGTTGCGGCGCATGCGGGCGATCCGGACACCGCGTGGTTCGTGCCGGGCATCAAGGACGAGAAGCGGCTGCCGGTGGATGGGGCGCTCGCGGTCAACCGCACGCGCGACGGCGGCAAGACCTTCGAGACCTTGCGCAGCGGCCTGCCCCAGGCGCATTGCTATGACCTGGTTTACCGCCATGGCCTGGCCGTGCATGACGATGGCCGCCGCCTGCTGATGGGCAGCACGACGGGCAACCTCTGGGCGACCGAGGACGCCGGCGATCGCTGGCAACTCATCGCCGGCCACCTGCCGCCGATCTACGCGCTGCGCTTCAGCTGAAGGGCGCCCATTCCGGGCCGGGCGGGGCCTCGAGTTCAAGCATGGCGCCGCTGACCGGATGGGTCAGCGTCAGGCGCTGCGCATGCAGCCACAGCCGATGCAGGCCCAGATGCTGCGCGAGCGCGCGATTCAGCGGCCCCTTGCCGTGATTGGCGTCGCCGACGATCGGATGCGCGATGTGCTTCAGATGGCGCCGGATCTGATGGCGCCGGCCCTGGACCGGCTCGCACGCGAGCAACGCCACGCGCGTGGTGGGGAAGCGTGGATCGGTGGACACCGGCAGCTCGTGGCGGCGCAGGCAGGTCCAGTGCGTCTGCGCCTCCAGGTGCGGCTGACCGGCGGAGGGCAGCTCCGGATCGCGCGCGAGCGGGTGATCGATGACGCCGCCGTCGTCCGCCGGCCATCCGCGCACCAGCGCGAGATAGCGCTTGCGGGTGAGCCGCTCCGCGAGCGCGACGCCAAGCCGGCTCGCGACCTCCGCGCTCAGCGCGAAGACCAGCACGCCCGAGGTGCCGCGATCGAGCCGGTGCACCGGCCATACCGGCCGGCCGAGTTGATCGCGCAGGCGCTGCAGGGCGGCATCGTCCTCGTGCGCGTCGATCGCGCTGCGGTGCACGAGCAAACCGGCGGGCTTGTCGATCACCGCGAGGTCGTCGTCAAGATGGAGGAGGGGGAGGGGGGATGTCATCGCTGAAGGGGACGGCCTGCGCACGGCAGGACCGGTATTTGCCAGCTTTTCGCCTGCCTTTGGCCCGCTTCTCCCCGTTTGGGGGGAGCGGGCGGCAACAGCTCCGATCGCCAAAATCCTGTCACGCCCGCTTCTCATCATCGCAGCAGGCATTTCCTGGGCCGCCATCAACGGCGGCCTTCCTCATCCGGTCCGCAGCCAGCAGGAGTTCGCCATGCCTCAGGAGTTTCACGTCGGTCACCGTTCCCTGCTGGATCGGCTGCTGATGGCATTGGGCGGCGCCGTGCGGCGCACGCCGGCCGTGCGGGTGCTCAGTCGATCCGCCCGTCCACGTACAGCCACACGCCGCCCTCGCGCACGAATCGGCTGATCTCGTGCATGCGCTGCGCGCGTCCAGCGACCTTGCTGCGCGCGACGAATTCCACCGTCTCGTGATCGGCGTCCTGGCGTTCATGCCGGCGCACTTCCAGACCGAGCCAGCGCAGCTCGGCTTCGCCGCGTTCGAGCGTCTGCGGGCGGGTGTCCGGATGCCAGGTGGCCAGCAGGTAGGGGATCAGGTCCAGCGTGTAGGCCGTGTACCGCGAGCGCATCAGCGCCTGCGCGTCGGCCGCCGCGAGCGCGCCGTGCTCGGCGAAGGCGCGGTGCAGCGCGCCGCAGCAGGCGCTGTACGGCTGGCCGCTGCCGCAGGGACATGGGGCGGACGAGGACGGTGACAGGGACCCGGCGGGCGCCGCGCTGCTGGCCGCGGTCTTGGTTTTTTCAGGCTTCATGGGGTCGGCATGATGCCAGCGTCTTTCCAGCCTCTCTAGAATGGCTGGATGAATTCCCAGGATTTCGGCGACGGCCGCCCGACCCCGCCGCAAGATGACCTGTTCACGCCCCGCGCGCCGCGTGGTCTGCTGGACAACCTCAATCCCGAGCAGTACGCCGCGGTGACGCTGGGCCAGGAGCCCGCGCTGATCCTGGCGGGCGCCGGCTCGGGCAAGACGCGGGTGCTGACCACGCGCATCGCCTGGCTGATGAGCCAGGGGCTGGTGACGCCGGCCGGCGTGATGGCCGTGACCTTCACCAACAAGGCCGCCAAGGAGATGGTCACCCGGCTCTCGGCGATGCTGCCGGTGAACGTGCGCGGCATGTGGATCGGCACCTTTCATGGCCTGTGCAACCGCTTCCTGCGCGCGCACTGGAAGCTGGCCGGCCTGCCGCAGGGCTTCCAGATCCTGGACGCGGGCGACACGGTGTCGGCGGTCAAGCGCGTGATCAAGGCGATGAACCTGGACGAGGAACGCTTCGTTCCCAAGCAGGTGTCGTGGTTCATCGCCGGCGCGAAGGAGGACGGGCTGCGTCCCAAGGACATCGACCTGCGCGACGAGCAGACCCGCAAGCTGGTCGAGATCTACCAGGCCTACGAGGACCAGTGCACGCGCGAGGGCGTCGTGGACTTCGCCGAGCTGATGCTGCGCTCCTACGAGCTGATGCGCGACAACGCGCAGGTGCGCGAGCACTACCAGCGCCGCTTCCAGTACGTGCTGGTCGACGAGTTCCAGGACACCAACAAGCTGCAGTACGCCTGGCTGAAGATGTTCGCGCCGCCGGGACGCGGGCAGGGCGTGTTCGCGGTGGGCGACGACGACCAGAGCATCTACGCCTTCCGCGGTGCGCGGGTGGGCAACATGGCCGACTTCGAGCGCGAGTACCGCGTACGCCAGGTCGTCAAGCTGGAACAGAACTACCGCAGCTTCGGCAACATCCTGGATGCGGCGAACGCGCTGATCAGCAACAACAGCCGGCGCCTGGGCAAGAACCTGCGCACCGAGGCCGGCCCGGGCGAGCCGCTGCGCGTCTACGAGGCAAGCAGCGATTTCGCCGAGGCCCAGTGGCTGCTCGAGGAGGCGCAGGCGCTGCACCGCCAGGGCCTGCCGCGCAGCGAGATCGCGGTGCTCTACCGCAGCAACGCGCAGTCGCGGGTGATCGAGTCGGCGCTGTTCAACGCCGGCATCCCCTACCGCGTCTACGGCGGCCTGCGCTTCTTCGAGCGCGCCGAGGTGAAGCACGCGCTGGCCTACCTGCGCCTGATCGAGAACCCCAACGACGACACCAGCTTCCTGCGCGTGGTGAACTTCCCGGCGCGCGGCATCGGCGCGCGCACGGTCGAGCAGTTGCAGGACGCGGCGCGCGCGAGCGGGCGTTCGCTGATCCAGAGCGTGGGCGCGGTCGGCGGCCGCGGCGGCGCGAGCCTGGGCGGCTTCGTCGGCATGGTCGACGCGATGCGCGAGGCGACCACCGGCCTGACGCTGCGCGAGATCATCGAGCACGTCATCGAGCATTCCGGGCTGGCCACGTTCTATCGCGCCGAGAAGGAAGGCGAGGAGCGGCTCGAGAACCTGGGCGAACTGGTGAACGCGGCGGAGGCCTTCGTGACGCAGGAGGGCTTCGGCAAGGACGCGGTGGCGCTGCCGGTGGACGAGCACTCGCCCGGCGCGATCGCCGACGGGCTGCCGGCGGCCGTCGCGCCCGCGGCGCCGGCCACGCCGGACGCGGAGACGGGCGAGATCATCTCGCCGCTGGCGGCCTTCCTGACGCACGCGTCGCTGGAGGCGGGCGACAACCAGGCGCAGGCCGGGCAGGACGCGATCCAGCTGATGACGGTGCACTCGGCCAAGGGGCTGGAGTTCGACGCGGTGTTCATCACCGGGCTGGAGGAAGGCCTGTTCCCGCATGAGAACTCGCTGTCCGACGCGGACGGGCTCGAGGAGGAACGCCGCCTGATGTACGTCGCGATCACGCGGGCGCGGCAGCGGCTGTACATCAGCTTCTGCCAGACGCGGATGCTGCACGGGCAGACGCGCTACAACATCAAGAGCCGCTTCATGGAGGAGCTCCCCGAGGAGACGCTGAAGTGGCTGACGCCGCGCAATCAGGGCTTTGGCTCCGGCTTTGCGCGGGACTACCAGCAGGCGTGGCAGCGCGGCTCGGGATTGAAGTCGATGGTCGGCGCGGGGCGCGTGGATCCAGGCGCCTTCCCGCAGGCGCCGGTGCCCAGCGCGATGAAGCAGTCGGCGGCCGAGAAGACCGGCGACCAGCACGGTGGCTTGCGCGTGGGCAAGCCGGTCTTCCACAACAAGTTCGGCGAGGGCGTGCTGCTCACGCTGGAAGGCAGCGGGCCCGACGCCAGAGCCCAGGTGAACTTCGGCCGGCATGGCACGAAGTGGCTGGCCCTCAGCGTGGCGAAGCTGACGCCGATCGAGTGAAATTCCATTTGTCTAGAATTAAAGCGATCAAACGCTTCAAATCAACATAAATTCTAGTTTTGTTGACATTAACCGGGAGGAGGGCTATTTTCCGCCTTAACGTCTAGAAAGTTGGAATCAATATGAGAACCGTGGTTCCTATCGATCCGCCCCATGATCCGATCGTTGAAGACGCCGTATCACTGGGAGCCGCTGTGCGAGCCGCGAGGACGCGTGCGCTTCTACCGTTGGTCGAAGCGGCAGAAGCCATGGGCATGTCCCGGCAGACGCTGATCAATATCGAAACCGGCCAAGGCGGTGTCAGTCTCGCCACCGTTCTGAAGGCCGCGCGCGAGCTCGGCGTCAGCGTGTTCGCAGTCCCAGCAGGTGAGCGAGAGACGGTGCGCAGGGCCATCTTGGAGATCCGTGCGCAGGAAGGGCACGATGGAACTTGAAGTCTGGCTGGACGATGTCGAGGTCGGCCGTCTGCTTCACGATGGCGCGAGTGGCTTGTTCGCGCTCCATTACCGCGGTGCATGGTCGGGGGGAGCGCGGAGCTATCCATTGGCGCCAACGCTTCCTTTGGATCGGCCCGAAGGGCAGACGGACGAGCAGCACAGCATCCAGGTGCGGCAGTTCTTCGAGAACCTGTTGCCGGAAGGCGAGGCACTGGACCACGCCGCTGCGGCCAGCGTTGTCTCAAAGGCGAATCTGGCGGGCTTGCTGGCGGCGCTGGGCCGGGAGACTTCGGGTGCTCTTCGTATCCTGCTTCCGGGCGGCGGTGACCCCCGCTTTCCGCAGCAGAGGCCGCTGCCTCGAACGGAGCTGTCCGAACGCATTCGCAACCGGTCGCAAGAGCCTTTCTCGGTGTGGGACGGTTCTGTTCGTCTGTCCATCGCCGGGTATCAGGACAAGATTGCCGTCTACGTGGATGGCGACGATTGGTTCCTGGTCGATGGGCCGCAGATGGCATCGACCCACATCGTCAAGCCGGCGCCGGCCAGGCCGGAACTCGCCGACCTGCCGTTCAACGAATTCTTCTGCATGCGTCTGGCGCGCCGAGTCGGACTTGACGTCGCCCACGTGGACCTCCATCACGTTCCCGAGCCGGTGCTGTTTGTCGAACGCTTCGATCGCAAGCGGCTGGAGGACGGACGAGTCCGGCGCCTGCATCTCATCGACGGATGTCAGGCACTGGGCCTTCCCGTCTCCTGGAAGTACGAACGCGCTTATGGCGATCGTCCGGAGGTGCAGCAATGGCGGGATGGTGCCTCGATGCCCAAGCTGTTCGGTCTGCTGCAGCACAGCCCTCGCATGCTCCTGGACCGGATGGCCATGACGCGCTGGGTGATCTTCCAGTTGCTCATCGGCAATAGCGACGCGCATGGCAAGAACGTGTCCTTCCATGTCGATCATGCGGGGCTGCGCCTGGCCCCGGCCTACGACATCGTGTGCATGCCCCCCTTGGGCTTCGATCATCCGCAGGCGATGGCGATCGGCGACGCCTTCAGCGAGCCTGAGGTCACGCCGTTCGAGTGGGCCTGCTTCGCCAAGCAATGCGGCGTGGCGCCGCGTCAGCTCGCGCAGGACCTGCGCCGGCTGACCGAGACGCTGACCGCCGAGGCGCCCAAGCTCGCGCGGGAACTGGCGGACGTCGTTCCGCCGAGGGTGAGCGACGCCATCATCGACGTGCTCGCCTCGACCTGCGCGCGTCAGCGCCGTTTGGCCGGCGAGATCCCGAAGGTCAAGCCAGAGGACCTCTAGCCCGCGCAACGAAAGAGCCCGCCAGATGGCGGGCTTCGCGCTCAGCGGGTGAGGCGGATCAGAGTCCGATCTCGCCGCCGTCCTTGCGGGTGATGACGACCGTCGCCGAGCGCGGACGCTTCTTGACCGTCGCGTCGGCCTGGTTGGCCGGCCAGTAGCTGCCGAAGGTCTTGGCGGCCCAGTCCGGGGCGGTGTCCTCGCCCGGGTGCTGCACGTTGAAGAACAGCGTCTTGT
>Ga0209673_1002658_pt1 | contig 11946 bp, 15 predicted proteins | sample AraplaCol_mMS_r2_2_FD_184274 | JGI IMG/M metagenome (GOLD analysis project Ga0209673, IMG submission 184274) | Arabidopsis root microbial communities from North Carolina, USA - plate scrape MF_Col_mMS_r2 (SPAdes) (version 3) | ecosystem: Host-associated > Plants > Roots > Endosphere | place... | reverse complement strand
CCGGAGTTTCGCAGCACCGTCAGATGCTGGGAAAGATGCGGCTGATGGATGTCGAGCTTTTCCTCGAACTCGCTGACGGAGAACTCACCATCGACGAGCGTGCACACGATCATCAGACGCGCCTGATGCGACAACGTCTTCAGGAGATTGGCAACCTCTCCGGCCCGGCCGGCCATCTCTACGGGGGAGAGGCCTGTGTTCGCTTCAGGTTTCGAAACTGTCTTCATTCCCATGCTGCTCCCTGCAGGGCGTCGAGCGGGAACTTGAGGTAGCGTTTGCCATTGGCTTCCGGTTCAGGAAGGCGTCCGCCCCGGATATTCACCTGCAGGGCATGCAGGATGAGTTTCGGCATCGGCAGCGTCTTGTCGCGCTTCGTCCTAAGCGCGACGAATTCGTCTTCCGTCACTCCGGCAAGATGCTTGTTGGACTTCTTCTGCTCGGCCACCGTGCTTTCCCAGCGCGGCGCGCGACCGTCCGGCTGGTAGTCGTGACCGCTAAAGATGCGAGTGTCGTCCGGAAGCGAAAGGATGTCCTGGATCGACTTCCACAGGACGCGGGCATCTCCGCCGGGGAAGTCTGCGCGCGCCGTGCCGCTGTCAGGCATGAACAGCGTGTCATGGACGAACGCCGCGTCTCCGATCACATAGGTGATCGAGGCGAGCGTGTGGCCGGGCGAGAACATTACCTTGGCGTCGACGGAGCCGACCTTGAAGGTCTCGCCATGTGCGAACAGCCGGTCCCATTGCGAGCCGTCGTTGGCGAGCTCGGGCCAGTTGTAGATACTCTTCCACAGCGTCTGGACCTCGATGACGCGGTCGCCGATCGCGGTTTTGGCGCCGGTCTTCTCCTTCAGATACTGGGCCGCCGAGAAGTGGTCGGCATGCGGATGGGTGTCGAGAATCCACTCGACGGTCAGTCCTTCGTCTCGAACGTAGTCGAGGATCGCGTCTGCATTGATGGTGGCGGTGGACCCGGCCTTTTCGTCGAAATCGAGTACCGGATCGATGATCGCACATTTGCCCGTCGCGGGATCGGACACGACATACTGGACGCTCCAGGTGCGCTTGTCAAAGAAGCCCTTCACTTGCGGCCGACGCGCGGCATGCTCCTTGAGCCAGGCCGCGGCAGCACTGGTGTCGAAGCCGTGGGCACGGCCGAACTCGTCGACGTCTTCGGCAGCCATCCGGCCGTCGAGAACCTCGCCGATCAGGTACAGGCTAAGGGACCTGGTGCCCGACTTGCAATGGGCGAACACCCGGCGGTCGGACGCATCGAGCGCCTTCTGGAACGCTCGGACGTCGGCTTCGGTGATGGTGCCGAGCGTTACCGGAACGAAGGAGTAGGAGAGGCCGCAATGTTCTGCTGCCTCGCGTTCGGCGCCCGATCCCGGCTGGGTAGTGTCCTCGGCGTCGGGACGGTTGTTGATAAGCGTCGCAAATCCCTGTTCACGCAGGGATCTAATGTCGTCTATGTATGGCTGCGGCGAGACCGAAAGCTTCTCGGAAATCTTGATGACAGGCATTCCTGGATCCGTGGTGAGATTCAATATATAATTAAATATAATGTATAATGTTCGCATTTCAAGCGCGCTGGGTGAGCAGATTGTCGCAGCACGAACAGGGCCGTCCCGTCTCCATGGATCGCCAAAGGGGGCGTGGATCCGGAAGGCGACGTCGTCCGGACGCATGCGGTTGGTGAACCAGGACGTCATCGATCTTTACGAACGCGTACCGTTCCATGCGCGTTTCGTCGTCCATCAGCAGGCTATCGATCCGCCTGAGACCGCGTAATGGAAAAGGTAACACCGCCTACCACAGACTGCTGACAGCCGTCACGCCTCATCTCCGCGTGGTCGCTCGCAGGCGCTGCGAACAATTCAGTGCGCCGGCAAGTGAGGATGAGGACGTGGTTCAGGAAGTACTACTGGCTATCCATCTCAAGCGCAGTATGCGATCCCTCCCGGCCGTTAGGCCCGTGGACGGCTGCCCTGGTGCGGAACAAGTTGATCGGTAGCCTGCGGCGCAGAGGCAGGCAGGCCGGCGTTCCCCTCGACGATGTAATCGCGACATTGGAAAGCGACGACGGTGTGGGGGTGGCGGACCGGATGGACCTCGAACCGATATTGAGCCGCCTGGAGGATCCACAGCGGACAATCGTCCAATCGATTTCTATCGGGGGTTCGAGCATCCGACCCAGGGGCAGGCGCAGTATGGCAACGATCGCTTCCAATGCGCACGTCTATCTCAATACGAACAAGGCCTTTCGGTATTAAACCCAAGTGCGCAGGCCGTGTTAGGGGGCAAATCAGACGGTCGTTGATTTCCCGTTGACGTGCACGCCGTGACGGCGAGCGCGGAGACGGCGGTGATCGCTGCAACTGCCAGAATCCGAAGTGCATACATGGCCACTTCCCCTTCGTGATCATCCCATATCGACCATGTATCGGTCTGCATGCAAGCAGGAAAGCAGGCAGGGAGGACGAGTCGCACAGTTTGAAGAACGATTGGCATGCAACGCGCCATTGCGATGCGGTGCATTTTGCCTAGTGTGGCTCGACATTATTTCGGTTTGGAATCGCTTCGATGACCGTTCTGGAGGACGAACATGTGAGGTTAAGGCCCGCTTCGCCCGATGATGCGGAAGCTCGCTTCGCCTTGGGCACGGATGCAGATATCGTTAGGATGTTCGGAGTGAGCTTCGCGGACGCGAAGCCAATGACGAGAGAGGCTGCCGAGCGATGGGCTCAAGGCCTCGCAGGAAATCCTCACGCTTGGGTGATCGAAGTCGAAGGACGCTTAGTTGGGGAAATAAAGCTTCACAGTGTGAACGCTCAAGATCAGCGGGCATCGATGGCGATTGCCATTTATGACCGGAATATGCTTGGAATGGGGGTAGGAACCGCGGCGATCCAACTTCTGTTGAGGCATGCCTTCTGCGAGCTGAAACTTCATCGCATTGGTATACGAGTGCTAGCATATAACGACCGGGCCATTCGGTCCTATGCGAAATGCGGCTTCATCGTAGAAGGACGGGAGCGGGAAACGGCTTTCGTCGATGGCGAGTGGCACGATGACCTTATGATGGGCCTGCTTTCCACGGAATATCAACGGTGAAGCATTGGCCGTTCAACCTGCTCCCGGCAGCCTACGGATCTCGTCTACTGCGTTGCCCATCAGCGGCGATTGATGCGTGACATGCTTACTTTACGCGCGACCTTGAAATTAGGAGACGAACGGATGGCACACGTTATTTTTCTCCATGGAGCATCGAGCAGCGGCAAGTCCACCATTGCGAAAGCGCTGCAGAAGCGGATCGAAAATCCCTTCTGGCATATATCGATCGATCATCTGCGCGACGCTGGCGTGCTTCCGACTGAACGCTTCAAGAGCGGTGAATTCCGCTGGTCTGACGCGACCCGCTCGCGGATTATCGAGTGATGTTCCAGGAATGGGTTAGTAGGGTTGAGCGATCGATCAAGAACGGAGGTCGAACGTAATAGCGGAATGCCTCCAGAGAAGGCGGCTGCCGAGGCGCGCCGTCGCATGGTCGAGGGAATTGCGTTCGGCTCTGTGACCTACGAGGACTATCGAGCGTGGGCAGATGCGCCTGATGACAACAGGGCAGTTTCCCGACTACAAGTGAGGGCCGCTAAGACACTATAGCCGATCTCACAGTCGGCCGCTTCGCGCTAGGAGGCGACATTTTCTACTAGGCGTACTTTCATTATGGTTGTGGGTTATCAACGAGGAACTCGATTAGCATGAAGGGACGCTGCGGACTTGTAAACGAATTCTATCTGTCGAAGGCGACCCCCCTTCTGTCGATTGTGGGGGTGATTGCTGAGGCTGCATCGGACAAATCGAGGCTGATCTTGGCGGCGATCCGCAACAGAACATCTCAAAGGAAATCGAGTGGGGCTGGCGGGAACGCGACGGAACGCCGAAGCCGCAGTCGTTCTTCCAGAAACATCCAAAATACTGGCCTACCGAATGACCATTTAGCGCCGACTGAGGTCTTCCGCTTCGGGCCGGTAGCGGTCATTGATGTGCCTCCGTGGGACGCTAGGTCTCCCCACGAGTTGGATAACAGACGAGAGGCAACGGTGAACGTCGACGCTATCGATCATCTGGTAATGAACGTTCGCGACGTAGAGCGGACGTGTCGATGGTATGAGCAAGTCCTCGGGATGCAAAGATTGGACTATGGGGACGCTCCAGATCGTCCTCGCACGGCAATACTGTCGGAAACCAGCGGATAAATCTTCGACCGGTTGACTTGCTTCGAGCGAATGGATGACAGCGGAATATGCCGCCAGCGGCTCCGACGCTCTCTGCTTTCTCATTGAATTTTCGCCAGATCAGGTTCTCACACACCTTAGAACACGCAACGTAGAGATTATCGAAGGTCCAACTAAACGCGACGGCGCTCGCGGTCCCGTCACTTCCGTATACTGTCGTGACCCAGTGGCAGCTTAATCGAAATCGCCTCTTACCTCTAACTTGGTTTGTTCGCTTGGGGCCGACGGGTGCGCCAACCTGTGATTGCTTTGCACAGCCGGCGGCGGACATTACACCGTTGGAGCCTCCCGTAAAATCGACCGCTTCAATGATCGTCGGAGCTTTTATGTCAATCAAAGAACCTGACGTTGATCTTTTCTACCATTTGGAAACCAGCCTCCATCGTCCTGAGGTAAGAACGTCCGCGCTACACGTTGCAGAACTCTTGACCGATGAGTTCGTTGAATTCGGCAAATCCGGACGGGTCTACGACAGACAAGTCACAATTGACGCGCTGTCGGGTGAAAGTGTGTCTGGAGCGAGCATTGTTCCGCAAGTTACCGACTCTCTGTGGTCGCTCTCTCGAACGAAGTGGTGCTGGTCAGGTATCGAAGCGTTAAGACTACCTTATCCGACGCACGCAGACGCTTCGAAACGTTGCGTAGCTCGATCTGAAAACTCGATTCTGGGCGATGGCAGATGGTTTTTCATCAAGGAACGCCCGTCGAGCGCGGTTGACCGGTCGGTATGAAGCGCCCCCCGCTCTCCTTAGCCGCTGGACGTCTCCGCCGGGATCGGTCTTGCACCACCTGAAGGCCTTGCGGCTTCCGCAGAACCACCTATTCTTTCGTCGCAGCAATAGATGAAACAAGCCCCGCTTCAAGGCAAAAGCGTGAGGGCGATATCTCGGATTTTTGCCGATGAAACCGGACGAATGAAAGGTCGTGCGTCAAGCATATGCAAAGCAGATCACGGCGGCAGTCAGGATCGTCTAAGAGCGCGTCGAGACCGCTTTCGCTGAAGTGCCGCGACATAATGGATCTATGCTTTCTCCAATTGCCTGACGAAATCGATGAAGGCGCGCAAAGGACCGGGCACAAGGCGCCGGCCATGATAATAAAGGAACGGGCCCGGAAACCGCAGCCACCAATCTTCCATCACCGGCGCAAGATCCCCTCTGTCGAAGTGCGGCCTTAGCCAGTCCTCGAAGAGATACATCAAGCCGGAACCAGCGATGGCTGCATCGATGCCGAGATCGGTGCCTCCGCCGAGTTGCACGACGAGGCTGCCCTTTGGAGTGATGACGACCTCCTCCCCGTCGCGCTCGAATTCCCAGGAAGGAATGGCCCGCCCGGCAAATCGTCCCAAGATGCAATCATGTGCGAGCAGGTCGTGCGGATGTTGCGGTGTTCCCCATGTCGCAAGGTAATGGGGTGAAGCGGCAAGGGCGTAGCGCTGCTCCCGTGGCCCGATCGGCACAGCCACCATATCCTGCTCGAGACGCTCGTCGTAACGGATGCCCGCATCACAGCCGCTCTGGATGATATCGACAAAATTCTCGTCGGTGACGATTTCCAGCCTAATGTCCGGATAGGCCTTTAGGAAGGGCGGTACGATCGTAGGCAGAACCAAGCGCGCTACGCTCATTGGGACGTTCAGTTTGAGCTCTCCTGCAGTGCGCCCGCGGCTGCTTTTCGCCTCGTCGAGCGCGGATGCGACTTCAGCGAAAGCAGGTTCGAGACGCTCCAACAATTTCCGGCCGGCGTCGGTGGGAAGCACACTCCGCGTTGTTCTATTGAGCAATCTCACGCCGAGATCGTCCTCCAGCCGTTTGACGGCGTCGCTCAACGCCGACGAACTGAGTCCGCTTGCGCGTGCAGCTTGCCGAAAACCTCTAGATCGCGCCACCAGCAAAAACGACTTTACGTCCGAAGTGTCCGACACTTTTCCTCCAATTCCTTAGGATTGTCCGCCAAGGCGGACAGTTTGGCCGTATTATAACCGCTTGTGTCGCGCATACTAGGTATGAATAGTGAACTATAGATCGGCGGTTCCGATCCCTTCAAGCGTCAGCATATCAAACCGGTCCCGAATCGTAGAGCATGTATCACCGCCCCAGATGGCGACGGCGTAGATAAGATCGGAACCAAAATGGAGCCGTTCATCAACCGCGCCTTCGCAAGAATGAAGGTAGATGATTTCGCCATGATGATGGTTCGAGGCCTATGTCGGTCAGGTCCTCGTGTCCGACCTCAGGCGAGGCGCCATGGTCATCAGGACAATCTTTCCAGCCACAAGCGTGCCGACGTCCGTGCGCTGATCGAGGCCGCCGGTGCCCGCCTCATGTTCCTCCCGCCCTACAGCCCCGACTTCAATCCGATCGAGAAAGCCTTCTCCCGTCTCAAAGCCACGCTGCGTAAGGCCGGTGAGCGGACCGTCTCCGGTCCGTGGTCCCTTATCGGCAAGCTGGTCGACCTCTTCCTACCACAGGAGTGCGCCAACTACGTCGCCTCCTGCGGCTAAGACCCAGCCTGAAAGGAAACCGCTCTATACGTCGCGCGTTCCTGATTGCCATCATATGGGTGCTGCTAATGGCCATACCGCGTGCCGTGCACGATAAGTCGACCCTGGACGGATCGAACGGCGAGAGCGCCCTACGCGGCCGGCAAGGACGTTCTACGGCGCGCTGGCCGCTGGCCGCTCGAGCCTCGCTGCCACCAAAGAGCCTGAGCGGGGCTCCTGACGGCTCTGGCGGGTTATAGCGGCGATGACGACCAAGCCGGTCGATCGCCCTTAACAGCCGGCCTGCGCCGGTGCGTCGTACACGCAGGGCATTTAAGCCCTGAGCCGCCAGCGCCACGCGCCGCGCATCGGGAAACGGAGATCTCCACGTTCAGGAGCGCGCTGCTGACACCGTCGCGATAAAGGCGCGCAGGTCGGCCAGCATCAGTTCCGGCTCTTCCAGCGCCGCGAAATGACCGCCCCGCGGCATGTCGGTCCAATGCACGATGTTGTAGGTCTTCTCCGCGAACGACCGCGGCGGCGGCAAGAACACCGGATCGGGGAAGGCCGCAACGCCGGTCGGCACCTGGATGCGAGTGCCGGCCGGGAGCATCCGCGACTCCTCAAGCCGGCTGCCGTAGTAGATCCAGGTTGCAGTCACGAACGATGCTGGCGCGATGTAGAGCATGATGTTGGTGAGGAGTTCCTCCTCGGAAAACGTGCTCCATATGTCGGGGTCGCCATCGGCAGTTGTCGGAAGATCGGCCCACTTGCCGAACTTTTCGAGTATCCAGCCCGCCGCTCCGACCGGGCTGTCGGCCATTGCGACGCCAAGCGTTTGCGGTCGGGTTGCCTGCTCGTGAAAGTAGGCGCTCTCCCGATCGGCAATCGCGGCCCGCTTGGCGGCGAAGGACTTCTCCTCGTCGGTCGTCGGAGCGGCATCCTCCGCGCGCACGGTCATCATGTTGATATGGATGCCGAGGAGAGCGTCCGGTCGATCATGCGCTGCCCAAACCGCGAGGGCGTGGCCCCAATCGCCCCCTTGAATGAAATACGGCGCGTCGCCGAACAGTTGGATCATCAGCCCATGCACGAGCCCAGCAGCCCGCCGCGGGCCGGTCGGGCCCGTGATCGGGGTGGAGAACGCGAAGCCAGGAAGCGAGGGGACGACAACGTCGTGCCCGTCCGCTGCGAGTGGCTCCAAGAGCCGCTCGAATTCGAGATACGAGCCTGGCCAGCCGTGGAGAAGCAGGACGGGCGGCTTGGAGCCGTCGCCTTTCACATGAACGAAGTGGATGTGCTCGCCTTCCACGTCGGCCATGAAGTTGGGAAGTGCGTTGAGCCGCCGTTCGACCGCACGCCAGTCGTAGCTGTCCCGCCAATAAGCGGTGAGCCTCTTTAAGTCATCAACCCCAACCCCCGCCGACCAGCCGCCCGCATCCGGCAGCTGGCTCCAGTCATAAGCCTCGACCTTAGATCTTATAGTGGTGAGCCGTTCGTCAGGGATGTTGATCGTGTAGGGTGAGATCATGATGTTCTACGCCTAGTGTGAAAGGAAACCGCTCTATCGCGGCGAACTCCTAGAAGCCCCACGTCATTTCCGTCGATATCCGTGTTACGGGAGGCACGGACCTGCCCGGCCTATCGCCGGGAAGACAGGTACGGCTCCCTCAGTCCCCAAAGCACCTTGCCTTCGAGCGCGACATGCCGGCAAGAACAGCGCCGCCGCGGCTCCACGGCCGCGGGTTTGCGATCTGGCTATCTCTTGAGAAGTGAGACCTGCCTCTCGAAGTCGGCCAGATCGAAATAGTCGCGCCAGACAGTGATTTCCCCGTTCTCCACGGTGACCGTACCCATAACCGGCAATGTGATCGTCGCGCCACTTTCATGGGTGAACACGTCGATCCGCTCGTTGAGAACAACATTTCCCGATGCCGCTATGTTGGTCACAGCCCAGTCTACCTTAAACGCCGTTCCCACACCGAAGTCCTCATGGAATTTGCGGACGTTGTCTCTTCCTACGATGTTGGGCAGCGGCACATTGTCGTAGAGGACGTCATCCGACAGCATCGCAAGCGCGTCCTCAATGCGATTTGCACTCCAGTGGCCGAAGAAGTTGATGGCGATGTCGACAGGGCTTTTTGGCATAGTTATTCCTCCAGTAAGGATTCAATCGAAAATTGCCGGTAGTGGTCCACCTGGGACCTGCGCGAGCCGGCCAGCGAATGAGATGGGTCCAATATTGCACGCCGAAACACATAGAGCGTCCTAAAGGCAGAGCAGCTCAGGCTGAGTTGCGCAGTCTGCTGGCGTGACGCGCCGGTGGAAGCCCAAAGATGCGCACGTAGTCGCGACTGAATTGTGATGGGCTGCGATAACCGACTGCAAAGCCCGCGCTGGCCGCGTCCATTTTGTTGCTGACCATCAGGCGCTGTGCCTCCTGCATCCTGAGCTGAGTGCGGAATTCAAGCGGGCTCATGGCCGTGACCGCTTTGAAATGCGCGTGGAAAGTCGATCGGCTTATGCCGGCGATCTCCGCCGCCGCCTGCTCAATTGAGAAATTCTCACGAAAATGCGTCCGAATCCACGAGATCACTCGAGCAATCTGATTCAGGCGACTGTCCGCGCGGGCCATCTGCCTAAGAATTGCTCCGCTCTCAGCGCCCAATAGCCGATAAAGGATTTCGCACACGGTAGGAGGCGCGAGCGCGTCGATGTCTTCCGGCGTATCGAGCAGACCCACAAGGCGAAGTGCGGCATCGAGTAGCGCTGGAGTAGTGCGGCAAAGCGCAAGCCCGGTGGATGGTCTCGCAGCCTCTACGCTCGAAGCCGGAAAGCGCATCGCGAGTTCAGTTATGGAAAAAGTGTCCAAATGCAACTGGAGGCAAAGATAAGGCCGATCCGGAACTGCATCGATAACTGATCCAATCACCGGCAGCTCGACCGATGCAATCAGGTAGTTCGATGGATCGTATGTAAAGGCCGCATCGCCGAGTACTGCACGCTTTTGGCCTTGAGCAACGAGGCAGAGCGTGGGCTCGTAAAGTACTGGCATTGGCATGGTCGGCATTGAAGACCGGATTAGCGTCACCCCGGGAATATCAGATGCATGAACGCCATCTTCCGGGCAGTGGCGCGCAATGGTTTCGGTCAAGAAGGCGAGCTGATCCATAGAAGCCTTTTCTGCCGCAACCTCGATGAAGCGCAGGACTTCACGAGCGCCGGGTGATTGGTAAACTGCGGCGTTCATTGGCTTACCTTGTTAACTGTACGAACCACGTGACCAGGCAAACGCGTCAACCGTCTGGTTGACAGCGCGACTGATTGCGTCCGGGTTACCACTGTCGGCCCGAATGGCTAACCCGCGCCGGCCTTTCTGCTCGATTGTCTGAATGACTGACGCAGCCCGTTCCGCCGAGCGCTGGTAGGTGCAACATCGGCCCTATTCTCGGCAAGGGCGGTCGCAATCAGCCCCTATTCCCCTCGAACCGCCATTCACAAGTGCGCGTTTTCAATACAGATCCATGACTTTTCATTTTATACAGCGATCGATGCATAAATAGGTAGCGGCATTGCAAACTGCAGTCAACTGATTTATGCAGTGGTCGATGCAAAATAATCTTTCTATACCTCAAGCGAACTCACCGTCGACGCGTCCTCCACGAGGGCGGCCGCGGGAGTTTGATCGCCAGGCTGCGCTTGCCGCGGCGACACGGCTCTTCTGGATGAGGGGATACGAGGCGACCTCGATCGCCGACTTGACGGAGGCAATGGGGATCGGAACCAAGAGCCTTTATGCGGCGTTCGGTTCGAAGGATGCGCTCTATGCCGAGGCCCTCCGATACTATTACACGACCTACGAGGGGTTGGTGTGGACCCGCTTCAGGGCTGCTTCGACAGCGAGGCAGGCGGCGCTGCTCTTTCTCCAGGATTCGGCGATCGCCATGACCGGTGGAGATCTCGATCTACCCCATGGGTGCATGTCAACGCTCGCGACCGTGGGCAGCGAAGGGCACTCCGAACTGGGCGAACTCATGCGTGCGACTCGTGCAGGCGGTTTCGATCTGCTCAGAGCGCGCTTCGATCGAGCGAAGAACGATGGTGATCTAAAAGCTACGGCGGACACGATCAAACTGGCGAGGTTCGTGCAGACAGTCCAAAGCGGCATGGCGATCCGTGCCCGGGATGGAGCGGACCGCGCCGAACTGCAAGATGTGGCGGAAATTGCGCTTTCCGCATGGGACAATATCACCGCCAACTGATTATACCTGCGTGGCGAGGCCCCATCCCAATGGGCTAGGCGGGTGGCCATGAGCGAGAACTCCCTTGCACGTCTTGTTCAGCAGGAAACCGGCTTGACCTTCAGTCGATGGCGCCAGCAATTGCAGTTGATCATTGCCATCCGAAGCCTCGCGGCCGGGTCGACGGTGCAGCAGGTTTCGGGCGATCTCGGATATGAATCCGGCTCTGCTTTCATTACGATGTTCAAGAAAGCACTCGGCACATCCCCGGCTCAATATTTGCGGAAGTTTGAGCGTTGAACGTCAGGGGGTGCATTTGCACAAGCACCCGATCGGAGAAGAGCCATGTTCACACACGTCATGATTGGCAGCAATGATCTGGAGCGTTCCAACCTTTCACGACGCCACATTCACTGCATTGGGAGGCAAGCCCGGTGAGATGGATGCCAGAGGCCACCTGATCTACATCCATGATGGGGGCCCGCTCATGATCACAACACCGATCGACGGCAAACCAGCGACCGCAGCCAATGGTGGAACGATCGGTATCGCTGCTGCCAGTCGCGACAATGTTCTCGCATGGCACGCCGCTGGTACCGCCCACGGTGGCACGGCGATTGAGAGTCCACCTACGGAGCGTCCAAGCGGGGCCTTTGTAACATATCTTCGCGACCCGGACGGAAACAAGCTGAGCGCGCGGCCTCATTCAACGAAATGAAATAGGCGCGCCCGAACAAATGATGGGCAGCCTGCGCAGCAGACTACATGCCTGCGCCACAATAATGCGCCTTCAGGCGAGTGCGTAGCGGCAATCTAAGTGAGATTCAGCGTCAATCAGGATGAGACTCGCGCCGGGGTGTGACGGAGTGAGGGCGTAGCCCGATCGAAGTCATACCCCGGCGTGGCGCAGATTTTCGGCGTCTCAT
>Ga0209673_1002653_pt1 | contig 11963 bp, 15 predicted proteins | sample AraplaCol_mMS_r2_2_FD_184274 | JGI IMG/M metagenome (GOLD analysis project Ga0209673, IMG submission 184274) | Arabidopsis root microbial communities from North Carolina, USA - plate scrape MF_Col_mMS_r2 (SPAdes) (version 3) | ecosystem: Host-associated > Plants > Roots > Endosphere | place... | reverse complement strand
GTTTTTTTTTTTTTGCATTATACTACACTCGTTAGATCATATACCCGGTTAGATGGAGTTGAGTGGAACAGAGCATGGCATACAATATTTGCATAAATTCAACAGTTTCAAAAAGAAAACTAGCATTCTGCTTGATGGCTTTCTTTAGTATCATGATCCACTCGTAGTACATTGGTTGAGATGAGCCATATAAAGTACTGATCAATCGTAATTATTACCGAGACAACTCCCTACCACATAATCATAGCCCTAGGTACCCCGGAATCAGAGAGTCCCCGATACAGCAAGAACTCGCAAAATCACACCAGGTCAAATTCACTGACCACTCTCACCCTCACCTTCAACAAACGCCTTCAAATCCTGAACCCATAAATCAAAATTCTGCCTCAACTTCCCCCCATACATCATCTTGACAACCCAAACCATCCATCCAACCTGTAACTCCCAATTCCTAACCTCAGTACCCCCCTCCACATCTTTAACATCATGTTCCCGCTCGGCAGTCAAAAGCGAAGGTCCCATCGTCCCCGGCGCATCAAAATCCGAAGCCCAAACAATACGTCCAGCCGTCCCGGTCTCCGAATTCGGTGCCTCGTACTCGGTTACCACGAGCCCGGCATCTGTGGCTGCTTGGGGTTTAGTTGAGGTTGGATCCATGCGTACGTGAAATGTCACCCTTGTTCCCTTTTGCAGGATTGGTGAGAGGGGTTCATTTGTGGAGATTGTGGATGGAGAATCGGGTTGTGAGACTATTGTCACGCGTGGTACGAAGGAGTTCCATTTTGGCCATGTTGATGTGTTGGTTAGGACTTCCCAGACGGCGGTTGATGGGGCGTTGATGTGGATTGAGCTGCCGAGGTGGAGGGATGCGGAGTCTGGGGTTATGTTTGGTGTTGGGCGGTTTGTGTTTGTTGGATTTGAGAGGGACATTTTGACTATAATCGCAATATACAATATGTAGACGGTGGAGTTAGTTCTGGATGGCAGAGGGTTGTAAGAAGGAGAAGAATTTCGTGAGAAGATTGTTTTGGGGTTGATTTGATCGGCTGAGTTGAGCCTCCGAGCTCCGATAAGCCATGGCACCATCCAAGCTTCGGGCTGCTCGGCTGTCTGTTTGCTTGGCATTTCTGGAATGATGTCTGTACAAGCATCAATGCATTACATACGTCCTACTGCAGAGATCGACGATCTTGATGATTTCCCACCAATTACTCTAGAGTCCCTGGTCGGAAAGATAATAGTCCGTCCACTCGAGGATGTAGCTGTCAATTCCAATGCTAACCGTCTCCGCATTGTGGGGTAGATCCTCCGGGGTTTGGCGACGATTCCTCCGGGGATAATGACGATCGCATTATTGACTGACTCAGAGAGTGCTGGTAGTTGATTTCGGTCAGAGTATAAAGCTGCCTCTTGGAAGCTTTGTTTGGCCTGGTATTGATTTTATTGCTGTATCAATTGGCTTGTTCAAAATGCTGATTCCTCGCGCGACAGTATTAGCCCTAATTTCCTCTTTTGCGCTCGGAGCTCCGAACTATCAACGCTCAGACACCAGTCGCCCCCATCACTGTACAGTATCTTCATCAAATGGCACGGCTGATGATACACCAGCAGCACTGAAAGCCTTTGCTGAATGTGCCACGGACTCGATCATTGTTTTTGAGAAAGGGGTGGAATATAATATTTTCACTCCGATCAGTGCCACGAACCTAAGCAATGTGGAAATCCAGGTTAATGGAAACCTGCATCTTCCTCAGAGCATTGCCGAAGTCCAACGTATCGTCAATCGGACCAACAGAGTTACGTATGCGGATGGTCAACATTGGTTCACCTTCAAAGGACCCAAGATTGACTATACCGGATCCTCAGATATCAATAATGGTTGGATCAATTCTTACGGTCAAGCTTGGTGGGATGCAAACCCTGTCAATGGTTCGGGAATTGACTCCCGACCTCATCTCATGAGCTTCAAGACAACTGGTGGTTCTTTGAAGTACTTCAAGTCTCGTAAACCCATTGCCTGGAATGTTCAAGTGGGCGGAGACGATATTGAGATCAGCCATGCCTTCATCGACGCCGAGTCAACTGGATCTTTCCCATTCAATACAGATGGATTCGATGTCACTGCTACCAATGTCCGTATCACTGACAGTGTGATTTACAATGGAGATGATGCCATTGCCATCCAATCTGGATCCCACAATGTCATCTTCGAAAGAAATACCATCGGCTATCAGAGTCACGGTATGAGCATTGGTTCATTAGGTCAAGATCCACAGGATATCGCCAATGTTTCGAACATTCATTTCAACGATGTCACCGTCATAGATGCAGTTTATGCTGCACGATTCAAGTCTTGGATGGGTGGTCAGGGTATCGCAAAGAACATTACGTGGAAGAATATCCGCGTGTATAATGTGACATTTCCCATATTCGTCACACAGAGCTACTTCAATCAGGGATCTTCTCAAACTCAACTTGGTGATGGTCAGACTACGGGACGTGTCAATAATGCCTCTGTTATGATGGAGGACTTTTTTTGGTCTGACTTTACTGGAACTATTAATACGTTCCGACCTGGTGATGGGTCATGCGTGACGGATCCTTGTTGGTATGATGATGGTCTTCCTGACCTTAAGCATACTGAAGCTGTTATCATTGAGTGTAATACGGAGACTTCTTGTAAGAACTTCAAGTTGGAGAATATCCAGATTATTCCACAGAATCTGAAGTCTCCAACTGCTGTGTGCATCAATGCTACTGCTGCACTCAACCCTCACTTGGGCTTTGACTGCCGGAATGGCACATTCGTTCCTTCCTGAAGGTTCTTGCTTTGATACTCTGTACTTCACTGATTAGCTTCGGTTCCTTCCTATCTTGAAATACTACAATATAGACAGTTTGCTCCTTCCATTTTTATTCTCTCATCATCCCAAGGAAGGCACGAACAGCAACATAAACATTCACCCTCTTCTCTCCCATTTCTCTTCTCTTCCCTTCTTTTTCTCTCTTCCTCTCTTCTTCTCTTCCTCTCTCATCACTCACTCTTTTATGAACATTCGTTCCGTATACTCAGTGTTTACACTTTTCATCACTATAAAGCATTCTGCCACTCACTTACTGTATTCATTTCGCAAGTCTTCTATCTCCTACTTACCATGATGTACGACCATCATCCTTTGCACTACGGAATGCATCACCCGATGCCTCATTTCTGCATCTTTCGACCCGGTGGATCACTGGTGCCTCTTATACCAGTCGATGAACTACCAGCCTGGCTTCAAATTTGCAGCTGGTCGCCGTCGATGTACATGCAAATTCAGCCGGTTACATTGAGCGTCATACCCCGGCTAGGAGAGTACGATGTTATCTGTCACCATTGCTCGAGCGGCGTCGATTCTCTTCATCAAAGCGTTTCCGACCGCGACGACTCTCCTAGGTCTTCTAACAGCCGAAGAAAAAGCTGCCCGGAAATATTGTCTGTTACAGGAATCGGCACGGTGCCTCCAAGCGTCGACCCCAAGATGGCCTTTCCAGCCGGATTCCGATGCCCAGTCACGGAGCAACAGCCTTTAAATGCGACACCTGGTAGTCCACCTTTGGAAGGGCTTCCCTTCAATATGCCCCATATACCCGGGATGACATTTAACTTCGAACCAATGTTGACGCCTTTTGTATCTCAGTTACCGCCGAACATGATCAATCCGAGTCCTCCAGGGTCAGATGTCGGTGTGAAAGGGTCATCTTCAGATCCTATTGTACCTCCTCAAAAGCCAAACCTCAACGGACAGGACCCAGGCGATTCAGCGTCTCTTCTCAAGCTTGCCTCTCTTCCACCCCCGGTAGTTCCACTTGAGGAGGATCGATCCACAACTCCTGCGCCATGTGCACCAAGCAAGCATCCACTGAGTCCAGATACCCAAGGGAGGATATCGCAAGCAATTGCAGCCTCCCTTTGCTCCGTATCAGTGGAGAACGAGAATATTCCACCAAGATGTCCGAGACGGCCTTCGATTGGGCAAGCCTCTAACAGTAACATTGTTGCATCGATAGCGAACGAGGATGGAGTGCACTCAGTACCTCTGATTACTGCGATTGATCATTTGAAAGAGGTTATCAACTTCAAGGAAATACCACCGCCAACAAGTCCTCGTTACAGCAGCGTGAGTGGTGGGTCAGGAAAGCACACACGATCGAGATCACTGTCGCGTGTCTCGATTACTTCGTCAAAGCCTCTGTCTCGAGCCTCCTCAAAGGCAAAAAGACGTCGCGATGCTGCTCAAAGACGCCGTGAGCGAGCTAACCGTCGCCGCGAGAGGAGGAAAGAAAAGTTGGAAGGGGTTGACGCTGTCAGCCCGAAAGGCAAACGCCACAGGCGAGATAAGATACCTTGGGATAACGGCGAGGGAGAATCCCAGAATCTCTTGGAGCAAAAGCCGGAGCAGGTCAACTCATACACGAAACGACGTGACCGACGTGAAAAGCAGGCCAAAAGTCGAAAAGATCACGCCTCGAAGAGTCGACATATGCATATGTCTATGTCTTCAAAATAGCGTCATAACGCCACCATCGAGCTGGTAAAGCAAGATGATGAACTACTGAGGTGAATTGGTAAGTATATTTGCATTGATTACTCCCACAGGAGATGTATATATAGCATTCTGGCTTCAGGTTGTTCACTCTTTTCTCTTGCCAACTTGATGATTCGGATTTGGTCTGTCACCAGAAGAGGCTGTCACTCATTGCATTTAGATAGTTGGGTTTTGTATTGGGTCTATGGATTGCACCAGAGCACTCTTTTTATGCATATTTTGGCGTTGGTCCGCATACTCTTATTTGGCGAACTTGGCGGGTTGATGTTTTTATCGCTGTTACCTTTAGATAGTTCCTTTGTTACTGGGTCTTGGGATGTATTGAGGGCTATGTTTATCAACCTCACACACTCGTTTTATTCCAATCAAATGCATGCATGATATTAAAACTACCCTGACAAGTCGGTACTAAGACAATCAGTAGTTACTGATGATGATAGCAACATGTGCTTGAATTGGCTTTGGCCGCGGATCAACTCCGATGTATACCACGCCTCCCCGTTTATTTGCTAGCCCAAAACTGGGAACTCGGCGTCTTCCCCCGCACTCTTATCTCCCGTAGATCCGGCTTCGGCAGGGTTTCAAATCCTTGTCATCAAGTCTTGGGTCAAGTTCATACTCAGATGGAATCGAGAAATGGCAGGTAGTAAGAAGCCTCGCGGTATTCGCCATGATCGCCACTGCTACCGCTGCCGCATGAAAGGCATCAAGTGCGATCTCAACCGACCACGATGCCAACCATGCTTACAACAAGATGTATCTTGCCAGTATCCTCAACGAGTGAAATGGATGAGCGAGAAGACAGCCCCAACTCCAGTTCTAAAGTCATCACCTCGAGCATCACCATCTTCGCCATCATCAAATACTACGAGTAGTATCTCAACTATAGCGAACAATCAGCATGATCGAACAGATCTACACGCAAATATCCCAATCAACCTATACGGATTCATCGACCTCCTCTCCCACTTCTACCAAGAAATTCAATCCAGCAAACAAGAACTACCAGACGAAGCCATCGAGCTCATATCACGCACACTTAGTTTCGCCCGGTCTCGACTACAAGGCACAGATGATAAGGACTCAATACAATCCCATTTAACAGCCTTATCGAATCTGAGCCGTGTAATAGAATCAGCACACCCAGTCGCCCTGTTTGGTATCGGCACCTTTGCCATGTTTGAAGTATGCTGTGGCTCCTTCGGTCAATGGCATAGACATCTTCAAGGTGCACGCTCTTTACTTGATCTCCACTGTCATAATCAAACAGACATGAACCATCTAACACGCCAAATTCCCGGTCTTGCGGATGTCCTGGCATACCTTGTTTGGTTCGATGTAACAGGTACACTTGTCCGTGAAGATGGAGCTCTCATTTTCAACGATTGGCATCGCAAATGTCTTCATCAGACTTTTTTCTCTTCTGTAGGCTGTCCACCAGATACATTTGACTTATTCGTGCATCTTGCGAAACTGGAATCGGAATCACAATCTCAGTCGAATACGTCCGAATCTGACATTATCCTTGTCCAACTGAGTACCAGAGCAATGAATCAGATCCTTCACCTTGACTCGACAGATACAACAGAAAGCGGTCTTGCAGCCGCAGTATACAGATATGCGGGGGCAATAGGTGCATTTGCCCGATTGAACCGACCTCGGCAAGAAAATCGCACAGATCAATATAGTCATTCGAGCGTTCTCTCAGATATGGTAGATCGTGCTTGTGGCGCAATATCAACGCTCCCCACTACCTCGCGTTTCTATGTACATCTCGCTACGCCTGCCTATCTAATTGGTCAACATGCAACGCATGCGGGACAGTGTGAAGTTATCCGCACATATTGGCGGAATTGTCGGCTTTGTGAATTTCCGCGTTATCCGGATGGTCAGGAGCAGTGTGAACGGCATTGGGTGAATCGGGGTATTATTTCGGGAATCTAGTTGGTGACTGGTGGAGACGATAAGATCGCGGGGTAAAAAAGGATTATCTTTGATAACTTGCCTATTTGGGAAAGCAATCTATATCAAGTTGGACGGGTTTATCTTTTGGCTTGCTTGTTTTTGGTTTGATATTGTCGATGATTCCAGGTTGTAACTTATTCGGAGGATATTATTATCAGTAGTATAAAATACAAGTCTTAACTTAGTCTCCCTTCCCTCCCCCTCTTTTCCATCTCGAGATATCTGTTCTACTCCAGGATTTTCATCCTGTATTCCACAATGACTACTACATCAACCCCCTCATACCTCGACCGCGCCGCCCAAAAGCGAGCAGATCAACTCGCTCTAATCCCAACTGAATGGCGTCTCTCTTCAGTCCCATCCATCGATTCCCATCCGAATGCACTAGCTTACATTCGACGCGTCCTCTCCAAGAGAGAACTAGCCCTAACAGAAGAAACGGATATAACAGTCCTCCTCCGCAAACTCTCCTCCGGCGAACTCACCTCTTTAGAACTAACAACCGCCTTCGCCAAACGCGCAGCTCTAGCCCACCAACTCACAACATGCTGTACGGAAATCTTCTTCGAAGAAGCCTTTGCAACAGCAAAACAAATGGATGAGTACCTGGAAAAGACAGGTTCTACACTTGGTCCTTTACACGGATTACCCGTTTCAATTAAGGACTTATTCTCCGTGAAGGGTGTAGATACATCGATCGGTAACTCCATCCAGCCTTTCATTGCCTAAATAAAGTACAAATGTACCTCAGTTACTAACGAGGTTCAGGATGGGTCGGATTAACAAACAATCCCTCTGAAACCGACAAATCCGTCGCACAAACCCTTCGCCGTCTCGGCGCAATCTTATACGTAAAGACCAATCTACCTCAATCAATGATGATGTCCGACTCATACAATCATGTCTTTGGACAATGCGTGCATCCACTTAATCGTCGTCTGATTTCCGGCGGGAGTTCGGGTGGTGAGGCTTCTCTTCTTGGGGCGAGGGGAAGTCCGTTGGGTATTGGGACGGATTTGGGTGGTTCTATTCGGATTCCGGCGAGTTTGACGGGCATTTTTGGTCTTTCGCCTAGTCCCGGTAGACATCCTTATGAGAGGGGGAAGTAAGTATTTTCCTTTTCCTATTGAACTTAGTGCAATTGATCACTTCTATGAACCTGGTTGTTAATTTATTGGTTTTTTTTTAGTCCTGGGCAAGATATTGTTCGTTCGGTTGCTGGTCCGATGGCTTGTGATTTGGCGAGTATTGAGCGGTACATGGAGGCTTTACCATGTGCTTCTCCTTGGGAATTGGATCAGCATACTGCTCCAGTTCCATGGAGGAAAAGTCTTGCTTCTTTGAGGGCTAAGAGATTACGTATTGGGTTTTTGGTTGATGATGGTGTTGTGAAGGTTCAACCTCCGATTGCGAGAGCTGTTGGAGATGTTATTGATGCATTGAGAGCGGCCGGGCATGAAGGTATATATTTATTTCTTCCTATTTCTCATTTTATTCTACTCTTACTGCTTTTTTTGAGGGGTTTATTCTGATTTTTTTTCCCTTCAGTTGTTGAATGGAACGCGTCCTCACATGCCTACGCTTATTCTCTATGGGAGAAAGCCATTCTATCTGATGGCGGCGAAGGCTGTCGCAAGAAGATTGAAATGACTGGTGAACCTCTGGTGGAAGGTATGCTGGTTGGAACACCTGATCATATCTTATCTACTTCTGAGACGCATCAAGTATGTGAATTCGTCTCGAGAAATATGTTCTCTGCTAACAATCACAGTTGAATGCGGATAAGTATCTATATGAGAGTAGTTACCTCGATCGATGGACTATGTCCGGAATTGATGCACTAATCATGCCCACTACGCCTTGGGTGGGATATAAACCCTGGACATGGGTGAAGTCCAATGCGTACGTAGGATATACTAGTATCTGGAATTTGCTGGGATATGCAGCATTGTCTATCCCCGTTACTACTGTGTCGCGGGAGAAAGATGTGCCAGGCCAGGAATGGCGGGATCATGTTCCCAGGAACGCAGGGGATAAATTCAATAAAGAACAGTGTGAGTATATACTCAGCAATCCGTGAAGTAAGACAGCACTAATCTACTGTCCAGATGATATTGATCTGGTCGAGGGCATGCCTGTCGGTGTTCAGGTCGTAGGCGGCCGCTTCGGCGAAGAGAAATGCGTTTCTGTAGCAAAGGCCATTGAGCAGGCGATGAGATGGAAAGATGCAGCCCGGTCTAATCTTTAAGTCTAGCCTACGACATCAAATATAAAGTATCTATATACTATGTAAGCTTTGAATTTTCCATTTCATTTCTAATGTAATCGTGTTCGTTTCGTGTTCGCGTGATGCCACAATAGTACAGTGCCTATATCAAGGAGTGTGAAAATAGTACATATTTACATCTGGTTCAGAGAATCTCATCAGATCAGAGAGGAGCATTCATCCGTTCCTTATAATCCGGAAACTCAAAGTCCGCTAGATCATAATCAACCGACGGACCACGATCCTGCAGCTCAAAATCATGCTCTTGAGTTCCCATCGTGCCCATCGTCGAAGTGAAAGGTGGACTTGGCGTAACGGAGTCAGATCCAACGCGCAATTCGCGTACAACACGGATACCCTCTAATCCAGAACTATCCGCACTGCCACTTTCTGGATCATCTTCAGCTTTCTGGGTCTTTGAAATACTGGCTGTATAATTGCCCCCTTGCCCGGAGTAGAAAGTGTCGTTATAGAAAATTCCACCGTCGGGATATTGGTGGTCGTAGATAGAGGGTTTGCGAGATGACGAGAGAAATGTTGTGTTTGAGTGAGTTTTTGATGCTGGTGATGAGTGTAATGGTTGTGGACGAAAGCAAAAGGAGAATAGTCGTGATAATAAAGTGTGGAGAGGTGGGAGGCAAGCACAGATGATAGAGACGTTTGCTTCGAGGTTGGACCATACTGCTGCTTCGGCATTTGTCTCTGTTTAACTGCGTTAGCTGGATGTTTCCGTAATTTGTAGTTGAAAGAGGGATCATTCTCCTTTCACGTACTTGTAAAGTCATGGCCGCCCACCATGAGACTCAGTTCATAGACTCGAGCTGAGCTCGTTGCGATGACGAAAATGCCAACGCCGAAGATTAACATTATACCCACTCGAAGACGCTTGTCGAGCTGCAGTCGATATAGGACTGGCATGGGTAGAATCAGGATAATGATATCAGTGACGATGTGAATACCGGCATTTGTGAACCAGACTGGGCCTTCTGGTAGACATTTGCTTCGGTCTCCGTTCCAAAAAGCAGAAACCGGAACGCAGAAGATGAAACCACTTATTACCATCCAAAGCCCAGCAATGACGAGGAATCCAATGAGTATGTATGAAATGATGAGGAAGCGTCGAAAGCGAAAAATAGAGGTTAAGAAGAGAGTGGCGGAGATTTTGGCTAGGATGAGAGCGGCATTGTAGAATGGGATAGATATCCAGAGATACTGATGGAGCTCGACGTTAGAAAATCATTTGAATGCTATCATATGGGAGGTTCCTTACAATTAAACTCTTTCGGATGTCGGAGTGAGAGAGTGTCGCTTTCGGTTGACCAAGCCCATGATTTCGTTCTATATGATTGGCATGAGTATGTGGAAGAGAAGAAAGGAGTGGACAAAAGCATGTCTTACCGAGAAGTGTGAAAGCATAGAATACAACAGAGCACAAGAAAGCTGCAATGATGAGCAGGTCATCGTATCCCCATTTCTTCACCAGCTTAATGCGCGTGAACAGACGAGTTGCAACGAACAGACCGGCCAGAATAGTGAAGATGGTCGTGATAACCAAGACGCGCATTCTCGAGTGGGAGGAATGAGATGGTCCCCAAATGATCCATTGGAATAATTTGACAGTTGTTAAAAATAAGAGCAAGCAAGTTTCAGTTCATTTGTTGCACGCGAGGTCTTGCTTCAGGCGTGGGAAAGGAAAAGAAGAGTAAAAAAAAAAAAAAATCAAAAGTACCGTGCCACGCAGGGAGTAGAGTAGTATTGATTATATGCAGTAAGGCTTAAAATGGATAGTTCCCGGGTTTCGATGGATTTTAATACGAACAGGAATGGGGTTCAAGGAAATACTTAATATAAGAGGGACTTGAAGTATATCCAATGGTTCCTCGGATTGTCCGAACGATCCAATTCTTCAGAACAATCTAGCCAGGCACATTCTGCACAGTAGTACCAATCTCAACATCAATTTTCTGAAGAGTAATTCTTTGCGAGATTGACTTAGAGTGCTAAGGCTGTAACATTCCCTTCATCATGGCTGATCTCAGTGTGGCCAGCCCACAATAGACGTGCCGCATTGGGTAAGTCTTCAATCGCCGAATGCGTCAAAGACTATAGATTCCCTAGTCCCGTACTTATCCATTAGATTTGATAGGATATCCACAAAATTCATATCCCACACAGAACATGATTAGTCGAAAATAAAGTTGTGGACCACTTCAAGCTCGTAAAATCCACCACTCACTGCGGGATCCCGCATTTTATACATCGCAGGACTCTCAACCGACCGGCCGGATCTCAAGCCATGAAAATCTTATTTTCAAGTATTTTCTACGAGTTATCACCAATGACCTTTTTGCGAACCCGAGAATTACCATGGCGCTAAAATTCATCCTGGGATGAATTGGAAATCGTTATTCGCTGTTCTACCCTGTCTATAGTGGAGACATCTTCGGACGCGGGGGTGTCAAGTCAAGGTCGACTGGGTAGGAGGACATTTTGCCAATTTTCAGATCACGACTTGAATCAATTAGATTGTGGGACGTTGTGTAAATCTCTTTACGATGAAAAGTCTACACGTGTCGGAGTTATTTTTCCTGTGATATTCATTGTGTTCATTGTGGGTACTACTCGTAAAGATCATATCGTATTGATCGGAGTCGCCGATAGCTAAGCTCCTAGTCCCCGGTATTTAGTGTCTGAACGATGAGAATCTCTTCGGATGAGTTCTTGGCTGTGGGGGAATAAGTGCCGCGCTTTTGGTGGATCTCATCGGCTCTTGATTTGAATTTTGTGGCTATCTTCAATTGCTGTGGCGTAGTTCTAGGCCATGCTATTTGTTGGTGGCGGATGTCAGGGGATTGGGTAACCGTGGGGGTGTCCTACTAAGAGTATCTATCACTGGGATGTTTAGAAAGATATGATACACTATGGGGTCCTCGTTCTAGTCCTTGAATCATTTCTTGCCAATCTTTCCCCACAATCTCGCTCGTTAAATTTTTCTTTTTGCGTCCCCCGAGACGGTCCGTGGTCAGATCTATATTCGGCTCCATTTTGACTAAACGGGCTATGGCCGAGTAATTCAGCATCTTTCCAAGGATGTTGAATGACTCGGCAATAACAACCTATAACAACCTTGCTATTGTCAGCCT
>Ga0209673_1002652_pt1 | contig 11964 bp, 10 predicted proteins | sample AraplaCol_mMS_r2_2_FD_184274 | JGI IMG/M metagenome (GOLD analysis project Ga0209673, IMG submission 184274) | Arabidopsis root microbial communities from North Carolina, USA - plate scrape MF_Col_mMS_r2 (SPAdes) (version 3) | ecosystem: Host-associated > Plants > Roots > Endosphere | place... | reverse complement strand
TGGTCAGCGCCACGCTGAAGATCGTCGAGGCCAAGACCTTCCCCATCGTGAAGGCGGCGGCATGAGCGGCAACCACAGAAAAATCGGCGACGTCATTCTCGACGTACAGAACATCTCCTTGAGCTTCGGCGGCGTGAAGGCGCTCACCGACATCAGCTTCAACGTGCGCGAACACGAGGTGCGGGCCATCATCGGCCCCAACGGCGCGGGCAAGAGCTCGATGCTGAACTGCATCAACGGCGTGTACTGGCCGCAGCAGGGCTCCATCACCTTCCGCGGCAAGACCTTCAAGCACATGAACTCGCGCCAAGTGGCCGAGATGGGCGTGGCGCGCACCTTTCAGAACCTCGCGCTCTTCAAGGGCATGAGCGTGCTCGACAACATCATGACGGGGCGCAACCTGAAGATGAAGAGCGGCCTGTTCGCGCAGGCGCTGCGCTGGGGCCCCGCCGAACGCGAGGAGCTGCAGCACCGTGAATTCGTCGAGCACATCATCGACTTTCTCGAGATCCAGGCGCACCGCAAGACCCCGGTGGGCCGCCTGCCCTATGGCCTCCAGAAGCGCGTTGACCTGGGCCGCGCGCTTGCGATGGAGCCGCAGGTGCTGCTGCTGGACGAACCCATGGCCGGCATGAACGTGGAAGAGAAGCAGGACATGAGCCGCTTCATCCTCGACGTGAATGACGAGTTCGGCGCCACCATCGTTCTCATCGAGCACGACATGGGCGTGGTGATGGACATCTCCGACCGCGTGGTGGTGCTGGACTACGGCAAAAAAATCGGCGACGGCACGCCCGACGAAGTGCGCAGCAACGAGAACGTGATCCGTGCCTATCTTGGGGTCGAACACTGATGGCCTTCTTTCTCGAAACCCTCTTTGGCGGCCTCATGGTGGGCATGCTCTATTCGCTGGTGGCGCTCGGCTTCGTGCTGATCTTCAAGGCCTCGGGCGTGTTCAATTTTGCTCAGGGTGCCATGGTGCTGTTCGCAGCGCTCGCCATGGCGCGCTTTGCCGAATGGATCCCCATGTGGACCGGCATCGAAAGCCGCTGGTTCGCGAACCTCGCGGCCTTTGTCGTGGCAGGACTCGTGATGTTCGCGGTGGCGTGGCTGATCGAGCGGCTGGTGCTGCGGCACCTGGTCAACCAGGAAGGCGCGACGCTGCTAATGGCGACCCTTGGCATCGCCTACTTCCTGGATGGCGCGGGACAGACCCTGTTCGGAAGCAACATCTACAAGATCGACATCGGCATGCCGAAGGACCCGATCTTCCTTCTCGGCTCGCTGTTCGAAGGCGGCATCCTGATCAACAAGGAAGACCTCTATGCCGCCGGGATTGCAGCCGCGCTGGTGGCACTGCTGTCGCTGTTCTTCCAGAAGACCGGCACCGGCCGCGCGCTGCGTGCAGTGGCCGACGACCACCAGGCCGCGCAGTCGATCGGCATTCCGCTCACGCGCATCTGGGTCATCGTGTGGTGCGTGGCCGGCGTGGTGGCGCTCGTGGCCGGAATGATCTGGGGCAGCAAGCTGGGTGTGCAGTTCTCGCTCACCACGGTGGCTCTGCGTGCGCTCCCGGTGGTGATCCTCGGCGGGCTTACCTCCGTGCCGGGCGCCATCATCGGCGGGCTGATCATCGGCGTCGGCGAGAAGCTGTCGGAGGTGTACCTGGGCCCGTACGTGGGCGGCGGCATCGAGATCTGGTTCGCCTATGTGCTGGCGCTGGTGTTCCTGCTGTTCAGGCCTCAAGGTCTCTTTGGCGAAAAAATCATTGATCGGGTCTGAACATGTTTTATAGAGAAACCGGCCAGTTCAAGACCAGTTACCGCGCCGACCAGCAGGTCTTCCCGATCTTGCAGGACCGCGTGGCCATTGGCCTGGTGCTGATCTTCGCGTTCGCGGTCGTGCCCTTCCTCGCCAGCGACTACCTGATGCGGGCGATCCTGATTCCGTTCGTGATCATCTCCCTGGCGGCGCTCGGCGTGAATGTGCTGGTGGGCTATTGCGGGCAGATCTCGCTGGGCTCGGGCGCCTTCATGGCGGTGGGTGCCTACGGGGCCTACAACTTCTTCGTACGCTTTCCGGGGCTGCCGCTGATTCCCGCGCTGATTCTGGGCGGACTGTGCGCGACGCTGTTCGGCATCCTGTTCGGCCTGCCCAGCCTGCGGGTCAAGGGCCTCTACCTCGCGGTCGCGACGCTGGCGGCGCAGTTCTTCAGCGACTGGATGTTCCTGCGCATCAAGTGGTTCACGCTCGACACGCCCTCGGGCTCGGTGTCGGTGTCGAACCTGCAGGTTTTCGGCTGGCCCATCGAGAGCGCCGCGAGCAAGTACCTGTTCTGCCTGGCCGTGCTGGTGGTGATTGCCGTGCTGACCAAGAACCTGGTGCGCGGCGCCATCGGCCGCGAGTGGATGGCCATCCGCGACATGGACGTGGCGGCCGCGGTCATCGGCATCCGCCCGATGTACGCCAAGCTGAGCGCCTTTGCGGTCAGCTCGTTCATCATCGGCGTGGCCGGCGCGCTGTGGGCCTTCGTCTATCTCGGCGCCTGGGAGCCGGCGGCGTTCTCGGTCGACCAGTCGTTCCGGCTGCTCTTCATGGTGATCATCGGCGGGCTCGGCTCGATCATGGGGGCCTTCTTCGGCGCGGCGTTCATCACCGTGCTGCCGATCGTCCTGAACCAGGCACTGCCGGTCATCGCCGGCTGGTTCGGCGCGCAGATCTCCACCGTCGGTATTGCGCATGCGGAGCTGATGATCTTCGGCGGCCTGATCGTGTGGTTCCTCATTGTCGAGCCGCACGGCCTGGCCAAGCTTTGGTCGACTGGCAAGCAGAAGCTGCGGCTCTGGCCCTTCCCTCACTGACCGACTCATTGATCGGCTCATTGACCGCAATCGCTCACCACCCGTTTTTGCAGAAGCGCTTTTCTAACGCGTGACTTCCCGTTCAACCAGGAGACAACCATGAAACTGAAATCACTCGCACTTGCCGTGGCCACCATGTCCGCGCTCGCGGTCGCAGCCCCTGCGTTCGCGCAAGCCAAGGAGCAGTTCATCCCCGTGCTGTCGTACCGCACCGGCGCCTACGCGCCCAACGGAACGCCCTGGGCCAACGGCTATGTCGATTACCTCAAGCTGGTGAATGCGCGCGGCGGCATCAACGGCGTGAAGCTCTCCTTCGAGGAATGCGAAACCGGCTACGACACGGCGCGCAGCGTGGAGTGCTACGAACGCCTGAAGGGCAAGAACGGCGGCGCCTCCCTGGTGCAGCCGCTGTCCACCGGCGCGACCTTTGCCATCACCGAGAAGGCGCCCGTCGACAAGATTCCCGTGGTGACCGTGGGCTACGGCCGCAGCGAAAGCGCGGACGGCACGGTGTTCAAGTGGAACTTCCCGATCGCCGGCACCTACTGGGTGGCCGCCGACGCGATCATCCAGGCCATCGCCCAGAAGGAAGGCGGTCTGGACAAGCTCAAGGGCAAGAAGATCGCACTGATTTACCACGACAGCCCCTACGGCAAGGAGCCGATTCCGCTGCTGCAGGAGCGCGCAAAAATGCATGGCTTCGATCTGCAGCTGTTGCCGGTGACGGCGCCCGGCGTCGAGCAGAAAGCCACCTGGCTGCAGGTGCGCCAGGCCCGGCCCGACTTCGTGCTGCTGTGGGGCTGGGGCGTGATGAACTCGACCGCGCTCAAGGAAGCGCAGGCCACCGGCTTCGCCCGCGAAAAGATGTACGGCGTGTGGTGGGCCGGCGCGGAACCCGACGTGAAGGACGTGGGCGAAGGTGCCAAGGGCTACAACGCCGTGACGATGCAGCACGGCGCGGAGCCGCAGTCGAAGCTCGCGAAGGACGTGATTGCCACGCTGCACGACAAGAACCAGGGCACGGGCCCCAAGGAAGAAGTGGGACAGGTTCTCTACATGCGCGGCGCCATGAGCGCGATGCTCGGCGTAGAGGGCATCCGCGCGGCGCAGGAACGCTTCGGCAAGGGCAAGGTCATGACGGGCGAGCAGGTGCGCTGGGGCCTGGAGAACCTCAACCTCACGCAGGCCAAGCTCGACAGCCTGGGCTTTGCCGGCGTGATGCGGCCCATCAGCACCTCGTGCACGGACCACATGGGTGCGGCCTGGGCGCGCATCCATACGTGGGACGGCAAGGCCTGGAAGTTCACGTCCGACTGGCTGCAGGCCGACGAACAGATCATCAAGCCGCTGGTGAAGTCGACCGCCGCCAAGTACGCGGTCGAGAAGAAGCTGACGGCGCGCACACCGGCAGACTGCCAGAGCTAATCCCCCGTCTTCGCCCGTCTTTGGAAGCACCATGAGTTCACCCAGCATCGTCCTCAACGTCAACGGCATCGAGGTCATTTACAACCATGTGATCCTGGTGCTCAAGGGCGTCTCGCTCGTGGTGCCCGAGGGCGGCATTGTGGCGCTGCTGGGTGGCAACGGTGCCGGCAAGACCACCACGCTGCGCGCCGTGAGCAACCTGCTTGCGGGCGAGCGCGGCGCGGTGACCAAGGGCACCATCGAGCTGCGAGGCGACCGCATCGAGGCGCTGTCGCCGGCCGAACTGGTGAGGCGCGGCCTGATCCAGGTGATGGAGGGCCGGCATTGCTTCGCGCACCTGACCATCGAGGAGAACCTTATGACCGGCGCCTACACCCGCACCGACGGCAAGGCCGCGGTGCAGGAGACGCTGGAGAAGGTGTACGCATATTTTCCGCGCCTCAAGACCCGCCGCACTTCGCAGGCGGCCTACACCTCGGGCGGCGAGCAGCAGATGTGTGCCATCGGCCGCGCGCTGATGGCGAACCCCACGATGGTGCTGCTCGACGAGCCCTCGATGGGCCTCGCGCCGCAAATCGTCGAGGAGGTGTTCGAGATCGTGAAAGACCTCAACACCAAGGAACGCGTGACTTTCCTGCTGGCCGAGCAGAACACCAACATGGCGCTGCGCTACGCCGACTACGGCTACATCCTGGAGAACGGCCGCATCGTGATGGACGGCGAGGCCAAGAGCCTGCGCGAGAACGAGGACGTGAAGGAGTTTTACCTTGGGGTGGGCGGTGCGGACCGCAAAAGTTTCCGCGATGTCAAAAGCTACAAGCGCCGCAAGAGGTGGTTGGCGTAATGGCGTGCATCTCGCGTTGTCCCCTCTCCCTCCGGGAGAGGGCTAGGGTGAGGGTGCAGCGGCACTTGCACATGACCGTCGTGGCTTCGAGGCTGCGGCCCTCACCCCAGCCCTCTCCCCAAGGGGAGAGAGAGCAAGACCGAACAGAAAGACAAAGGGTACGGACATGACCGACCACTACGACAAGCTCGAAATCCGTGACCCCACCGAACGCGAGCGCGACCTGCTGGCTGCGTTGCCGAAGCAGATCGCGCAGGCCCAGACCGCCGCACCCGCGCTCGCCAAGATCCTCGATGGCGTGAAGCCCGGCGACATCACGACACGTGAAGCACTCGCCAAGCTGCCCGTCACACGCAAGACCGAACTGCTCGAACTGCAGAAGCAGCGGCGCGCCGACGACCCTTTCGGCGGCTTTTCCGCCATTGGCCGCGGCAGCCGCATGCCGCGCGTGTTCGCAAGTCCCGGCACCATCTACGAGCCTGAAGGCGAAGCGCGTGACTACTGGCGCACGGCGCGTGCGCTGCATGCCGCCGGATTTCGCACCGGCGAGCTGATTCACAACAGCTTCAGCTATCACATGACGCCGGCCGGCTCCATCATGGAAAGCGGCGCGCGCGCCATTGGCTGCACCGTGTTCGCGGGCGGCACCGGCCAGACCGAGCAGCAGCTCGAGGCCATGGCCGACCTGAAGCCCGAAGGCTACGCGGGCACGCCGAGCTTTCTGAAAATCCTGCTGGAAAAGGCCGAAGAGAAAGGCCTGAAGCTGCCTTCGCTCACCAAGGCCCTCGTGTCCGGCGAGGCCTTTCCGCCCAGCCTGCACGACTGGATTGCCGCGCACGGCGTGAAGGGCACGCAGTGCTACGCCACCGCCGACCTCGGCCTCATCGCGTACGAAACCAGCGCGCGCGAAGGGCTCGTGATCGATGAAGGCGTGCTGGTCGAGATCGTGCGCCCCGGCACCGGAGACCCTGTGCCCGACGGCGAGGTGGGCGAGATCGTGGTGACCACGTTCAACCCCGACTATCCGCTGGTGCGCTTCGGCACCGGCGATCTTTCTGCGGTGCTCGCGGGCACCTGCCCCACCGGCCGCACCAACAAGCGCATCAAGGGATGGCTCGGCCGTGCCGACCAGACCACCAAGGTGCGCGGCATGTTCGTGCACCCTTCGCAGGTGGCGGAGATCGCGCGGCGCTTCCCGGAGATCCAGCGTGCGCGCCTCGTGGTCTCGGGCGAGATGGGCGACGATCAGATGACTTTCCGGCTCGAATGCGCCGGCGCGCCGGCCGGGCTCGATGCGCGCGTTGCCGATGCGGTGCGCGAAGTGACCAAGCTGCGTGGCACCATCGAACTGGTGGCGCCGGGCACCCTGCCGAACGACGGCAAGGTGATCGAGGACGCGCGCAGCTACAAGTAGCGGCGGTAGAAGCGGCGCGTGATTGCGCGCACCAGCACCACCAGCAGCACGAGATAGATCGCCACCATCCCCACGGCGATCGTCACGAGGCGACTGTCGCTGCTGCGGCCGGAGAAGCTCGCGCCCGCAATCCACAGCAGCCCACCGATGGCCAGGGCGGCGCAGGCCACCTGCAGCAGCACGAAGGCCGACACCGCGGCGGCCATAGCCCGGAAGGGACGCGCTTGCACAGGCCCCGGCGCGGCGCCCAGCCAGCCGCCCCAGAACGCCAGCGCAAAGACAAGCAGCGGCACGCCGAACCAGCCGAGAAGAAGCGGCTCCAAGCCCGAGTCTCTCGACGTGTCAACCCATCCACTCGCGGCGTTGCCGACCCATAGCTGCAGCGAGACGAAGGTCGCGGCCACCACGAGCGCGACGGCGTTGCGAGTCGATACGTCCGTGCCGGGGTCTGGCGCAGCAGGCGGTTCAGCAGCAATGGCAGTGCCGCGCTCGCGCAGCGCGAACTTGGCAGCGAGCCACACGCTCGCGACGAGCACGAGCATCTGCAGTGCCGACTGGATCAGCATCGACATGGCCATGAGCGAGCGCATGCCATACGTGTCGACGTGAGCGTGCAGCGGACCGCCCCGCATGAAGAGTACCTGCGCCTGGTAGAACAGCGGCGTCAAGACAAGAAAGTTGACCACCATCGCCGCGAGGTAGACGGCGCCGAAGCGGCTGGCAGGTCCGCGAAGCTGCGCGATGCGGGCCGTGCCGCGCTCGTCGAGCGCCTTGCGCGCATGGCACCACGCGAGCGTGGCGGCCAGCAGCCACACCGTGGCGACACGGGACAAGAGCGGAACCCACACGCCTGGCTGCGCATACACACCGCGCATCTGCTCGCTGTGCGGCGAGGACGGCAGCAGCAGCACCGCCATGTTCACCACGAACAGGGCCGCAGCAACCGCCACGGCGATCCATGCGAAATGTCTGGGCAGGTGCTGCGCGCGATCGAGTGAAGAAGATGCCGCCATGGGACTGGAATGCTTTCGCCTTGCTTTGGCGCATCACTCGAACGCATGGAGCGGGCGATGCGAAAGCTGCGAGCGTACCGGAATGCGGCGGCGCGCCGAAGGCACTCCGTGGCGGGTGCGTTCAATGCGCGAGCGCGGCTTCTGCCTCCGCTGTAGCAGGCCCCACGTACACCGATTGCGGCCGGATCAGCCGCCCCTTCTTCACCTGCTCGCGCGCATGCGCCACCCAGCCGCTCACGCGGCCCGCCGCGAACACGCAAGTGAAACTCTCGCGGCAAAAGCCCAGCGCTTCGAGCAGCAGCGCGGTGTAGAACTCCACGTTGGTCTCGAGGGCGCGACCCGGCTTTTTCTCGCGCAATATCTCGAGCGCGGCCTGCTCCGCCGCCTCCGCCAATTCGATGCGCGCGGTGTGGACGCCACCCTCCGCGCCCAGGCGGCGCAGCGCGCCCTTGAGCGCATCGGCGCGCGGATCGCGCACGCGGTAGATGCGGTGGCCAAAGCCCATGAGCCGCTCGCCGCTGTCGACCGCGGCTTCCAGCCACTTGCGCGCATTGGCCGCCGTGCCGATGGCATCGAGCGCATCGAGCACCGGCCCCGGTGCGCCGCCATGCAGCGGACCTTTGAGCGCACTGATGCCGGCCAGCACGGCCGATGCCAAGCCCGCGCCGGTGGAAGCGACCACGCGCGCAGCAAAGGTTGACGCGTTCAGGCCGTGGTCGCACACGGTGACGAGGTAGGTGTCCAGCGCGGCAACCTGTGCTGCGCTGGGCGCGCGGCCATGCAGCATGCGCAGCATGTCGGCGGCCTGCGGCAGTGTTTCGTCGGGTGCAAGGGCCTGCGCACCCAGGCGCCAGCGCATGACGGCGGCGGTATAGACCGAGGGTGCGGCCACCAGCCGCAGCGCGGTGGCCAGGTCGTCGCCATCCGGCAGGCGTGCAAGCAAGGCGCGGACCGCCTCGATGGGCGCCAGCTTGCGCAGCATTGCGTCGTCATTCGGCTGCAGCCGCTCGAATGCTTCGCACCGTGCGCGGGCCAGCGCGGCGCGCAGGCCCACCGCATCGGGCAGCGTATCGAAGAAGCCCTGGAACAGCAGCGCCACCGCGTCTTCGTAGCGCCAGTGCCGCGCCATGTCGTCGAGCGAATGGCCGCGGATCACCAGCCGGCCGGCGGCGCCGTCCACCTCCGACAGCACCGTGCGCGCGGCCACCACGCCTTCGAGGCCGTCGTCATCGTCGTTCATCGCCTGGTACTCCTGTGTTGCATGTCGATTCGATTCTGGCGGGGCTAATATTGACGTCAATCTTGATTTATTCCATCAACATGGCAACGAAGACACCGCTCTGGCTGCCCGCCGCAGAAGCCCTCGAACTGATGCAAGTCCGACCGCAGACGCTCTATGCGAGCGTGAGCCGCGGACGCATTCGCGCCAAGCCGGATGCGTCGGACCCTCGGCGCAGCCTCTATCACCGCGACGACGTGCAACGCATCGCGGCGCGCAAGAGCGGACGGCGCAGCAGCGAGGCGGTGGCGAGCGAGGCGATTAGATGGGGCGAACCGGTGCTCTCGTCGGCCGTGTCCACGGTGTTCGAGGGACGGCTCTGCTATCGCGGGCAGGACGCTTGCCTGCTTGCCGAACATGCCTCGCTCGAAGACGTCGCGGGACTGCTGTGGGAAAGCGCACCTGTGCGCTTCGCCGCGGCCCGTGCTCCCGCGTCCTTGCATGGCGAAGGGACGACGCCGCTGCAGGCCGGCCTGCTCGCGCTCGCGTCGCGCGCCGGCACCGATCCGCCGTCGCGCGGCCGCGCAAAGGCGGTGCTGAAGTCAGAGGCGGCGGAAGTGATCGGCACGCTGGCCGATGCACTGCTCGGGCCATCGCCTTCGCCCACCGCCCCGCTGCACATGCGCGCTGCCGCGGCATGGCGCCGCCCGCGTGCGGCCGACGTGTTGCGCCGCGCGCTGGTGCTGCTGGCCGACCATGAACTGAACGCCTCGACCTTTGCTGCGCGCGTGACGGCATCGACGGGCGCTTCGCTCGCCGCCTGCTTGCTCACCGGCCTGTCCACGCTCACGGGTCCGCTGCATGGCGGTGCCGCCGCGGCGGCGCAGGCACTGGTGCGCAGTGCCACCGCCATGGGCAGCGAGGCCGCAGTGCGCGAGTGGCTCGCGCACGACCGGCCGCTTGCCGCTTTCGGCCACCCGCTCTATCCGCAAGGCGATGCACGCTGCGCCGCTCTGCTCTCATGCATCGAACTGCCGCCCGAGCTCGCGTCACTGCGCGCCACCGGCGAAACGCTGGTGGGCGAAGCGCCCAATGTCGATTTCGCGCTGGCTGCGCTGGCCGCCGTGCACAAGCTGCCGTCCGATGCGCCGTTGATACTCTTCGCGCTGGCGCGCGCGGTCGGCTGGACGGCCCACGTGCTCGAGCAGCAGGCCTCGGGACAGCTGATACGGCCGCGTGCCCGCTACACCGGGCCCGGCATCACGGCTTGAATGCCGGCGCCGATCGGCAGCATCGGCACTCAGTCGCTCAGTCGCTCAATGAAGCGCGGCTTCATGCGCGAGTTCGAAGAGCTTCGTCATCTCGCGGTTGAATGCGGGCAGGTCGTCTGGCCGGCGGCTCGTCACCAGGCCACTGTCGACCACCACTTCGTTGTCGATCCATGTCGCGCCGGCATTCATCAGGTCGGCGCGCAGCGAAGGCCATGACGTTATCTTGCGGCCCCTGACGCCATCGGCGTTGATGAGCGTCCATGGACCGTGGCAGATGGCGGCAATGGGCTTGCCCGATTCGACAAAAGCGCGCACGAAGGCCACGGCCTTCTGGTTGATGCGCAGCGCGTCGGGGTTGATGACGCCGCCGGGAAGCAGCAGCGCATCGAAGTCATCGGCATTCGCGGTTTGCAGCGGCACGTCGACTTCGAAGGGATCGGCCGGTTCCAGGTGTTTCCAGCCGCGCACGCTGCCGTCGAGCGGCGATACGATCTGCGTCTCTGCACCCGCACTTTCGAGCGCCTTGCGCGGCTCGGTCATCTCGGCCTGCTCGAAGCCATCCGACACGAGGATGGCAACCTTCATTCCGTCCAGCGAGGATGAGGTGATGGGCATGGGTGAATTCTCCTTGTGGGATGCCTGGTAATGGCACAAAGACTTCACCCTAGAGGCCCCTTATGTGGCGTGCATCGGCACCCGCCGGGTCTCGCTGTCGGACAGTTTGACGCGCGGCAAATTTCCCTTACGACTGTATATGTGTCATTCAGTGCGCCGCTATTTGCGGCAGGCGATCGGCAGCGCCTTGCTGGGCAGGTCGTCACCCGCAACGCAGTTCCAGGCGATGCCGTTCTCGGTGGCCGTAGGCTCCATGCGCAACGTGCCCACGGACTTTGGAAGTGCAACGTCCACCACCATGGTGTCCGGATCGAGCGTCAACTCCGAGCCGCCGGGCAGGATCTCGGGCGCGCCGGCAATGGAGAGCGAGTCTGGAATCTCTTGGTTCTGCTTGTAGTAGTTGCCGAGTGCGTTGCGCACCGGTGCGGCCTCCGTCCAGGCCTGGGAAACCACCGCGCGGGACTGGTATTCCTTGTAGGCCGGAATGGCCACCGCGGCCAGCACGCCGATGATGGCGACCACCATCACCAGCGCCAGCGCACCGCCGCCGGCGCGGCCGGTGTACGGCACAAAGAGCGCAAGCACGTAGGCCACGGGATTACGGCTTGGCAGCTTCGCATCGGCGTCGATGGTGCGTGCCACGCGCTTGGTGAGCCAGGGATAGCCGGCAATCACCTCATGGAACGAACCCCAAAAGCCGCTGTTGCCCGCCGACTGGTCGGCGTAGCGCTGCAGGTCGACGTTGCGCCACTGCTGCGCGCCGGCGGCCAGCGCCACGAGCGCGCGTGGCGCGGAGTCGGCCTGCTCGCAGCAGGCGGCGCCGTGCAGGTCGCAGGTGTATTCCTTCGCGCGCGAGTAGGCCGCGCCGAGCAGCGGCAGCCACAGCACCGGCGCGCGCCAGATGTGGCCCGTGAGGTGGCCGCGGCGGATGTGGCCGAGCTCGTGGCCGATGTAGAAGTTGATGCCGTCAGGCTGGGCTTCCATTGCATCGACCACGTCGGACAGCAGAACGACGAAGTTGCGGCCGAAGAAGCGCGTGGCAAAGGCATTGAACATGCCGTCGCCATGCAGCAGGTAGGCATCGGGCGGCTGCTGGATGCCGAGATACCCGCAGCAGGCCTCGAAGCGCGCATGCAGCTCGGGCAGCTGGGTGGGCGAAAGCTTCACGGCCGTGCCCTTGATCCAGGCAATGACGGCCGATTGCGCGAACACGTAGGCAATGAAGCCGAACAGCACGTACACCAGCGCAATGCCCAGCGTGCCGAGCACCAGCAGCGCCCAGACCAGAAGGCCGAGCACGAG
>Ga0209673_1002645_pt1 | contig 11988 bp, 9 predicted proteins | sample AraplaCol_mMS_r2_2_FD_184274 | JGI IMG/M metagenome (GOLD analysis project Ga0209673, IMG submission 184274) | Arabidopsis root microbial communities from North Carolina, USA - plate scrape MF_Col_mMS_r2 (SPAdes) (version 3) | ecosystem: Host-associated > Plants > Roots > Endosphere | place: USA... | reverse complement strand
CGTCTCGGCGCAACGCTTGCCCTCGTCGTAGCAGGAGCGGATGCCGATCGGGTTGACGTTGCCCCAATAGTCCTCGGTCTGCGGGTGGATCAGGGGGTCGCCGTAGACCTCGCTGGTCGAGGCCTGCAGCACGCGCGCGCCGTCGCGACGCGCCGCCTCGAGCGCATGCCACATGCCGAGCGTGCTGGTCAGCGTGGTCTGCACCGGGTGGCGCTGGTAGTGCGCCGGGCTGGCCGGGCACGCCAGGTTGTAGATGCGGCGCAGCGGCGGCAGGTCGGCCGGCCACGGCTGCGCGATGTCGTGCTGCCGCAGCGTGAACCGGTCGCGGTGCGGCGACGCCGCCAGGTGGGCCAGGTGCGACGCATCGCCGGTCGAGAAGTCGTCCAGCACCAGCACCGCGTCGCCGCGCGCCAGCAGGCGGTCGCACAGGTGGCTGCCGAGGAAGCCTGCACCGCCGGTCACCAGCACCAGCGGCGCCGTCATGGCGTGAGCTTCGCGTTGGCGCTGCGACGCGCGGCCGGCACCGCGCCGATCGCGGCACGCAGGCCGCTGCCGCGCGCCGCCAGCTGCGCGAGCAGCGCCGCGGTGCGCCGCACGCTGTCGGCCAGCTCGAAGCGGGCGACGGCGCGCGCCCGCGCCTGCGCGCCCATGCGGGCCGCGAGGCCGGGCGTCTGGAACAGCTGCGCCAGGTGGTGCGCGACCGCCTCGGCATCGCGCGGGCCGGTCAGCCAGCCGGTGGCACCGCTGTCGACCAGGTCGGGCACGCCGCCGACGTGGCTCGCGACCACCGGCAGGCCGCTGGCCATCGCCTCCATCAGCGCGAGCGGCATCGCCTCGGACTGCGAGGTGTTGACCAGCACGTCGAGCTGCCGCCACACCGCCGGCATGTCGTCGCGCACGCCGGCCGGCAGCACCGCATCGCCGAGGCCGAAGCGCTCGATGAACTGCTGCACCGACGCGCGCAGCGGCCCGTCGCCGACCAGCACGAAGCGGGCGCGCGGCAGCGTGGCGCGCAGCAGCAGCGCGGCGCGCAGGAACACCTCGGGGCCTTTCTCCGGCGACAGCCGGCCGACGAAGCCGATCAGCGGGTCGCCCTCGGCGAGCCCGAAATGGCGGCGCAGGTCGTCATCGCCGCCGTCGCCATGGCGGCCGTCGCGCGGCCGGAACACCTGCGTGTCGACGCCGTTCGGGATGCAGCTGAGCTGCGCCGCGTCGACGCCCATGCTCAGCGCGTGCAGGTGGCTGTGCCGGCACACCACGCTGAGGTGCGTGCCGGCGAGCCGGTGCACCTCCAGGTCCATCGGCGTGACGTGCCGGCTGTGCACGGTCGCGATGACCGGCTTGCCGCACAACTTGCCGACCAGCCCGGCCAGCAGGTGGGCGTTCGGCATGTGGGCATGCAGCACGTCGATGCCGCCGGCGCGCACCAGCGCGCAGGTGGTCATGATCGACGCCCACGGCGGGTCGTCGGGCATCGCGGCGGTCAGCACGTCGACGTCGAGCGCGCGCAGCCGGTCGGTGAACCGGCTTTCGCACGGGCACAGCACGGTGACCGCGAACTGCGCGCGCGGCAGTTGCTCGATCAGCCGCAGCACGCAGTTCTCCATGCCGCCGACGATCGCGTTGCCGACGACTTCGAGCACGCGGGTCGGTCCGCCGGCGGCCGGCGGTGCGGTGGGGGAGGACAGCGAGACGGAATGCAGGTTCGCGGGAGTGCCCATGGTGTCAGCAGCAAAGAGGCGCCATCGGGCGCGAGCCGCCCAGCCAGCCGGCGGCGTGGCCGGCTGCGCGGGACGGGGAGGACGGCGAGCGGGCCGCCGCGGGCCCCGGCCGGGGTTCGAGCGCGGGCCCGAGCCAGGCCGCCGCGGTGCCGGACCAGATCTGCGCGCGCGCGGCCTCGTCGAGCGCCAGCTCGTCGAGCAGCTCCTGTACCCAGCGCCGGCGGGTCGCGATCTCGTGGCCCGGGCAGGGCAGGAAGCAGTCGCTGCCGAATTGCAGCGCGCCGGCGCCCAGTACCTCCAACGCGCGCTGCAGCACCTCGCGCCGGTACGGCGGCGGCGGGCCGAACGAGATGTCGAAGCGGAACTGCGCACGCTCCGGCGGCACGCCGTGGATGCGGTCGATCAGCCCGACGGCGATCGCCTCGTCGGTCCACGGCCAGCCCAGGTGCGCGAGCGCGACGCGGGTGCCGGGGTGGTCGCGCATCACCTCGAAGAAGGCCGGCCGGCAGAAGCGGCCGGAACGGCCGTCGATGAAGATGCCGCTGTGGAACAGCACCGGCAGCCGCAGCTCGGCGGCCATCGCGAACACCGGCTGCACCTGCGCGTCGTACGGGTACCAGCCGGTCGGCACCATCTTGACGCCGCGCAGCCCCAGCGTCTCGACCGCATGGCGCAGGTCGTGCGCGGCCTCGGGCGAGCGCGGGTCCACCACCGCGAAGCCGACCAGCCGGTCGCGGTGCCCGCGCACCAGCGCCGACAGGTGGGCATTGGCGCGCCGCAGCGATGCGGCGTCGTCCAGCGAGTAGCCGTCGCCGAGGAAGGGCGCGAGCAGCACGCCGACATCGATCTGCGCCTCGTCGAGCGAGCGCAGCACGTCGTCGCTCGTCTCGCGCCCGGTGCAGTGCAGGTGGGCATCGATCACCATCGTGCGGTCCCGCGCGTCAGCCGGCCTGCACGCGGGTGGCGGCATTGGCCAGCCGCTCGCGCGTCTGCTCGGCGGCGCGCCGCCCGGCGATGAACGCGTGGTCGGAGTTGTAGTACTCCCATTCGCTGTAGCGGCCGGCCAGCACGATGTCGAAGCCGGCCAGCCAGTCGCGCAGCGTCGCGACGTTGGCGGCGCGCGCATGGTCGTACACCACGTAGGCGCAGGGCATGTCGAGCTGGCCGGCCGAGATCACCTCGTCGTCGTCCGCCAGCATGCCGACGCGGCGCGCGTCGGCGATCACGCGCTCGACCAGCGCGGCGCCGTCGCAGGGCAGCGGCTTCGACGGCGCGTAGGTGATCTCGCAGATGAGCCCGCAGCAGCCCGGCGGGCTGCAGTGCGGGCTGGCGTTGCCCTGCACGAAGATGCGGTGGAACACGCTGTCTTCCGGGTAGTAGACCCAGTGCTTGTCGGTCAGGCGCCGGCGCCCGCCGCCGACCCGCACGCCGAGGTTGACGCAACGCACCGACACGTGGCGCAGCCCGAGCGCGGCCTGCCGCACCTCGGGCGGCGCCTCGTCGCCGCAGGCCTCGACCAGGCGCGGCAGCGGCATCGTGCTGACCAGTGCATCGAAGCCGATCGAGCGGCCGTCGTCCAGCCGCACGGTGCGCCGCGCCGGCGAGATCTGCAGCACCGAAGTCTTCAGCGCCAGCTCGCAGTTCAGCAGCGGCAGGAAGCCGTCCATCAGCGCCTGGAAGCCACCGCGCAGCGGGTAGCCGAAGCGGGCATTCGGCCCCATCGGCGCCGGCACCGGCTCGACCGCGCCGGCGATCATCTGCGCCAGGTCGGGCAGCGGCACGCGGCCGCCCAGCCACGAGGTCTCCATCTCGGACAGCGGCACCGCCCACAGCTTGCGGTTGTACGGCAGCGCGAAGTGGCGCGCGATGCCGGCGCCCCAGACGCGGTGGATGAACTCCTCGAAGTGGCGCGGCGGCTCGGCCTCGGCCACCTTGGTGCCGTTGCCGTCGAGCGGGCCGAAGCGCGCCTCGATCGCGCCGACCAGGCATTCGGTCAGCACCTTCGGCGGCAGCCCGTGCAGCGCGCCCTGGAACGGGTAGCGGCTGTAGGTGCCGTGGCTCCAGATCCAGGCCTCGCGGTTCTGCCAGTGCAGGTTGTCGCCGAGCAGGCGCTGGTACAGCGCCAGCACGTGCGCATCGTTCGAGAACATGATGTGGCCGGCATGGTCGAACGTGAAGCCGTCCTGTTGCACCGAACGGCACCAGCCGCCGACCTGCTCCTCGCGCTCGACCAGCAGCGTGTCGCCGCGGGCCGCCCCCTGGCCCAGCTCGTGCGCGGCGGCCAGGCCGGTCGGGCCGGCCCCGATCACCAGGTGGCGCACGTGGTGCGTGCCGCGGCGGCCGGCGGCGGCCATGGGTGCGGCGGCGGCCGACGGCGTGCCGCCGATGCCGGCCAGCGTGTGCACCGCCGACGGCGGCACCGGCTCGCCGGTCTCGCGCTTCGCGAGTTCGACCGTCAGCAGCTTCAGCACCTTCGCCGCGCTGCGGTCCCACGAGGTCTGCGCGACGCGGTCGCGCATCGCGCCGATGCGCGCCGCGCGCTGCGACGGCGTCTCGGCCAGCGCGGCTTCGCAGGCGCTCAGGAAGTCGTCCGGCGTGGCCGCGATGCGCACCAGGTCGCCGTACAGCGCGACCACGTCGTGCACCGGCGTGCTGACCACCGGCTTCTCGCCGGCCATGTACTCCAGCGTCTTGGTCGGGCTGATGAAGCGCGTCGATTCGTTCAGCGCGAACGGCATCAGGCAGACGTCCCAGCCGGCCATCAGGAAGGGCAGGCGTTCGTAGGGCTGCATGCCCATCCAGTGGATGTTGGCGGCCTGCGGCAGCGCCGCCGGGTCGATCTTGACGACCGGGCCGGCCATCAGGAAGTGCCAGTCCGGCCGCGCATCTGCCAGCGCGGCCAGCAGCGCGTGGTCGAAGCGCTCGTCGATCACGCCGAAGAAGCCGAGCCGCGGGTGCGGCAACCCGCCCTGCAGCAGGCGGACCCGTGCGAGTTCGCCGTGCTCCGATGCCGTCGCCGGCGTGGCTCTCGCCCGCGCGAGCCGGGTCGGCGCGAAGTGCGCCGCATCGACCGAGCTCGGCAGGCAGTGCACGTTCGGATGCAGCCCGCGCTTGGCGTCGTACAGGCGCGGCCCGCCGGTCAGCACCAGCTGCGACAGCCGCAGCAGCGCGCTCTCGCGCTGGCGCAACTGGCGCGGCGCGTCCTTGAAGGCCGTCAGCTCGTCCATGCAGTCGTACACCACGACGCGCGGCTTCAAGCCGCTCAGCAGCGGCAGCGCCATCGGCGTGTAGAACCACACCACGTCCTCGGCGACGCCGTGCTCGGCCAGGTACTCGGCGAGCAGCGGCTTCAGCAGCGGCAGCTGGTCGTCGTGGAAGCCGGTCGCGTCGATCGGCGTGTGCGGCACCACCACGTCGACGTTCGGCGAAGCCTGGCGCACCGCCAGCCGCGGCGCGCCGGCGCGCCGCATCGGCTCTTCGACGAAGACGATGTGGAACTGCCGCGCGAGCCGCGACAGCAGGTGCTGCGGCCGTTGGTGGACGAAGTCCCAGCGCAGGTGGGAGAAAACGATCAGGTGGGGCATGGGATGGCTCCGTGCGGGGTGGATGCGGGAAGGGGGTCGGCGGCGGGTTCGGCGAGCGGCAACGCCGGCGGACCCGGCAGGCGCGCCTGCCAGTCGGCCAGCACGGCGGCGTAGTCGGGCACCAGCAGGCGTTGCCGTGGCTGCGGCGCGGCATGGTCGACGTCCCACAGCCCGCTGTGGTGCCAGTGCGCGGCGTCGCTCCAGTCGGGCCGGTCGACCAGCGGGTACAGGCACAGGCCCTCGACCGGAATGCCGGCGGCACGCGCCTGCGCGACCTCGCCGGCGACCTCGTCGAGCCAGCGTGCGCGACCGACGCCGATGTGGCTGGTCTCGGCAACGATCAACGGGCGGCGATAGCGCTCCCAGGCGGCCTGCAGCAGCGCGCCGAACGGCCGGCGGCGCGGGTCGCCTTCGTGCCAGCGCAGGCGGCGCTCGGTGCCGGCCTCCCATTGGCCGCTGTGGTAATGGTTGACGCCGACCAGGTCGAGCGCGGCGGCGCTGCCGCCCAGCTGCGGCTCCAGGCGGCCGGCGATCAGGTCCCAGACCTGCCATTGGTAGCCGGCAATGCGCTCGGCGAGGTCGGCCAGCTCGGGCTGCTCGCGCGGCGCGACCACGTGCACCAGCGGCTCGACGTGCAGGAAGCGCGCACGCGGATCGATGTCGCGCACCGCGGCCATGCCGGCCAGCACCGCGCGCACCAGGCGCCGCTTGACGTCGTAGCCGCTCGCCGCGGTGTCTTCGCCGAGCCCGTGCGGATCGCCGACGTGCGGGTGGACCAGGTTGGTGTGCGACGCGGCCCACGACAGGAAGCCGATCTCGTTGATCAGGTTGTAGACCGGCGGCTCGTCGTGCAGCGGTGCCAGCGTGCGGGCGGCGGCTGCGGCAAAAGATGCGAAGCGCTCGATCAGCCGGTCGTCGAACAGGCTCAGGTCGGGCGGCGTGCCGTAGTGCATGAAGGTCCACACCACCTGCAGCCCGTGCCGGCGCGCGGTGGTGGCGATGTGCGCGGCGCGCGCGAGGTCGTGGCAGTGCGGCGACGGTTCGGCGAGGCGCCAGCCGATGCTCTCGCGCACGGTCAGCAGGCCATGCTCGCGGGCGCGCAGGTAGTCGCCGTTCAGCAACTCGATGTGGGCCGTCGCCGCGGCCATGTCGAGCGGCTCGCGTCGACCGTTCACATGGTCGGCGCCTTCGAAGCCGCCCATCCAGAACGAGCGCAGCGGGGCAACGGTCATCGTCTCTCCTTCATGTCATCGAGCTTGGCAAGGCACATGCCGCTTCTCGGCCGGCCTGTGCCGCGGGGGTCGTGCGCGGCCTCGGCTGAAAGCGTTGCTGCAAGCGGCGTCGATGTCGGCAAGCGCGCAGAAAAACGCCCCGGCGTGCGGGGCGTTCACCGGGATCAACGCGAGCTCACTTGCTCTTGCTGCTGCTGCTCGAGCCGGTGCCGCTCGTGCCGCTGCTGCTGGACGGGCTGCTGTCGCTCGACGACGAACTGCCGGTGCCGGTGCTGCCGCTGCTGCCGGAGGCATAGCTGCTCGGCGAACTGCTGCTGCTGCCGCTCGTGCCGCTGCTGCCGCTCGTGCCGCTCGTGCTGCCGCTGCCGCTTGTGCCACTGCCGCTGCCGCTGCCGCTGCCGCCGCTGCGACTGCTGCGCCAGGTGTTGAACTCGTCGGAGAACTTCTTGTAGCGGTCCTGGCGCCAGCTGCGGTAGTCGTTGTCAAGGTTGTTCAGCTGCTCGGTGCGCCACTGGTGGTAGTCGGGATCGAACTGCTCATGGCCCGACGAGCCGCCGCCCTGGCTGCCATAGCCGCCCTGGCTGCCGCCGTAGCCACCCTGGCCGAAGCTGCTGCCCTGGCCGGCGCCGTAGCCGCCGTAGCCGCTTTGTCCGCCTTGGCCGAAGCTGCTGCCTTGGCCGCCGTAGCCGCCTTGGCCGACGCTGCCCTGGCCATAACGCTCCTGACCGTAGCCGCCTCGGTTGTCGCCATAGCCGCCCTGGCCGCCGTAGCGACCTTGGCTTTCGCCATAGCCGCCCTGACTGCCACCGAAGCCGCTCTGGCTGCCGCCGCCGTAGCCGCCTTGGCTGCCGTAGCCCTGGCCGCCGCCGTAGCCACCCTGGCTGCCGCCGTAGCTGCCTTGCCCCCCGCCGTAGCCGCGTTCGTAGTTGCTGCCTTGCTGGCCGCCGCCGAAGCCGCCCTGGCTGCCTTCGTAGCCACCGTAGCCGCCTTGCTGGCCGCTGCCGAAACTGCGCGCTTCCTGGTTGCGGTTGCCGCCGCCATAGTCGCCGCCGTAGCCGCCGGCCTGCTGGCTGCGGCCGCCCGACTGCTCGTACTGGTTGTCGCGGCGGTAGTCGCCGTAGTTGCTGCCGGCGTCGCTGCGCTGTCCGCCCGATGCACTGCGGCCATCGTCTCCATATCCATAGCCGCCCTCGCGACGGCCTTGCTGGTCACGCTGAGTCATGTGGATTCCTTTCGAAAGGTCCGTGAACGAATCGGTCCGGCATGGCCGGCCCGCACCGTCTTGTGGGCAAGCGCCGTTCCGTCGGATGGCCGCGCTGCGTCTTGAACCCGGTTGAAGCCGCGGTGTTCGCGGAACGCATCGCTGCGGGCAGCGGAACACCGCTTGCCGAACCGGCCTCAACGTCGGCAACCGGAGCAATCCATGAATGACTCGCTGCGCATCGCGCTGATCAGTGAACATGCCTCGCCGCTGGCCACGCTCGGTGGCGTGGATTCAGGCGGACAGAACATCTACGTGACGCACGTCGCGCAGTGCCTGGCACGCGCCGGCCACCATGTCGACGTGCTGACGCGGCGCGACGACGCCGCGCTGCCACGCACCGTCGACCTGCGGCCGGGCGTGCGCGTGGTCCACATCGATGCCGGACCGGCGGAGTTCGTGCCGAAGGAAGCGCTGCTGCGCCACATGCCCGACTTCGCGCGGGCCAGCGAGCAACTGGTGCGGCACAGCGTGCCGTACGACCTGGTGCATGCCAATTTCTTCATGTCGGGGCTGGTCGCGCTGCGGTTGAAGGAGACGCTCGGGCTGCCGTTCGCGATGACCTTCCATGCGCTCGGCCTGGTGCGGCAGGAGCATCAGAAAGAGGCCGATGCGTTCCCGCCGCAACGCATCGAGATCGAACGCGAGCTGGTGCGGCGCGCCGACGCGGTGATCGCCGAATGCCCGCAGGACCATGCCGACCTGACGCGCCTGTACGATGCCGATCCGCGGCGGCTGTCGATGGTGCCGTGCGGCTTCGATCCCGACGAGTTCGCGCCGCAGGACCGCGCGCTGTCGCGCGCCCGCCTCGGCCTGAAGCCCGACGAGTTCATCGTGCTGCAGCTCGGCCGCATGGTGCCGCGCAAAGGCGTCGACAACGTGATCCGCGCGCTGGCGCAGCTGCCGGCCGATGTGCCGGCACGCCTGCTGGTGGTCGGCGGCGAGTCGCGCGAACCGGACGAGATGCGGACGCCGGAGATCGGCCGGCTGCGCCGGCTCGCGCGCGAGCTGGGCGTGCTGCAGCGGGTCAGCTTCATCGGCCACCGCACGCGCAGCGAGCTGCGCGACTGCTACGCGGCGGCCGACGTGTTCGCGAGCACGCCGTGGTACGAGCCGTTCGGCATCACGCCGCTGGAGGCGATGGCCTGCGGCACGCCGGTGGTGGGCAGCGCGGTCGGCGGCATCCGCTATTCGGTGCGCGACGGCGTGACCGGCTTCCTGGTGCCGCCGCACGATCCGCAGGCGCTCGCCGCGCGCCTGCTGCAGCTGCACCGCAACCCGGCGCTGGCGCGCGCGCTCGGCCGCGCCGGCATCCGCCGTGCGCGCTCGATGTTCACCTGGGAGCGGGTGACCGACCAGCTGCTCGAGGTGTACCGCGCGATCCGCACCGCGAACCTGCCGGCCGAGGCGGCGTGGCCGGCACTGCGCCTGGTGGGCGGTGCGAGTGGGCGCACGGCGCTCGGCGGCGCGAGAGCCGCCTCGTGAGCGGCGGCCCGGCGCTGCGCATCGCGGTGGTCGGTGCCGGCTATGTCGGCCTCGTCACCGCGGCCTGCCTCGCGGAACTCGGCCATGCGGTGACGGCGGTCGACAGCGACCGCGCACGCATCGCCGCGCTGGGCGCCGGCGGCATGCCGTTCTTCGAGCCCGGACTGCAGGGGCTGGTCGCCGCGCACCGGATGACGGGGCGGCTGCGCTTCACGCACCGGCTCGACGACGCGGTGCGCCGCGCCGAGCTGGTCTTCATCGCGGTCGGCACGCCGACCGGCGGCGACGGGGCGAGCGACCTGCGCGCGGTCGAGGCCGCGGTGTTCGCCGCCGCGGCGGCGGTGCAGGGGCCCGCCACGCTGGTGCTGAAGTCGACGGTGCCGGTCGGTACGCACGAGCGGCTGCGCCGCGCGCTGGCCGAACGGCAGCCGGATGGCGGCGCGGCGCGCCTCGCGCTGGTCAGCAACCCGGAGTTCCTGCGCGAGGGCTCGGCGATCGGCGATTTCCTGCGGCCCGACCGCATCATCGTCGGTGCCGACGACGAGCAGGACGCCGCGCTGCTGCTGGGCGTCTTCGCGCCGCTGGTCGAGGCCGGCGCGCAGCTGCTGTGCATGAACCCGCGCAGTGCCGAACTGGCGAAGTACGCGTCCAACGGCATGCTGGCCGCGCGCATCAGCTTCATGAACGAGATGGCGCAGATCGCCGACGCGACCGGCGCCGACATCGAGGCGGTGCGCGCCGGCGTCGGCAGCGACCGGCGCATCGGCAGCGATTTCCTGCGGGCCGGCATCGGCTACGGCGGCTCCTGCTTCCCGAAGGACGTGCGTGCGCTGGCGCACCTGGCGCGCCAACATGGGCTCGAGGCGCGCATGCTGGATGCGGTGGCGGCGACCAACGAACGCCACAAGCGGCTGCTGTTCGACAAGATGGCGAGCCACTACCGCGGCGAGGCGGGGCTGCGCGGCAAGCGCATCGCGCTGTGGGGGCTGGCGTTCAAGCCGGGCACCGACGACCTGCGCGAGGCGCCGAGCCTGGTGCTGCTGGAGCAGCTCGCGGCGGCCGGGGCCGAGGTCGCGGCCTACGACCCGGTGGCGGTGCCGGTGGCGCGCCGCCTGCTGGGCGAACGCGCGGGCCTGCGCTGGTGCCACAGCGCCGCCGACGCGCTGGCCGGCGCCGACGCGCTGGCGGTGGTGACCGAGTGGCAGGAATTCGTCAGCGGCGACCCCGCCGCGGTGCAGGCCGCGCTGGCCGACGGCGTGGTGTTCGACGGCCGCAACTGCCTGCCCTGCGACACCTGGCGTGGGCGCGGCCTGCAGGTGATCCAGGTCGGCCGGCCCACGCGGGACGCTCAGGTCTTTCGCGCGCACTTGACGGCCAGCACGATGCCGTAGATCGCGGCGATGCCGACCAGGACGTAGACCGCGCGCGTCGGCGTGGTCATCGTGCCGGACAAGGTGGCGACAAGGGCATGGCATTTCTCCTGTGAAAGTGGACGAAGGGTGCTGCGCTTGCGGCAGCCGGCATGCCGCACTTCCCGGTGCACGCGGCGCCCGTCGGGCGGTGGCTGCGCTGCACAGGCGCCGTACCGGACGATGGAGAAACTTGCCGCAATCGACGCTGCCGGGCTGTCCGGTACGCCGCTTGCCGAGGGGAGGAACGACGCGTCGCATCTCGCTGGCGCATTCACCGCCCCTGTCCACTTCGAAGGAGACCCGCATGACCCGCATCTCTTCCCGCGGCATCGTCCGCAGCGCCGGCGCACTGGCCTGCCTGGCGCTCGCACTGGGCGCGCAGGCGCAGTCCTCGCGCACCGGCAGCTCGTGGATTCCGTACACCTCGAGCACCTACATCGGCGCGAACGTCGGCAGTTCCGACTACCACGCCGACTGCGCGCCGGGCCTGGGCTGCGACGACACCGAGACCGCCGCGAAGATCTTCGTCGGCGGCATGTTCAACGACGTGGTCGGCCTCGAGCTGGGCTACGTGCACCTTGGCGAGGTCGACCGCAACGGCGGCGTGGTGCGGGCGCACGGCGTCAACATCAGCCTGGTCGGCCAGTTGCCGATGAGCAGCCCGTTGTTGCTGACCGGCCGGGTCGGCACGATCTACGGCCGCACGAAGAACGAGTCGGTGGTGCCGGGCTACTCCGGCACCGGCACCGCATGGAAACCGGCCTGGGGCGTCGGGATCGGCTACCGCTTCAACCCGCAGTGGGCGGTGGTGCTCGACTGGGACCAGTACCGCTTCGATTTCCCGCGGGGCAGCGACCGCGTCGATGCGCTGACGCTGGGCGTGCGGGCGAGCTTCTGACGGCAGGCGCCGGCCCGTTGCAGGGCCGGCGGCCGCGGCGCATCAGGCCGGCCTGAGCACCACCTTGCGGCACTGCTCGCGCTTGGCCTCGAAGATCTCGTAGCCGCGCGCCGCATCGTCCAGCAGCAGCCGGTGCGTGATGATGGCCGCCGGGTTCAGGTGGCCGTTCGAGATGCGGTCCAGCAGGTGCGGCATGTAGTGCTGGGCGTGGGTCTGGCCGCTCGCGAACTGCAGGCCCTTCTCGAATGCGTCGCCGAACAGGAAGCCGTGGATGAAGCCGGCATACACGCCCGGCACGCTGACCGTGCCGCCGCGCCGCGTCGCCGCCATCGCCTGGCGCAGCGCCGCGCCGCTCGAGCCTTCGAGCTTGACCGCGGTGAGGGCGGTCTCCAGCG
>Ga0209673_1002644_pt1 | contig 11993 bp, 12 predicted proteins | sample AraplaCol_mMS_r2_2_FD_184274 | JGI IMG/M metagenome (GOLD analysis project Ga0209673, IMG submission 184274) | Arabidopsis root microbial communities from North Carolina, USA - plate scrape MF_Col_mMS_r2 (SPAdes) (version 3) | ecosystem: Host-associated > Plants > Roots > Endosphere | place... | reverse complement strand
CAGTGAAGCCTGTCATTAAAGATCAACCCGTAATTTAGGGTTGACTCCACTCGGCCCCCGCGGAACCCGAAAATTAGCCTAACATAAGCGCCAAGAAACGGCCAAGATGGAACAAGTTAGTATTTCAACCGTTGAATAACTTCCTAGATTTCTATACTGGCTTATTTTTCGGTATCCGCGGGGTCCCGTGCCGAGATAACTGATCAGAGGATGCCTAATCAATTTCCTATCTACTGACGACTTATAACCGGCACTTCCATCCAAAGATTCTTAAGATGGAGATCTATCAAAGTAAATCGCATTCGGAACTTGGTGACGCAATAAGTTTACATCTTTAAAAACTTCCGATTACCACGAGGTGTTCAATCTGATTAATAACATATACTAATTTTGCGACTTAAATCGATCCTATTGTTGCGAGTCTCCTGATTGTGTCTGGGCCATGGCTTCTGACCCAGAAAAGCCCTCTGAGGTCGGGGAGACAGAGAAAGGCAATGGTGCTTTCCAGGCATATATGGTATGTACCTAATATTAATATGATTATATTGTTAGTGCACTGTCAGGGCATATTTAACCGTTAGTAGAGGATTTTCCATTATGCTACGCACAAAGAATTAGCGCTACAAGCCATAGCCTTCCTATGTGCAATCGCATCTGGTGTGGGAATGACTATGGTCAACCTTGTTTTTGGTCGATTTATCACTCTTGTCACAGACTATGTCTCGGGAGCATCAACACCGGAGGCCTTTCGTAGTGGTGCTGGCCGGTTGGGGTACGTCTTTTTCCCAAAGCCATCGAATGCAGTGTGCTAATTGTTCATTCTCAAGACTCGCCTTTTTCATTATCGGTATTGGCCGATTCTTTCTAACCTATTGCTACGGCACATTTTTCACAGTTGCGGCATTTCGAATTACCCGAAATATCAGACATACATATGTGAAAGCTGGACTTAGCCAAGAAGTAGCTTTCTTTGACAACAATACTAGCGGATCGATTGCTATGCAAGCTACCTCTAATGGCCGCTTGATACAAGCTGGAGTTTCCGAAAAGCTAGGCCTTGTGATTCAGGGGCTGTCGACACTCGTCTCCGCTTTCATTCTCGCATTTGTCACCCAGTGGAAGTTGACTCTCATCACATGCTGCATTGCTCCAGCTACACTGCTAGTGATAGGTACAGCCTCAACCATCGATGCATCAATCGAAACCAAGATTCTTCAAATTCAGGCAAAGGGCGGGAGCTTTTGTGAAAGTGTTCTGTCGAGCGCACGTACCGTTCATGCCTTTTCCTTAAGATCCAGGTTAATGGGAGAGTTCGAGAAATATTTACAAGAGTCACGACGGCTAGGAAACAAGAAGAGTCCGCTTTTCGGTTTCCTTTTCTCTGCAGAATACTCGATCATATTTGCTGGATTCGGTTTGTGCTTCTGGCAAGGTATTAAGATGCTAGCAAGAGGAGGCATCAAGGAACCAGGCGATATTTTCACGTTTGTTAAGCCCCAGCCACCCTTGTCAATCCATCTAACGGTTTACCATCTAGCGTACTCATGTCGGTCATTGTGGCTTCGACTAGCATGACTTCAATTGCACCATATATCATTGACTTCTCTCGAGCCGCCTCCTCTGCTTCCGAGCTATTTCGGCTTATTGATCGAGAGTCAATGATTGACCCGCTCGATGAGTCTGGTGAAAAGCCACTTCAAGTCACAGGGAGTATCGAATTTAAGAATGTTTCCTTCAGTTACCCTACTCGCCCTGGAGTAACGGTTCTCGATAATTTTTCTTTGCATATTCCTGCTGGGAAAGCTACTGCACTTGTTGGTGCTAGTGGATCAGGAAAGAGTACGATCATTGGACTGCTAGAGAGATGGTACAACCCAATTTCTGGTACAATTGAATTAGATGGGCAACCTACACACCAGCTACAACTTCATTGGTTGAGACAGCATGTTCGACTTGTCCAGCAGGAGCCTGTTCTATTCTCTGGAACTGTCTTCGAAAATATCGTCAATGGTCTCGCAGGTACTCAGTGGGAAAACGCTTCTCAGGAGGATAAGCTATCCCGAGTTCAAGATGCTGCCAAAATAGCATTTGCTCACGATTTCGTGTCTGCTCTTCCAAATGGGTACGACACGGTTATTGGTGAGCGTGGCGGTCTACTATCTGGGGGTCAGAAGCAGCGTATAGCGATAGCTCGAAGCGTTATTTCTGAACCGCGGATTCTCCTACTTGACGAGGCGACGAGTGCGCTTGACCCTCATGCAGAGGAAGTTGTCCAACGTGCCCTCGACAGCGTGTCTAGTGGACGTACTACAGTGACAATCGCTCATAAGCTGTCGACCATTCGCAATGCCGATAATATCGTCGTTATGGATGGAGGTCGTATTCTTGAGCAGGGTACACACACAGAGCTCATGGAATCAAATGGTGCCTATGCACGATTGGTAGGAGCGCAAGATCTATCGGTGGCAGATAAAGATAACGAGAGCGATTCTTCAGATTCACTATCCAAAGTGAGCAGTGAGAACTCTGCAGAGCTGGTCGCATGCTCCACGCAGTATTCAACATCAACAAAAGAACGGATGACACAGCAGTCGTCCAGAGACGACTTCGATAATTGGAAAAAATTTGGCTTCCTCCATACTGTAGCCAGGCTGGTTAGATCTACTCCTGAGCTTGGATGGACTTATTTCATCTTAGTGTCAGGGTGTTTGATGGCGGGTGAGATATACCTCATTTTGATCGTGCGATGTATTGAAATAAACTAACCGAGATCCAGCTGCTGCATATCCAGGTCAAGCTATATTGATGTCAAGGTTTATCGAGGTCTTCAACTTGACAGGGTCAAAGATGGAAGAGCGAGGCAATTTTTTCGCACTTATGTTTTTTGTCATGGGACTTGGTGCTCTGGTGGTGTATTTTGTCGTGGGATGGTCTTCGAATGTCGTCGCTCAGGTATCACCAACCAGTACTATTCCACAAAAGACGCCATTTAGGCTCCCTGCTAAACTTATTTTTCATTAGACTTTGAACCAGAAATTCCGCAGGCAAATGATCAATGACATGTTGAAGCAAGATCTACAATTCTTTGACCGAGCTGAAAATACGACTGGTGCTTTAGCTAGTCGAGCCGACTCCTATCCTCAGGCCGTTTTTGAACTCATGGGGTTTACCATTGCTTTGATCCTTGTGTCTGCTGTTGGCGTACTGACCTGTTCTATTCTTGCTTTGGCTTATGGATGGAGGCTCGGTATTGTGCTTGTTCTTGCTGGCCTGCCCCCACTGATTATGTCGGGATATGCCAGGATAAGAATAGAGTCAGCAATGGATTACAAGATCTCCAAGAACTTTGCGACAAGTGCGTCGATTGCCTCGGAAGCAATTAACTCGATTCAAACAGTATCATCGTTGGCAATCGAGACCAAGGTCTTGGAGCGATATACCCAAGAGCTTGACCGAGCAGTTTTGTCCTCTACAAGATCGATATTTATGACCATGTTACCTTTTGCATTTGCACAGAGCGTGGAATATTCTTTTCTCGCATTGGGATTCTGGTTCGTGCACTATAATCCACTGCATTTTCCGGTTGTCATCGCTAACATATACAGGTATGGGTGTCGACTGGTCTCATTCGGCGACTTGACCATGGGCAATTTCTTCACTGCATTTTTAGCTGTCTTCTTCTCTGGTCAACAAGCCTCTATTCTATTTGGATTCGCAAGCAGTAAGCTGCCATGAAATTTGATCTTGAGTTCTGGTATTTAACCATCTTCCAGGTATGACGAAGGCTACTAATGCCGCTAATTATATCTTCTGGCTTGAGGAACTTCAACCAACGATCAAAGGGACAAAAGAGAATTCCGAAGTTGGTCCTGATAAGTTCTCGTTACTTAAACTACAAAATCTGCACTTTTCGTATCCTTTGAGGCCATATGCTCACATCCTTCGTGGCATTAATCTGCATGTAAGTTTGATCATCCTATGGGCCCCTGCAAATCAAAGCAGATGGAAGATGAATAAAAATTAATACTCATGTCCCAATTTTCTTAGATTGAAAAAGGCTCTTTTGTGGCCTTTGTAGGTGCATCTGGCTGCGGAAAGAGCACGATGATCAGTATGCTTGAACGCTTCTACGATCCAGTTGTCGGCAGCATACAAGTTGATTCCAAGTCCATTGAGACGATGAACCCGGAGCTTTATCGCAACGATGTCTCTTTAGTACAACAAGAGCCTACACTTTACCCAGGCACAATCCGAGATAACATCTCCATGGGACAGACAAGGGAAGAATTAGCGACTGACGCAGAGATCGAATCAGTGTGCCGAGCTGCTAATGCTTGGGACTTTATCAGTTCCTTGCCGGATGGCCTTCAAACACTCTGTGGAAACAATGGAACGCAGCTGTCAGGTGGACAACGGCAGCGTATTGCAATAGCACGGGCATTGCTGCGCAACCCACGCCTTCTTCTATTGGACGAAGCAACAAGTGCTTTGGATACGCAGTCTGAGCGGGTTGTACAAGATGCCTTGAACAACGCTGCGGCCGAGGCTGATCGCATTACTGTTGCTGTTGCGCATCGTCTGTCCACTATACGACATGCAAATATGATTTGCGTATTTGACGGCGGCAAAATTGTGGAACAGGGAACACATGAACAGCTTCTTGCTTTGGGTGGGACGTACAAGAAAATGTGCGAATCTCAAAACCTCACATCATAGACCACTTGAAGCAGCGGGATATGCTGTTTTTTATACTACTTTAATGTATCAAATCAATTTAATTAGAACCTTCTAATTGAAGTGTCCAGAAGTGACAGTACAAATATCATATGTAAGATATCTACCGCAGATAACCGAGTGAGGAAATACTTCGTAGTATTTAGTAGTCTCATTGAAGATTCGCCAAGCCTGACCAATCGATACATTTTCAAAGATAGCTTGAGGTTTTCATCTTCAATCATCCTACCACTCAACGAGATATTCTCAAAGATACCTTTGAATTAATTATTTGATATTGTATACTTCCTTTCCCCGGCATTCGGCTATATTACATCATCTCCCCATTGGGGATAGCGTGTACACGTGACTCCAATCTTCTCCGACGAGAAGCTTCTTTCGCGAACCCGCCGAGTGGCCGATTAATTGGAAAAGATCATTGGGATTCAATCGATCAAGCCTTTTCTTTTCACCTGTGGCCTCATCTCCGCTCTTTTACCACCTCATCAACATCCCATCGCCGAAAGGAAGCCTGCAACCTCAATCATCCAACCACTGCCCAGGTATTACTATCCATGAACCCATCCGCGGCATTCCCCAAGGCCGCGGGCCTCCCCGCGCGCCTGCTGCGGCCATCACAGTGTTCGAAGCAGACAACAACACCCAATCTCTGCTTGGCTGGCCAAAAACGAGGATACAATGCTGCAGCCACTGCGTCCCCCGCACGACGCCTCCGGGAAGACCAGTACAAGAGAAAATCTCCAGATGTTTTCTCCATTCGGGTAAGAGGAACCCTGCGCCTGCGATAGGCATATTATATCCGCCAATTTCCTCATTTCTGGGGAGAAGATCGTTTTGCCTTTTTTGAGTGCTAATCTAACTTCCACAATAGACCTTTCACAGTACTGCGCCCCTGTCGATTCCCGATCCTTACAAAACCCTTGGTGTAGATAAGACGGCCTCCGCTGGTGACATCAAGAAGGCCTACTATGGCATGGCCAAGAAATATCACCCCGACACCAACAAGGAACCCGATGCGAAGGAGAAATTTGCGGAAGCCCAATCGGCCTACGAACTGCTGTCCGATGCTAAGAAACGAGAAAACTATGATCGATTCGGTTCCGCGGCTTTCGATCAAAATGGCGGCTTCGATCCAAGTGGAGGAAATCCGTTCGCTGGAGCAGGTGGCTTCCATGGATTCGGCGGAGGCTTTGGAGGCGGTGGTTTCGGAGGTGGATTTGCACAGGATATCAACTTCGAAGATCTCTTCGGTGCTTTTACAGGAGGTGCTCGTCGTGGTCCTCGTGGTCGCCGCAACCCATTCCAGGAGCAGATCCTCGTTGGTGAGGATATTGAAGTACAGAGCAATATCACTTTCATGGATGCGGCCAAGGGTACTTCTAAGGAAATTCCTGTCACGCCTTTGACCCAATGTGGTACTTGCTCTGGCGATGGTTTGAAGTCGGGTGCCAAACGCTCGCAGTGCCGACAATGCAATGGTACCGGAACCCGAGTCCATATCATGCAAGGCGGATTCCAGGTTGCGGCGACATGTGACGCCTGTGGAGGTGTTGGTCAAACCGTTCCACGGGGTTCTGAGTGCGGAACTTGCAATGGAAACGGTGTTGTGAGGGAACGAAAGACTATCAAGGTTGATATCCCTGCCGGTGTTGACAACGGTATGAGAATGCGCGTTACTGGAGAAGGTGATGCTCCTCCCACTGGAACGGCCGCTGCGGCTGGTGTTCGTACCCAGCGTGGTGACCTCTACGTTACCATTCGTGTCGCTCCCGACTCTCGCTTCAGCCGTTCTGGCGATGATATTCTCTACACTGCCTCCCTTCCTCTCACTACTGCTCTACTTGGTGGTGAAGTGACTATTCCCACTCTTGACAACGAAGTGAAGGTCAAGGTTGCTACCGGTACTGGTACTGGTGATCGAATTACCTTGACGGGCATGGGCATGAAGAAGATCGGTGGTGGCCGCGCGCGCATCCAGCCCACCGGTGATCTGAAGGTAGAATTCAAGGTTGCTATGCCGAAGTACCTGACAGGCAACCAGCGAACCATTTTGGAGGTTCTTGCTGATGAGATGAACGACAAAACGGCTCGACGGACCATGAATTTTAGCAAAGAGAGGTAAGTTGATAATATTTCCCAAAATTCGTTTCCTGATGACCCCGATGCTCATCATCTACGCCAGCCCTCCATCATCCAGCACCGGATCCAATGAAGACTCCTCCAAGAATGAAGGATTCCTGAAATCTGTCTGGCATAAACTCACAGACAAGCACAATGACGCTTCCAAGCCCGAATCCAAGGGCGCAAAGGACGCGGATGCGAAAAACAGCGACAAGAAAGAAAACGGCAAAGACGAGAGCAAGAACTCGAGCTAAGCCACTGTAAATGTTCCATGTACTTCTATATACCTCCATCTTGATTGTATTTACTTTCAATGTCATAGCGCCGGCGAGCTCGGGGGGAGTCTTGGTCTGCCTGGAGGGAGAGGCAGATACATTATGTATTATTACTACTTTTGTGTGAAGTTCTCAAGCTCTCTCTACTCTTTAGTATTAGATCGAATAGACTCGGATATTCAGAAGATAGCTACAAACTACTGTACTAGTAAACAATCACTACTTAACCAATTTTATATCATTTTGTATGCTTCCTCGGTTGTTTTGACATGATTGGCGCCACTCCGCCTCGCCCATCACAGCCATCACATCCCACTTGCTCACCTTCTCCCCTTCTTATTCTCACCTTCCACATCCCCCTTCTCTCTTTCTCCTCGTCACTATTATTAGTCTACCGAGGCTAACATCGAATCATTTTGACTGTTCAACCCGAAATCGACGTCATTGATCGATTAGCGACTAGCGACTAGCGACCATCAGGCCCCGACTGTCCGCCTTCCCTTTACCCCACACGCTCCAATCCCCCCTCGATCATTGAATCGACTCTGCTCTCACTTGCCTCCCTTGTTATTATTACACTCTTTTAGTTATCGCAAGTGGAAGGGAGCGCTTGGTTTCTGACGACCATTCCATCATGGTTCAGTCACCCATGCTCTCCTGCCCTCTGAAGCAGACAAATGAGATCGATTGGGTCCAGCCTCTCAAGGATTACATCCGGCAGACTTATGGCGAGGACCCAGAGCGCTATGCACAAGAATGTGCGACTCTCAACCGTCTCCGTCAGGATATGAGAGGAGCTGGCAAGGATAGCGCTACTGGTCGTGATCTGCTGTATCGATACTATGGTCAACTAGAGCTCTTGGATCTACGTTTCCCCGTCGATGAGAACCACATCAAGATCTCGTTTACATGGTACAGTTCTAGACCATATATACTCTGTATCTTCAATCCATTGCCTATGCTGACAATCGAAACCTCTATATTTAGGTACGATGCCTTCACCCATAAGTCAACTGCACAGTATTCCCTAGCCTACGAGAAAGCATCTATCATCTTCAACATCTCCGCTGTCCTTTCCTGTCATGCCGCCGATCAGAATCGTGCAGAGGATACCGGACTCAAAACAGCATACCACTCCTTCCAAGCCTCGGCGGGCATGTTCACATACATCAATGAGAACTTTCTACACGCGCCTTCGACCGACCTCAACAGGGATACTGTCAAATCACTCATCCACATTACACTTGCTCAGGCCCAAGAAGTCTTCCTTGAGAAACAAGTGGCAGATGGTAAAAAGCCAGGGTTTCTTGCGAAGTTAGCGGGTCAAGCTGCCTATCTATATTCCCAGGCCGGAGAGACAATGCAAGACTTCGTCGGCAAGAATGTCTTTGACAAGACCTGGTCGGTTGTAGTGCAGGCAAAGACGGCGCATATGGGCTCGGTGGCATCTTACTTTCAGGCTATTGCTGACAGTGAGAGTGGATCTCATGGCATTGCAATTGCTCGCCTCCAGCTCGCCGACAAACAGTCTGCTACAGCGATAAGTTACGCCAAGGGATTCCCCTCTTCGCCCCCAGCTGCATCGAATCTTACTGCAGAATCCGGAAACGCACTTATGGATCTCATCAAGCACCACCACGCCAATGTTCAGGCCCAGCTTACCTCCATGACCAAGGATAACGATTACATCTACCATGAGCCAGTGCCAAATGAAGCTGGCCTCTCGGCAGTTGCGAAGCTGCCGGCTGCAAAGGCAATCCCTGTCAGCGAGTTATACCAAGGGCAAGATATCCAGCGCATTATTGGTCCCGATATTTTCCAGAAGCTCGTGCCCATGGCTATCACAGAAAGCGCCAGTTTGTACGACGAAGAGAAGGCTAAGCTGATTCGTGCGGAAACTGAAAAGGTCGAGACCGCCAATGGCGAGATGGCCGCTAGTCTCGACTATTTAAAATTGCCCGGTAGTCTCAACATCTTGAAAGGTGGTATGGACCAAGAAATGACAGTCGACGAAGAGTTCCGTCGCTGGTGCTCGGAGCTTGGTGGCCACAAGCCATTTAAGAAGGCGCTAGATGACCTGCAAGACCGCAAAGCGGAAGTTCAAGCTGCTTTAGACGGGTGCTCTAAACAGCTTGATCTGGAGGAGAGTGTTTGTGAAAAAATGCGGTCCAAGTATGGAGGCGACTGGAGCCAGCAACCTAGTGGCCGACTTAACACTACTCTCCGGGGAGACGTTCGGGCATACCGCGATACAATTACTGAAGCCAGTGCCAGTGACACGCAACTCTCGGCTACGTTCCGACAATACGAGGGTGACTTCGAACAGATGCGATCTGCAGGCGAGACGGATGAGGCCGATGTGCTTTTCCAACAAGCCATGATGAAAGCGGGTTCAAAACACAGCAAAGGCAAGAATGGAGTCTCCAGCCCTGCCGAGGGAAGTCTCTTGGATGATGTGAATGATGAGGGTATCATGTCTGTTTCGGATCAAATCAACAAGGTGGAGGAGATTTTGAAGAAACTCAACCTCGTCAAGCGGGAACGCTCACAAGTCTTAAAGGATCTGAAAGAAAAGGTAAGCAATATGCCGGATCCATGGCTTGCCAAGTTACTTCCTGCAATTGATACTGATTTTCTTATAGGTTCACAACGATGATATATCAAACGTATTGATCTTGAATAAGAAGTCAATTGCTGGTCAAGAGAAGCAGCTTTTCGAGGCGGAGCTCGAAAAGTTCCGTCCGCATCAAAACCGCTTGTTGCAGGCTAATCACAAGCAATCCTCGCTTATGAAGGAATTGACCAAGATATATGCCGATCTGCTCCAAGACAAGCGAGTCCAGTCCGAACAGTCTAAATATGAAGGTATCACTCGGCAAAGGAATTCTGTGATGGCGCGATACAAGAAGATCTATGAGGCGTATAATGGTCTTTCGTCAGGAATCGTACAGGCGCGAAACTTCTACAAGGAAATGGGTGAGAATGTCGATAGTTTACGGAAGAACGTCGAGACCTTCATCAGCAACCGCCGGTCTGAAGGAGCGCAACTCCTGAGCCAGATTGAACGGGACAAGGCTAGTGGTGTCTCGGAGCAGGAGGATCGAGAGAGAGAAAAACTTCGACAGTTGATGGAGCGTCTTTCGACGGAACCCAAACCATCCTCGACTTCCCCCTCCACTGGGTCCGCAGTAGCTCCCCCAGCTCCTTCTAAGATCAAGTCCCCTCCACCGCCAGTTCATGCGCCCTCATATTCAACAACTGGCCCATCCCCCCAGATGTCCCCCCGCTATCCACCAACTATGCCTGGGGCACCTCCGCCTGGTGTGCCTCTCTCACACTCACCGGCTCCGTACGGTCAATACATGGGTGGAACTCCCGGGTATATGCCAGGTCAACCCTTCCAGCAGGGAGCTGCGGCTCCTCTTTCCGAGGGATATAACCCAATGGCATACCCGTACCAGACACCTGTCTCACCACCACCAAACCAACAATTCTTCTCCCAGACTCCTACCCCGTACAGTGGATACACCAGCGCTAGCCCAGCTCCATCAGCTACAGCAGCGACCCCGCAATCGCATTACATGGCCCCCCAGGGCTATATCCCTCCCCCACCTCCACCACTTCCGCAACAGCCTAGCTATCCTCCTTCAACTGGCGGAGCCTACCCATCCGGACCTGGCGGCTATGCGCAAAGTCGGCCGTATGGTCATCAAAAAGCACCTTCTCAAGCCCAGTCCCAGCCATCCGCCACGAATGACCCGTGGGCGGGATTAAATGCATGGAAGTAGGAGGAGACGAGGGTATATATAGCCCGGATGGAAAGGAAAATTGGGAAGGCAAATTTGAACGGAGAAGGCATACATCTCGGCGTTAGCTTTTTTTTTAAATTCGATATCACTCTTGTTTGAATTGCGATCTTATTTACCTACACTACGACCTTCTCTTTCCCTTTTGCTTGCAAAGGCGCGATCATTAGCTTCGTATGGACCTTTCTAGTTCTGTTATTTCCTTGTTTTATTTGCTTGGAATACAGCAATGTACATGAAATGGAATATGAATAACCTTTGATATCCATGAACGAACTCGAATCTGTCATGGTCTCGCACACTCGAATGAGCAGGGCTGATTAGGTGATACATCACTGCCAACCGGGGAATTAAAGTAAAGTTTAATCGAATCTATCCATCGAATATTGGTCATATTGTCGAGTCAAGTTCGATTTCCACACAATCCTGGCAGCTTCGCATAATATCTGGCAACGTGCCATGGCAAAACGAGCTTTTAACAAATCCATCATCCAATGTCCACTGTCTCTTATTTCTAAGACTCACCCCGACCGAGCATCGTGTTCTACATATGCCACGAGGGTCGCACATTGTACGATATCAACTTGGTTCAATGGCTACAGCCTCATATCCCCCACTATCCCAGCTCAAATTGCACGCGATACAGCCTGATGGTACGATGGAAATATCCCCAGGTGCTATAGTAAATTTAAAACAGCTAACTCGTCCTACACCCTCGTAACCCCATAGATATCCAGTGTAACTCGAATTTTACTCAATCTTACTACTTCATCCGCATTCCTTGCTATTCACATCAAGCCGAGCAAAAAAACCAAAAACAAAACCACCTAATGAAACCCATTAAACACAACTTTCCGTGGGAAAGGAAGTACCAACAACTCTACAATGAAACAAAAATGCAGAAAAATATTCAACTCAATGAAAACCTAGTCTGAGTCCTAGCGAGGAATAGAAATGCGATCTATCAAATTCGAGGTGGACCACCGTGTCCACCTCACCGTTTGTCCTCAAATTCTTCTCCATGCGCATTCCTTCATTCCTTGCTTCCCCCCCCCCC
>Ga0209673_1002632_pt1 | contig 12043 bp, 9 predicted proteins | sample AraplaCol_mMS_r2_2_FD_184274 | JGI IMG/M metagenome (GOLD analysis project Ga0209673, IMG submission 184274) | Arabidopsis root microbial communities from North Carolina, USA - plate scrape MF_Col_mMS_r2 (SPAdes) (version 3) | ecosystem: Host-associated > Plants > Roots > Endosphere | place: USA... | reverse complement strand
CCTGCATGGTGGGCGGGGCGCCGTCATCGGCCACCACGGCCCGGGCGTCGATGCGGGCGGTGGAAGCCACCGGGTCCTCGGCCGGCGTCTCGAAATAGCCCGAAGGCCAGCCGCGCCGAATGCGCTTGCGCAGCGACTGTTGGCTGGCCTCGTTGGCCTGCTGACGGTATTGCCGCGGCGACATGCTGTAGCGGTCGCGAAAGCAATGGCTGAAATGCGCCGGGTCGTTGAAGCCCCAGCGAAAGCAGATGTCCGAGATCGACAGGTGCCCATACTGGCGGTTGGCAAGATCGGCGCGGCAGCGTTCGAGCCGGCACTGGCGCACGTAGGCGGTGAAGGTCTGGCCGAGGCCCTCGAAAAGCTTCTGCACCAGCCGCTCCGACAGGCGCTCGTGCGCCGCCACGGCCGCCAGGGACAACGAAGCATCGCTCAGGTTGGCATCGACGTATTGGCACAGCCGATGCACCGTGGCGGCGCGCGTGCTGCTGATGGCGGGGGAGGCCGGGCCCTGGTGAGCGGCCAGGCTTGTGGCAATGAACTCCGACAGGGCGGACTCGACCGGCGCGACGTCGTCATCGCTCAGGGTGTCGAAGGCGTCGGCCAGTGCGGTCAGCGTGCCCGCGAACATGCGGCCCAGGCCCGCACGGCCCGACAGATGGCCGAGTGCGAATCCCGGTCCGCCGGGCAGCCGCGCCTTCAGGCTGGCGCGCGGCATGGACACCATGAACTGCCGGAAGTTGGAGCGGAAATCCAGGCCCGCGCGCGCCTGGGCCGGTCCAAAGACGATGTCGCCGGGCGCCAGTTCGATGGTCCGCTGTCCATCATGCAGCGCCGCATCACCGCTCAGGTGCAGCGCGAGCCAGACCGCATCGGCCGTGTCGCCCAGCCGCTGCAGGGTCTGCGGCGAAGAGGTGATGCGCGCCATGCCGACGCCGCGCGCGGTGCGTCCCGCGGTCAGCGTGCCATAAAGGGGTGCGGCCGCCAGCGCCATCTCGGGCCTGAGACGGTGCAGGTGCAGGGCATCGCGCCAGGCGTGGGGCCGCTGGTGCACCGGATAGGAGTCGGTCGAGAACTGTTCGAACTGCACGGCGGCGCTTTCTGGTTGCTTGCGCAGGGCGCGCAAGACACGTGCCACTTGCCATGCCCCCAGTTGGCATGCAACTGGCTTGGCCTGATGCATGTCGAACTCAAGATAGCCCTTACGAACACGTGTAGCTCGCGGCCGTGTTCGGGTCGCCGCTGGTGTAGGCCGCCTTCTTCGGGTACACGCAGATGGGCCGGCTCTTCGTGTCGGCACCCGCGCTGCTCTGAAGCGTGACCTGATCGGGCGCCACGCCGTTCTCGACCCAGTTGGTCAGCAGGCCGTACATCTGCGTCGGCGTGAAGTTCGGGGGCGCTGCGGCCGGGTTCGACGTGCCATTCGGCGTGCCGTGTCCCAGGCCCGGCACGAGGTACAGGCGGTAAAAGTTTTGCACGCTGGCGAGCCCGCCCATCTGGGCCGCGACGCGGTTGTAGTAGTTGACCGTGCCCTGCGGCATGATCAGTTCGTCAGCCAGACCATGCCACGCGAGCATCTTTCCGCCGCGATTCTTGAATGCCGAGAGGTCCGGATTGTCGGTGTTGATGTTGCCGAACTCGGGCTGCAGCGCCACACCGCGATCGAAAGCGTTCGCCAGCTGCGCATATGACAGCGACTTCCACAGCGATTGTCCGTTGCCCGTCGCGTTCTTGAAATTGGGCTCGGCGATCGTCGGGTTCTGCAGCTCGAGCGCGACCAGATCGGAGGCGGTCGAGAACGGACCATTCGGGCTGGCGAGGCCATTGAAGTACCCGGGGAAGTTAAACATCGCAGCGTACAGAGAAGTGCCGCGCGTCAGGCCGAACCATCGGTGGGTTCCACTGCCAGGCAGCGTCGAAGTGGCGGCTTGCGCCCAGCCGTTGTCCGTTGCGGGAGAGGGCACGCTGCCGTCGCTCGTCATGCCGTACCAGATCTTGTTTATCGCTGTCGCCTGAGTGCTTGAGACGCAGGTTGCGGTGGCGTTGCTGCCGCCATCGGCCGTGCACAGCACGGCGGCATCCGTAGTCGGATCGTAGATACACACGGATGGATCGAGAATGTAGCCTAGGTGCTTGCCGCCCACCACGTCGCATGCGGCGATCGCGGCGTTGGAGACGAGGTCCTGTTGCGCAATCGTGAGCGGCGTGCCGCCGAGGTCGCGCTGAAAGACGATTTGCGGGTACAGCTCCGCGGTGATGAAGCGGGTGAAGTTGACCGCTGGGTAGTTCGCGATGATTCCGTCGTAGTCCGCAGGATTGTTCTGCGCGAGGTCCAAGCCCTGAAGCCCGCCTTTGGAGCCGCCTTCCCAGTACATGTACTTTGGCGCCGAGCCGTAGTACGCGGTGGCCAGCGCCTTCGTTTTGACGGTCTGTTCATGGATCGCACGCGAGGCATAGTCGGTCCACAGCGTCTTGTTGATCGTGCCGTCGGGTTTCATCGCGAACGAGCCGTCGAAGGTGCTGTGGCCAGTGTCCGTCAGCGACGACACCGCGCCCTCGCTCGTCGCGATGCCCGCGGCATCCCAGAGACCCGAGCTCGCAATCTCGGTGGCCGAACCGGCCGCGCCACCCATCCAACCACCGCCGCCGACGGCGTGCACGCGATTGTTCCAGTTGGCCTTGGCCGGCAGCCAGATCTCGACGCCGATGCCGGGCGATGTGGACGGGGCGTCGGCGGGGCCAGGGTTGCCCGGCCCGACATTGAGCTTGACCATGCAGACGTCGTTGGCGGCCACAGGCGTCTGGGGAGTTGCCGCGCCGGACAGCAGCAGCGCATCGCCCTTCTTGAACGACTTCACTGCCACTACCGTGGTGTTGGCATCGGGAGAGAAACCGGTCTTCAGGGTGTCGTCGCACGTCAACAGGGATTGGGGGATCGCGGCTGGGTCGGGTGGGGGAATCGCAGCCGGGCCGGGTTGGGGGACCGCGGCAAAGCCGGAGCTTCCGCCGCCGCTGCCGCCGCAAGCGGCAAGCGCAGCGACTGCCGCGATGAGGAAGGAACGAAACAACAGGGCCAACACAGTCTCCTTGGAACAGTGACGTCGACCCGGCGCTATGAGGCGCTGCGGAGTGGACAGTGGAGAAAACGAAACTCGCGACATCTTTTTTCCTTTCAAAGAATGAACGATGTCCTGACACCTAGCTAGCAGGGACCGACTTACTCCTTCGCCCGTTCATGACTGGCTGCGCGACCTTGTAGCGCCCTACGCCTTGTGAGCAAGGCAATATTTTTTACGCTGCGTCGAACTGACGGGTTTGGGCAAGACGCACAAACCTTGGGCAAACGCGCACACGCCCCATTCGCAGCGTCAGATCGCATCGCCAATCGTTGACCTCTAAATGATTGATGTCTAACGTGATGGATGTCGCTCGCTGAGGTGCCGCATTGAAAACCTGTGCGCAAAGGCGCCAAGGCAGCACTTCGCTTTTTTTCAACGAGGAGCTAGACAATGCAACGAAAACTTATCGCCGGTATTGGCCTGGCACTGATCACGGGCGGAGCATCTGCCCAGTCCTCAGTGACCATGTACGGCATCATGGATGCGGCCGTAGAACATGTGACCAACGTGGGCGCCGGGGGTGAAGGATTAACTCGCATGCCCAGCTTGACAGGCAGCGCTCCTTCAAGGCTGGGCTTTCGCGGAACCGAGGATCTCGGTGGAGGTTTAGGCGCTCTGTTTGCTCTAGAAATGGGCATCGCACCCGATAGCGGGAGCATGAACCAGGGGGGCCGCTCCTTTGGTCGGCAGTCATTCGTCGGCCTCTCCGGGCCCTGGGGTTCGGTGACCCTGGGCCGGCAGTACACCATGCTGTTCTGGTCCATCCTGGACGCGGACATTCTTGGGCCCAACATTTACGGCTCTTCTTCCCTCGACAGCTACATCCCCAACGCACGCGCCGATAACTCCATCGCGTATCGCGGCACCTTCAGCGGCTTTACGGTGGGTGCGACCTATAGCTTGGGGCGAGACACCGTCAACGCCGGCCCCAGCCCGTCGGTAGCAATTGCGCCGGTGAAAGTGCCACCGACAAGCAGGCCTGTCGAGAGTGGTCCGCCCTCGTAAAGTATGACGCACCTATGTGGGGTGCCGCGTTGGCGGTAGACGAAATGCGTGGAGGCGCCGGAGCGTTTGCGGGCCTAGTCAGAAGTGCGCTGAAAGACACTCGCCTGTCGGCCAACGGCTACGCCAAGTTGGGAGCGTTCAAATTGGGCGCAGGCCTGATCCGCCGAGACAACGAAGCCAGCGTCGCCACGCCGCGCAGCGACTTGGCCTACTTGGGAGTCGCGTACACCATAACCCCGCAGCTGGTGGTGGATGGTGAATTCTTCCGGTTGAAGTTCAAGGGCAGCTCGAACAAGTCGACGATGGTCGCAGTGCGCGCCACCTACAACTTTTCAAAGCGGACAGCGGTGTACGCGACGGTGGGGCGGATCAACAACGACGGAGCTTTGGCGCTGTCCGTCAGTAGCGGCCAGGCCGCCAGCAATCCAGTCGCGGGCGGCAGCCAAACCGCAGTTGCGATGGGCATGCGACACAGCTTCTAGGGAAGTTCTGAACTCGTGAACCCGATGTCAGCCATGCATGTTCTGCCCCAACCAAATGCCCAAGCAGCAAAGTAGCAAGTAATTGCCAGGAGAGTGACGTGTCGAAGCCATGGCCATAGGTCGGCCCATCATTGCCAGCCAAGTCACCATCCACCCGTGCAGTGCAACAGCAGACTGCATCGCACCATCGAACGTGTGATCCAGACCAGGATAGACGCGCTGGGCACGAGAGCCATGCTGCTCACTTAGCTGTGCTGAATCGAGCAACTCTAAGAACCCGAGGAGTCGGCCATGGCGAAGAGTACGGCCGCATCGTCGATCACATTTTCATCATCGGATTCACCCGGATCGCATTCGTGCACAACGACAATGCCGGCGCACGATCTGCCCTGAAAACCACGAAAAAGCTGGTCGAACAGCGAGGGCAAAACCTGATCGACAGCGCTGCGATTCAGCAAGATGATTCGGGAGCAGCGGCGAAGGCCAGGGACCGGGACCTTGCGGTACTTAAGCCGAACGCCGCGCCTTCGGTAAGTACGCGCCGACGGCGCACACGGGAGTTACTTTTGCAGAACTCTCCATGGCAAAAAAGACACGGTAGCTGCGCCAGATGACTCTTATGGCAGCGGCTGGCTGGGATCTTGCATGTGTTCGGGCAACTCTAAAGTGCGAAAAAAATGGAACTCGTCTCGATGTCAACGGAGGCCATGGCGCCGCAACAGCGCGGCGACTGGTGGCGTAGCTCTGTGAGCAAGATGATCCATAAGGTGGACATCGGCAAGCTTTCGGGGCGGGATTTCTCGGCGTGTATTTCGGCGCGCCGCGACGGGCAGATCAGTTGCGCGGATTTCCTTAGCGGTCCGCATGAAGTTTCCTGTCCGGGAGACTCCTTCTCGGACGCCGGCCGTTCAGGCTACCTGGTCAGCTGGCAACTGGAAGGAGATGCGCACCTCTCTCACGGGGATGCTCGCAGCGTGCTGTCGCCGGGAAGCCTGGCAATTGTGGACGGCAGAAAATCGATGCGCGTGCGCTTTCCAGGCCCCGTACACCGCATTGTCGCGAGCTTGCCGGCGCGTGCCATCGAGGAACGGCTGCCTACGCTTTTGCGCTCGCACTCGCTGCTGCTGCGGCCAGCCGAGCCTGTTGCCAGCATGTTGATCTCGTATCTCAAGGAGCTTTCCAACCAACAGTCGGCAGTCACCTCGGACGAGATGACACTAATGGCCGATAACGTCTGCAACCTGCTCAAGATAGCCGCAACGCGGGCAGGCATCGCGACGGCCGAGTCCAGAGAAATCCGCCAGCAGGCGATCGCGCACTACATCCGGCAGCAAGCGACTGATCCCGAATTGTCGCTACAACGTGTCGCCGAGCACCTTCACATCTCGCCCCGGCTTGTGCAAAAGATTTTGCACGAGATGGACACGAATTTTTCGACAGTGTTGATGGCAACGCGGCTGCAAATGGCGGCCGAGAAGCTCATGCAGCTGTCTGACACGACGGTCGCTGAAGTCGCCTATCGCAGCGGCTTCAATGACATCCCCCACTTCAATCATCTCTTCAAGCGGCGATTCGGCCTGACTCCAAGCCAATACCGGGCCACATCTGGCAAGGTCTCTCAGCAGCCCGTAGACCGCTCGTTCATAAGCGCGAGCAGCAAGCCATCTGGGCCCTGAAGCGCGTCCAAGACGCTGAAATGGTCCTGTCGCGCTACGGCAATAAATCGACTTCGGTTGCCAGCGCTGGCCCAGCGCTGAGCCATGACTCGGCTTTGATCCTGAAAAGCCGGGGTTTCGTCACCTCCCACCAGGAAATAGCTCGCCGGCAGTTCGCTCGAATTCACCCGAAACAGGGGCGAGCAGTCTTGGGCCTCCGAATAGTCCAGCGCCAGCTTTTGGTTCAGCGAGGTGTCCACCAACGGGACAAGGTCGAAGAGACCGCTGATGCAGATGACGGCCGAAATCTGCGCGTGCCATGCCGAAGACGCGTTCATGGCAAGTTCGATCGCGAGATGGGCCCCGGCTGAGTGGCCGCACAAGAACAGCGGCAGGCGATTCTGGTTGCCCGGCAGCCTCGCCATGAGTGCGGGAACAGCCGCACGCACCGCCTCGGTGATCTGCGGAATCCGGACCTCCGGAGACAGCGGATAGTTAACCATGGCCACATTGAAACCGGCGTCGGCCAGAGGCGGAGCAAGAAAACGGAATTGCGCCTTGTCGCGCGAATGCCAGTAACCCGCGTGAAAGTAAAAGGCCGTGCCGCGCGCCACTCCGACAGCAGGGCAGAGATCAAGAGTTTGCCGCTCATGTGGTCCGTACCGGAGATCCAGTTGCCAGCAATTCGATGTCAAGGCGTGGCCGTTGAGTGCGTCGAATCGGGAAAATAGGGAAGCGAAACTGCCGCGGAACTGTCCGGATACGTACTGGTACTCAGCGCCGCAAGCGTGGTTCAGTCCCTCAGGTTGCTCACTCATCGCATGCTCCGGGGACTTAGGGCGTGAGCCTGCCGCCATTGAGGTGCAACACCTGGCCTGTCATGTAGCCGGATGCCGGCCCGGCCAAAAAAAGAATAGGCCCTACCACGTCGGCGGGCATCGCTACCCGTCCCAAAGGAACGGTTGCAACGTACTTTTCCGCCATAGCGTCGAACCAGCTTCGGTCCGCCTCGCTCTCCGCTTTCCCTGTGCCGCCGGCGAGAAAGTCAGTTTCCACTGCGCCCGGGGCGACGACATTGGCTCTCACACGCGGCGCACATTCCATCGCAAGCGCCTTTGTGAGGCTCACCAGACCGCCTTTGGACGATGCGTACGCTCCCATCCCCGGCATGACCTGATATGCGAGGGAAGAGGCTACGGTGACGATTGCCGCTTGCTCACTCTTGCGCAGCATTGGCAGCAATGCGTTGGCAAGTAAGTAGGCCGAGGTCATATTCACGGCCATTAGATGGTTCCACTGATTCAAGGAAACTTCAGCGAGCGGGCGACGCGGCAGGATGGGATAGCCGCAAAGAAAAATGAACGAATCGACGCTGTCCCATTGTCTTGCGACGTCGGCAACTGCAGCTTCGATGGTGGCCGGGTCCGCAGCATCAAACCCCACATAGCGCGCACCCTCCACTTTCGTGTCATCGCGAATGCTCTGCGGCAAGTCCAGCACGATGACCTCGATGCCACTCGCCGCAGCTTGGACGACCAGCTCATGCCCAATACCGCCGCAACCCCCGGCAATCACCATGCGCGAGGAACGAGCGGGTCCTAGACCATTTGCGTGAAGAGCCATTATTTCGCTCCCGGCAGATCGATGCCGTACTTGCCTGGACTGATGACGCCGTTGGGGTCCAGCGCCTGCTTGATGGCTTGGCATGCCCGCCGCAGGGAAGGCATCATCTGCTCCATGTGCAGGTCTGCGTAGTCGGCCGGCGCGCGGCCAACGCCGATGCCTCTTTTGGAGAATTCGAGTGTGAGCTCGCGATAGCAGGCATCCGCTCTTGCGTTCTCGCCCGCGTCATCCTTATTCCAGACCAGGACGTGAAGACCGCGGGCGAAGCGTGCCGACGCCACGTGCATGACGATGTAGTCCATGCCGTGCTTCTCGTAGATCGCACGGCCCAAGCGGTCGAGCTCCATCGCCTGGCTGCCCACCATGGGCGTGCCCGGCAGGAACCACGAGTTGCCGCTACCCGGACGCCACTGCAGCATGCCCAATTCGCCTGCGCTCGGCTCGCCCGACATTGAATCGATCGCGATACGCAGCGCTGGAATGTTCAATGCTTCATCGTGCCCGATGTAGCGAGCCTTTCCGCTGCGCTCGAAGTGCCCGCGCACACGCGCGACCAGCGGCTCGATCGCCGCAGCTGACGCACCGTAGAACATGCCAGAGACCTGCCATGCGCCGAGCCCGTGCTTGCCTTGAAGTGCCTTACGTGCGGTGCCTGAGATGCTTTGTCTGCTGCCCTCCAGGTACTCCGGGTTGCGCTCGTCCGGCGCCATCGCATACAAGTCGTTGGCAATACGAAAGAGGGATGGCACGAAGTTGGAGAGCTTCATCGGCCGGCACAACTCGATTATTTCCGCCAGATCTTCATCATCGGGAAACACGAAGTGAAAGGACCGCGATGCCGGCGGTCGCGGCATGAGCCACACGCCCACTCGCGTCACGATCCCGAAGTTCGATTGCGCGAACAGACCATCCAAGGCCGGACCGAAGGAAAACTTCGACACGTGCCAGTTCACCAGCGATTCCGTGTCCAGGCTGCCGTCGCCGGTGCGGATCACCTCGCCGTTGCCGAGCACGACCTCCATGCCGCAGGTCATCCCGAAGTGATCGAAGTAGGGCCCGTAGCCGGCGCCGCGATCCATCGCGTTACCGATAATTCCGCCATGCGGCGGCCCCGAAGTGGCGGAGACCATCAGTTTGTCACCGCGGCGTCGGAGCTCGTCGCGCAGCATCTGGAAACTGACGCCAGGCTCTAGCTCCGCATAGCAGGTCTCTTCGTTGATCTCGCGGATGCGGTTCATACGGTAGCCGAGATCGACCACCACCTGCCCCGCGCGCGCCGGGGCACGCGAACCCAGGCCGATGTTGTTACCCGTGCTGATCGGATAGAGCGCGATGCCGAACTCGTTGGCGGCTTTGACAATGGCAACCACCTGGGCCGTTGACTCAGGGAATAGAACAGCGGAAGGCGCTCTTGCCTGCCCGGGAAGGGTGTGCTCTCCGTAACGCACCAGTGTCTCGGGCCGCTGGTCGACCCATTGGTCACCCAAGTCGCTACGAACCTGGGCCAGGAAGTTCTGAATGTTTTCCATGATTGGATTCCTGCTGGAGTGAGGGCCTACCAAATGCCCATGTCTTTCGACGTGTTGCCCGGATGGAAGTGGATGGGTTGTTCAAATGACGAGGCGACCGGCTCGTCCGCGACCTTGTCAGTTGCAATTTCCTCGAGGCTCGCGGTTCGCAACGCCAGAGGCGCTGGCCCGCCATAGGCCCAGTCGAGCAACTCCACCGTGTGTACGATCGGCGTGGGGCTATGTAATCCGATCTGCGTGATACAACCGATGTTGCCTGCCGCCACAATCTGAGGGTGAGTGCTTGCCAAGTTTGCTGCCTTGCGCTGGCCAAGCTGCCTGGCGAGGTCGGGCTGGAGCATGTTGTAAGTTCCGGCAGAGCCACAACAGAAATGGGCCTCCGGCACATCCGAAACAAGATAGCCGGCCTGGAGTAACAGTGCCCTTGGAGGTTGCGTTACCTTCTGCACATTTCGCAGAGAGCACGCATCGTGATAGGTGACCTTATGGCGTCGGGGTGTCGTAGGGGCAGAGACTCCGATACGCATGAGCCACTCGCACACGTCGACTGCAATGGCGGCTACTCGCTGCGCGCCCTGTTCAAAGTCGGGATCGCCCTTCAACAAATGGCCATAGTCCTTCACTGTGGTTCCACAGCCCGATGCATTGACGAGAATGGCGTCGAGACCGCCTAGATCGAGTTCATTGAGCCAAGCGGCAACATTCGCCCTGGCGAAACTGCGAGCGGCTTCCTGATTTCCCATGTGCAGGTTGAGCGAGCCGCAACAACCAGCAGCTTCTGGCATGACGACCTCACAGCCAAAGCGAGTGAGCATGCGAATGGTGGCCGCATTGATGTGCGGCGCAATCTCAGGCTGGACGCATCCTTCAAGTAGTGCGACCCGCCATCGGCGAACGCCTACTGCCGGGTATTTGCGTTGACCGATGGCGTCTGCCGGATCGGACGATCTTGGGGGCGGCAGTAGTTCCAGCAGCGGTCGCACTGCCGGGGGCATCCAGCGGCCGAAACGCGCCGCGATCCGACCCAGGCTGAGCGCTGCCTTGAACAGGTTCCTGCGCGGGAGCACGAAGCCCAAGGCGCTGCGTAGCAACCTCTCAGCCAAAGGGCGCCGGTACGTCTTTTCGATGTGCGCACGCCCCACGTCGATTAGATGCATGTAATCCACCTTGACGGCACAGGTTCCCATGCAGGACATGCAGGACATGCAACGGTCCAGGTGCTTCACTGTCTTCGACGATGGCGCCCCGCCAGATTCAAGCATTTCCTTGATCAGGTCGATACGGCCACGCGGACCGTCGTTCTCGTCGTGTAGCAGAACGTAGGTCGGGCAGCCGGATGTGCAAAAGCCAAAGTGCTGGCAGCTCTGCAGAATGTCGGCGGCCTCCGCGATTTGCGGTTCGGCCAACTGAGTTTGTGTGAAATGAGTCTTCATTGTCTGCCGCGTACGCGACGAATTCCGTCCGTCGTATCTGTGCTTCTCCCAAGCTTCGTGTGCTGCCCTGCCTGTGCTGTGGCGTCGGCAATGCCTCGATGAGACTTTACGAATTGCGCGGCCTACCCGCGTATGAGTGCCGTGCACGAATGTTGGAGAAATGCGCACGGCTACCCAGCCCGTGTTTACCCATGCGCAGCGCTGTCGTGTCGGGATAGGCTCGCATTCGAATGGAAGCTTGTGACCAAACCCGCGGGCAGTGAGTTAGGTCGGCGATCTGGGGTTACGGCACCAAACCGCAGCCAGAGGGAGCGTTGGGACGCAAGATGCCCACGTATTCAGTCCTGAGGGGCCAGCTCAACGTGCAATCCTGCCAATACTGGCAGCAACACGATTTGGCAACTCAGGCGCGACACGCCTTCGCGGTAGTGGTCCGATTCGGACAGCAGATCGACTTCGTCCTCATCAGGCAGGCCCACCGGCGCAGAGCCTTCGCCGATGTACACATGGCAGGTGGCGCATGATTTCGCTCCGCCGCATGTAGCGGCTACGGGCAGCCCCTGGTTCCTGAGGGCATCCATCAGTGTGAGGCCCTCGGTGCCTGCAAATTGGCTGACGCGACCTTTTCGATCGGTGACTTCGATGGCTATATCGACCATGGGATTTCTCAGAATACGGAACAGGATTTACGGGATCGGTTCGCCCACCGCCCGGCTCGATCGGACGTCGCGCAAACTGACAAGCGGGTCGCACAACAACGCGACGGCGAACCTGCGTCTCTCAGCGATCATTTTTTTTGCCGCCGCGAAGTCGGCTGACGCGTTGACGCATTGAATCGCGGTGAGGCGATCGGCGTTCTGATAAATGACACTGAAGCGCCCGCTCTGCGGATCGCCGCGCACCAGCTCGGTATCGCCTGGCAAAGGCAACCCGGCCATCTGCAGCTTGATGTCGAACTGATCCGACCAGAACCACGGCACTTCGTCGCGTCCCGCGGGCTGACCGAGCATCGCGCCTGCCGCCCGCCTGGCTTGCAAGGTGGCGTGCTGCACCGACTCCAGCCGCAGCGGTGCATCGAAGCCTTCACACCGACTGACCGTGCAATCGCCGGCGGCGAACACATGCGGATCGGTGGTGCGTCCCTCGCGATCGACCACGATGCCGCGGTCGACCGGCAGGCTGCCACCCCGCGCCAGCGCG
>Ga0209673_1002624_pt1 | contig 12079 bp, 9 predicted proteins | sample AraplaCol_mMS_r2_2_FD_184274 | JGI IMG/M metagenome (GOLD analysis project Ga0209673, IMG submission 184274) | Arabidopsis root microbial communities from North Carolina, USA - plate scrape MF_Col_mMS_r2 (SPAdes) (version 3) | ecosystem: Host-associated > Plants > Roots > Endosphere | place: USA... | reverse complement strand
CAGCCCCGCCACGCCCAGCGCCGCCGTCAGCAGCAGCGCCAGCACGCGGACAGCGCCCAGGCGCTGCAGCAGCCAGCCCAGCGCGCTCACCGCCGCGATCAGCAGGAAGATGCCGCGCTGCATCACGCACCAGGGGCAAGGCTTGACCCCGAACTGGTACTGCGCCACCAGCGCCGCCGCCACGGCGGCCAGCGACACCAGCGCGCTGAACGCCAGCACGCGCGAAGCGGTCAGGGCGCGCATCAGCCGGCGATCTCGGCGATCAGCTCGATCTCGACGCAGGCGCCGAGCGGAATCTGCGCGACACCGAAGGCGCTGCGCGCATGCGCGCCCTTCTCGGGGCCGAAGACCTGGCCGATCAACTCGGAGGCGCCGTTGGTCACCAGGTGCTGCTCGGTGAAGTCGCCGGTGCTGTTGACCAGGCTCATCAGCTTCACGATGCGTGTGACCTTGTCGAGGTCGCCCACCGCCGCGTGCAGCGTGCCCAGCAGGTCGATCGCGATGGCGCGCGCGGCCTGCTGGCCGGTGGCCGTGTCGGTGTCCTTGCCCAACTGGCCCACCCAGGGCTTGCCGTCCTTCTTCGCGATATGACCGGACAGGAACACCAGGTTGCCGGTGCGCACGAACGGGACATAGGCCGCGGCGGGCACCGCCACGGGCGGCAGTTCGATGCCCAGTTGCTTCAGGCGGTCGTAGACGGAAGTGCTCATGAGGGTCTGCGCGGAAGTGGAAAAAATCGCCGCGAATCCTACACCCCGGCCTGGCGCTGGACGATGGTTCCGCTGGCGGCCCTGTCCGGCGTGGGGCTGGTGCAGGCCATGCCAGCGTTACCCGGTTCCCGGGCATGGGGCGCCTGGCTGGCGCTGCTGGTCATCGGGCTCGTGCTCGCCGCCTGGACTGGCGTGCGCCGCAGGGGAGGGTGGTTCGCCTGGGCCTTGCTGGCCGCGCTGGCGGGCTTCGGGCTCACCGCCGTTCGCGCGGACTTGCGCATGGCCGCGGTGCTTCCCGCCGAACTCGAGGGCCAGGTCATGCGCCTGACCGGACGCGTCGCCAGCCTGCCGCAGCGGACCCTGGGTCTCGGCGGCATCGAAGGGTGGCGCTTCGTGCTGGAAGTCGATGTGGCGGCGAGCCAGGCGCGCGCGCCGCCACGCGTGCTGCTGTCGTGCTTCCAGATGCCCGCCGTGCCGCGCGCGGGCGAGCGCTGGCAACTGGAGGCGAAATTGCGCCGTCCTCACGGTCTCATGAATCCGCATGGCTTCGATCAGGCGCTGTGGATGCTCGAGCAGGACCTGCCGGCCGCCGGAGGCTGCCGCGCGAAGGCGCAGCAGCGCCTGGGCGAGGGCGCGTGGAGCGTCGATGCGCTGCGCCAATCGCTGCGGGATGCGATCGACCGGCGGCTCGGCGAGACCCGCGACCGGCGCGGCGCCGGCGTGCTGGCCGCGCTGAGCCTGGGTGACCAGGGGGCGGTGATGTGTGTGGGAAATTGAGTTGGCCGCGCCCGCGGCCAGCGCTTTCTCCTCTGAAAATCACCCAAGTCCCGCACAAAAACTTATACCGACGGGGAACGGAGTTGGCCGCGGAATGGCCTCAGGCGGCGAGAACGTGGGGAAAAAGGTTGCCTGCGTGAGGTACCGCAGGGTGAAACGGCCGAGACCCTCCGGACCTACGACATTCTTGGATGTACGAGGCGCTAGCTGCCGTGTGAGCTGTTGTTCAGCCATGCCTGCGGCGCGAGTTGGCGTCGGTGTGACGCCGAGTCGGCACCTTTGCGCTGGGGACCGTATAAAGCGTCAATCTATACGGAACACCGGGCCATAGCCCAAGTGAGACCGAGATGACCCAACGCCAGACCCTCGGAGCAGAGCTCCGCCGATACAAGGCTGATTTCCCCGCCGAATTCCTCCGGGCTTCGCACCAGAACCATGCTGCCGCGACTGACGCCGAGCGTCACGTGGTGGCCCAGCGTTGGCTGGAGTTGCAGGACGACATCCGAAATCGCATAACTGGACGTGAGTGCTTCGGTCCGTTCTCGTTGCACGTCGGCACTGTCCAGTGGAATGCTGAGCGCGACCAACGCGCGGCTGTCGGAATCATTCGTGACGCCTGCTGGCCAGTCAGCATGAGCGAAGGGCTCGACTACCAGTCGAATCCTCATCACGAAAGCTGGGTGGCGATGCAGCGTTGGGCCAGTGGCGAAGAGTTGCTGGTCAGTCTTCGCATCAAGCCGCATGCCTTCTTAGACCAGCCTGAGCTCTGGCTAGATGTTAAGGCGCAACTGGCCTGACCTTACCATCGAGTTGGGGAGCAGGCGCCAAGCCAGCACGCGAGGGCGGCTCGCGCACTCCGAAACATTAATACCGTTGGGCTTGACTTTGCGCGCATCATCGACTGCACAATGCGTCCGACAGATTCTCCAGGGCATCCAGTTCTTCGGCTCCATCAGCGAGGGCTACGAGCCACCGGATTGGAGTGGTTCACACCCTGATTAGTCTCGCGCCCGCATCTACGGGCATCCTCGCTCTCGCCCGACGGGGCGAGGTAGACCACCGAACCCGATGCGGGATGAGTTAGGCCGCGTTGACCGTCTTGACATGCGTCACGGGCCCTTTAATCTTGCAGCATGGTGGCTTCGGGAAACCTCACCTGTTCATTCCAGGGCTAACCGAAACCTTCACACGGCTCCCGGCCGGAGCTCCTGTCTTCAGTGGTCCGGAAGACCCGGTCCTTCAGCAGGCTGTGGGCTTGGCCTTCGTCGTCTTCTTAATTGGCGCGGGGCTTCAGGTTCGACGACTCCGTGCGCAGCGACAAAACTCCCTAATTGCCTCGCGAAGTCAGAGCCCATTTCTCGTCCCTGATGGCCGACAGCTGTCTGCACCCGGCACCCGGCACCCGGGACGTCCCTAGGCGAACCAACAGGGTGGCGGCCGGATGGGCCGCACCGGAGAAATGGGATTCCCTGAGAAGCACCATCATCCGAAGCGCTCGCAGTCGGCGCGGCATGGGGTTATTTTCCGTCAGCCTTGGCACGTACTCGCTAGCAAGCGGGGCGAAGGGCCGTCCGAACTCGATGTGCTTCATCGGGCGAGCTAACCATCTCTCATCCCCGTGGCGCTGACCAACCCTAGGCACGCCATCCACGAGAGCTGGGAGAAGCTGCGTCGTTGGGGAGGGTCGGAGCTGTTACTGCTCAGACTGCGCGTCAAGCATGACCCGCTGGTTCATGCCTATGGCCTCTGGCTCGAAATGGAGCTCATCGACGAGCTGCAGAGTACAGATTGATTCGAAGGGCCTCGACGCAAGTCGGGGCGCTTTTTTGCTCGTGAGGCTCGGATAGGATGGGTTGAGAAGCTGGCGTCACCAGTCCAGCAAACCACGGGGAGTGGAGATGAGTACCTACGAGGGGATGCGCTGGGTCAAGTGCGACTTTCAGGTTCAAACACCCGAGGACGCGGCTCACTGGGCCGACGCTGAGACTGGGTTACCGGAGCCTCGTCGCCCCCTCGTAGACCAGCCGCCTGGTGCCGACGGTGCCGCGGGCCCTCGCAAAGCGGACGAAAGCCCCATCCAGGCGATTGCGCGCCGATTCCTGATGCGATGCCACGAAGTCGGACTTCAGATGGTCGGCATCACCGACCACAATTTTTCTCAGAAGACAGACTCGCGAGACTGGTTCCTGACGCACCTCGTCGAACAGAACCGGAGCGTGGCCCGCGAACTTGGGCGTGAGCCAATTGCAATCTTTCCGGGTTTCGAGGTGGACATCGGGTATCACGTGCTGTGTCTCTTCGGGCCGGCACGGACTCAACGTCACGTCTGGCGAGTGAATCAAATCCTGACCCGACTTGGCCTTGTGGAAGACCGTCGCTTCGTGAGAGGGCTTCCGCAGGAGCTCCGAAGCAACAACGAGAACGTCAGCCTCAAGACCTTACTGGAGGTCGTGCAGGGCGAGCACGGCGGGATGGTGATTGCTGCCCATTCAGACCAGAACGACGGCCTGCTCGAGAACGCGCGGAATCGGCACGACTATCAGTTGCCGCAACTGATGGCGGTTGAGGTGACAACTCAGCCGGTCCCAGACCGCTACCGAGACATCTTGGCCGGTCGGGACCGCGACTGGGGGCGGGCCGGACGTCCACTGGCTCTGGTCATGTCATCAGACGCCAAGTCATTGAGAGTTGACCCTCAGACCAAGGAGCCTGGGCCAAACGCGCTGGGCTATCGCCACACCTGGGTAAAGATGTCGAAGCCCTCGATAGAGGCGTTGCGTCAGAGTTTCCTCGATTCGGAATCCCGCATCCGTCTGAAGGGGGCAAGCCCAGCAGATGCGCAGAACCACCCTCGAATTCTTGCCGTTGAGGTGCGCGGCGCAAAGTTTCTCGATGACTTTGCGGTGTCGTTTTCCCCGAACTTGAACTGTGTCATCGGCGGCAGGGGCAGCGGCAAATCGACACTGCTCGAGTACCTCCACTTCGCACTGAACGATGGTCCGGAAGTAAGCAGTACAGAGGACCAATCCCTTCAAAAGAAGAAAACTCAGTTGGTCAACTCCCTCGCGGGCGGCGGCGAAGTGCGGGTCGCGTTTGAGGCTGCTCCAGGGCTCGAGGACGTGCTGGTTTACAGACCGGGGCCAGCCGGACACCCGATACGGAGGCTGGAGGGTCGAGAGGTCACAGACCTTGGGACAGTCCTGCGCCAGCTAAGGGCAAACTTTTACAGTCAAGGTGAGTTGAGTCGCATGACCTCCGGCGCAGGCGGCCAGGCTCACGTGCTCCGAATCATCGACGCCGCTGCCGCGATTGAGCTGCAGGCAAGTTGGACGGTGGAGGCGGAACTAAAACTGCGCCTCAACGCGTCGTTCCAAGCTCGGCGAGACGCTTCAGAGCTGGACTCACGCCTCCAGGTCGTCAATCAGGAGCTACAGGAACTCGACCGGCAACTGGAGGCGCGTCAGGCGGTTCGGGACGATTCGCGTAGGCATCAAGGCGCCGTGGAGGCGCAGACCTTCTTAGAAGGGGTCCAGGACTCCATCTCTGAAGAGGTAGAAGGATTGGCTTCGTCAGCTGCGGCCCTGCGCAATCAGTACGTTGTGGAGCCGACAGAGCAGTGGCCGATGTCCGAGTGGCTCAACGAAAGCATCGCGAAGGTGAACGAGGCGCGGGCCTCCCTCGCCGGAGAGGTCGATGCCGCGCTGAAGGCGTTCCGCGGGAAGCTCGACGAGACTATTGGGGCCGGTGCCTCATCCGCGTTCTTGCAAGAGGTCGCCAGCATCAGCCAAGCATTCCTCCATGCCTGCGAAGAGAAGGGGCTGCGACCGGAGGACATCAGCAGGCTGACGGAACTCTTGGAAGAGCGCAAGGCCAAGGAAGCTGAACGACTAAGGGTTGTCGAGCGATGGGATTCGGCGCGCACATCGGCGGCGTTGCTCCCCGAGCTGCTGCAGCACCTGCACCAACTGTGGCGCCAACAGTTCGCAATCCGCCAGCGCATGGCTGAGAGCATTCAGCAATCGATGTCGCAGATGGCAAGGATTAAAACCTCGTACATGGGCGACTTCGAATCGTTCATGACCCAGTGGCGCCGGATGACGCCGCAGGATGGGCGGGAGAAGCTCGCGAAGCGCTGGGATGACCTTGGCAGCGCCGTGCACTATGGCTGGCGCGTTCGCGCAAGCGAAGAGAGCCCCTGGGAAACGATTGAGCTTGCAGAGGTTGACGCCGAAGTGTCAATTCAGCTTTCGACGCAGACGCGGGAGGACCTGCTGACCTTGCTCACTGCCCATCTGAAGAGTAAAGACGTCAGCCGGATATGGGAGGACGTGAGGACGACTCGCGTAGGTGACGGCATCGATGTGGAGCTAGTCACTGCGGATGGCGTTGTCGTTGGCTCGATGAACGGTTCCCTGTCCGAAGGCCAGCGCAATACGCTGTTGCTGAACCTGCTTCTTGCCCGCGGCGATGGTCCCATCGTTATCGACCAACCCGAGGACGAGCTCGACTCAAGCTTCATCTACAAGAACCTCGTTGATGACTTCCGCAAAGTTAAATCTCGGCGACAACTCATCGTGGCAACGCATAACGCCAACCTGCCGGTGAACGGCGATGCTGAACTTGTTCTCGCTTTGAAGGGTGAGGCCGGCCGCGGACGCATCCAGGTCCAGGGCGGGCTTGACCGGAAGGAGGTGGTGGAAGCTGTGCTCGACATCATGGAGGGTTCGGAGCAGGCCTTCCGACGGCGGAGCGAGAAGTACCACTTCTAATGAGCCGGCGCAGCCGGGCAGGAGGGTAGCGCTTCAAAGCGCCGGTGTCCCTGTCTTCGCAGCGCGTTCCGGCCCCAGCCGCGGTGTTAAGTCCAGCACTCGAGCAAGGACACATGCAGCGCCACCCAGTCGTTCTTGCTCCGCGCGGGCGGCTGTCTCCAGCATCCGAGCTAGGCCATGGCGGTCTAGCTTTTCGCCTGTGTCAGGATGCTCCCACCTCCGTTGAGGGTCGGAAACAGCGACGACCAAAGCTCCAACCCGAGCCTCACTTGCCATCATGTACTTCTCGACCAACTGGTTTCGGATGGTGTCCCGCAGCTCGTTGCCTGAGCGCGGCTTCTCGCCCACTTTCAGTTCAATGGTCGCTTGAAGCTGTCGCGGTGTGCGGAGCCGGATGTCCGTCTCCTTGCCGTCAGCCGTAACCGCCTCTTGGTCGACGCTGTAGGCCCCCCGCGCCATCTGGACCAATTCACGAGCTATGGACGCGCGAAGGGAATTTTCGTCGTCAATCTTTGCCCAGACAGCTCGATGGCTCGCGTCGCTGAGCATGGACTCTTGCAGGTCATCCAGACGGTCTTCCAGAACCTGAGCCATATCGGTCGTGTTTTGAGGCACTAGCTCGGTTGGCGTCGTCCGATACAACTTGGCAATCTCATCATCATCGGCGCTGAGTGAATCAAGCTCGGCAGCCAAGCTTTCGCGAGCGAGGTACAGAACACGGTCTCGCATGTCTGCGAACAACGGACTCTCAGCCAATCGCTTCTTGATGCGAAGGCCGCCTTGTCCGGCATGTGCAATGAGGGCGTTGAGCAACTCCCTACGGATGTCTTGTGCACGGTCTCGGTCGTCCGGGGAGAAAACACCTTCATGGTGAATGTCGTCGCGTGCACGAACATGCTCATGAACCATCAGAGTCAGGTCGAGCAGTCGGTCCGTCGGAACCTCGTCGAAACGGATTCCGTACGCCGCATCTCCATGACGGGAGGGGAACGCGGAGGCAATCAGTCTGACCGCCTGCCCCTTCTGCTCGACTGGCAAACTGGTACATTCCATCAGAAGACTCTGCGCACCATCCTCAGCTGAAACACGGCCCAACAAGCGTAGCCAGAAGGTGAAGTACGAGTCTGTTGAAGTGCTCGGGATGCAGCCAGCCGCGAGATTCCGCAATGCGTCGAAGACCTTCACGTCTCCATGGGTCAGCAACAGCTGCAGCGCCTGGTCAATGCGTTCCTCCGCACCGGCGTTGAATGGAATCCTTAGCTGCTTGGGCGCTTCAGAGGAAACCCACTGCGCAACGTCTTCGAGAACCGGTTGCGCTACGTCTCGAGTGGCGTATCGAAGTCCAAAGAGAATATGCGAGCCGCTTCCACCTTGTGGCCAGCGCTCCCTCAGCTCCGACAGGACAACCTCTTTGAGCATGCACGACCAAACCACTGGATGTGCAGCTGCTAGCTCCTGTACCCACGGCGCGAATTGATGCGACTCGCTTAGTGCTATCCGACAGGCCCGCTCTGCCTCATCTGGTCTGAGTTTCTTCGCCCACCCTTGTAGTCCAGCTTCGGCATCAACTGCCATCAGCAATGTTGACCAGTCGGATTGATGCTCGTTTTTGAAAATGCCGAGCCGCTCACTGCGTAGTGACGGCGCCTGCGAAGCGCGCCAGTACTTGGTGAGCTCCTGACGAATCGCCTCGACAACGTCCTTCCCGAACATTCGTTCCAAAAGCGCACGATTCCATCGCCCGCCTCGGCCGGCGCGCCTCTCGTCGTTGAGCAGTTCGCGGAGGTGAGCGAGCGTGGTGATACGTTTTGCTGGAGCCATCGCTCCAGCTGGGTCAAACATCAAATGTTCGCGAAATTTCCTCCAGGCTTCCGTTGCTCGGTAGTTGCGTTTGGACGACTCAATCTCGTGTTTCCGCTGTCGGTCCAGCATCGCCACCACTTCTGGCGACGGTTTCATCGCCTCAAGCAGCCTATCGACTTCGTCATGCAGTTCTGACCCAGACAATGTGGTTCGAAGCGTCGCGAGGGCCTCATCGTCAACATCGCCCCCGCTCCATAGGCGAACGAAGAAGCGCAGAGCCACGGACCTTGCCAACGTGTCGGCAGAGCTATCGCAAACTAGTTCTCCCAGCCATCGTGCATCTTGTCCCGAATTGATTTTGAGCATTCCTTCGAGCAGAAGCGCGCCGACGAGCTGATTCATAGGCGCAGGATTTACCTGTTGGCGAGTTCGAATCTCCGTTTCGAAGGCTCGACGCCGCTCCTGTTCCCTGAGCGTCGACATATGGGCTCTTATCGTCTGGATGCCTTCGTCGGCGCGCTGCGACCACTGCGCCGTGGCGAATGACATCGCACAGGCTTCCATCAGCTCGACGTCGGCCCCGGCACCTGCGCACAATTTCGCCGAGAGCGCCAAAAGTGCTTTCGTCATCGGCCGAGCGACTGGGTCGTGCGGATGCGTGTCGGGACGACAGACCAAGTCACCCCGAATGTGCGCCAAAACCTCTCTGAGCAACTTCTGGAGGTCGGCACCTGTCGCAGCAGTGTCGTTCACAGCTCGCGCCACCGTGAGGTCTATTTCTCCGGCGTAATCCTGGTTTGCAGAAGCCAGTTGCTTGATGGTTCGGACTAGGTTCTCGACGGTGAGTGCTCCGGGGTAGAGGGACCCAATCATCCATCGCAACAACCGAGACGGGCCCTCGGCCACGATGTCGTCTATGACTTGTGGCGCCCTGTTGTCTTTCAGCGCGACTAAGCCCCGAACGGCCTCAAGTCGGTGGCCGGCGTCCTGGCTAGTGTCGATGGCTACGGCGTACAGGAGGTTCTCGCATCCCTCGATGCGCCCCTCGACAATCAGTTGAAGCAACGTTTCCTTGACTTCATCGTTCTCGATACCTGCATCCCAGGCTTGAACGATTGTGTTCTTCAAATCTTGGGCAGCCAGACGGAGCACCTGGACTCCTGGAATCTCCAGACCTCGCCAAGAGCCGCTGCCGTAGCGACTCACATACGCGCTGAGAGCCCGCGCCCTCTGCGGAGGACTGAGCGATTCCGGGTCGCCATAAACGAGCAAGATGCTGGGCTCGACATTAAGAAGGTACTCAAAGACTTCACCATCTGTCAGTGCAAGCCACGCGGCGATGGGGGCCATAGATGGACGCAACAAGGCTTCACCCGAGACTGCCTTGGAGGCCAATAGTCGATGCAACGCGCGCCGGGACATTGCACCGGTCCGCACGAGGTCATGCAGCTGGCCTGCGGCAAGATACTCGAACGTCGACCGATGCTGAAATCTAACTCTGCCGTAGCCTCCGAATCCGAACAAGGGGCGCTGCAGCAAGGTCTGAATGTCCGGGGTAGTCCAATCCTCAAGGACGGTCCTCGCGTCGATGGGCGTCCCATCCTGAGCTGCGTCTGATGCGACGCCATGGCGGATGGCCAGTCGCTTTGAAAGCACTACAGCAAGCGCGAGGCGCTTGGCGCCGGCGAGGCATCGCTCAAACGAGAGGTTGCTTGGCTCGTCTCGGAGCGCGCTGTCGCTGAGCCGGACTCTGACGTGAGTTTTTACCTGCTCGGCATGCGGGCGTATTTGGCCGTACCGCTTCCAGTCGTCGCAAAGCTCAATCAGGTCCTGCGGACGGCGGGCATACTCCTCTGCATTCTTCTGCTTGACCCTAGCCAGGAGCTCATCGACGTTCTGAACCTCGCGAAGCTTGGCCAGGTCACGAATCTCACCATCGGACAACGGCGCCAAGGATACCTCGCGGAAGGTCGGCGCCTTCGCCTCTTTTGGCTGTTTAGCGGAGCGGTCTCTTCCAATTGCGTACGAGGAGAACTCGTCAGCAGTGAGGAGAGCGGCCTCCTCCTCGAGGGGGAGGCAGCGTCGAAACGTCTGGCGGTCAAACTCCACCGGTCGCGATGTGACAACAACTGTCATGCGTTGCAATGCGCCGGCAGCCTCTATCGCGAGACGTCGGAGCGCTCGGTCCAGGCTTCCTCGTGTGAGCTGCAGTTCGTCAATTGAGTCCAAGAAAAAGTACGCCTGCTCGCCCGCGGTTGCGAGCCAAGAACGAAAGCGCTCCAGGTCCGGGGCCAGAAGAATCTTTGCGATTTCCCGCTCCTGAAGTTCCTCGAGGCGCATGAAAAACGCGGCGAGCCCTTGCTCTGCAAGCTCGTCAGCTTTCAACTTGCACTCGTAGCTCTTCCCAGCACCCGCCTCCGAGACGATGAGTACTCGTGGCGACTGCAGAAGGTCAGACCAATTCAGAGGCTTGATTGAGGTGTGGCGGTAGTACTGATGCCTTGACTCAGATTCAGACGAGAGCAACTGCGGGGGCAGGTCGTAGAACGTGCGCGACATGGCTCAGGCCTATGCGGGTAAGTGAGAAGAGTTCGTCGCCGCGCTTTCAGCCAGGGCGGCGAATTAAGCACTCGAAGCTCTGCGGCTTCTGAAATTGAAGAGACTGCTTCGGCGTGCCTGCAAGCTCTCTAGGGCGCGCTAGCTGACGTCGCCAAGCGGCCGGGTTCGCAGGGGCTGAGGTTGACTGTATATCCGGCTTCGCGGATGTTGAGGGGGAGAGGTATCAAGAAGCGGACTCGGGAACGTGTACTATCGGGCCACATCTGAGCGGGGGGCTCCTTAGTGCCCTGTCCCTGCGGGCTAGCGCCAATCAGCCAGCAAGCGCACCGGGAGGTGCCCTTATGCCGGTCATCGACTTTCTGCAAGAGTGGCAGCGTGCCGAAGCCGCTTGCGTCTCTGCCTATCAAGCCATGTATGCCAAGGTGCGAGGCGGCGTTGTCGTAAGCGCCGGCGAGAAGGCAGGTCTAGCCTGCCGACTGGAGCAAGCTCCGGAGCTTCGAGAACGCGTCATCGAAAGCGGACGACCGCTCATAGCGGGGGGCTATTCACCGGAGTCGCGCCCCCACAGGCTTCCGCGGAGAGGCTATGCCGAGTAGTGCGCGACGAGCTGCTTGGCGGCGCCGAATCTAAGGGGTGACCAGGTGCTGCGGCCGCCCAGTGTGCTCCGCGCCATAGCAGTGGACGATTGCACCACGGGATGCTGATTGGCCCACCCGTGTACGTAATCGCCTCACAACAGGTTCCGCCGTTCGCTGCTTCAGATGACGTCGCGGTCTGCTCAGAATCCCTGCCACGAATCCCACTCGGCGTGTGAGCACCACGTCAGCCGGATGGCGGGCTGCTCGGCATCGGACTGGCAACTTGCGGGAAGAACGTAACTTTGCGGCCTGACGAAGGGCTGGATACAACGGATTGATTGCATTGCCCAGCTGGGCGCCGAAGGGTTAGCGATGCTGCGACGAATTCTTTACATCAGCCGCGCCGCCGAAGGCATCACGGAGCAGGTGCTGCGGCAAATCATCGCGACCGCGCAGTTGAAGAACCGCCGTCGCGACCTGACCGGAGTTCTTGCTGTTGGGAAGGGCCTGTTCGCGCAGGTTCTCGAAGGTTCCCAGGGCGACGTCGCTGAAATACTGGAACGCATCCGAGGCGACAGCAGGCACGCTGACCTCCGACTCGTCTCAGACTCCATCACGGGCACACGATTTTTCGACCGATGGAGCATGGAACTGCTCGTTGAGGAAGATGCCGCCGACCTTGCTCACGCAGTGCGCGAAGGCGGGGCCGAAGCGGGCGCGCTGATTGACCATCTGCGTAGCCAGCTCGCTCAAGACCCGCTGTACTGGTCGCCTGCAATGGGAACGCTAGCGCTTGCGACTTGAGGGGCCCTCCCACCGTACGCCTTCAGCGATGAAGGAAGCGCCGGTGGCAGCGCGATGTGACCGGTCAGCGCTTAGGCGT
>Ga0209673_1002621_pt1 | contig 12082 bp, 12 predicted proteins | sample AraplaCol_mMS_r2_2_FD_184274 | JGI IMG/M metagenome (GOLD analysis project Ga0209673, IMG submission 184274) | Arabidopsis root microbial communities from North Carolina, USA - plate scrape MF_Col_mMS_r2 (SPAdes) (version 3) | ecosystem: Host-associated > Plants > Roots > Endosphere | place... | reverse complement strand
GCGGTGACTATCCGGCGATCGTGCCGCTGCTGCCATCGGGTGCGGACGCTTCCGCGCCACACCTGACCTGGGATGACAAGCCGATGCGCTCGGGCGAAGGGACGTTCTTCGAGATCGCCGGCGCCTATAAACGCTACCACTGCCCGCTATCGCGCACCGTGTTTCTCGGCAAGCCGACCCAAGCCTTTCTCGATGCGGAAAAGGCGACGCTCGAAGGCATGGAAGCGGGCCTGTCCGCAGCAAGGCCGGGCAATAGCTGCGAGGACATTGCCAACGCCTTCTTCACCGTTCTGAAGAAATACGGGATCATCAAGGACAACCGCACCGGCTATCCGATCGGTCTCTCCTATCCGCCGGACTGGGGCGAACGCACCATGAGCCTGCGCCCGGGCGACCGCACGGAACTGAAGCCTGGCATGACCTTCCATTTCATGACCGGTCTCTGGCTCGAGGACATGGGGCTCGAAATCACCGAAAGCATTGCGATCACCGAAACAGGCGTGGAATGCCTGTCGAACGTGCCGCGCCAATTGTTCGTGAAGGGCTGATGGGATGCTGACCGGCACGCCTCGTCCCTCGCCAATCGCCCCTTCCGTCGACTTCGACGCGAAGGGCGTGCAGCACGGGCATTTGCGCCTACCCTACAGCCGCGATGACAGCGCCTGGGGTTCGATCATGATCCCCGTCTGCGTCATCGCCAATGGCGAAGGCCCGACCGCTCTACTGACCGGCGCCAATCATGGCGACGAATACGAAGGACCAGCCGCCCTCTTCGAGTTGGCGCAATCGCTCGATCCTTCGGAGGTCAACGGACGCATCATCATAGTCCCGGCGCTCAATTACCCGGCGTTCCGGGCCGGTACACGCACATCGCCGATCGATCGCGGAAATCTGAACCGCAGCTTTCCAGGTCGCCCGGATGGCACGGTAACGGAAAAGATCGCCGATTACGTGACGCGTCACCTGATCCCGCTAGCCGACATCGTGCTCGACTTCCATTCCGGCGGCAGGACGCTCGACTTCCTGCCCTATGCCGCAGCCCACGAACTGCCCGACAAGGATCAGGAAGCGCGTTGTTTTGAAGCGGTGGCGGCGTTCGCTGCCCCCTATTCAATGAGGATGCTGGAGATCGATGCTGTCGGCATGCTGGATACGACGGTCGAGGAAATGGGAAAGACTTTCGTCACCACCGAGCTTGGCGGGGCGGGCACGGCAAGTGCGCGTACGATCGAGATCGCGCGGAAGGGCAGCCTCAATCTCCTGCGCCATGCCGGAATACTGACGGGCGCGCCAGACGCTCGGCCGACCCGCTGGCTGGATATGCCATCGGCCGACTGCTTCACCTTTGCCGAGGACGACGGACTTATCGCCTTTGCCCTTGATTTGGGCGAGCCGGTCAAAAGGAACGAAATCGTCGCCCGCGTGTATTCCGTAGGGAAGACAGGTGTTGCGCCAATCGAATACCGCGCCGCCATGGATGGCGTGCTCGCGGCCCGCCATGTGCCCGGCCTGATCAAAGCCGGCGACTGCCTTTCCGTCATCGCAACGATCACGGAGAAAACCTGACCAGACGAAAGACGTGAGATCCGAAAACGGACCACAAAACCTTAACCAGAGGAGAATTCGAATGCGCATCTCAAAAACCATTTGCCTTTCCGCGCTTGCGCTCGGCATCGGCGTCACATCGGCCAGCGCACTGACCGTCGAACAGGCCAAGAAGCAAGGATTTATCCGGGCCGCCACAGCCAACGAGGTCCCCTACTCCTATATGCAGCCGGACGGCACCTCTGCCGGCATCGGCCCCGACGTTGCCAATGCCGTCCTGAAATCCATGGGCATCGAGGAAATCAACTGGACGGTGACACCATTCGGCACGCTCATCCCGGGCCTTAAGGCGCGTCGCTTCGATTTTGCCGCCGCAGAGCAGAACATTTCCCCCGAGCGTTGCAAGCAGGTCGCCTTTACCGAACCCAACTCGTCCTACGGCGAGGGACTGCTGGTCAAGAAGGGCAATCCAAAGGGGCTGACAACCTATGCCGACATCGCCAAGGACCCGTCCTTAAAAGTTGCGGTGGTTTCGGGTGCAAACAATGTCGACTTCCTGCGCGCCGTCGGCGTCAAGGACGACCAGATCGTCTTCATTCCGGCGAATGCCGATGCGATCCCAACCGTGCAGAGCCGTGTCGATGCCTATGCGGCCACCGAGCTGACGGTCTCCGCGCTCGCCAAGGATCAGGCCAATGTCGAGCAGGTCGCCCCGTTCAAGGACCCGATCGTCAAGGAGGCACCGGTCCGCAACTATGGCGGCTTTGCCTTCCGTCCGGAAGACAAGGAATTGCGCGACGCGTTCAACACTGCGCTTGTCGCGTTCCGAAAGACGGACGACTACAAGAAGATCCTCATGAAGTACGGTCTGTCGGAACAGAGCATTGCGGCAGCAGCTGAGAAGAACGTCGCCGATCTCTGCGCCGGGAAGTAACGACAAAGGCGCCCGGTCCCGAACTGGGCGCCACCTGCTTTCATTCGGAGAGAATGCCAGATGAGCTGGACAGCCTATCTTCCCATGATTTGGCACGGCGCTATTGTGACGATGACGATCACCGTGGCAGCGATCGTCTGTGGCGCGCTGCTCGCTTTCGTCTTCGGCATCCTGCGTGTCGAGGGAGGACCGGTCCTGTCGGCCGTCGCGCTGTGTTACACGGAAGTATTTCGTGGGACGTCACTGTTCGTTCAGCTGTTCTGGTTCTATTACGCGCTGCCATTGGTCGGCCTGAGTTTCGATCCGATCACCACCGGCATCCTGGTATTGGCCGCCCATGTCGGCGGCTATGGCGCCGAAATCGTCCGCGGGGCGCTCCTGTCGGTCTCCGTGCAGCAGCTGGAAGCCGCCCGGGCCTTGAACTTCAACCGCGTCCAGACCCTCTTTCGCATTTCGCTGCCGCAGGCCGTCGTCGAAATGATGCCGGCCTTCGGCAACCTCGCCATCGAAACGCTGAAGCTGTCCTCGCTGGTGTCATTGATCTCGATTGCCGATCTTACCTTCGCAGCCCAATCCATCCGCAACATCACGCTGGACAGCGCCAGCATCTATTCGGTCACGCTCGTGTGCTACTTCGCCATGTCGCTTGTCCTGATGGCAGCCGTTCGCGTGATCGAGCACTTCGTACGACGCGGCGATGTCTTTCCCCGCGGCGGCCATTCGTAAGGATAGCAACGATGTATGGTTACGAGTGGGACACAACAACCTGGGTCACTTATACGACCTCGATCTTGCCGATCATCCTGATTGGGTTGACGGTCACATTGAAGGCGGCCGCTGCCGGCTTCGGGATTGCGCTGGTGCTTGGCCTGGTGTTCGCTCTGCTGCGTCGCAGCCGCATCATCGCGATCTCCTGGACAACCGCGCTCATCGTCGAGTTCCTGCGCGACACGCCGCTTCTGGTGCAGCTGTTCTTTCTTTACTACGTGCTGCCCGATTTCGGCGTCGTGCTGCCCGCGTTCCTCACCGGCGCATTGGCGCTCGGTCTGCAATATGCGGCCTATACCTCGGAAGTCTATCGCGGCGGCATCGAAGCCATACCACGCGGGCAGTGGGAAGCAGCAACCGCGCTCAACCTGTCGCGCATGCAGACGTATCGCGATGTCGTCATTCCGCAGACTGTTCCGCGCATCGTGCCGGCCATGGGCAACTATCTCGTCGCCATGATCAAGGAAACGCCGGTTCTTTCCGTCGTGACCGTTCTCGAAATGATGGGGCTTGCCAACATGATCGGCGAGCGCACGTTCGAATACCTTGTGCCGCTGACCCTTGTCGGCGTGATCTTCCTTCTCCTGACGCTGATCTGCTCGGCCGGCCTCCACCGCTTGCAGAGAGCTCTTCCCAAAGCAGGAATACCCTTGCGATGACCAATACCTCCGAGCAACCCATTATCGAATTTCGCGACGTCACCAAGCGTTTTGGTATTCTGACCGTACTCGACAACTTCAATTTTAGTGTTGCGAAAGGCGAAAAGGTCACCCTGATCGGCCCATCCGGCTCCGGTAAATCCACGGTTTTGCGCATCCTGATGACGCTCGAGCCGTTCCAGGAGGGCACGCTGACCCTGGCCGGCACGTCCTACCACGAAGCGGGCGGCAAAGGTTCTTTCCAAGCTTCGGAAAAGCACCTGCGCCAGATCCGCAATCACGTCGGCATGGTCTTTCAGAGCTTCAATCTCTTTCCTCATATGACGGTCCTTCGCAACGTTGTCGAAGCGCCGGTGCGGGTGCTGGGAATGGCGCGCGCGGAAGCGGAAGCACGTGCGATTGAACTGCTGCAAATGGTGGGGCTGGCCGATAAGAAGGACCACTATCCGGTACAGCTTTCCGGCGGGCAACAGCAGCGCGTGGCGATTGCCCGGGCGCTTGCCATGCGTCCACGCGTTTTGCTTTTCGATGAGCCGACCTCGGCGCTCGATCCACAACTGGTCGGCGAAGTGCTGTCCGTCATCCGCGGACTGGCGCATGAGCATGATCTGACCATGCTGCTCGTCACCCATGAGATGCGCTTTGCCCGAGAAGTATCGGATCGCGTCTGTTTCTTCGATAAGGGTCGCATTTGCGAACAGGGCGCGCCGGACAAGATATTCGGTTCGCCGCAAGCGGAGAGGACACGCGAATTTCTGTCATCCGTCCTCGGCTGATCAGAAAATCGAGCGGCCGGATATGTAAGCGGAAGGCCGCAACAAAGCGACGGAACGAGCGCCGCCCGCGTCACTCCTCAGCAATTGTTTTTGAGCGCTGGATCAGGCGGCCTGCCCCCTCCGCAAGCCGCCGACATCGGCTTGACGGTGTCGATTGGAGCGTCTGCCAATCCCGCGGCCGTCACGAGGGAGAGGACAATGCCACTCCCTCATCGACGTCGTCACAAAGTGGCAACCGCCCAGCAGATAAGCGGACCGTCTTCGGGGTCGCTCCTTCGCTCCGTCGGTGAAAAGCCGTTGCGCTCCAGCACGCGCTGGGAGGCAACGTTGGCGACGGCCGTTTCTGCAGACACGCTTTTGACTCGAGGGTCGCTGCGCGCCCAGTCCAGCAGTTCCGCGACGGCTGCGGTCGCCATCCCCCGGCCTTCACGCGAGGGCGCAACGCCGTAACCGATATGCAGTTCGCCGTTTTCAGGAGGTCTGATGATCGAGCAGAGGCCGACGACCTCGTCGCCATCGACGATCATCCAGGCAGACGGAGTGAAATCGGCCGCGATGACGCGGTTCAGATCGGAGAGCATGCGCAGGACTTCCCGCGGTGCGATGGCGCTGTCCTGCATGAAACGAAGGCCCGACGGCACAACGCCATCGCCGAGCGCATCGAAGGCGCTCGATGTAAGGGAAATGATCATGAGTTTCTCAGCTTGGAGATGACGCCTTTCGAAGGCGATCATTGGCCGAGACGCGCTTGAGCTTCAGCCTTGGGCTAGGCAGCGGGCTGAAATCTCCGGCGACACGGCCGGCGAATTGCAGGTGAGGCGGGCGGCAAGCATAGGCATCTCCAAGAGTTGAACATCGGTATCAGCGGCACACTGCTCATGCAAGCCTGCTGCAGCAACCTGGAATATCGCGGATGCCGTCGCCGACCTCGAGGACTTTTGTCATCGTTTGCCGGCCTTCTTTTCTTTCATGTCATCCGGAAGGACATGCATTCTCGATGCATGTGCCGCCGCCACGAAGGCTTGGCGTGCAATTTCCGGATCGAGATAGAGCTGCATGGCGTCCATCGAGGTCGCGAGCGCACGGTGGAATGCGGCGGGATCGTTTTCGAGATGCGGCCACTTTTCGCTCAGCAGAAAAGCGGCGAGATCCTCGACGCTATGGGCCTGGCGATATTTCGCCGCACCGTCGATCTCGACGTGAAGCGGGCGGATCGGTGTCGAGCTGTGAAGATTGTCCATGACGCAGTACCTCTCGATGTCTCGACAGACTCACATGGGACGGGAATCAAATGAGTCGAGTCGCAGGTCGCGGAATCAGCGCCTTGGCGCCGCTGGCTCATTCCCAATTGAGCCTTGATCATTTTGCCCGTTTCCGGCCCGGCGCTGGACCTTTGGACTAATCGCCCACAAACGTGACCGTTTCGGCGAGTGGAACTCGACCCGTCCGGGGATAGCTCACGGTGGGGTCTTCGTATCCGATCGACATGCCGCAATAGAGGATCAGCCCATCCGGGGGCGATAGGATCTCCGCGACAGACTCGCGAACCTGCGACCACGCCATCTGCGGGCAACTGTGCAGGCCTTCGGCGCGGAGCAGCAGCATGACTGTCTGAAGATACATGCCGACGTCGGCCCATTGAGGTCGCCCTAGGTCGCGGTCGATGTAGCAGAACAGGGCGGCGGGTGCGCCGAAACAGTTCCAATTGGCAATGGCTGCGCGCTGGCGCGCCTCCCAGTCTTCACGTGCAATGCCGAGCGCGCTGTAGCGTTCTCGTCCGAAAGCTGACCGGCGATCCGCATACGGGGACTTCAGCGAGGACGGGTACATCTCGTACTGTCGCTCGTCCCAGGGATCGCCATGGGCGACGCGCTCGACAGCAGACGTCTTGAGCTCGACCAGGGGCTCGCCGGTAATGACGTAAGTGTTCCACGGCTGGATGTTCGATCCGGATGGCGCCCAAGAAGCCGCGTCGAGCACGCGCTCCAGTATCTCCCTCGACACAGGCTCGTCTTTGAACCCTCGCACAGACCGGCGGCTTGTCACTGCCTCATACACATCCATGACGTCTTCCTCCGTGCTGCCGGCATTCACGTCGCTCAAATGCCGCGGGGTCTAATTGCGCGCCTCCCGGACCAACAGACAACCCAAACTTAGTGTCTATATCCTTCGCACGCGCGGCTTTTGCCGCTTTTGGAAAGTACCCGCAGGACGCAATAGGGTAGGCACGAAGAAGGCTGCGCGAAACCGGCCTTCCTCGACTCGGTTACAGGCGGGTTACTTATCGGCCGCGCCGAATGCGACCTCACCGCCTCATCGAAACAGGACTTCGGCGTCCGTCACGGGGCATGCCGTTGCAATGAGCGGATACGAACGAGCGACCCCATGTGCAGCGGAATCCAGGTTGCAGGTTACAGTCCTAACCGTCTGTACGTCGTTCAACTGTCAGCACCATAGGCATCGCCCAACTTGCACTGCCGAGAGGCCACCGCAGCAGCCGCACCTCGTCGCCTTCGACCTGCGCCTCCCATCGCGCGTAGAACTTTCGCTGAAATCCCGTCAAACGCACGCTTTGGCAAGCGATCGGGCCACCGTCGAAATTCAGAGCAACCTCTAGGTTCAACGGCGAGTCTTTCAGGAAATCGGCAAGGCCGGTAAGCGAGAAGAAGGCCTCCTTTGTGGTGCCGATGATCACGCGCCCATCGTTGTCCTTGGCGACAAAAGTCCGGTTGGCAAGCCACCGGCTTTTGACTGGCACATGCGTCTGACCGTCGGCGCCGAGCAACAGGGGATAGGATACCATTGCGTTGGTCGCCCCTTGAAAAGCCGTTTGCCATGATTGTGCAGACAGACCCTGGATATCCGCAAAGCCTTCGCCGGAGACGAAGGCTCCTGCCTTGGCGTCATACTCCGCCGGTCCCATTGGCACGCCGTCGCTGAGGATCGGCGTGTCAGGTTCGCCCTTGTGATCGTAGTAGCTGCCGTTAACGATCAGCACCGCCTGTGGGACAGCCTTCTCCCATTCGTCGATCCCCCGGTCGCCGGCAGACGCATTCCTCGCCACGAACCGATACAGCCTGGGATCGATCCGATTGAGCAGGATGGTATCGATTTCGTGGCCGCCGACCATGACGGGAAGTTCCGCCACCTCGAAGCCCTTCTCGACTTCGCGCCAAATGACTTGACCGGCTGTTGCGACCGGCTCGGGATTGGTCAGAGACAGCTGCATGGCGGGAGACAAGCGCGGATCGTTGGCTTTAACGCTGATCCAGTAGGTCCCGCCCCTTCGCAATATCACATTGAAGCCGTAAGCGCCGGACCGATCCCATAACCACGCGGAACCTCCCATCACGACGATCGAAACAGCAGCGATGACCGCAATGAAGATCCTGCCTCTCAACGACATACGGGTCCCTTGGCCTCAAAAACCATTGTTAGCTGCTCGGCAAAGCTGCTTCAGCGATGGAACTGCTGTTTCAAGAAAGCTTTTTGGTGGCAAATTCAACTAAAGCGCGGTCCGGCGTGCGATCTCGTTTTTGTCCTCAGCCGCCCGAGATACTCCCGATAGCCGAAGCGCCCCGCTGAAGGCACGAAAATCGAGCCAGCGTCTCACCTGCTAACCCTGAGATTCGATAGTGAGTTGCCAATCTGCTTGAAGGCGGATTGCAACGCTGCGGTGCTAGGCGAGTTGAAGTAAAATGCGTTCTGGCTCGCGCAACCACGCAGGAGATTCTGCGTACTGGTGCCGGGATCGTTGAACGCGATCGTGTAGACGATAACGCCGGCATTCTTCATGGCCGTGCAAACCTTGCTCAGTCGATTGTTGAGTTCGGTCACTGCCGTGCTGGAATTGCTGGTTCCGAGATTTTTGTCGGCAAGCCAGCCATAGGCGCTGTAGACCTGCTCTGACATCGTGTTTGCACCGTCGGTCATGATTACCGCCGCCTTGCTCATATGCGGCGTGTAATAGTCCAGCGGAAGCTTGTATGTCGTCATGTCGCCACCCCAAAGACCGCGCCACTTGGGTGAGAGCATCCGCCATCCCCAGACGGCTCCGAAGTTGACGTGCGTATTGCCGACCGCCTTCATGGCGTTAATCGCGGAAACGACCTTCGCCTTTTCGGGTGTCAGCCGCGTGACTTCGGCCGGGCAGTTCTTGTTCGGACCGTTCGTTTCATCGAGCGTCGCGTCATAAGTCTTCTTGCCCTTGCTGTTGACGCTGATCCAGTCGTTGCCATCGCTGTCTTCCCAGTAGTAGGGCACAATTGGATTGGTGGACGGCACTGTGTCCGAGACATCGTCCACGGTTGCGCTCTGCGCCTCGACACATCCACCCCATGAGGTTGTTCCCCAGTCGAACGCGGCGAGCGATCCCGCCTGCAGCCAATCCGTGTGCGCCTTTCCGACATTGACCGTCTGCGAGAAAGGAACGATTCCGACATAGAGGTTTTCGGCAATGGGCTTGTCGCCATAGAGAATGTCGACGAGCGTATTGGCAGCACTCTTGAGGCTGGTGATACCTGAGCCGGCCATAGAGCCGGTGTTGTCCAGCACCAGCGCCAGTTCAAGGCCACTCGTCGAACGCTCGATCACGCTCTCTGCGCTGGTGCTGATCGTCTGGATACCGAGAATCTTCATGAGCGATGCCGGTGCGCTGGCGCTCGCCTTTACGGTCAGTGTCTTGTTGTCGCTCGAGATCGTCCAGGTGAGACTGTCGAGCGTCGCGCCGATCTGCCCGTCTCCGAAATTAGCCACCGTGAACTTGCGCAGTTGGACATCGATCGTCGCGGTGTCGAGCTTGGCAACGGTAGACAGCGCTCCCGCGTCGATCGAACGCTGCAGCGTCGAATGCAAGAGCATCAGCCGGGCGGCATCGATGCCGAAGCCGGTAGCACCGATCAGTACGAGACTGACGATGCCAACGAATGGCAATACCGCGCCATCTCTGTCCCGGCAAAAACCCGTGATCATGGATCCCAATCCCATTGGATCAATCTTTCTTGCAGCTAGCATCCGGGCGCGCTTGTGAGGCTACCGAGACGGGGACGGAAAACCGCTGTCTCATAGAGTTGCGGTTCGATGGAGATGAAGTTCGAGAATATCGGCGTATGCCGGTAAAAAACCTCGGCGACGATAACGTTGTCGGTAGCGTCTAGCGTGAGGTTACCAGGCAGCGTCGCCGCCTTGTTCACGATGCCGATCTTGCTCGTGCTCGGAAGTGCGCCGCCCTTGCATTGCCAGGCCACGATAGAAGTGGCTCCCCCCGTACGCGATACCGAGGACAGGATGACATAACCGTTCTTGCCGAAGTCGTCGGTTCCCATGATCTCGGACGTGACCGTGAATATCGATGCAACGTCGGAGGCGGTCAGAGTCTCGTAACGGGAAACCGCGTCGGCGACCGTGGACGCCATCTGCGAGGCCTGGAAATGAGATCGCGCATAAAGGGCGATTTCGCCCCCGCCGCAAAAGAGCAGCAGCAACACAGGCATTATGATGGCCATTTCGATTCCGGCAACGCCGTTGTCATCGCGCACAAGGCGGCGGATGAGGAGAGCCCACTCTCTGGCCGCACGGCATGCGATCTCAATAGGGCTCATTCTGAACCACCGCTGTTGCCGTCAGTTCAACGGTGCCGTTGTTGCCGATGAGCCGATTGAGAAAAGGTGTGTGGAACGACCAGGGATAGGTCACCGTGTAGATAACGACCTGTGCCGTGCCACCATAGCCGCTGGCGCCCTGGTCCTTGTCATAGACGCCGTTACCATTGACGTCCGTAAAGTTCTCGCCGTTGTCTCTGACACCATTGCCATTCTTATCGATAAAAGGCTCCGGCTTTTTCAGAGCGTCAAAGCTCTTGTAGGAGAGGCTCGTGATAACGAGCTTGTCGGCATCCATTATGACCCCAGCTTCAGATCTGATTTTCTGCTTCACGGTCGCGTCCTGAGTGGACTTTTCCGAGATGAAGCCCGTCCTGCCCGTTCTTGCAGCGTCATAAGTCGCGTTCTTCAAAAGGATGTCGGCGGCAAACGCGATTCCCGTCTCGATAATGGCGAACATGATGAAGATCAGGACGGGAGCGATGATCGCGAATTCAACGGCAGTGGCGCCCTCTTCAGACGCACGAAATCGTCCGATCGCGAGACCTCTCAAAACACACCTCATCCACCGAATTATTCAACCTGAGGAAGCAGTATCGCCGGAATGTTCACAACGTTCTAAAAGAAACGATCACATTTTATGCAACCAAGGCTTAGCACTATAAAACTGCGTTTCCCGGATAGGCTTTGCTGAACCGATAGGGGAAACTGACCGATGTTTGACGAGTGTGTCGCTGGGTGCCGGCCTCACCGCATACCCGAAAAACGTACGCCGATGACGAAGTCGTTTTTGCAAATGCCACCAGCCATGAACGCTTCGCTGCGATTGAAGCCACAATCAGGGGCTGGAGCAACAGGGAATCCTGCTCCTAACCTAGCTCCTTGACCTAAATCCGTTGGGTTCGCATTGATGATATCTTGGCCAGACTGCGAGCAGCATGGCTTGATGATAGTGCCTAAATGAATGATGTCATCGGTGGCGCTGCTTTCGATATGAGGACGAAAGCTGGCTGTCGACCATTTCGCATGATGTCCAAGCCGACCCGCAGAAAGCGCAGCGCCATGACTGTGTCATTGATCCAGTGGCACAGGTGCCGTTCCCCCGCTAGGGCGAAGAAGCAAAGCCATAGCTCACGCAGCGATGCCGGCACGCAGTTTCAGCGCCAGATCCGGGCTGTCCGAGGTCAAGCTGCCGATGCCGCGTTCCAGCCAGTGGCGGATGCCGGGCTCGTCGTTGAGGGTCCAGACGCAGAGCCGTTCCATTGGCAGCCGGCTGCGGATCAGGTCCCATTCCGCTTCCATCAGCTCGTGATGGATAGCAATGATCTCCACCAGCTCGTCCACGCGGTCGATGAAGGCGGCAAGCCCGCCCTGCTTTTCGGCCCAGGCGGCATTGACGGAAACGAGGCGCGAAACATCAGGCGCATGCAGGCGGCAATCCTTCAGCACCGAAGTATCGAAGGAGGTCAGGTAGGAACGTTTGCCGACACCGAAACGGCCGAGCTCGGCTGCGACGCGTGCTGCAATATCAGGATAGGGCGTGCCGGTCTCGTCGATCTTGATCTCGACATGCAGGTCGATGCCCTCGTTTGCGGCAAGCACGCCGAGCACATCGGCGAGCGTCGGGATCGCCTCGTCCGTACCTTTCAGCAGGGTCGCCTTGCGGGCCTCCCCCGACAGGTCCTGCACCGGGCCTGCGCCTTCGGCAGTGCGCTCCAGTGTGGCGTCGTGGATGACGACGAGCTCGCCCGATCGCGTCAGGTGCACGTCGAATTCGATGGCGTCGACGCCGAGCGTGAT
>Ga0209673_1002617_pt1 | contig 12097 bp, 11 predicted proteins | sample AraplaCol_mMS_r2_2_FD_184274 | JGI IMG/M metagenome (GOLD analysis project Ga0209673, IMG submission 184274) | Arabidopsis root microbial communities from North Carolina, USA - plate scrape MF_Col_mMS_r2 (SPAdes) (version 3) | ecosystem: Host-associated > Plants > Roots > Endosphere | place... | reverse complement strand
GTCGTCGCCCAGACGCATCGCGTTGCCCGGCACCAGCCGTCCGACGGATCCGACCTTCACGTCGTCGACGCGGTTGACGGTGATGGCCGCGCTGGTCTCGGTGAGCCCGTAACCCTCGTAGATGGTCACGCCGACGCCGCGGTAGAAGTGCCCGAGCCGCGCGCCCAGCGGCGCGCCACCGGAGATCGCGGCCCGGCAGTTGCCGCCGAGGGCAGCGCGCAGCTTGCCGTAGACCAGGCGGTCGAACAGGGCGTGCTTGAGGGTGAGCAGCAGGCCCGGCCCACCGGTCTCCTTGGCCTGGCTCCACTCGATCGCCGTCGCGGCCGCCGCGGCGAAGATCTTGTCCTTGCCGCCGTCTCGGGCGTTCTGCTCGGCGGTGTTGTAGACCTTCTCGAACACGCGCGGCACCGACACGACCAGGGTCGGCTTGAACACGCCGAGGATGGGCACCAGGTTCTTGACGTCGCTGGTGAAGCCGAGGGTGACCTTGTTGCTGAAGGCCGCGATCGTGATGGCCCTGGCCAGCACGTGAGCCAGCGGCAGGAAGACCAGCAGCTTCTCGCCCTTGGTCAGCAAGTTGGGGAAACACGCCTTGGCGCCGCGCATTTCGTGCAGCAGGTTGGAATGCGTCAGCTGGCACCCCTTGGGCCGTCCGGTGGTGCCGGAGGTGTAGACCAGCGTGGCGACGTCGGCCGACCGGGTGGCCTCCATCCGCGCCGTGACCTCGGCTGCGTCGACGCCGGCACCGATCCTGGCGAGCTCGTCGAGGGCGACCGGGCCGGACCCGGCGATGGAGTACACGTGCCGCAGGGCGGGCAGTTCGCCCTTGAGCTGTTCGATGGTGCGGAAGTGCTCGTCGGTCTCGGCGAACGCCGCGACCGCACCGGAGTCCGACAGCACGAAGCGGACCTGTTCGGCGGAGCTGGTCTCGTAGATCGGCACCGTGACCGCGCCGATGGACAGGATGGCGAAGTCGACGATGGCCCATTCGTAGCGGGTCGCGGAGAAGATCGCGACGCGGTCACCGGCGCGTACGCCCTCGGCGATCAGGCCCCGGGCGGTGTCGCGCACCTGTTCGGCGACGCGGGCGCAGGTGACGTCGGTCCACGACCCGTCGACGAGGCGCTGGACGATGACGTGGTCCGGATCGTCGGCGGCGTGGGAGAAGACGGAGGCGGCCACCGTGTCGTGCTCGCCGACGGTGAACGATGCCGGGACGCTGAACTCGCGCACGATGTGGCCCTTTCGAACGGGGTCCCCTTCGCGGGACGGATACTTGGACGGCTATCCAGGAAGGCAGCCTAGTCGGCCGCCTCGTGGCTGCGGCGTCTCGTGTGTGAAGGTGGTGGCGATGAACAGCATCCAGGTGGCCGACGAGACCTTCGTGTGCGCCGACCCCGCCGACGTCGGTGCGGCGGTCGCCGACCCCGCCAGTTGGCGGCGATGGTGGCCCGACCTTCGCCTGACGGTGGTCGAGGACCGCGGCCCGGCCGGACAGCGCTGGACCGTCACCGGTGCCTTGACCGGCACCATGGAGGTCTGGCTGCAGCCGTCCTTCGACGGGGTGATCCTGCACTACTTCATCCACGCCGAGCCGTCCGGCGTCGCGGCGTGGCAACTCGCCAAGATGAACCTCGCCAAGGCCAACCACCAGCGCCGCGTGGCAGGCAAGCGGATGGCGTTCGAGGTCAAGCAGCGGCTGGAGGAGTCCCGCGGCGTCGGAGTGTCTCGGCTCGCACGAGCAGTTGATTGACGACCCAGGTCACGGGTACGGGTACATTTCGGGGCGAACGGACGTGAGTCCAGTAGCGCTCTAGCGACCCGGGGAAGTGAACACGTGGCGGACAAGACTGCGCAGACGATCTACATCGACGCCGAGCCTGCGACGGTGATGGACGTCATCGCCGACATCGGCTCGTACCCCGACTGGGTGGCCGAGTACAAGGAGACCGAGGTCCTCGAGAGCGACGACGAGGGCTACCCCAAGAAGGCGCGGTTGGTGCTGGACGCCGCGGTGCTCAAGGACACCATGGTGCTGGCCTACATCTGGCCGGCCGATCGGGCGTCGGTGCGGTGGTCGCTGGTGTCGAGCTCGCTGCTGCGCGCCCTCGACGGCGCATACCTGTTGAGGCCCAACGGTTCCGGCACCGACGTCACCTATGAACTGTCCGTCGACCTGATGATTCCGATGATCGGGTTGCTCAAGCGCAAGGCGGAGCGCCGGCTCACCGACACCGCGTTGAAGGATCTCAAGAAACGAGTCGAGGCTGACTGAGACCAGCGGGCCCGGCGGACTCTCCGCGGCCGGCAGCGCCAGGATCAGTCTCTTCGTCGGCAAGGGCGGCGTCGGCAAGTCGACCCTGGCGACCGCGGCCGCGGTCCGCGACGCGCGCGACGGCCTGCGCGTGCTGGTGGTCTCGACCGACCAGGCGCATTCCACCGGTGACGTCCTCGGCGTCGAGGTGACGCCGACGGGTGAGCGGCGGCCGACCCGCGTGCTCGCCGACCTCGACGCCGGGCCCGACGGTGGCACCGGCGGTTCCCTCGACGTCCTCGCCCTGGACACCCTGGCCCTGCTCGAGCGTCGGTGGCGGCAGGTGGCCGGCGTGCTCGCCGCCCGGTTCCCCGAATCGGATCTGGGCGACGTTGCGCCCGAAGAACTCTCGGCTTTACCCGGTATCCAGGAGGTGCTCGGCCTCGACGAGGTCGCCGAGCTGGCGGCGTGCGAGCAGTGGGACCACGTGATCGTCGACTGCGCCTCGACCGCCGACGCGATGCGGATGCTCACGTTGCCCGCGACGTTCGCGCTGTACCTCGAGCGGGCGTGGCCCCGCCACCGCAGACTGTCGCTGGGGGACGAGGCGACCTCTGCTGCCGTCGTCGACCTCGTCGAGGGCATCGCCCGCGGCACCGAACGCCTCGGCGAACTGCTCACCGACGCCGCCCGGGTGAGCGCCCACCTCGTGCTCACCCCCGAGCGGGTGGTGGCCGCCGAGGCGGCCCGCACGATCGGGTCGTTGTCGTTGATGGGCGTCGCCGTCGCCGAGCTCATCGTCAATCAGGTTCTGGTGCAGGACGACTCGTTCGAGTACCGGAACTTGCCCGAGCACCCGGCCTTCGACTGGTACACCGAGCGCATCGCCGAACAGCGCCACGTGCTCGACGAGCTGGACGCCACCATCGGCGACGTCACCCTGGTGCTGGTGCCGCATCTGGCGGGGGAGCCGATCGGCCCCAAGGCGCTCGCCGAGCTGCTCGACGCGGCCCGGCGGCGCGACGGGTCGGCGCCCCCGGCGCCGATACGCCCGGTGGTCGACCGCGAATCCGGCTCCGGCCTCGATGCCGTCTACCGGATGCGACTAGAGTTGACGCAGGTCGACCCGCGCTCGCTGACACTCGGACGGGTCGACGACGACCTGATCATCGGCGCCGGTGGCATGCGTCGCCGAGTGAGGTTGGCGTCCGTGTTGCGGAGATGCACCGTGCTGGACGCGCAGCTGCGCGGCGGTGAACTCACGGTGCGCTTTCGACCGAATCCGGAGGTGTGGCCGGCATGAGTGACTTCCACGCCGACCTCGCCCCCGAACTTCGGCGCCTCGCGCAGACGATCCTCGACCGGCTGGACCCCGCCGTCAGGATGGCCGCCGCCCGCGCCACCTCCGGCGTCCCCGGGCAATGCCAGCAGGTGTGGTGCCCGGTCTGTGCGCTGGCCGCGCTGGTCTCCGGCGAACAGCACCCGCTACTCAACGTGATCGCCGAGCACAGCGTGGCGCTGCTGTCGGTGGTCCGCGCCATGGCCGACGCCATGGCCGAGCCAGGCCCCCCGGATCCGGGTCCGGACGCTCCCGCGCCGCGCCCCGATCCGGACGGCGGTCCGGCGCCGTCGGGCCCGGGCCGCTATCAACACATCCCCGTCAGCGTCGAGGACTGACCGGTTACTGGGTAGAGTTGTCCCAGGGCACCGTCCGGGCGCCGCATGCGGGAGGCTCAATGTGGTATTGGCTCTTCAAGTTCGTCTTCATGGGCCCGCTGCTGCAGATGCTCGGCCGCCCCAAAGTCGTTGGGCTGGAGAATGTTCCGGACCGCGGCGCCGTCATCCTCGCCAGTAATCACCTCGCCGTCGCCGACAGCTTCTACAAGTGCCTGGTGGTGCGGCGCCGCATCACCTATCTGGCCAAGTCGGAGTACTTCACCGGTACCGGCCTCAAGGGCCGGTTGACCCGCTGGTTCTACACCGCCGCCGGTCAGGTGCCCATCGACCGCACCGACGCCGACGCCGCCCTGGCCGCCCTGACCACGGCCACCCGAATCCTCGGCGAGGGCAAGGTCCTCGGCATGTACCCCGAGGGCACTCGTTCGCCCGACGGTCGGATGTACAAGGGCAAGACCGGCATTGCCCGGCTGGCCTTGGAGACCGGCGTGCCGGTCATCCCGGTGGCCATGATCGGCACCGACGACGTCAACCCGCCGGGATCCAAGATGTGGCACTTCGGCCGCGTCGAGGTCCGCTTCGGCAAGCCGCTGGACTTCTCCCGATTCGAGGGGTTGGCGGGCAACCGCTTCATCGAGCGTGCCGTCATCGACGAGGTGATGTACGAGCTGATGCAGATGTCGGGTCAGGAGTACGTCGACCTGTACGCCGCCGACGTCAAGGTCGCCCTCGAAGGCGGTGCGGGTGGGTCCGACGGTCCGCCGTCGGCCCGGATGCCCACCTCCGCTGCAGGCTAGACGGCGTGCGCCGGCGAGACGTCGGCCGCCGCGCCCGAGCCCTCCCGCTCCCGTAGCGTCACCGCTCCCGCCACGGCGATGAGCGCCAACGCCCACCACACGTACGAACCGCCGAGCAGCTGCCGCCACAACGCGGCGGAGGTCTCCTCGTGTTCGACCATCAGGTGGATCGGCACGAAGTACGTCAGGGTCACCCCGACGGCGCTGATCACGCCCATGGCCACGTTGCGGTAGCGAATCGCCAGCACGGCGGTGCACAGGATCGCAGGCAGCGTCCACACCCAGTGGTGCGACCACGACACCGGCGAGACGACCAAGCCGAACATCGCCACGCACATCAACGACAGCACCGCCTGGTCGCCGGCGCGCAGTGAGTCGGTCCGCAGCACGCGGCGCACCGCCCACACCGTCAGGCCCAGCACCGCGAAGCAGGCCACCAGCCAGATGACGAAGCGCGGCGTCTCGGCGATGCCCAGCCGCGCCAGTGTGCCCGCGATGTTCTGGTTGGTCAGATAGGTCGCGGTGCCGATCCGGTCGGTGTCGCGGACCGTCTGCGTCCAGTACTGCCAGGAGTCCCGCGGCGCCAGCGCGAAGCCCAGCGCCGTGGCCAGCACGGCCGAGGCGATGCTGGTCAGCAACGCGCGGGTGTCGCGGCGCAGCAGGAAGTACAGCAGGAACACCGCCGGCGTCAGCTTCAGCGCCACGGCCACGCCCAGCAACACCCCGCGGGGCCACGGCGTCTTGCGCGGCGCACAATCGGCGATCACCAGGGTCATCAGCACCACGTTGATCTGACCGAACTCGAAGTTGGACCGAATGGGCTCCAGGTAGACCGCGGCCGGTGCCACCACCGCCGCCGCGAGCCAGGCCCGCCGCTGCCACGCGGGGCCCGCGACCGTCCCCGAGACCTCCCACACCCCGAGCCGGGTCAGCACGATCGTCGTGGTGACCACCAGCAGCACGATGGTGATGGCGGTGATGGTCGCGCTGGCCGCGTTGAGGGACAGCATCGCGAACGGAGCGAAGACCGCGGCCGCCAGCGGCGGGTAGGTGAACGGCAGGTCGAGGCCGGCACCGGTGTGGAACAGCACGCCGTCGCGGTAGAGCGGGGTGCCGTCCAACCATGCCCGGCCGCCCATGCGGTAGACGTCGATGTCGATGCGATAGGGGGTCACGGCCAGCAGCCGCCACCCCGCCCAGACCACCGCCGCGATGGTGAGCAGCTGGAACAGCCGCCATGCCGCGCCCGCCCATGGCGCGGGCAGACCTGGTGAGCTGCCGAGGAGCTGCCGAATTCTCATGTCGCGGACCAGAGTATCGGTGGCACTCGGCGCGTCGGAGACCATCCGGTCCGCGACGCGCGCAGGTCGGCGTAAGTTTTGCGCGTGTTCGACGATTGGAAGTTCGACTTCGGGCTGAACCTGGGGATCCCCCCGGGCCGGCAACCGCTGTTGTGGTGTCTGATCGCGTTCCTGCTGACGTTCCTGGTGACGCGGACGATCGTGCGCTACATCCGGCACAACGCCGACAACGACACGCCGCCCAAGTGGTGGCAGCCCCGCAACATGGGGCACGGGTCGACTCACATCCACCACGTCGTCATCGGTGTGATCCTGGTCATGGTCTCGGGGGTGACGATGGTGACCCTCGCCGTCGACGGTGGGGTGCCCGAGTTCACCGTCGCCGCGATCGGGTTCGGCATCGGCGCGGCGCTGGTACTCGACGAATTCGCCCTGATCCTCCATTTGCAGGACGTGTACTGGTCCGAGGACGGCCGCACGTCGGTGGACGCGGTGTTCGCCGCCGTCGCCGTCGCCGGCCTGCTGATCCTGGGCTTCAACCCACTGTCGTTCTTCGACATCGACATCTGGCGGGCGGATCAGACGCTGCTGGCCCGGGCGACGGTGATCGGCATCGCGCTGATCACCCTGGCGCTGGCGGTGGTGGTGCTGCTCAAGGGCAAGGTCTGGACGGGGCTGGTGGGCATGTTCATCACCCCGTTGCTGATCGTCGGGGCCGTCCGGGTGTCGCGCCCGCACGCACCGTGGGCCCGCTGGCGCTACGGCAGACGCCCGCGCCGCATGCATCGTTCCCTCGAGCGCGAGCGGCGGCTGCGCCGACCGGTCGTCTCGGCCAAGCTCTGGCTCCAACACGTCATCGCCGGTGAACCTCACTTCCCCGACGACCTCGAGGTCGACGCCCAGCTCGACCGGGAGATCCACCCGGCGCCCGCGCCGAACCCAGCTGCCGAGACGGATGCCGCCTGATGCGCTACTTCTACGACACCGAGTTCATCGACGACGGTCGCACCATCGAGCTGATCTCGATCGGCGTGGCCGCCGAGGACGGCCGCGAGTACTACGCCGTCTCTACCGAATTCGACGCGTCTCGCGCCGGGGCCTGGGTGCGCAAGCACGTGCTGCCGAAGCTGCCGTCGCCCTCGTCGACGTCGTGGAAGTCCCGGCGCGAGATCCGGTCGGACCTCGAGGACTTCTTCGACGTCGACGGCGACGAGACCATCGAGCTGTGGGCCTGGGTGGCCGCCTACGACCACGTCGCCCTGTGTCAGCTGTGGGGGCCGATGACCGATCTGCCGCCCGCCATCCCGCGGTTCACCAGGGAGCTGCGGCAGTTCTGGGAGGACCGCGGTTCGCCCCGAATGCCGCCGCGACCCAGGGACACCCATGACGCCCTGGTCGACGCCCGGCACAACCTGACCAGGTTCCGGCTCGTCACGAGTCTCTCCGGCGACGACGACGAGGATGACGGGGCCTGGGCCGCACGCTCCTGAACTGCGGCTATGGCCGGGACCGGGATGCAGGGGGAGCACCCGCGCGCGGTTACCATGGACGGGTGAACTGGACCGTCGACGTGCCCATCGACCAGCTGCCGGAGCTTCCGCCGCTGTCGAGTGACCTTCGCGAGCGGCTCGACGCCGCCCTCGCCAAGCCGGCGGCTCAGCAGCCGAGCTGGCCCGCCGACCAGGCCAAGGCCATGCGGACCGTGCTGGAGAGCGTGCCGCCGGTGACGGTTCCCTCGGAGATCGAACGCCTCAAGGGTCACCTGGCCGACGTCGCCAGGGGCGAGGCGTTCCTGCTGCAGGGCGGCGACTGCGCCGAGACGTTCGTCGACAACACCGAACCGCACATCCGGGCCAACATCCGCACGCTGCTGCAAATGGCCGTCGTGCTGACCTACGGCGCCAGCATGCCGGTGGTCAAGGTGGCCCGCATCGCCGGGCAGTACGCCAAGCCGCGCTCGTCCGACGTCGACGCGCTGGGCCTGAAGTCCTACCGCGGCGACATGGTCAACGGATTCGCCCCGGACGCCTCGGTGCGCGACCACGACGCGTCGCGGCTGGTGCGCGCCTACGCCAATGCCAGCGCCGCGATGAACCTGGTGCGGGCCATGACGTCCTCGGGGTTGGCGTCGCTGGAGTCGGTGCACGACTGGAATCGCGAGTTCGTCCGCACCTCCCCGGCGGGGGCGCGGTACGAGGCACTGGCCGCCGAGATCGACCGCGCGTTGCGCTTCATGAGCGCCTGCGGCGTGAACGACATCAACCTGCAGACCGCCGAGATCTACGCCAGCCACGAGGCGCTGGTGCTCGACTACGAGCGGGCGATGCTGCGGCTGTCCAACGAGTTCCCGGTCGAGGCGCCCGAGCCGCGGCTCTACGACCTCTCGGCGCACTTCGTCTGGATCGGTGACCGCACCCGTCAGCTCGACGGTGCGCACATCGGCTTCGTCGAGACCATCAGCAACCCCATCGGGGTCAAGATCGGGCCGACGACGCCGCCGGAACTGGCCGTCGAGTACGTCGAGCGACTCGATCCGCACAATCAGCCCGGCCGCCTGACGCTGGTCAGCCGGATGGGCAACGGCAAGGTGCGCGACCTGCTGCCGCCGATCATCGAGAAGGTGCAGGCCACCGGCCGTCAGGTGATCTGGCAGTGCGATCCGATGCACGGCAACACCCACGAGTCGTCCACCGGCTACAAGACGCGGCACTTCGACCGCATCGTCGACGAGGTGCAGGGCTTCTTCGAGGTGCATCACGCGCTGGGCACCCACCCCGGTGGCATCCACGTCGAGATCACCGGCGAGAACGTCACCGAGTGTCTCGGTGGCGCGCAGGACATCTCCGACTCCGACCTGGCGGGCCGCTACGAGACGGCGTGCGACCCGCGGCTCAACACCCAGCAGTCCCTCGAGTTGGCGTTCCTGGTCGCCGAGATGCTTCGCGGCTAGATCAGACCCTGCAGGTTGCTGCCGAGCGTCCACGCGCCGGCGGCCACCATCGCGGTCAGCGTCAGGATGCCGACCGACCAGAACAGTGACACGCGGCGGCCACGCTGCCGCGCCCACTCCAGTTCGTCGATGTCGATACCCGCGAATTGGGTTGAGCGGTAACGGTTTCGGGGCTGATCCCAGTCTGCGGGGTCGCGCGGCATCTCCCGCGTGTGCTGGCGTGGCGCGGGTGGGGGAGGCGTCTCGCGGGGCGGCAGGATCGGGGCGGGCGCCTTCGGGGGCGCGGTGGCCGCGGTCGTATGGTCACCGCCGCCGTCGGAGTCGACGCGGTGGGCCAGCCGGCTGTGGAACTCCGCCGAGGCGGCGTGCTGCGCGGAATTCGCCGGTGCGGGAACGCGAAACGGCGGCAAGCCCAACTCGGTGACGATCGCGTCGAGGTCGGCGGCCATCGCCGCGGCGTCGGGATAGCGGTCGCCGGGGGTGCGTCTGGTCGCCCGTCGCACCAACTCGTCGAATTGCGGCGGCACGCCGGCGATCGCGGCGCTGGGCGGCGGCACGTCGTTGTCCATCCGCTGGTAGGCGACGGCCAACACGCTGTCACCGGTGAACGGCGTGGTGCCGGTGAGCAATTCGTAGGCCAGGATGCCCACGCCGTAGACGTCGCTCTCCGGGGTGGCGTCCCCAGTGCCGACCTGCTCGGGGGACAGGTACGCCGCGGTGCCCAGGATGACGCTCGTCGAGGTGATCTTGGCCTCGGCGACGGCGCGCACCAAGCCGAAGTCCGCGATCTTCACCTCGCCGTCATCGGAGATCAGCACGTTCTCCGGCTTGATGTCGCGGTGCACCAGCCCGGCGCGGTGCGCCGCGGCCAACCCGCCGAGGATGGGCGTCAGCACCGCGGCGACGGCGTGCGGCGGCATCGGGCCGCGTTCGCGGAGCAGTTCCCGCAGGGTGCCGCCCTCGATCAGCTCCATCACCAGGTAGGGCAGGCCCGCGCCGTGGTCGCCGAGACCCTGGTCGTACACCGCGACCAGCCCGGGGTCCTTGAGCCGGGCCACCGCCCGCGCCTCTCGCTGAAACCGGGTCAGGAACTGCGAGTCACCGGCATAGCGGGAGTCCATCACCTTCAGCGCCACCGGGCGGTCCAGCCGTAGATCCAGGCCGCGGTACACCGCGGACATCCCGCCGGTCGCGATCAGCGCGTCCACGCGGTAGCGCGCGTCCACGACGACGCCGACGAGCGGGTCCGATCGTTGGCTGTCATCCACGCACGCATCTTAGACTCGGACGGGTGAGCAACATTCCGGCTGCCGACGACGTTCTGGACCCCGACGAAGCCGTCTACGATCTGCCCGCCGTGGCGTCCATCCTCGGCATCCCGGTGACCAAGGTGCACCAGCATCTGCGTCAGAAGCATCTGATCGGGGTGCGCCGCAACGGGGTGCTGGTGGTGCCCAAGATCTTCTTCGACGGCGGACACGTGGTGAAGAGCCTGTCCGGTCTGCTGGTCGTGCTGCACGACGGCGGCTTCAGCGAGACCGACATCGTGCGGTGGCTGTTCACCCCCGACCCGTCGTTGACGCTGAGCCGCGACGGCACCGGCGACGTCGTGGAGAACGCGCGGCCCGTCGACGCCTTGCATTCCCATCAGGCGCGCGAGGTGGTCCGCCGCGCGCAGGCGATGGCCTACTGACCTACGCCGACGTCTCCTGCGCCGGAGTTTCGTGCTTGGCCAGGGAGTACCAGGCCAGCACCGCGCACGCGGTCGCAAGGCCGACGTGGAGCCAGGAGTACATGCCGTGCGAGCCATCGGGTTTGAAGATCACCATGATCCAGGTCGAGAAACCCGCGATCGCCGCGATGGCCCTGGTGCTCTGCGCGAGCGCCGACGCAATGGCCAGCGGCCAGGTGTAGTACCAGGGCAGCGCCGCAGGCACGAACAGCACCACCACCAGCATCGCCAGTGCGATACCCGTCAGTGCCTCGCGGTCGTCGTGACGAAAACGCCACCACAGCAACGGAAGTGAGATCGCGATGATCGCGACCCCCGCGATGCGCGTGACCTCGAGCACGGCGTAGAAGTTCACCGGGAAGAACAGGCTGCCGACGGCGTTGACCAGGTTCGCCGTGGCGGTCGGCACGGTCAGCCAGTTGATGATCTTCACCGAGCCGGCGAGCGCGGTCAGCCAACCGAGCCCGACGCCGGCCAGCCACGACACGACCGCGAACACCACCACGAAGATCAGCGCCGAGGCGCCGGTGGCGACGGCGAACGCGCGCACCGGCGTCAGGGCGCGCCGGTCCCTGAGTCGACGAGTCCACATCCACACCATGAATGGCAACGCAATGCCTGCCGTCGCCTTCACCGCCACCGCGATCGCGATGAGGCCCACTCCCCACACCGGTCTGTTCTGCAACGTCAGCGCGATGGCCGCCATCATCAGGCCGACCATCAGCATCTCGTTGTGCACCCCACCCATGAGATGGATGATCACCAACGGGTTGAGCACGCAGATCCACAGCGCGGCAGGCTCGTTGGCTCCGACGTGGCGGGCGATGCGCGGGGCGGCCCAGATCAGCATCACCAGACCGGGCAGCATGCACAACCGCAGCAGCATGGTGCCCTCGATGACGTGGTCGCCCACGACCATGGTGACGAACTTGGCGATCAGGATGAACACCGGCCCGTAGGGCGCGGTCGTCGTCGTCCAGATCGGACTCACGTCGTCCAGCAACGGGTTGGGGTTCTCGATCGGACCGACCACGTACGGGTCGAAGCCGTCGCGAAGCAAGGCGCCCTGTGCCAAGTAGGAGTACGTGTCACGGCTGAACACCGGCGCGCTGAGAAGCAGCGGGGTCAACCAGAATCCGGTGGTCGCCACCATGGTGTAGGTGGTGGCGGTGCGGTCGACGACCCGTCGGCCCAGCCACAGCCACGCGATGAGCATGGCGGCCACGCCACCCCACAGCAGCACCGACGAGAACACCAGCCCGTGCCCGAAGCGCAACCAGGACAGCTGAATCGACTCCAGCACCGGATCGTGCAGCCGGGTGCTGCCTGCGCCGAGGCCACCGAGGGTGATGAGCACCGCCCCGAGGAAGCCGAGCCGGGCCGGCC
>Ga0209673_1002615_pt1 | contig 12098 bp, 8 predicted proteins | sample AraplaCol_mMS_r2_2_FD_184274 | JGI IMG/M metagenome (GOLD analysis project Ga0209673, IMG submission 184274) | Arabidopsis root microbial communities from North Carolina, USA - plate scrape MF_Col_mMS_r2 (SPAdes) (version 3) | ecosystem: Host-associated > Plants > Roots > Endosphere | place: USA... | reverse complement strand
CATCAATAACCAAGGAAGATGCATGATCTGGTCTAATCATAGTTTTGGCTGCACGGGATATTCAGTTCCCTTTGCTCATCTCGAAGGTGATGATTGTTCAAGTAAGCGATATCCTCTATGTAGCAGAACAGTTTTGACAGCTCCTAGACTTTATCTTCGGAGACAAACCCACTACAAAGACCGCAGTCGACCTTGACATATGTGGGACAGAGAAGTTGACTGTGTATCAGAGTGGACTAATTTATTTTCAAAATACGCAAGTAGCTCTGAAATGTCATCTTGATAACGGGTTCAAAGTTGGTAGCAAATGTGAATACTAGTTTCATTTAATTGGGGACCGAAAGACCTTCTCGATGGTTCCAGCAAAGAGGGTGAACTCGAGAAGTACAGTGGCAGACAAGCAGTCTAGAAAATTGAAATTGAAGATTTTAAACTGTAACAGAGCCAGTTTTTGTAAAACTGGCATACTGTACTGTGTACTTTACCATGTATAAAAAGGACACTTCCCCCTCCTCGTATTCGCGTCAGGATTATGACTGCGATTCAAGTGAAGACTCTGAGGCCACAAATCGGAATGTTCATTTAGCTGGATGTGTGGTTCTATTTCTTATAATTTCTATCTGCCAAATACCTTCAACCGCCAAGGAGATATACACTGCCTTTTTTCTCTGACAAGGAACCTGATCTGTTTTACGGTCTCTTTTATTTGCCATTGAACCTTTAACACAACCAAGGAAAACTCAGCCATTTATTTCCGACTGGGTCATATAGGTATCATCCTGTACATATGGGCGACCTCCCTTACAGTTTTAATTCTGGAGATCACCGATAGCGGCAAGTACGGTTATGATGCTATTGAAATCACATTGGCTGGCCTTATAGCCTCTATATGCCTTTTCGTTCTGCCGCTTGATAAAACAATTTGAGTAATTCTCAATGGCGGATTTGGAGGATTAAGCTTTCTAATTGTGCTGACACTTGTCTTAGCATCTGGGAGTTTCTCTCCACTGAGTGCTTCTTATCTTGCTCTCGTCATTATGAACTCTATCGGAGGCTGGAGTCTTCCTCAAATCCTGATTCAGGTGTGCGGGAAACGCTGGCTAAGCATTTTTCTTTGTCAGGGCATTCATTTATGCACATGGGATTTTACTTGCGTCCACGATCCATGCCATGGTGCTAGTTTACTACATTAGTGGTGTCTCTTTGATTTGAAATAGAAGTTTTGCTAAATACCCCATTACACTGTGTTCACAAAGACTGATGCAGCTAGATTTTCTAAATCAAGCCGTCTAATTGATTTCGGAGGCCATCTACAGTATTTCCGGAAATCGGTGTCACCACTTCTACTCTTTTATTGTTCTCCGAACCCTAAATGCCAAGAAACGCTAAACTACTTTTGATGGCCATGTCAGCCCCCTCGGTTTTGACCGTGTATCATATTTTACCGGATTATCATAATAGCAGGAGGCGCGTTTATTACAACTAGAACACGAAATCAAATTTCTCACCAGACTGCTTCACTCTTTCTTCCAAACGCGTACACCAGATAACGCTACGCTACAATTGGCTAAGCTCGGTCCCTAGCTACTGATCTATGTACCTTTTGCCGATTGTGAGAAATACTGTAATGCCAATTTCTGGTAGCGGACACCCCGCGTTCCCGATAATTTGTGCCGGCGAAAACAACCTCAAGATATATCCCCACTACATATAAGAATGGCACGAGGCATTAATTACTCACATGATAACATGGTTCTGGCAGTATTGAAATCTATGGTGCCTTTTAACACTATGACAAATGGGCATTTGGAAAGCATAATTAAGCGAAATTTTGACATGGTCATTTTCTCGCAGCTGCTTGAGATGGATCATGAAGAGAATCGTCTGAATAGCTATCTAACGTTATACGGACACATTTCTACGCTGTTATTATAGCCTTATTGGAATACTGCCAAGAAAGAGGTTCAGGGGTCGCTTAACCGTAATAGATATGTAACTTAGCCGAGATTGTGAAGCGTATCAACGAGGATGGGGGATTGGGAAGCATCGAGATTAAGAAAATATGATAGACACTACGCCAAGATCTGTTGGGTAAATGTGTGGCTGTTTCCCGATTCTCTAACTTTGATCAAGATTGGTGAGCGAATAAAGTATCGCTCCCTGGCAGCTACTTGAATACCACATCTGGTCTCATTGAATTAATTAACACTTTTTTTATCTATTATGGGATTCATATTCTTGTCAATTTGGAAATCCTGACTAAATGCCGAGCAGAAATCAAAATGGCATCACCAAAGTCGGGGAGGCGGGGAGGAGGAAGGGGTGCCCAAATTTGCGAGAGGTTCATCCAAGACCTGGTCAGTTACAAGACACCGCAAAATCTCGAGATTGGAAGGGGGCGTGTATGCGTAAAAGATAATATGGGAACGCAACTTTACATTAGACGCTTCTTTTCGCTTTTCTTCGGTGGGAATTGGGGGGTTTCCGAGGGTGTACCCCGAGCCGGAAGCTGTAATTACGGTATTTTTAGTGATCTACCAGAAATACACCGAGGAGAGATAGTGCGAACCTGTATTTTCCGAATCAAGCCTAGCGCGATCTGAGTAGGGTGCCGGGGAGAGAGAGCCTTTGTGTGCAGGTGGTGAAACTGATTTCGATCCTCAGCGTATATATTCAAGCAGATGGCAGGAAGCGATGGGGAAGGACTGCGAAGAGTAATCGATACCTACAGATTGGTAAAGCCTGAAAAAGGTCCGAAGCCGATCTAGGACTGTCGCGGCTTGTATATATATATATATATATAACTAATACTACTTATTCAGTCATCCAGTGTATTGAAGCTTACTTAAATAGGTCTAGTATAATCATACACCAGGGCAGGAGATATTTTGCTCATTACCTTTATTTCCATTTCCTAGAAATAATGCTAGCATATCAACTGTCCTCGCAGATTCTCGGACCCACCACAATGGTATCCGTATTTTACTGTATCGCCTTGCATGCTGCTGTAACTCTGATGCTCGAACGAGGCTTCAACGGCGAATGAGGTTCAAGTAGTACTCCTTCTCTGCGCCAAGAACCTCGTAGCCACCCCACCATTTAGCCCACTTAACCATACTGTCTCTAGTACATGGAGCCGTGAAATTCGGATGCGGGGCCAAGACCGTGAACTCCGCGTCTGAGTCGCGTGACTTGACGGTAAAGCCTTGGGATATAAATCTCACTCCTCCTTCAGGTTTATGATTTATGAAGTATCCATCACTATAGCCATTGGTATGCAGGAAAACAAGGTCATCGGAACGATTGATAGCCAATGACCAGCCTGGGAGGTTTGCGCCTGAGCTATCGGTGCGTTGATTTTCACGGTTATGCATGTGCTGTGACACTGATTGTAAGTCAGTACTTTAAGTCGGTTGTCCTGCTCGTTTGAAATCAGATTTTCCGGCATACTTGCTGACTGGAGAGTGCTAAAAACGCTCATGGTGCATGTATTTCAACCCTGGTTGACTTAATGGAGGAATTACAGTATTACCAACTCCGATTCCGATCGATCTTGGTGGGATGACGCCTTATATATGTTAGATTCAGAGAGTTATAGTTGCAGCTGTAGTGAGCGATATATGACATCATACGTCAGATAATCAGACACTATATAAATACACAGATCTGCGCCGCACAAGGACAAAACAGAGTCATGATCAGCCTATTGGAGTGGCTGACCTGCTCACTGAGTATACATGAAGTAATATGATAATGAACTAGTTTGTTTTCTTTTTTCACTGCTCGGGAGATAAGCCAATCATTCCGACCTGCTCCACGGTGACGCGGTCTGATAAAAGACTGAAACAGAGTCTGTTGGCCAATATTGTCCCAGATAGTACAAGCCATTGGCAATCTGGCTGAGCTGAAAGGTGGAGGGCATTTGACCCACAGAGCTCAGCTGAGGCAGGAGACATATTCCCCACAATCAGTCTACCATTTCAATCATATCCTTCTATCACCGGGCTGCCAACCACTAGACCACATTGGCATTTCGTTTGCAATGTCACAAAAGTCATAGTGGAGATTTTGATCATGGATGGTCACTGCCACAGTATTCACGAACCGATCGTCCCAGCCGAGAAGGCCCACTATCTCAAGGTCCCAATTCTGGGCTGCCGAGCACAGCGGGGTCTGCAGAACAAGATAGGTCAAGGTTTGAATTGGTGAGGAGTTGCGGGGCAATCCGTATACTGACATGTTGCTTGGTCTGGCGGTGGGAGTTGGTGCACCAGCCCACAACGAACTCCTGTCCAACAACGATCTTAAACCTACTTAGATAAGATGCCAAAATTCGCACAGTTGAATTTCAAAGATACCTCCTCACCTTTGTAATCTCTAAACCCGACCTTGCACCACAGTCGTCAGCATTTGCTGCATATATCGCTAGTTCCTAAATTATCTAAGATGGTGGATTTCAAAGAGTATATTGACCATTTAATGAAAAATTTTGGTTACTATAGGTACACCGATCAGCAGCTGAGGACAGAGCTGGGCCAAATGTAGCTTAGTATAATCTAGGGAGCGCGCTAGCAAAGGAGCGAAGCGGTCTGGTGAGTATTTTGATTTCGAATTTTACTGAAACTAACGCGCCGCCCGCTTTTATGATAATCCGGTATTATTTTATAAAACACAGTCAAAACCAAGGAGGCTGACAAGGTGGTCAAAAGTAGTTTAGCGCTTCTTGGCGTTTAGGGTTCAGAGAACAATAAAAGAGTAGAAGTGGTGACACCGATTTCCGGAAATACTGTACAATCGGCGATGCAACCTGTATTGCCAAATGCCAAACTGCCTTCCATAACTACCACCAATGCAGTTATTCCAGTGTTGGCAGAGGAAATCACGTCAGGCTCTACATAATCTCTCGAAGAAGACAGCAGTATCTAATATTGGCCGAGACTTAGAGTCCGAGATAATTTCTCCGAGTAAATTGTAGATGCCAATTTCAATTATCGCTGCAAGAAAGAGCCTGCGCCAGCCAGGAGCGAAAATGTGTGTGGTGATGAACAATGCAGCCCATGATCCGAAAATGACGGAATCAGTGTTGAACGGCTGACTCGCTAAGAAAAATAGTATTCCAATCCGGACTGGGAATTAGTGTTGGTGATGAGTGCAGATGTGGGTCCGGACAGCTCTGCCCTGGCTTGCGCCCAACTTTACTAATTCGACATAACAGCGGCTCCGGCGTTAGTGCAATCGAATTCCAACGTACTTTTTACCCGAGTTGGGGGAAACCCGATGAGACTTGGGTCCAAAATACTTTTTATTGAAGTTGTTCAACTCTCTCATTACGGTAAAATATCGCTCAGATTGATATGTTGATTTCCGGGGGGTTTCACGCTGGGTGGGGTTCTCGTAGTCGCTGTTGAACAGTTGCACGGAGTCTGACACAGAGTTCGAGGAAATAATCTGGGGACCAATCAGTAAGCCCATCGCCTGAATCCCACAAGCGCATAAACTAAGAACTGTCAGGTTGGCATTTAGCATGCTAAACTTCAGCGTGTTTGAACATGCCCCCAATAACATAGCGTTACGCCTAGATTTCTGATAATCCTCTCTAATATTCAGGTGTTCAATTCAAGACTACCCAAAGCGAGTGGCCTAGAAGCCGTTCCATAAAGGTATGTTTACAATCCTGAAGTTTACAGTAGGGGGCTTTGTAGGTAGAGTCCACATCGCCCTGTGGGAACCCTCCACTCAACGATGTTACACGCATAATTGATCGAGATCATTAAATGCCTAATAACTAAGATGTCATATCTCCCATGTTAGGCCTACCACCTAGTCAGCCCAGGAAAAAGGTTATTGTCCTTAAGGTCCCTGTCGGCCTCCGTACAGTATGGCTCAGAATGTTACAGTAAGCTCCTCCAACATTCTATCATCATGTTTCTATGGAGAGACACAAGAACCCGGGGTAGTGGAATTATGCACCCCAGCCTTTTCACGGGCTATATATTGAGATTCGAAATTGGCTTCTATGTTTTACATAGAGAAACTATTTCGAACTCTTTCCCTACGGCGATGGTGAAACACCCTAGTCTCGATATAGCTAAGGTTGCAGATCATCCGTGTATGTCGATAGAAAAAGGTGAAACACCTTATAATATTAATATGCCAATGTTACTGCACTGTAATCATAAGTTACAATGTTAGGCTTTCTGGCAGATTTGCCCCTACCGCCTGGGCTGTTTTATGGTCGACAATATTGTTCCTACGTTTTATGCATGCTTTGAATCCTTGGACACGGTGCGTAATTTCTTCTCTGAGCTTCTCAGCCCACAAGGAATAAGGAATGGCATAAGTACCTCGGAATTTATGTCGTTCCACCCAAAGGCGCTGCTCTCCCCGTAATTTAAAATTGCGTATTTGCCGCCTTCGGTGACCACGTAGCTGTCGTGGGCCCCACCATACCTTTATACCAACTGTCTTGCGTTTACATTCCAGGTCAATCAGGCCTCCAACTTCTCGGAACGTTAACTTCTCTGAAATTGCCTCGCTGTGGCTGCATATAAAGAATGAAACCAGCTATTTCCCGGATCTGCCTGCCATTATCAAAATGGGAAAATGGCACAGAGGGCTACGCTTCTAGACTTTCTTGTCCTCTACATAAACTTGTATGTTGCAAATCAACTCTGGCTGATCATTATGCTGAGTTCTGCAGAACTCTGACTATCCTCCACCAATCTAAGATCCGGGGAGCATCTCTAGGATGGAAGATCATTTGGAGCTGCTCATGACGGTGCGATTATTTCCGATCTGAAGACACGTATCCTTGATTACTATCAATCAATTGCACACTGCTTTCGAAACCTGACACTCCATTAAGTCATCTTACATCACTCCCACGTGGTCTTTTTTTTTCAGCAAAACATAATGGTGTCAGACCTGCGTCCACACGCATCTGCCGAGTCTCAATAAGCAGCCGTATCACTGTATCATGGCCTTTCTGTTTAGCCCAATCTAATGGGGTTCGACCTGAGCAGTCTGGCAAATCTATATCCGCATCTCCGCTCGCAAGTAATAAGCGTACAACTGCCTCATGGCCAGCTTGTGCAGCCCAATGTAATGGCGTTTGTTTATGTTGAAATCTTGAGTTCACTTGGGTATCTCCAGCCTCAAGCAATAGTTGCGTCACCGTTGTGTGACCGCATTGTATAGCCCAATACAATGGCGTCAGGTCATCCACGTCCTTCGAGTTCACGTCTATCTGACGAGTTTCAAGTAATGTCCGCACCACCCCTTCATGACCTTCTTGGGCAGCCACATGTAAAAATGTCTGATTCTGGGGATCTCGCGAATTTAGCTCCACCTTTCTCGTCTGGATTAATAGCCGCACCATTGCCGTATGGCCATATTCTACAGCATTGTCAAATGCGGTTCGTCCATAGTTGTCTTCACAGTTCACGTCTACCCGTCCAGTCTCAAGTAACAGCTGCACCACGGCGTCCTGACCTTCTGTCACAGCCCAATGTAATGGTGTTCGACCAAGTTGATCCTTCACGTTAACCTGAGCTTTCCAGTGTATTGATAATCGGACTTTATCCACAATTCCTTGTTCAGCTGCCCATAACAAGGCGGAGCTTGATCTCTGAGAGTTCACCTGATAGAGAACCGAATTGAGAAACATGTAGAGGGTCTTGCACGTTTGTGATAACGCGTTGATGTCGCTTTCTGCCTCTAGGAATGTTGCTATTATTAAAATAATTTCTAGAGGAAAATGATTGAGAACCATTCTTGCGATACAAATCCTCTATCCACCGACACGTGATGTTCAGGAAGCGGGGTGGGGAAGAGAGTAAATGTGGGCTGGTAAAGAGAGAAAATGGTGGCAAGAAATACAATGCCCACTTGAGAATGGCACTAACACCTTTGCGCAATATTACTCAGCATGAATTTAATCCCCCGCAGATTCGATTTCAGGAAATTTGTTTTTAACTTTGTATAACTAACCAAACACCAATTAGTCATTTCCTTGATTAGGCATAACTACCCACTATGCAAGTCCTGAAAACTGGCAAAATATTTAAGTAAAGTGGTAATTGTATCCACATTATGGGAGCTCCATAGCCCATGATCTGCGTAATTAGTTTATCGTGCCATGGTTTGCAGTTTGTTGAACGCCGCGAGATTAAGCTTTATTGTTTTAACATCAAAAGGGTCTTTTGACGGTGTGGGCCAGCATTGATAAAGACCTACAACTCTGCTCATGAATTGTTGGCGAGAGCTTAGAGTTCGTGATCCCTGACCGTAGTCCTTAGTAGCTGTTCTCAGTAGGTTATCATCTGATGTACGCACATGTAGCATTCCTGGACAGAATAAGCTCCCTATCATCGGGAGCTTTAGACGCGAGGACGGACATATCGGAGTTAACGCGTATAAGACGGCATCCAAATTCAGGCTGTTTTTATACCCCCGAAGTTGGTTTCTTTCGCACCCACCGCTTCGAGGTAATCCTCGGTGAACGAAGCTTTTCCGTCCGGGATCCGCGGCATGCAAGTAGTTACTAAATAAATATTTATCTTTTAACATCTTAAAAGCTTATTTTGGATTTAATACATATTTCCTAAAATGGAATGATCGTAGCGTCTCATAAACTCATTTGTCCGTATAGAGCCATGTCAAGGGCGTGCCACTCTCGTAAGCTGATGCATTGATATTTGCTCCTCGCGCACCACTAGAATCTTTTCAACGTCCAATGAGCAGTATTCAGCAGCCCAAGAGAATGGTGTTCGCCCCCACAGGTCCCGATATTTCACATTTGGCTTACTTTCCAAAAGGTATAAAAGAAGTTCTGTGCAGTTTCCCGTAGCAGCGTAATGTAAGAGAGATCTCTTATGGCAATCCCGATTCTTGAATTGTCCTCGCGACTGAAGCGATGTTCGAGCTTCCTCAACAAATGTTACCAATTGCTTACTGTATCAAGAGCAACCTCTCTGATGGTTTCCAAACGGTCAAACTCTGGGCCACAGTCTGGAAAGCTATGGTTGATCTTCATCCTCGATGATGCAATAAAATGTAGGGGTTTAGCGTGAGAGATAGTTAACAAGGCGTCGGGAGACGTTGGAACCGGGGGGATGGGGGGAACTCGGTTGAAGAGAACCCTGAGATATTCTGAGACGAAGGATAGATCGGATATTGAGTAACTAGGTACATACGTAGGGAAATCATCCATTTTAAATGCTTTAGGCTTTTTCGCACTCTTTGAAATCGGTGGATCGAGAACAAGCGAAGACATCAGTAAGCACCTTAGTTGAGGACTATTGAAAGCTTTTCATTCGCTTGCGCAACATTTCTAAAGGTTAGATGCTGCTAGGTTCTTCCGATTCTGTCAAATATAAGAAGCAATAAAACCTGTAAGTTCGAATTACGTACATGAAATTTACGGCCATATCTACTGCCGGGCAACTGATGTCAACCCCAAATCGAAATTTCACTATTGCTCAAAAACCTTCAGTTGAATAAAAATAATACCAATCAGCCCTCGCCGTGAATTCAGATGTCTCTTCTAAAGTAACACGCTGTTTATCGCCATGTTCAAGACAGTCTTACGACAGCAATAATGCTCCGACCAGCGAAAATTAAACAAAGATTCAAAAACAGTTCCCCCGGAGGAGACTCATACTTTCTCTCACAAAGTGAAACCGGAATGGGTTTTACAATGGAATCTAGCCATAAGCTATTGTTAAAAATTCTGGCCAATTTCTAACCCGCTGGTAGTATTTACGATTACTAATTAGTCCTGATTCTTGTAGTACAGCCCTACGATTCGTTACATCGCCTTGAAACTATAAAAGTCCTACTTAGACTAGCATTATCCATAATGGAGCGTCTAGAAGGAACGTTTGTGTTAGCTATAATTCCGCATGATAAATGTCGAAAGTAACAAAAGCTGCCGCGGTAGGGTATTACATCACATGCCGTAGACCCCGATCTTCTGTTCGATTGAATAAACGGCAACCCGCCAGCAGTTTTGTTTCACATAGTAGTATTGCTACAGTAATCGTTCAACTGAGGAACAATAAATTGCAGTATGGAAAAGATAGCCCACCGATAGATGCAATAACCACATTAATGATTAAATTCATTATCAGAGACGCGTAGTTTCTATTTCTCGTATATCTTCAAGCTACAGCAGGCAAATTGGTACAATAGAAGCTCAAAGCTGTAAAGTACGGAGTTGAATGATTATTTTCGTATTCTGGACGAGATCCAAATTTCGTTTCAGTGTGCTTAGGACCGCGCAGTATTCAAATCTTGAAACGACTTGTTCCTTTCCATGGAAGTTTTTAGAGCTATGCCTAGCATCTATTTAGCCATGTTCTATTTAACGACACTGTGGCTTATATTGGCTTCGACAAGTCTCAGCGCGTATGTAATCCTAGACTCGTGAACACAAATCAAATTTTACTGTGAATGAGCACTGAGGCAATACAGTAACCTGGATACCCTTCAGCATGGCTATTTGACATGGTACGAAGTCGGCGTCGGAGCTTGTGGATATACCAACAAAGATTCGGATTTTGTGTGTGCTGTCTCACATACTATATTTGATTCTATGGCACAAGGCTCCAACCCTAATGACAATCCAATTTGTAATTCCAGTATTCGGGTGATTCATGACGGGGTGTCAATTGATGTTAGTGTTGTGGATAAATGCCCGGGATGCGATCCATCGCACCTAGACGTGAGCCCAGCTGTATTCCAGCGATTTTCAAATCTGAGGACTGGAAAGATACAAGTAGATTGGAAATGGAACCCATCACCTCTTAATGAGACTACCGGGACTCAATGTTGGGATGCGTGATGTCCGAATTTCAGTACTGCACTGTATTTTGTCTTCTTCTATAAAGTACTTCTGTTCCCTATATCGTAATCAGCTATGCTTTACTGTATCATAGTGAAACTGGAGCATTAAGGTATTCTGATGTTTCGTATTTCAGGCATTCTCGAAATCGCCTTGACCAGTACACAGTGAGACTCTTGTTCGGCCCCACTGCCAAGGCCTTCGCGTCAGTTATCTATTGAGTCCGTCCCACTAAAATGCGGCTCTCTGTGATCGCCCTGAAACTTGCACCGTGACATTTAAAAAGCGGGGCCCCCAATTTAATGCATCCAGATCAAAAAATGTTCTGCGCTAAAGGCTTGGTGGCGGGAACAAGAAGAATAGTCGAAGAGTGTACTGGTCAAGGCATTTTCAAAAATGACTGTATTAAAGTCCAGTAAGTTTTTTTGGGACGCTCATCATACGTTCAATCTAGAAACAGTTATTCACGACGGCCTGGCCAAGATGCACGCTGAGCACAAGATTTGTAAGAAGAATCATAAATTTGAAGTGCTGACTACTGTAGAATTGGAATATCCAATGACGCTACTGTACTATTCGATATATGTACAGGACTTATTTAAGAATAATATTTGAATTTTCGTACGCTAGCGAGAATCATTCTCAAAGCACAATACAGAAATGAAGAATTGATGTAATGAGAGAGCAAAAGTTGACAACCTGGTTTAATGATCAATCAAGTTAATGATTTACGTTTAGAGTGAAAACAAGCTCCTTGGGCACCTTTATCACGAGCAGACGTCTGTGGAAATGGACCACGCGACGCGGTGTTAGAGAAACTTGTTACTGCGTTCGAGGACGAGGTGACAGCGGTGGAGCATGTCGCTGCGTCCGAGGACAAAGTGGCAGCGGTGGAGCTAGTTGCTGCGTTCGAGGACAAAGTGGCAGCGGTGGAGCATGTCGCTGCGTCCGAGGACAAAGTGGCAGCGGTGGAGCTAGTTGCTGCGTTCGAGGACAAAGTGGCAGCGGTGGAGCTTGTCGCTATCTCAGAAGAGCCAGACGTAGTGAAAACACCATCAAAGCATTTGCTGCCAGTCTTAAGACCATCGTCGAGAATGCAACTAAACCATTCGTTATTCAAATTGTTGAACGTGACGCTATTGTCGGCTTTATTTATTACAACCCAAGCAACCCAGTTTCCATTTATTTGGCCACAGATCCCTAGCCAGGGGTTATCTCCATGAACAGATTGATGCAGCTCTAAAATAGATTCGAG
>Ga0209673_1002609_pt1 | contig 12118 bp, 10 predicted proteins | sample AraplaCol_mMS_r2_2_FD_184274 | JGI IMG/M metagenome (GOLD analysis project Ga0209673, IMG submission 184274) | Arabidopsis root microbial communities from North Carolina, USA - plate scrape MF_Col_mMS_r2 (SPAdes) (version 3) | ecosystem: Host-associated > Plants > Roots > Endosphere | place... | reverse complement strand
ATGCATGCAACGATTGTAGGCTCGGGCCCGCCTCCGGCGTGTCGGCGGGCGGCGCTTGCCGCCGTGGTTCGGGAGCCCGGTCCGGGCACGGCAAAATGGCCCGATGACCGACAAGAAAACGCTGCTGCTCGTCGATGGCTCGAGCTATCTTTACCGCGCCTTCCATGCCATGCCCGACCTGCGGGCCGTGCCCGGCGATCCGAAAAGCCCCGCGACCGGCGCCATCCGCGGCATGATCAACATGATGACCGCGCTGCGCCGCGAGGTCCGCGCCGATTACGCGGCCTGCATCTTCGATGCGCCCGGCAAGACGTTCCGCGACGACCTGTATCCCGAATACAAGGCCAACCGCTCCCCCATGCCCGACGATCTGCGCAGCCAGATCGAACCCATCCACGAGGTGGTGAAGCTCATGGGTTGGCCGGTGCTCTGCGTGCCCGACATCGAGGCCGACGACGTGATCGGTACGCTCGCAAGGACGGCGGCGCGGCAGGGCGTCGAGGTCATCGTGTCCAGCGGCGACAAGGACCTGAGCCAACTGGTGGACGAGCACATCACCATCATCGACACGATGAACGGCAAGAGGCGCGATGTGGCGGGCGTCACGTCGGAATTCGGCGTGCCGCCTTCGTTGATGATCGACTACCAGACGCTGGTGGGCGATGCGGTCGACAACGTGCCCGGCGTCGAGAAGGTCGGCCCGAAGACTGCTGCCAAGTGGCTGCTCGAATACGGTTCGCTCGACGCGCTGATCGAACGCGCCGCCGAGGTCAAAGGCCAGGCTGGCGAGAACCTGCGCAAGGCACTCGACAAGCTGCCGTTGAGCAAGAACCTCGTCACCATCCGCACCGATTGCGACCTGGACGGCCACGTCACCGGCCTGCCGTCGCTCGAAGGCCTGCCAGTGGGCGCGCCGCAAACCGCCGAGCTCAAGCCCTTCTACGAGAGGTTCGGCTTCAAGAGCCTGGTCAAGTCGCTCGAAGCACTGGAAGTGCCGCCCGAGCTGATCGAGGAAAACAACAAGAAGCAGATGGCCCGCGGCGCCGCGGCAAGCAGCGACCAGGGCGGGTTGTTCGACGAATCGGCGGACCTCGGCGCGATGGAGGCGGCATTGCCCGCGAGCAACCTGAAGTACGAGACCATCACGAGCTGGGAGCAGTTGGACGCCTGGCTCGCCAAGCTCGAGGCCGCCGAGCTGGCCGCCATCGATACCGAGACCACCTCGCTCGACGAAATGGTCGCGCGCATCGTCGGCCTGAGCTTCAGCGTCGAGCCCGGCGAGGCAGCCTACGTGCCGCTCGCGCACAACTATCCCGACGCGCCCGCGCAGCTGCCCATCGACGAAGTGTTGGCCAAGCTCAAGCCCTGGCTCGAAAACCCTGCGAAGAAAAAGCTCGGCCAGCACATCAAGTACGACCGCCACGTGCTCGCCAACCACGGCATCGAGGTGCAGGGCTATGCGCACGACACCATGCTGCAGAGCTACGTGCTCGAGGCGCACCGGCCGCACGGCCTCGCGAGCCTGGCCGAACGCCACCTGGGCCGCAGCGGCATCTCGTACGAAGACCTGTGCGGCAAGGGCGCGCACCAGATCCCGTTCAGCCAGGTCGACATTGCCAAGGCCGCCGAGTATTCGTGCGAGGACAGCGACCAGACGCTCGACGTTCACCTGGCGCTGTGGCCGCAGATCGAGCGCGACGAAAAGCTGCGCTTCATCTACCAGCTCGAGATGGATTCGAGCGAGGCGCTCTATCGCGTCGAGCGCAACGGCGTGATGATCGACGCGCCCACGCTCGCGGCGCAAAGCCACGAACTCGGCACGCGCATCATGGCGCTCGAGCAGGAGGCCTACGAGATCGCGGGCCAGCCGTTCAACCTCGGTTCGCCCAAGCAGATCGGCGAGATCTTCTTCACCAAGCTGGGCCTGCCGGTGGTCAAGAAGACGCCGAGCGGCGCACCCAGCACGGACGAAGAAGTGCTCGAGAAACTGGCCGAGGACTATCCGCTGCCGGCCAAGATCCTCGAGCACCGCGGCTTGTCCAAGCTCAAGGGCACCTACACCGACAAGCTCGGCCAGCTGGCCAATCCGCGCACTGGCCGCGTCCACACGCACTATGCGCAGGCGGTGGCGGTCACGGGGCGCCTGTCGAGCAACGATCCCAACCTGCAGAACATTCCGATCCGCACGCCCGAAGGCCGCCGCGTGCGCGAAGCCTTCATTGCGCCGGCCGGCAGCGTGATTGCCAGCGCCGACTACTCGCAGATCGAGCTGCGCATCATGGCCCACATCAGCGGCGACGAGTCGCTGCTGCGCGCGTTCCGCGAAGGCATCGACGTGCACCGCGCCACCGCGGCGGAAGTGTTCGGCTCCACGCCCGACCAGGTGTCGAGCGAGCAGCGCCGCTACGCAAAGGTGATCAACTTCGGGCTCATCTACGGCATGAGCAGCTTCGGGCTTGCGCGCAACCTGGGGATCGAGACCAAGGCCGCGGCCTCCTACATCGAACGCTACTTCGCGCGCTACCCGGGCGTGAAGGCATACATGGACGAGACCAAGGCGCTGGCAAAAGAAAAGGGCTATGTCGAGACCGTGTTCGGACGGCGCCTGTACCTGCCCGAGATCAACTCGCCCAATGGCCCGCGCCGCGGCGGTGCCGAGCGCGCGGCCATCAACGCGCCGATGCAAGGCACGGCCGCCGACCTGATCAAGCTGAGCATGATCAAGGTACAGAACGTGCTTGACGACGAGAAACGCGCCACCAGGATGATCATGCAGGTGCACGATGAACTGGTGTTCGAAGTGCCCGACGCCGAGGTCGAGTGGGTGCGCACCGAAATTCCGCGCCTGATGGCCAGCGTGGCCGAACTCAAGGTGCCGCTGCTCGCTGAGATCGGCATCGGTCCCAACTGGGACAAGGCGCACTGACCCCCCGTCCGACCAAGAAGGAAGAACCAAGCCCATGAAAATCCAGCCTCGCAAGTTCCTGCTCGCCGCCGTCTGCGCCGCATGGCTCGGCAGCGCTTTTGCCGCGCCCGATGCGCGCATCGCCACGCTCGCCGCCAAGGAAAAGCCCGCGCTGCTCGAGACGCTGAAGGAGCTGGTCTCGATCGAATCCGGCAGCCGCGATCTTGAAGGCCTGGAGAAAATCTCCGACCTCATTGCCGCCAAGTTCAAGGCCATGGGCGGCGAGGTCGAGCTCATCGACCCGAGCGCCGACGCCTACCGCATGGAAGACACGCCCGAGAAGATCGGCCGCGTCGTGCGCGCCACCTTCAAGGGCACGGGCAAGAAGAAGATCATGCTCATTGCGCACATGGACACGGTCTACACCGTGGGTATGCTCAACAAGCAGCCGTTCCGCATTGAAGGCGACAAGGCCTACGGCTTGGGCATTGCCGACGACAAGCAGGGGGTCGCGGTCATCACGCACACGGTCGCGATGCTGCAGGCGCTCAAGTTCAAGGACTACGGCACGCTCACCGTGCTGATCAACGGCGACGAGGAAATCAGTTCGCCCGGCTCGCGCACGCTCATCACGCGGCTGGGCGGCGAGCACGACGCGGTGCTGTCGTTCGAGGGCGCATCGGTCAAGGAAGACAAGCTCTCGCTCGCGACCGCGGGCATTGCCTCGGTGGCATTGAACGTGACAGGCAAGGCCTCGCATGCGGGATCCGCACCGGAGCAGGGTGTGAACGCGCTCTACGAGCTCTCGCACCAGGTGCTACAGATGCGCGACCTGTCCGACCCGGCCACGGGGCTCAAGATGAACTGGACCATTTCGAAGTCGGGCAGCAACCGCAACGTGATTCCGGCCAGCGCTACCGCGGGCGCCGACGTGCGCGTGCTCAAGGTGAGCGACTACGACCGCATCGAACAGCAGGTGCAGGAGCGAGTGAAGAAGCAGCTGATTCCGGAGGCCAAGGTCGAGATGAAGTTCGAGCGCCGCCGTCCGCCGCTCGAGGCCACCGATGCCTCGCGCGCGCTTGCAAAGCATGCGCAGCAGATCTACAAGGACGAGCTCGGCAAGCCGTTGGGCGCCGACGATGCGGTGGCCGGTGGCGGCACCGATGCCGCATTTGCAGCGCTCAAGACCAAGGCGCCGGTGGTCGAGCGCTTTGGCCTTCAGGGCTTTGGCGCGCATTCGGCGGACGCCGAATACGTGCTGGTCGACTCCATCGAGCCGAGGCTCTATCTTGCAACCCGCATGGTGATGGATCTCTCCCGCAGCAAGGTTGCAGGCAACTGAGTCGGCCATGCGCCTGCGCCACATCGAGGTCTTCAACGCGATCATGCTCACGGGGAGTGTGAGCGCGGCGGCACGGCTCATCAACATCACGCAGCCGGCGGTGAGCCGCACCTTGCAGCATGCCGAGCTGCAGCTGGGCTTTCCGCTGTTCCAGCGCGCCAAGGGCCGGCTCACGCCGACCACCGAGGCGCTCACGCTGTATCCGCACATCGAGCGGCTGTTCGCGCAGCTCGACGAGGTGCAGCGCCTTGCCGCCAACCTGCGCGCGGGCAGCGACACCGGCGAACTGCGCATCCTGAGCGTGCTGGCGCTGAGCTATGAGGTGCTGCCGCGCGCGCTTAAGGCTTTCCGCGAAAAGCACCCGGGCTATGCGATCACCGTGGAATCCCTGCACTCGCCGCAGATCATGTCGGCGCTGTTGCTGCAGGAGGCCGACGTGGGCTTTGTCTTCAGCCCCGCGGTGCATCCTTCGCTCACGCAGGAAACCCTGGCCGACACGCGCATGGTGTGCATCGCGCCCAAGGGAATGCTTCCGCGCGCGCTGGTGCGCAACGGGTCGGTGGCGTTGCACGACCTGGTCGACCGGCCCGTCATCGGGCTCGACAGCCGCGACCCGGTGGGCACCAGCCTGAGCCAGGCCTGCCGCCAGGCGGGCGTGGGCTTCCAGCAGGCGGTGGTCACGGTGCAGACCTATCACGCCGCGCTGTCGATGGCGCACCACGGGCTGGGCGTGGCGCTGGTCGACGGATGCACGGCTCGTTCGGCCGACAGCACCAAGGTCGACGTGCTGGCGCTGGAGCCGCACATTCCCGTGCCGGTGCGCGCGCTGCGTTTTGCAGGAAAGCCCGATTCGGTGGCGGTGCGCGGCATCACGCGCTGCATGCGCGAGGCGATCGAACAGGCGGCCTGACCCGCGTGCCGGCCGATCAGGAGGCCGCGCGCTCCAGGGCCTCTGCTATCCGCCGAGCCGAGCCGAAGGCCAGCGTGAAGCCCAGGGCGCCATGGCCGGTGTTGAACAGCATGTTTGCCGGCGCGCTCGGCAGCCGACCGATGATCGGCAGCCCTGTGGGCGTGGCGGGCCGCATGCCGGTCCACGGGTGCAGCTCTTCCAGCTGGCTTGCATGTGGAAAGAGGGCGCGCGTGGCAGCGGCCAGCGTCTCGATGCGGGTGGCCGGAATGCTCGCGTCGTGTCCCACCAGTTCCGCCATGCCGGCCACGCGAAGCCGCGAGCCGATGCGCGCGAACACCACCTTGCGCGCGCTGTCGGTCACGTTCACGCGAGGTGCGGCGCCCGCTGAGGGATCGACCTCCACGGTGATGCTGTAGCCCTTGAGCGGATACACCGGCAGGTAGGCGCCGATGGCGCGTCCGAGCTTGTGCGAGGCGGCCCCGAGCGCCATGACGAAGGCATCAGCCTCGACGTCTCCAATGCCAGTTTTCACGGCGGCCACCTTGCCTTCACTGCGGGCAAAGCCGTGCACGTCGGCACCGAGCAGAAAGCGCACGCCGCGCGCGCTGAGCACCCGCATGAGTTCGGCGCAAACCTTGAGGCAGTCGGCCGCGCACTCGCTCGGCGTGTAGACCGCGCCGGCCATCTGGCTGCGGTAGCTTGCGAGCGCGGGCTCGATGGCGACGCACTCTTCGGGCGACACGATGCGCTGCTCGCTGCCCATGGTGCGCTGGAGTTCGAGTTGCGCGCGCGCGCCTTCGAGCGACGCCGGGCTCGCGTAGAGCACCAGCTTGCCAGTGGCGGAAAAATCGCAGTCGGGCGCCACGTCGGCCTGCATCGCTTCGAATTCGGTGCGGCTCAGCGCGGCCAGCGCGAGCAGCTGCTCCGTGGTGTCGCGCGAGGTTTGTGCATTGCAGGCCGCAAGAAAGGCCAGGCCCCAGCGCCACTGCAAGGGATCGAGTTGCGGCTGCAACTTGAGCGGGGAACTGGGCGAAAGCAGCAGCTTGGGCAACTGGCGCCAGATCGACGGATCGGCCAGCGGCTGCACGTACGAGTAGCTGAGCTGTGCGCCGTTGCCGCCGCTTGCGCCCGCACCGGGGGCTGCGCGGTCGATCACCGTGACCTGATGGCCCTGGCGTTCGAGTTGCCAGGCGGTGGCCAGGCCCACGATGCCGGCACCGAGCACACAGACATGCATGGAGGCAACTTTCCGGAGAGTGAATCGGAGTGAACAGGAGACAGCATCGACTTTAGGGGCGCGCCGCGCCGGCCGGAAATGCCAAAAGCGCCGTGGCCCATAGCCAAACCGCATGCCCTGCAACCCATAACCTTTGGGTATGGCCTAGGGTTCAATTGGAATTGTCGGAGTGCGTCACTCCTTCTTACACTGGCCGCTCCGTTCAATCCATTTGAAGAAGGCTCGCATGAAACTCTCCGCATTGATGGCCGCCGCCGCCGTGGTGCTGCTTTCCGCCACCGGCGTCCAGGCCGCCGACACGCTGGCCAAGATTGCCGAGTCCGGCAAGATCACGCTCGCCTACCGCGAGTCGTCGGTGCCCTTCAGCTACCTGGACGGCCCCAACAAGCCGATCGGCTTCTCGGTCGAACTCTCCAACGCCGTGGTCGACGCGGTGAAGAAGAAGCTCAACAAGCCCAACCTGCAGGTGCAGCTGATGCCCGTCACCTCGCAGAACCGCATTCCGCTGATCACCAACGGCACCGTGGACCTGGAGTGCGGCTCCACCACCAACAACAGCGCGCGCGGCAAGGACGTCGCCTTTGCCGTCAATCATTTCTACACGGGCACGCGCCTGCTGGTGAAGAAGTCTTCGAAGATCAAGAACTACGCCGACCTGGCCAAGAAGACAGTGGCCAGCACCACCGGCACCACCAACGCGCTGGTCATGCGCAAGTACAACACCGAGAAGAATCTCGACATGGACATCGTGCTCGGCAAGGACCACGCCGATGCGTTCCTGCTGGTGGAAAGCGATCGCGCCCTGGCATTTGCAATGGACGACATCCTGCTGTATGGCCTCATCGCCAACGCCAAGAATCCGGCCGACTACGAGGTGGTGGGCGAAGCACTGCAGGTCGAGCCCTACGCCTGCATGCTGCCCAAGGACGATCCGGCTTTCAAGAAGCTGGTGGACGACACCTTCATCGGCATGATGAAGAGCGGCGAGTTCGAGAAGCTCTACACCAAGTGGTTCATGTCGCCCATCCCGCCGAAGAACGTGCCGCTGAATTTGCCCATGAGCCAGCAACTCAAGGACAACATCAAGACGCCTTCGGACAAACCCGCGACCTGACCCGCAATACGCAATGGTTTCGACGAACGTAGTCGGCATTCTGGGTGGCATGGGCCCTGCGGCGGGGGCCGACTTCGTCCGGCTCTTCGTGCAGGCCTGCGCCCAGCAGATGCGCTCCCGCGGGGAGCCGGTGCGGGACCAGTCTTTTCCCGAGCACTGGCTGGCGCAGGTGCCGGTGCCTGACCGCACCGATGCGCTGGGCTCGGCCGAGAACGGCGCGCACCAGCCGCTCGAGCCGATGCTGCAGGCGCTGGGGCGTCTTGCCGCATTGGGGAGCCGGGCGGTGGCCATTGCCTGCAACACCGCGCATGCCTGGCACGACCGGCTGCAGGAACGTTTTCCGCAGGTCGAGCTGCTGCACATGGCACGTGAGGTGGCACAGCATCTTGCGGCGCAGGGCGCGGGCAATGTCGCGCTGATGGCCACCGAAGGCACCTACCGGGTCCGGCTCTACGAGCAGGCGCTGGCCGAGGCGGGGCTCGAGTGCCACGTGCCGCTGGCGGACGAACGCCGCATCATCACGCGCGGTATCTTCGACGGTGTAAAGGCGGGCAACATGCGGCTTGCCGAAGAATGTTTTTCCGATGTGGCGCTGCGTCTCGCCAAGCGCCACGGGCCCGTCACCATCATCATGGGATGCACTGAGGTGCCGCTCGGGCTGCAGGGTTCAGCTGCGGTGGCCGGGCTGAGCCTGGTCGACCCGGCTCAGGTGCTGGCCACCGCACTGGCCCGGCGCGCTTATCTGGCCTAGGGCGGCTTGCAGGGCATCGGCCTTGCGCACGAACGGGCCGTGCCGATTTCGCCTACATTGCGGCGTGCGTTTCGGCGCATCGCATGCCCCTTTGTTCGACGATTCAACTGGAGCCCCTACCCATGTCCCTTCGCGACGACAGCCGTGCCGACTTCGATTCGCTTCGCCCTGGCCAGAGCACAGAGCAGGGCGCCACGCGCCGCACCGCACTCAAGGCCGCTATCGGCGTGGGCTATGCGGCCGCCGTCATGCCGGTCACGGCGCAGACCGCAATCAGCACCACGGCGGAAGGCCTGAAGGCTGGGCCGATCAAGTACACCGTCAACGGTTTCGAGGTGCCGGCCTATATGGCTGCGCCGGCCGGCAAGACCGGCTTGCCGGTGATCCTGGTGATCCAGGAAATCTTTGGCGTGCACGAATACATCGCCGACACCTGCCGCCGCTTCGCGCAGCTCGGCTACCTTGCCATTGCGCCCGAGCTCTATGCGCGGCAGGGCGATCCGCGTGGCTACACCGACATCCCGAAGCTGCAGGCCGACATCGTGAGCAAGGTGCCCGATGCGCAGGTGCTGGCCGACCTCGATGGTGCACTTTCGTATGCATCGGCCAACGGCGGCAATGTGGCCAAGGCCGGCATCACCGGCTTCTGCTGGGGCGGGCGCTTCGTGTGGCTCTATGCCGCCACCGGCAAGGTCAAGGCCGGGGTAGCCTGGTACGGCCGGCTGGTCGGCCAGCCCAGCGAACTCACGCCGCGGCACCCGGTCGACGTTGCGGCCAACCTGCAGGCGCCGGTGCTCGGCCTTTACGGCGGCAAGGACCAAGGCATCCCCCTTGACACGATTGATAAGATGAAAGCTGCGTTGGCAAATGGGACCCCGGCTGCCAAGGCTTCGAGCTTCGTCGTGTATCCCGAAGCAGGCCACGCGTTCCATGCCGACTACCGCCCGAGCTATGTAAAGAGCGCGGCCGAAGACGGCTGGCAGCGCGCCACCGCCTGGTTCAAAGCCAATGGCGTCGTCTGACGACGGCCTGTAGCCACCCACCGCCGAAGGCCGTCCCAGTGACGGCCTTTCTGTTTTCATGAACGGTATCGGGCACCCATGCCCATCGACATTGCAGCTATGAATTTGATAGTGATCATCGCGGCGACCCTGGTTGCCGGCATTGGAAGCGTGTGGCTGGCCGCCTTGCTCCTGCGCGTGGGCGTGCGCAGCGGCTCAGGCGGCGTGAATTCGCAGCACCTGCTGAGCCTGGCCGCGGGGGCACTGCTGGCCACGGCCTTCATGCACCTGCTGCCCGAAGCCTTCGAGAGCCGCATCGAGCCCGCAATGCTGTTCGGTGTGCTGCTGTTCGGCCTGGTGTTCTTCTTCTTGCTCGACAAGGCGGAGTTGTGGCACCACGGACATGAGCATCACCACGGTGACCCGCTGCCGGGACCGGTCGGCCACAAGGCGGGCGAACATTCGCATGGCCATGATCACGGCAATCACAGCCACGGCCATGCGCATCATCACGACCACGCACCCCGCGCGGGCGGCGGCTGGGCCGTGCTCACCGGCGACAGCGTGCACTGCTTTGGCGACGGTATCCTGATTGCGTCGGCCTTCATCGCAGACATGCGCCTCGGGCTGGTGGCGGCCGTCGCCGTGCTCGCGCACGAAATTCCGCACCACATCGGCGACCTGGTGGTGCTGCGCCAGAGTTCGGCCAACCAGCGCGCGGCGCTGATCAAGGTGTCGCTGGCCGGCACCATGACCATGCTTGGCGGCATCGTCGGGTGGTGGCTGGTCGATCGGCTGCACGGCCTGTTGCCGTACTTTCTGGTGCTGGCCGCCAGCAGCTTCGTCTACGTGGCACTCGCCGACCTGATCCCGCAATTGCAGAAGCGCTTGCCGGCGCGCCAGACCGCCGCGCAGATCGCCTGGCTGATCGTTGGCATTGCGCTAGTCACGCTGGTGAGCCGGCTCGCGCATGGCGAGCACGACCATGGCCACGCGGAGCACGGCCACGCCGAGCATGGCCATGCGCATGAAGGCGAAAACGCCCCGGCGCACAAGGACTGACCGGCGCCGGATGGATACTTTCCGAAACCGACACTGTTGAGCGGAATGAGTCACGCACCCGAAAGAGGTGCACCATTGGGGGTATGACGAATGTCTCGCCCAAGCCATTGCCGAGGAACCGATCATGAACAACGTCGACGCCAAAAAGCGTTCTGCTCCGCCATCGATAGAGGATGAGGACGACGACTCGCCTGTCGATGATTTCGAAGAATCGGAATCCGAAGTCACCGACGACCTGTCGGACGAAACCGGCATCGACCTGACCGATGCCAGCGAACTCGATGCCGACAACGTTCCCGCGGACGAAGAATTCGACCGGGTGATGAACGCGCCGGACTAAGCCTCTTTTTTCGATCAGCCCGCGGCCATGCCAGCCGTCGCTCGCAGCCGCGCCGGCCCGAGCATTTCGGCCGTGAGCCCGAAGCCCGCAATGCGCTCGGGCAGCGGCAGTCCGCGTGCCAGCGCCGCACAGGCCTCGCCCATGGCCGCCGACGTCTGGATCCCGTAGCCGCCCTGCGCCGCCACCCAGAAAAAGCCCGGCGCGTCCGGGTCGAAGCCGCCCACCAGGTCGCCGTCGGACACGAAGGAACGCAGGCCCGCCCAGGTGCGCGTGGGCCGGCGGATGGCGAGGGTGGTCGCCTCTTCAATTCGGTGGATCGCGACGGCGATGTCCAGCTCTTCGGGCTGCACGTCCTGCGGCTCGACCGGATCGGCATTGGCTGGGGAGCCGAGCAGCATGCCCGCGTCGGGCTTGATGTACCAGCCTTCGTCGGCGCTGAACACCATCGGCCAGTGCGCGACGCTGCTGCCTTCGGGTGGCGCGAAGATGAAAGCCGAGCGCCGGCGCGGCTCGATGCCGATGGGCTGCACGCCGGCCATCTGCGCGATGGTGTCGACCCAGGCACCCGCGGCGTTGAGCACCACCGGCGCTTCATAGACCGCGCCGCCGGCCGTCACACGCCAGTGATCGCCCACGCGCTCGATGGCGGTTACGCCGGCATCGCACACCAGCTTGCCGCCGGCCTGCCGCATGCCGCGCAGGTAGCCCTGGTGGATGGCGTGCACGTCCATGTCGGCGGCGTCCGGCTCGTAGACGGCGCCAGCCACCTGGTCGGGCCGCAGCACCGGCACCCTGTTGATCGCCTCTTCACCGCTGAGGCGCTCCGCGCCCCTGTCCATGGCACGCAGCACGTTCCAGTGGGCTTCGAGCTCCGGCAGATGCTCCTCGCCGGCGACCATCATCGCGCCGCGCGGCGTGAGCAGCGGATGTTCGGAAAAGCCTTCGGGCGGATGCTCGAGAAAGGCGCGGCTCGCCATGGTGAGCGCGCGCACTTGCGCCGTCCCATAGCTTTCCATGAAGAGTGCGGCCGAGCGGCCCGTGGAGTGATAGCCCGGCTGGGACTCGCGTTCGAGCAGGATCACGCGGGCGTGGGGCGCGAGCCAATGGGCCACCGAAGCCCCGGCAATGCCGCCGCCGATCACGAGGTAGTCGGCCACCGTGGGCGCTGAAGGGATTGAAGTCATCAGCGAAAGTGTAGGTGAAAATTTGCGGATACGCAAAATTCTCCTCAAGATGCCAAGAGAAATCCTACAGAACAGCATTGCGGAATTTGCGTTGACGCAAATTGCTTATACGCAAATTCAGGGCCCCCGTCGGTCATGTCTGCGCTGATGGGCCGAAAACGGGCTGGCAGAATTGCAATGCACTACAAGAGAAAGCCAAGCGTGAATCCACACACTGGGACCAAGCCGGGGACAAAGCCGAAGGACGAGGCGCCCACGCTGGACCGCACCAC
>Ga0209673_1002602_pt1 | contig 12166 bp, 12 predicted proteins | sample AraplaCol_mMS_r2_2_FD_184274 | JGI IMG/M metagenome (GOLD analysis project Ga0209673, IMG submission 184274) | Arabidopsis root microbial communities from North Carolina, USA - plate scrape MF_Col_mMS_r2 (SPAdes) (version 3) | ecosystem: Host-associated > Plants > Roots > Endosphere | place... | reverse complement strand
TTCCGCTGCAATGGGGAACACATGCCGCAGCATGCTGGCCGCGGCCATCACCGGCGGCAACAGCATCGCGATGTATTCGAGACTCCACGCGGATGCCACGGGGCGCCAATCGGCGCCGCTGACGCCTCGGTAGCGCGCATTGCGTTGCAGCACGTCGGCGAGCAGCGCGGGCGAGCGTGCGAGTTCCGCCACGCGCACCGCACCGGCGGGCACGGTGTCGGCGCACTGCAGCTTCTCGCCATGCACTGCCAGCTCGCCCTGGAACAGCGGCTCCAGGAGCGGGATCATGGGTCGGCGTTCGGCGGGGTCATCCCTTCAAGACGGATTCACGCGGCGGTTGTTCATGCGGCGCCGCGCTGAACATTGCCGCAGCTCAGCCGTCTAGGCAGTAGGTGGCACGAAGCCGCCGCTGTCGCCCCCGTGCGGAAAGAGCCTTTGCATGACAACCACCACCACCACAGGCAACGGCGCCGAGATCGGGCGCCTGCTGAAACCTTTTCTTCCGTGGATCGTGCTGTCCGCGGTCACGGGCGTCGGCGCTGGTGCCGCCACGGTCGCGCTGCTCGGCACCATCAACCGGGTTCTCAACCAGCCAGGCGGTCTGGCGGGCGGATTGCTGCTGACCTTCATCGGCCTGTGCGGCGTGGCGCTGTTCGGGCGCATGGCGTCGGACGTGTCGACCAACTTCGTCGGCCAGCGTCTGGTGGCCCAGGTGCGCAAGAGCCTGGCGCAGAAGATTCTCTCGGCACCCATCGATGCGCTGGAGCGCTACCGCACACACCGCCTCATGCCGGTGCTGTCGCAGGACGTGGACATGATCAGCGACGTGGCGTTTGCGCTGTCGGGAACGCTGATCGCTCTGGCCGTGGCGCTGGGCTGTCTGAGCTATCTTGCGTTTCTTTCGCTGCCGCTGTTCGGCCTGATGCTGGTCGCGCTGGTGATCGGCATCACCGTGCAGCTCTTGGCGCAGATTCGCGGCGAGGCCGGGTTCTGGAAAGCGCGTGAACAGGAAGACCAGTTGCACAAGGCCTACCGCGCCATCAGCGAAGGCGCGAAGGAACTGCGCATGCACCGCACGCGCCGCACGCGCATGTTCGCTGGGCAGATCGAACGCATCGTCGACACCATCCGCGTGGTCAACGGGCGGGCGATCAACACCTATGTCATTGCAACCGCCTTCGGCTCGGCGCTGTTCTTTCTGTTGATTGCGCTGATCCTGGGCTGGGCCGCGTTCCGTACCACCGAGCCCGAGGTGGTCAGCGGCTTCGTGCTGGTGCTGCTGTTCCTCAAGGGGCCGCTCGACCAGATTGCGCTCACCTTGCCCGGCGTGGGCCGTGCCAAGGTGGCGTTCGAGCGCATCGGTGACCTGTCGGCACGCTTTGCCACGCCCGAGCCCCACCTGCACCTCGCGCGCGCGTCCAACGGCGTGATCTTGAAGAACGAGATTGGCATGCGCGGCGTGCGCTACGCATTCGATGCGCCCGAGGGCGGCGAGGCCTTCACGCTCGGGCCGATCGATTTGAAGCTGCGCCGCGGCGAGATGGTGTTCGTGGTGGGCGACAACGGTTCGGGCAAGACCACGCTCGTCAAGCTGCTGCTCGGCCTCTATGCGCCGCAGGCGGGCGAAGTGCTGATCGATGGCTCGGTCGTGAAGCCCGAGGGCCGCGACGACTACCGCCAGCTCTTCACCACGGTGTTCTCGGACTTCTACCTGTTCGAAGACCTCGTGGCCGGTGAAGAGAGCGAGGGCGGCGCCGGCATGGAGGTGCTGCCCGAAACGGCGCTGCCCTACCTCGAAAGGCTGGAGATCGCGCACAAGGTGAGCCTGAAGAACGGTGCGTTCAGCACCACCGACCTTTCGACCGGCCAGCGCAAGCGGCTGGCGCTGGTGCACGCGTACCTGGAGGGGCGCCCGGTGCTGGTGTTCGACGAATGGGCCGCCGACCAAGACCCGACCTTCCGCCATCTCTTCTACACGGAGCTCTTGCCCGAGCTGCGCGCCAAAGGCCATCTGCTGGTGGTGATCTCGCACGACGACCGCTACTTTCACCTGGCCGATCGCGTCATCACGATGCATGCAGGCCGGATTGCAGAAGACAAGGTGCGCGATTCGCGGGAAAGCCTCGCCGCGTGAAGGAGGGCAATGAAAGACAAGACCCCCAAGAGCCGGCCACCCGATCGCCCTGCCTTCAACATGGCGTGGACGCTTTTCTGCACGCTGCATGACGAGCCCTCGCCCGAGCGCGCGGAGCAACTCGTGCGCTGGCTCGGCGTCGATCCCGGCAACATCTGCGCGCTGGACGACGTGCTGACCCTCTGGGCACTGACCGGGGCCGCGCTGATGAAGCCCGCGCTGGAGGAGGCGCGGCATGAAAACAAACGCCTGCAGTGAAGGGTTGCTGCGCTACTTTCGCAAGTCGCGCCACTCGGCCGCGATGCCGCCGAGGGCATCCCAGCGCCGCCGTGCTTCCTGGGCAGCGGCCGCATGTTCCTCGGACCTGCCGCGCCACCGTGCCAAGGCGAGGCGCGCGGCCACCGCGGCGTCGTGCGGTGCGCTTTCGCTCTCGACGATGAGCGCGAGCGCGCGTTCGATGAGCTTTTCGTCCGGCGCGCTTGCCACGATGCGCCGCTCAGGCGAAGTCTTCGGCCAGCTTCGCGTCGAAGCCCGTGCGATTGGAGACGGTCGTCTGTTCGATCAGTTCCGAGCGGAGCCGGGCGAACACGCGCGAGCAGTCGATGGCCGCGCGCAGCAAATGCTTGGCCACGGCCATCTCGGTGATGTTCAGTTGCTGGGCGATTTCGGCGCGCGTGTGTCCGTAGGCGCGAAAAAGCAGGAACACTTCGCGCCGGCGGGGTGGCAGCGTCTCCAGCGTCTCGACCACGCGCGCCAGCACCTGCTGCTGCGAAGCGATGAATTCGCACGACGGCACCGTCTGGCGCGAGCCGACGCTGAAATGCGTGCTGACCCAGTCTTGTGCCACCTTGCGCCGGCGTGCGTCGTCCACACACAGGTTGCGCGCTACACGAAACAGCAGGGCGCGGGGCGACTCGATGCCGCAAGCACCTGCCGTGCCGCCCGACGCCGCGTCGACGCGGATGTCGCTGTTCATCTTGAGCGCGTGCGCATACACCCGCTCGAAGCTCGATTGCGCGATGTCCGCCGCGTAGTGGGGGTCCCGCAGGTCGCGCGTCAACTGGCGGCGCAGGTCCGCATAGTGAGCCACAAGTTCCTGGACGAGGTCGCGCATCCGATCGCCTTCTCGCAAGCTTTCGCAGTGGTGGTTCCCGGGCCGGCCACCGGCGCGATGTGCGCGGCGGCTCGGTTCATTGAATAAGAATTATTCTTATTGAAGTGTAACCTTAACCACGGCTGAACGCGTCGGTAAAAGGCTTGGGAAGCGCCAGCGCGTGCCTTGAAAAAGACACTCGGCCGCAAAATGAATAGTTCTGTTTTCGGCTTGGCAGCGGAGGGCTTCCAAACCGAAAAAGTCGGCGAGAGATCAGCCCCGCTTGGGGATGCTCAGACCCTTGGCGACGGCAGGCCGTGCCACGAAGGCTTCGAGCGTGCGTGCCACGTTCTTGAAGTCGCTGAAGCCCACCAACTCGCCCGCTTCGTAGAAGCCGATCAGGTTGCGCACCCACGGGAAGATGGCGATGTCCGCGATGGTGTAGCTGTCGCCCATCACCCAGTCGCGGCCTTCGAGCCGCTTGTCGAGCACGCCCAGCAGCCGCTTCGCTTCGGCGACGTAGCGGTCGCGCGGACGCTTGTCCTCGTAGTCCTTGCCGGCAAACTTGTGGAAGAAGCCGAGCTGGCCGAACATGGGGCCGATGCCGCCCATCTGGAACATGAGCCACTGAATGGTTTCGTAGCGGGCCGCGGCATCTTGCGGAATGAACCGGCCGGTCTTGTCGGCTAGGTACAAAAGAATCGCGCCCGATTCGAAAAGCGCAAGCGGCTTGCCACCGGGTCCGTCGGCATCGAGGATCGCGGGGATCTTGTTGTTCGGGCTGAGCGACAGAAACTCGGGCGACATCTGGTCGTGGGTTTCGAAGCTCACCAGGTGCGGCTCATAGGGCAGGCCGGTTTCTTCCAGCATGATCGACACCTTCACCCCGTTGGGCGTGGGCAGCGAATACAGCTGCAGCCGGTCAGGGTGGAGTGCGGGCCATTTCTGGGTGATGGGAAAGCTGGACAGGTCGGTCATGGGCGGTTCATGAAAAGCGGAGTTGGGACGCCGCGCCCGCCTTTTTTTTTTCAGATGCCGAGCCAGGTCATCAGGGCGGTCTCGACGTCGGCGGAGGGTGCGACAAAGCCAGTGTAGGTCGATGTGGCGAGCGCGCGCTTGCCGGCGTCGCTTTGTGCCAGCCCCAGCAGGGCTTCGCGCGCGGCGCTTGCCGTGGCGGCATCGAGCTTGCGCGATGCCACCCATTGCTTGATGGGGACCGGCCGGGACTCCGCGCACACGTTGCCGCCGCCGTCTTTCCACGTCTTGACCACGCCCGATGCCGCGGTGGCGCCATAGGCCGCGAAGCCGTTCTGCACGTAGAACGGAACCGCGTCCTGGTAGCGGGTATTGGTGAGCTTGAGCGCGGCGGGCTGCAGGCCGTGCTCGCGCAGCATGGCGCGCGTGATCACCGAGGTAATCGAATCCGCATCGGGCATCACCAGGCCCTTGCCCGCAATGCCCTTCCAATCGGCGATGGGCTGCGGCTCCTTGCACAGCAGCGATACCTTGTAAGCGGTGAAGCCGCTGGTCCAGGCCAGTGCCTGGTAGCGGCCGCTCTTGACCGCTTCGAGCGCCACGTGGGCCGGATGAATGAACGCGATGTCGACCTGCTGTTCCTTCAGGGCTTCACGCGCGCCGTTGTATGAAATGAACACCTTGATGGTCACGGGCTGCTTCAAGGCCTTGCTCAGCGCCTCGGCAATGGGCTCGAAGCGCGGCGCAATCTGGCTTTCGGTGACCTGGTAGCTCACGCCTTCCGTCACGCCGATGACCAATGCGTGCGCCGGTGCGACTGCAGCCAGCAGCAGCGCCGCCGCCGAGACTGCCAGGCCCGAGCGCGGCTTGCGGGTGCGGTGCGCACTGCCGGCGCATCCATCGAATTTGTCGGAGCGTGGTGGGGCTGGGATGATGTACATCAAAAGATCATAGGGGGCCATGGCGCGGCCGCCGATGATCGCAAGCACCTATGCGCACGGCTCCCCGCGCATGGCAGGGCCGCCGTGTCGCCACAAACTCAGAACCTTGCCTTGATGAAAGCCGACGGCCCGTTCAGCTTGACCTTGACGCGGGTTTCCGCCGTACTGGTTTCACGCGCCATGTCGATGTGGGTGGCGCCGTAGGCCAGCACCAGGCCGACGTTCTTTATCGGGAACCACTCCACGCCGGCAGAGGCGTTGTAGATGCTGCCATGAAAGCGGCCGCCGCCCTTGCGAACGCCGGAGAAGTCGGCAAAGAGACGCAGGTCGGGACTGATGGCATGCCGTACACCGACCTCGAGCAGTGGCGCAACGGCGTTGTCGCTCGAGTCTTCATTCAAGGTGCGGATGCGTCCGTTCACCGCGATGTTGGCGTTGGTGCCGACGTCGATGCTGTAGTAGGCCGCGCCCGCACCCAGGCCGAACACCGTGTTGCCAGAGCCGAGCCACCACTTGTACGAGAGCTTCGCGAAGTCGAGCTTCACGTTGAGGTTGGCATTGCCCACCGCGCTGACCGTGCCGAAGCCGCCGAAGGACTCGTTGCCCCCGGCTTGGCCGAAGTAGTCGCGCTTGTAGCGGTAGTAGTCGAACGAGAGGCCGTGGCTGTCGCCGATGAGCAGGTCGGCCGTGACGCGCGGCATGGTCACGCGGCCGGGCTCGAGGTCGCGTGTGCGGAGCGCACCGTACGGTGAGCTGACCGTTGCGTTGAATTTGGGATCGGCGCTGTAGGCTCCCACCGAAAAGCTGAAACGATCGAGCGCGGGCGACGGTTCGGCGAAGGCCAATGCGGGCGCAAAGAGAAACCCGACACCGGCCAGTGCGCCCAGCTTCGTCAACCGTGCGGGGTTGGCGAGCGGGCGGGAGCGGAGCAACAGCATGAGGAGGTCCTTAAGAGAGAAGAGAAGAGGACAAAAAAGCCTCGGGCTCGACACGCAATTTTTATGCGCGCAAAGCGCCAGGCGGCGGCTCCCTTTTGATGATCGACAAGTTATAGCGCAGCTTTAAAACGCCCATGCGTCGATTTGCCGCTTAGCGTGTAAGACGATGTTGAAGCATGCGTTGGCAAGCCTGAAAAAGTATTCAAGCTAAGCTTTGAAGATGCGCAAACATCTTTCCGCGACCACGGGTCCGCAGCGTCTTCTCTATGCCGGCGTGGCGGGCCTCCTCGTTGCGGCCATCTCTTGGCCGCTCGACGTGATGGCACGCGGACTTGCGGGCTGGTGCACCAACTGCGTGGTGTTCCTCGTGCTCACATGGTGGCTCGCTGATACTTTCGATGCACAGCAGACACGCAAGCGCGCGCAGTCGCTCGATCAACCCAATGTGGTGATATTGGTATCGATGCTGGTGGTCATTGCTGCGAGCGTGGTGGCTATCGCGATGCTGCTGCAGCAGGTCAAGCTGATGAGCGGACCTGTACGCGCAGGGCATATTGCGCTGGGGCTGGTGGCGCTGGTGGGCTCGTGGCTCATGATGCACACGATCTACGCCTTTCACTACGCGCACCGCTATTACATCGACCAGCGTGACGGCTCGCCCGACGGCGGGCTGGATTTTCCCGGCAAGCAGGACCCGGACTATTTCGACTTTCTCTACTACGCCTACGTGGTCGGCATGACCACGCAGGTGTCCGACGTGCAGGCCACTTCGCGGGAGATGCGCCGCATCACGCTGGTGCACAGCGTGCTGGCTTTTGCCTTCAACATGCTGGTGCTCGCGCTGTCCGTCAACGTGGTCGCGGCGGCGATGTAGCGGCCTGCGCGCGCGCAGCAGGCCACAGCTTCACGAGGCCCGTGGATAGGGCCACGCCGCAGACGATGACGGCCGCGCAGATCAGCATCCATTGCGTGATGCTCTCGCCGAGAAACACCGCGCCGTAGAACACCGCGAACACCGGCACCAGGAAGGTCACGGTGAGCGCGCGCGCCGGCCCCGCGGTAGCGATGAGCCGGAAGAAGAGGATGTATGCGAGCCCCGTGCACGCCACCCCCAGCGCAAGCAACGCCAGCCATGCGCGCAGGCTCGGCATCTGCGTGGGCCAGAACCACAGCGCGGGCAGCGCGAGGAACAGCGTGGCGCCGATCTGGCTGCCGGTGGCGGTGGCCAATGCGGGCACGCCGCCCAGGTAGCGCCGTGTGGCGCTGGCGGACACACCGTAGCTTGCGCAGGCGCCGAGGCAGGCCAGCACGGCCCACAGCGCGGCGTTGCCGCCAGCATCGGCATGCAGGCCCGCACTGCGGCTCGCCAGCATGGCTACGCCCGCAAAGCCGATGATGAGGCCGACGATGCGCGAGCCGTCCGGCCGGTCGCGAAACCAGGCCCATGCCACCAGTGCACCGAACATCGGCACCGTGGCGTTGAGCACCGCCGCCAAGCCACTGTTGATGGTCAGAAGCGCGAAGCAGAACAGCGCGAACGGAACGCCCGAGTTCAGCACGCCGATGGCCATCGTCGCTTTCCAGTGATGCCCCAGCGCGGCCCCGTGGCCGCGCAGGAACAAGAGCGGCAGCAAGAACAGCGTGGCCACCGCCACGCGCACCGCGGCCGCTGGCAGGGCGCCGAACTCGGCCGCGCCGATGCGCATGAAAAGAAAGGACGCGCCCCACAGCGCGCCCAGCAGCACGAGGTCGAGGAGCCACGCCTTGGGCTTGGTCGAAGGCGTGATGGCGGGAGTGTTGTCTTTCGTTGTCGTGCTCATACGTTCTCGATGGTGCGCGTCGCCTTGGAAGCGGGCTCTACTTCGATTCCAGTTCCAGGAGCGCGGTCTTGCGATGAAGCCCGCCAGCGTAACCGGTCAGCGAGCCGTCCGCGCCCAGCACGCGATGGCAGGGCACGATCACGCTGATCGGGTTGCGCCCCACGGCCGCGCCCACCGCGCGCACTGCGGCCGGGTTGCCCACGTTGGCGCTCAGCGCACCGTAGGTCATGGTCTTGCCCGCCGGTATAGCGAGCAGGGCCTGCCACACGCTTTGCTGGAAAGCGGTGCCGTGCGAGAGGTCGAGCTTCACGTCGAAGGTGTCGCGCTTGCCGGCGAAGTAATCGCGCAGCTGCGCGCCGGCTTCGACCAGTGCAGGATGATCGTCGCGGGTCTGCCAGCCGGTGGTGTCGGGCCAATGGCGTTGCTGGTCGAACCAGACACCCGCCAAGCCTTCGTCGGTGGCCGCCATCGTGATGCCGCCGAGCGGCGTTTCGATGTGCGAGGTGTAGATGACTTTGCTCTTGAACTTCATGACATTTCAGGCGGAGACGCCTGCCGTTGTGAGGTTGTTGAAAGTTGGCTCCGCGGCGGACGAGGCTGCCGCGGCCACGGTGGGCGGCGGCGCATGCCAGGCACGCAGCACCGCATAGCTGCGCCACGGCCGCCATGCCTGCGATGCCTCGCCGGCCGCGCGCGCGGTGCTCACGCCCAGTGCTTTCTGCAGCGCGACGTCGCCCGCGGGAAACGCATCGGGCCAGCGCAATGCACGCATCGCGATGTACTGCGCGGTCCAGGCGCCGATGCCGGGGAGCTCCTGCAGCGCGTCGATGGTCGATGGCACGTCGGCACCCGCATGCAATGCCAGCTTGCCGGCGGCGACCTCCCGGGCGATCGCCTGCAATGCGCCCTGACGCTGCCGCACGATGCCGAGCTGCCCGAGTGCATCGCCGCTTGCCGCGGCAAGTGCGGCGGGCGTGGGGAACAAGCGGTCCAGGCCGTCGATGGGCGTGGCGATCGGCTCGCCGAATGCCTCGACCAGCCGCGAGCCCAGCGTGCGCGCCGCGGCCACCGTGATCTGCTGGCCCAGCACGGCGCGCACCGCAAGTTCGAAACCGTCGACAGTGCCCGGCACGCGCAGCCCGTCGCCGTGCGGAAAGGCCGCGTGCAGCGCGGCATTGATGGCCATCGGCTCGGCATCGAGATCGAGCATGGCGCGTGCGCGACTGATCACGATCGGTAGCACCGCGGCGAGCGAATCGCTGACTGAGAGCAGCATCTGCTCGCGCTCCATGTCGAAGCGCAGTTGCAGCCAGCCGGCATGCGTTTGCCCGCCTTGCTGCACGCGCAGTGTTCGCGCCAGGCGAACATAAGTCGGCGTGCTGCCCTTGAGGGGCGCCTTGCCGTCGGCCGTGCTTGCGACCTCGACGCCGCGCAGCGCACGGCGTGCAAAGAAGCCGAGCATCGCGTCCGCGTCGTAGGGGGGACGGAAGCCCAGGCGCACCTCGATGGCCTTGCCTTCGCCGCCCTCGGCACCGCCGGCGCGCCGCAGCGCACTGGGGTTGAGGCCGTAATGCTCCACGAAGGCTGCGTTGAAGCGTCGCACGCTTGCGAAGCCGCTGGCCAGTGCCACTTGCGTCATCGGCAGGCGCGTGTCGGCAATCAACTGCTTGGCGGCGAGCAGGCGGCGCGTTTGCAGATACTGCAACGGCGATACACCGAACTGCGCCTCGAAGATGCGTCGCAGATGCCGATCGCTCACGCCGAGCCGCGCCGCGATTTGCGCCGCGCCCGGGCCTTCTTCCGCCCATGCATCGGGTTCGTCGATGAGCCGCGCGGCCTGCAATGCGAGGATGCGCGAGGCGTCTTCGGTCGACCAGCTTGCCGCGCGTGGCGCGAGTTCGGGCCGGCAGCGCAGGCAGGGGCGAAAGCCCTCGGCCTCGGCCTGTGCCGCATGGCGAAAGAACCTGCAGTTCTCGCGCCGCGGCAGCTTCACGCGGCAGACCGGCCGGCAATAGATGCCGGTGGAGGTCACCGCGGTGAAGAACGAGCCGTCGAAGCGCGCGTCGTGCGTCTTCATCGCCAGGTAGCAGGCGTCGCTCTCGAGTGCTTCAGTGGAGGCGTGAGGGGTAGGCATGGGCAAATGATAAGGTTTCGAGTCGTTTCAACTGGCCGTTTTCGGACATGTGGGCGCTGGAACGCTTGCCTACAATGGCCCGGTCTCCAGAACCAACAGGGAATGCCTCTTCATGCAACTCAGCGCATCGATATTCAAGGCCTATGACATCCGAGGCGTGGTGCCCGTCACGCTCGATGCCGAGGTCGCAGAAGCGCTCGGCCGGGCTTTCGGCAGCGCTGCCCGCGCGGCCGGTGAAAAGACCGTGGCCGTGGGCCGCGATGGCCGCCTTTCGGGCCCTGCGCTCGTCGAAGCATTGATCGACGGCCTGGTCGCCACCGGCATCGAAGTGATCGACGTGGGTGCGGTCACCACGCCCATGCTCTACTTTGCGGCGCACACGCTGTGCGCGAGCGGCATCCAGGTCACGGGCAGCCACAACCCCAAGGACTACAACGGCTTCAAGATGGTGCTGGCAGGACGCGCCATCTACGGCGACGAGATCCAGGGCCTGCGCAAGGTGATGGAAGACGGCAGCGCGAAGCTCGCACCCGGCGGCAGCGTGCGCAAGGTCGACGTGACAGAGGCTTACACGCAGCGCATCGTCGGCGACATCAAGCTGGCGCGTCCGCTCAAGATCGTGGTCGATTCGGGCAACGGCATCGCGGGCGCCACGGCACCTGCGATCTTTCGCGCCATTGGCTGCGAAGTGACCGAGTTGTTCAGCGAAGTCGACGGCGACTTTCCCAATCACCACCCCGATCCGAGCAAGCCCGAGAACCTCAAGGACCTGATGGCCGCGCTGGCTGCGGGCGATGCCGAATTAGGCCTGGCCTTCGACGGCGACGGCGACCGCCTGGGCATCGTTACCAAGGACGGCCAGAACATCTTCCCCGATCGCCAGATGCAGCTCTTTGCACAAGACGTGCTCTCGCGCGTGCCCGGCGGCACCATCGTCTACGACGTGAAGTGCTCGCAGCGCCTGGCGCCGGCCATCGAGGCAGCGGGCGGCAAGCCGATGATCTTCAAGACCGGCCATTCGCTCATCAAAGCCAAGATGAAGGAAATCGATTCGCCGCTCGGCGGAGAGATGAGCGGCCACATCTTCTTCAAGGAGCGCTGGTACGGCTTCGACGACGGCACCTATGCGGGCTGCCGCCTGCTCGAGATCTTGAGCAAGACGCCAAACGCGAGCGACACGCTGAACGCGCTGCCCACGAGCTTCTCGACCCCCGAACTCAACGTGAAGTGCGCCGAAGGCGAACCGCACGCGGTGGTCGACCAGCTGGTTGCCGGCGCGAGCTTCGCAGCACCCGCCGTGGTCTCGACCATCGACGGCCTGCGCGTCGACTGGCCAGACGGCTTCGGCCTCATCCGCGCTTCCAACACCACGCCGGTGCTGGTGCTGCGCTTCGAGGGCCAGACCGATGCTGCCCTGAAGCGCATCGAAGCCGAAATGCTCGCGCTCCTTCGAACCGTCAAAGCCGACGCGACGCTGGCCGAAGCGTCGCACTGAGCCCGTGCGTTCGCTGCTGCTGCGCCTCTACGGCGCCTTCACCACCGCCGTGCAACCGCTGGTTCGCCGCAAGCTGCGGCGTCGCGCGATGGCCGAGCCCGGCTATGCCGTGGCCGTCGAGGAGCGCTTCGGCCATTACGACGATGCCGTCACGGGCGAAGGCCAGTGCTGGGTGCACGCGGTCTCGCTCGGCGAAACGCGCGCGGCCGCCATCCTGATCGCGGAGTTGCGCAGGCAATATCCGGGCATACCGATCCTGCTCACGCATGGCACGGCCACGGGGCGCGAAGAAGGCGCCAAGTTGCTCGAGCCGGGCGATACGCAGGTCTGGCAACCGTGGGACACGCCGGGTGCCGTGGCGCGCTTTCTCGACCGCTTCCAGCCGCGCATCGGCGTGCTGATGGAAACCGAGGTCTGGCCCGAGATGGCCGCCGCCTGCGCCGAGCGCCGCATTCCGCTGGTGCTGGCCAATGCGCGGCTCAACGAAAAATCGCTGGCCGCGGCCGAGCGCCTGGGCTGGCTCGCGCGGCCCGCGTACTCGGCGCTGGCCGCCGTATGGGCGCAGACCGAAGCCGATGCGCACCGGCTGGTGTCGCTGGGCGCCAAGGTGGCCGGCATCTACGGCAACCTGAAGTT
>Ga0209673_1002601_pt1 | contig 12168 bp, 5 predicted proteins | sample AraplaCol_mMS_r2_2_FD_184274 | JGI IMG/M metagenome (GOLD analysis project Ga0209673, IMG submission 184274) | Arabidopsis root microbial communities from North Carolina, USA - plate scrape MF_Col_mMS_r2 (SPAdes) (version 3) | ecosystem: Host-associated > Plants > Roots > Endosphere | place: USA... | reverse complement strand
GGGGGGGGGGGGGGTACTTTTGCGTGATTCCCAGAGGATTATAGAAAAATAACTGTTCGTGAATGAGAAGAGAAATGGAGGGAAGACCAACAAATGGACTAGGTATATAATTGTTCTTGTTGATTTACGACATCGTAAACATTTCTGAGGTTCTAACCTGGTTGATTCAACGCCAAGGTCTCCGGCGAGATACTGACATCTGGTTTGTTGAATGAATACATAGAGCTATATTGAGCAAGAAAGCCGAGTATGTCACCAGGGGAATATGACTTGGGAAGAGAAGCTGAAGCTGCAAATGACACCGTGCATGGATAAATCCCCGCTTTACGACATCATCTCGAGGCTATGGCCTATGCCATGCATGAGACAGTGCCTAGAGTCCTCAGGCTTCTTGGTGATCTACATCAAATCGGTGTAATGGGGGCTAGTCTTGTTGATGGTGGACGGGAATGCGGATATTCCGGGCCTTGCAACTACACATCGCAGGTGATCTATGGGATTCAACTTGTCTGTCGCATTCTTCGTCTGAGCAGAACAAACTCCTGATCAAGATTTGGTTTTTATTGTGGGCCGCGTGATGATCAGATGCATATTGGGTTTGACCAATGGAGATGCTTGATCTATACGGAATTGTATGGTGGGCTGGGGCTTTCTTTTGCTTTTTTTTTCGGTTCTAGTTACTGGTTGCGACTGAGTCTGGAGGGAAGCTTGCATGATACGTGCAGATTTGGGGTAATCTAAAGCGCTACGTGTGCGTTCTACTATATCCATGGATGGAAGAGACATCGAATGTATATGTGATAACTATTAGAATTTATTCACGTTTAATCCAAGTACATAAGGACTACCCAGGCAAAGCTGATAGAAACAAAACTTCGATGAATGTCCGAGAGAATCTACCAGTACACTCCAAGTCATCACAAATTTCTCTAGTAAGGAGTCTGCTGGTGGAAGTACTTCATGATAAGCTCTACCTGTTTCGGCTTCGCAATTGGAACATCTCCAAAGGAGTTCCCAAGCTCCATGACCTTCTGTGTACCCTTGGCACTATTAGGATTCCAACGAGGCAATGAGCCCTTGCCGGTATATGAACCACCATTGTTAGGGTTCAGGGTCTTGGCAAAGTTGGCCCAGTATGCCGACATCTTTTCCTGGATTTCATAGTCTACCGCAGTGAACGGATAAGTGTCAGCGTTGGCGTACAACGCGTTCAATGCGTACATGATTTCCGACTGATGGAATGCACCCGAGTCCTGGCCTGGAGGAGCATGAGTCCAGTAGTAGGTATAAAAGTCGGAAGAAGCGCTCTTATACCAGTCTGTTGCGTAAGCCCAAGAGCCGATCAAAGAGGTATCACGAGCAGCGGCATTCCAGGCTTGATTGGCGATTGTTTGGTTGTTGTGTGATGGGTACAGATGGAAGTATTGACTTGAGAGGTTACCATATTTAAGGGTGCACCAGGACTCGTATTCCTCGACGGTATAATCGTTTGAGGGACTGGCACCGGATTCATCTTTGGTGTTACCAGTGATGACGGGGACGTCGTTGGCAGGTCCGTTGAGAAGGGTTTCAATATATTTTTCAGGCAGGACGTAGTTGTCGAGAACAGGTTTGAAAATCAATGGGTATCCAGCTGAGATAGCAGTTACCCACCAGATAGATTCATTGCCAACGCGGTCCTGAGAGCCGATGAGAAGGTCATCCATGGAGAGGGTGCGTAGCTCAGCGATGCTGGACACATTGTGAGATTTAATGTAGCTGACACTGTTTTCAATCGCAGTAGACATGTTCACGTAGGAGGTAGCAAGACCTGCCAATAGAGTATCGTAAGGATATCTAATACCCGACTCAGAGATGCCACCATGGAAATATCCCTTGAAAAGAGGGCTATTAACAGCATGGTAGACCTGCGAGGAACCGAAAGACTGTCCAGCAACGGTGACGCGGTCAGGGTCACCTCCAAAGCGAGCAATGTTCTTCTGCACCCACTTCAGAACCTCCAACTGATCAAGAACACCATAGTTGCCGGAAGTGTTGTGACCAGTAGCCTTGTATCCTTCAGCATTGAGCTCAGGGTGAGCAAGATAACCAAAAGCATCGTCACGACGGTTGAAGGTAATGAGAATGACATCCTTCAAGGCCATACCTCCACCATACCACCATGCCTTATCACTCGTTTCGTCAGAGCCCTGATTCCACACCATGACAGGTAACTTGGCATCTTTATTTTCCGCATTGGTCCAGATGTTGAGACTTAGACAATCCTCGCTGATATAAGAAGATTCCTTACTCGGACAAGCAGGGCCAAAGCTCGTAGCCTTCAGAGTCTTATTCCAGCGCTCGCGTGGTTGGGGAGGTTTCCACCGATTCTGGTATCCGGTGTCGGCTGCGAAGGGGATTCCAAGGAAAGCGGCAACGTTTGATTCGGAGCGATTGAAATATTTCTCCAATGTAGATTGGTTGAAGTATTGGAATCCCTCAACTGGACCGTAAGATGTCTCGATGACTTGGTCCCATAGCTGAGCTTGTGCAACTGTAGCACCGACAGCCAGGGAGAGGAGGCTTTTCGTGATAAACGAAGCCATTCTTCTGAACTTGTATGAAAGTATCTTGAATTGGCTGGGGAGTTGTCTTGAGGTTGAAGTAGAAAAAACTTTGGACGAATGGACCGGCGATTCTCAATTTAAATACTTTGCTTTGTGGGTATGATAGTCCATCATGATCCGGACAGAGAGTGGTCCGATTCACGGAATACCATTTACACCTTTGGAAATAGACTCGTATGCATGTTCAACGTCCCAAGACATGCAAGATGCATGCCGTTCCCGAGCCCCGAAGTTACAAGACTGTGGACCAAAGGGTGTGGGGAATCGGACAATGGCTGGATGACGAGTATAGTTTTGAGCCTGGTTGAACCTTTTCTACCTACTGATGCTTGCTTTGGCTAGATTAAAGAAACATTCCGTTGAACTGGTCCCGTCTAATCATTCTTCTTTATAGCTACATAAATGCACCGTTGGTAATGCTTAATTCCCAATACTAGTATTGCTAAATTCTCAATTGAAAGCAACAAATCTATCAAATCTTACTATACAAGTGAAGCCAGTTATTCATTGAACCCGAAGAATGAAGTGGAGATTTCTGAAGATCAACACCCACTTTGTATGCAATATCCGAACCAGACAAGGCCGCCGGCCGCGTTGTGCTCTGGACCTTTCCGCGTTCTTCTACGGTGTATACTTCGTATCTCCGGCAGTGTCGGCCTGCCCTACCCGATGCAGAATCTCGGGCCGAGTCCACTCACTGCAGATTCCCCTTTTACAGTTCTTTTCTTAGGGTTTGAGGTCTGGGGTATATTGCGAGTGCGAATTGCCGAGTTTCATATACTTGCTTAACTCCGATGATGATTTTGTAGTTAAAAAGCAGTTAGTGCTACGCTTAAACGGGAGGACTGTGTCGGTTAATTTGCAGAAGTAGGCTGATATGCAATTCGATGAAGAACTTGTAATCGGATTAAAAGAGTAGCTTTATTTGGAGTTATACGGATTGGTAAATGAGTAGTACTTGGACTACATAGTAGGTGCCTAGGTAACCCATTCAAGAATTGGTCCGTCACTCTTGAAAGCCCTGAACTTTTAGTAGCATTTGAACCATCATTATAGGCTTTAGCTCTGAAGGCCCTCTTGGTCACTTCTCAAGATTGAATCATTGAAGACATTTGAAGCAGATGGAAATGCCCCTTGTTCTACGTTCTGATCGAGTCCTAATGGTTTTTACTTTGGTGAGCTCGTATACCACGTTAAGAAATGCTTTTGTCAATTAATCAGAAAAGTCTATAAGTGTTGCAGTAAAACAAGCGCCAAACCAGAAATCAAGTATCCCGATCCGCTTTTGTCTATCAAATTGTCGAATATTGAATTAATTGCTGCAAGTCGAAGAGGTTCATGACTGCGCACCACCGCGTCCACCACGTCCTCCACGTCCTCCGCGACCCCGGCCACCCCGGCCACCACCACGGCCTCCTCCACGACCACCACCTCCATTTCGGCCATTCTTTTCAATAGCACCCCTTTGGTCTCTCCGACCAGCTCCCGGGCTTAAGGCATCGCGGCCATTGCTCTTTGAACGTTCACGTTGGCGCGACCGTCCAGCATTGCCACCTCTCAAGTCACCACCGCTTGCATAGTTGAAGCCAGGTACACCTTTCAGGCCCATTTTACCAATGACCTTCTTGTCCATTGGGGGAGGCTCAGGGCATGCCATACCGTTGATGGCGAGGTCATTGGCGAGTTGAACAAGACCGGGTTTGTCGAGACGAACTTGTTTGAGAAGCCCCGATCCAGCGAAGAATCCGATATAAGAAGAGTAGGCGCGTTGCTTTGTTTCCTCATCAACGCCATACATAGCCTGGGTGACACTTTCGGCACATGCGAGAGCGTCCTCGTTGATCTTGTCGGTATCCGGGTGAGGTTGAATGGGTAGGTGACGGTTGATCTTCATGAAGAAAGATTCAGCTTCCGTTAGAAGAATAATGGCGCGGCCATCATTTCCGGCGCGGGCTGTACGACCAACGCGGTGAACATATTGCTCGCCATTCGATGGCAAGCCAACTTGAACAACTAAGTCGACATTGGGAAAGTCCATTCCACGACCGATAACGTCCGAGGCAAACATGATACCCGAGTCTGCTTCTTTGAACTGGGCAGTGGTTCTTGTGCGTACGTTCTGATTGAGCCTGGAGTGGATCTCGAAGACTTTCAGGGGGGTTAGGCCCTGGGAGAAGACTCGGGCAAAGAGAGCCACCATGTTCGCAGTAACTCCAAAGACAATGATTTTCGAGCACTTCTTGCTTTCACGATTCAGAAGAGCGGCCAGAGAAGTGAATGTCTGCGCCACGCCAGGAATCAGGACGTGGTACTGAGGAACCCTCTCATGTGTCGGTGTTTCATTTTTCTCAATTGTTGAGATGCTGCTGTAGCCGCTTTTCAAGACAATACTAATCACATCTTTGACCTTGGGTGGAACAGTGGCCGAGAAACACATGCCTTGCCAGCCAGTATTTTTGGGTGGAATGAGTTGGAGGATACGCTTGACATCGGCAATAAAACCCGTCTCAAGCATGGTGTCTGCTTCATCCAGAACCAAAGTTTGGATATTGGACAGCTTCTCGGCGGTTGAGGGGTCAGAAAGATAGTCCTTCAGTCGTCCAGGAGTCGCCACCAGGACGGATGGTGATCCCTTCATAAATCGTGAATGAGCAGATGCGCGAGCAGTTCCACCAACAGCAATATGACACTCCAATGACTTGGCAAGCTGTGATGTAAGTTGATCGCATGATTTGGCAATTTGCTGAGCAAGCTCTCTGGTCGGAGTAATGATCAAGATAGCAACCTGGCCCCTTGGCGGAGCCTGGCCTTGAAGGAGACAGTGTAAAGCTGGAAGCAGAAAAGCCAGAGTTTTACCAGTTCCAGTCTTGGCCTGAACGAGGCAATCGCTGCGCCAATTGGGAAGTTCAGTCAAAACGCGATGTTGGACTGGGGTCATGGTTGTGAAGCCCATCACGTCCAGAGCCTGAAGGAGCTTAGGGTCCAACTTCCCAGCCATAGATGAATATGGCTGGGCGCCATCTTCAATTTTGACGCCGTCCATCAGGATTGATTTTTGTGTTTGATGTGGAAAGAAAAGAGAATGTAGACTTGACTAGACTGCCCGGAGGAAAATTCAAACACGTGACTGGACACATGGCGAAGACTTTTTTTTTTTTTTGTTTATGTTTATTTTCATTTTTTTTTGTAAAGGAAAATTTGATAGTAACCATTACGTTCCTATAAAGAATATATACTAATAAGATTATGGTCAGAATCAGCTTGAAGCCGTTCAAAAGGCCTCCTTCACAGTACTGTGTTGCTCTTCGCATTCAAAGACAATCGCAGGATCGTCGATTGGCCCGATTGGGTTGAGGTTCCACTTTGTAATTGGAAATCAGCAACAAAATAAATAATCATTTCCCCCTAATTTTTTTAGTAGTACATCCATTTGTTGCTCTATCGACTAGCTACTAGCTGACATGGATATTGATCTGAATGAACAAGGGACATTATGAACTTGAATGTTTAATTCAACATGTTGAATTCCAAGTATCATATTAACCCTACGGTTCAATACGGGAATCGCTTCATTCTTAGGTATCTCACGGTGGTAAAATGATGAAGGATATAGCTCATGCTATGCATGTTATTTTCCGCCAAGTAGCAGCTGAATCCAGCTCAATGCTTGTCTTCTCGCCACTTTTTGCTTCAACATTGCTGCAATATCGCAGCAGATCGACAGGGCAGTGGGACCTGTGCGGGACATTCAGAGGGGCTTGCGGGACCTTTCAAACATCTACATACATACAGTCTGCGTCTATATAATACCAATACTAAACGAACACTCCAACGTCACAACGGTGGGAAAGCTTGATCTCACACTGTAACCCTGTTGGAACTACACGATATTTCCATCAAAGTGTACCCACGGCTTTCCCTACAGTTGCAGCCGTTAACTGGAGTGGATAGGCAAAATCTCTATAACGAATCCACATACGAAAGTTTGTATGAACATACTAGTAAAATAGACGAAAGCGCCGATATGAATGTCTTTCTTACACCCAATTACATCACCTAGACAAGGAGTATACTTATAGGCGACTTATAGCACGATTGGATTGAGATTGTATTCCCATATCGTAAAAGTACAAGCAAGAAAGTCGCAGACGGTCCAATAACAGACCCATTGCCGATTGTCAGAATACAACATAATAATACTAACAGTATACAGTTCATGGAGACACAATACAGGGCAATAGAGAAGCATCAACAATTCAGACAACACAAATAAAAAGGAAGCACGGACGCCTTCTAGGCTGGGGAGGGTCATCACATCGGACGGTGGGTTCTCCGAACCAAGAAGCAATCCCATATATTCCGTAAAGAAATAGACAAAAGAGCGATATTGATGAGGAATAGGTGGAATCACTTCGAAATAGACTCAGAAGGGTCGCCACATGGGGGCGGTAGGTTCTTCGAGCTAAGAAAATTATTCCATACAATCCTCGAAGACAAGGCTATCTTCATCGTCCTCGTTTATTGTGGAGGAGCAGCAGCTAGCCTCACTATCCGAAACAGCATTTCTCATGCTAGCTAGCATTGCCTTTTCAATGTCGCTGGCGGCTATAATCGAGGCGGTTCTGGACCCAGACGCGGCTGGCTCATGGGCGAGTTCATCAGCCAAAGGAGGATATTCATCGTCATTGAAAGTTCGGTCCTGCACCAAAGAATCCGGTAGATCTACCCCGGAAATATTCCGGGCCAATGCGCAAAGCATTGACTGGCGAAGATAAGGACCGGGTGTCGGCCAAAATTGACGAACTCTCTCAACATTTGATACGAAAGGGGTTATGATGCCGTTTTTCTTCCAATGTAGGTAGGTCATCACGAAACGAAAATATAGGTATCTCTTGGCAGGCCGGTTGTCGTTCAAAAAGACGAGTTCGTTCCCATCGATATCCTAAGCATATAATTGTTAGATTTGCGATTTTTTCAAGGGTTTTGTCAACACTTACACCCCATAGTATGTGAGTTTCACCCATCCGTGTCACGGTAAGTTCACGCTTCGACTCGTCTACCAGAATACATTTCCATTTTGACGGTATTTCGGTATCGCCCGTGTCTTGGGCTTGGGAGATCGGCACAACAACAATATCACCTCGGTCCAGTCCTTCTTCAACCCTCTTATGTAGGCTCAAAGCTAGCAAAGCAAGACAGTTAGTTATAAGTAGTATGGAGGTGAGGGTATGTAACCAACCATTTCGGGGGTCCAACGACACAACAATTTCGCCGCCAAAGAGATAAGATATTTCTTCTCCTGTGAGACTTTTTGGCACAATGTGCGATGCCTTGACATCATTTGCTATAAATTCGCATCCGGTTATTTGACAAAAACCACTACCCTTCTCAATTCCGTAATACTCATTCACGCGATGCTTGAACTGGCGGGCGTTGAAAGTTTTCTGTGGCTTTCTCTTGCCACATGCCGCCATGACACGTTGGAGCATCGAATCCGTGTAAGCTCGGAGATAAAGACCAGTGGTTGAAGGTCCAGTACGTTGTCGCTTTCTGACAGCAATCTCATCTTCTAGGTCCTCGCTAATAAGCTTCTTCTGCCGCTTTAGGGTCCGTAATTCTTTCGATATAAGACGTGAGGGTGGTATAAATGGCCGCAAAGCGTCGCGGAACTCCTTTGCCGATAGTGATAGATTGTCAAGCGCGAAACCAAGACCTCTGTGTGCGGATTCAATATACTGAATATCGTTGGTAAGGAGTTTGATACGATCCTCTAAAAAATCAGACACACATCGGTAGTCTTGTGTGTTTTGGCTCAAATCAAGACTTCTCTGCCTCCGGACAACAAGATCATCGTATAGACTTTTGGGCAGACGAGAGAGAATTACTGGAGGGACTTCTGGTATTCTTGACATGTTGGATGTTTTTGAAATTGTATGTAGAATTATCAAGAAAAACGGAATCAAGATAGAGGTTTGCAGTAGTGGTAAAAAAAGAAAAGAACAGAAAAGAGACTGGTAAAAGAGGAGGCTGGGAATAATGGAATTATGCACTAATGATGCCTACTATTCACAGATTCAACCATAGAAAATAATAAGAAAACATGGTTGGATGGGGTGACAATTTTATGGTTGCTGGTTGAGGGTTTCGTGGGTCCAACCACGAAACCCTAAAAATTAGAACCAAACCAACCCTTAGTGATAGTGATCAATTTGTCAAGCGCAAAACTAAGACCTTTGTGTACAGATTCAATATACTGAATATAGTTGCTAAGGAGTTTGATACGATCCTCTAAAAAATCAGACACACATCAGTAGTCTTGTGTGTTTTGGCTCAAATCAAGACTTCTCTGCCTTCGGACAACAAAATCATCGCATAGACTCTTTCGCAGACGGGAAAGAACTACTGGAGGGACTTCTGGTATCCTTGATATGGTGAATATTTTTGGAAATGTATGTAGAATTATCTAGAGAAAACGAAAAGATTTGGTTTAGGAAACCAACCCTTGGTTTGGAAATCTCAAAAACCTAATCAGATAATCAGTATTTAGGGTTTTTCAAAAGCAGTGTCGTAATGATTTTGAGCTTTAGACGGGTAAAATCTCGGAATGCTATTAGATGAATTTTTCAGAGTTTCTATAATCGTTATCTATGATCGGTCCCCGAGATCTTTAAAAGAATCAAAATATCCGAAAAGCTTCCACAACTTGATGGTACTGCTAGTAAAAACCACAGGAGAGCATTATCTTCAGGCTGTCAAAGTTGAACTGGTGGTGGTTTCGATCTGTCCAATAGTACCAGTATGGGATGTCTTTACTTCATTTGAGATACCGATTTTGACCAGCGCAATATTCTTTTTCGTCGATGTCTTCCAGGCTTTTTGTCCAGACATAAAATAGTCATCAATTTGCTCCAGAGTTAGCCGCGATGTCTCAGGAACGAAGAAGAACACCATTATCACAAAGAAAACAGTGATTCCAAAATAGAAATAGCCAACGTCTGGACCCATGTTTCCATATTCAGGGTTCAACATGTACGGAGTCCAAAAAGTGGCCCCAAAAGCAAAGATCTGGTAGAGAAAAGTTGTATTGGCCTGACCATAGGTGCGAAGCCTAATGCTATGCATTTCTGCCGATGCAAGCCACGTACTGGACCCAACGAATCCACCAAATACAAATGCCCAAATGCAGAGAAATGCGACCACGACGTTCTGGGCAATCGCATTATCTGCTCCAAGGGCGGTGCTCACCGAAGAGAATATGAGCATACAGATAGCCATGAGACTGTAACCATAAAGCATGGCGAATCTTCTGCCTCCATAGTCGAGAATAGGGGGACCAATGAAAGCTCCGCCAAAAATACATAGCGCGACTATGGCGTTAATCAAATATGGATTATCGATTCCAACGCCATTGAGGAAAACGGGCGCATAAAGAGCGATGAATTGAATTCCGGTTAGGGGGAGACTGATCAATATCAAAGCGGAAATGGCTGTTCGACGCAAGTTCGTACCACGGTATATTTCCGACCAAGAAGTTGTTTTATCCATTGTCCTTTCGAATTCTAAGTGCTTCTTCACATCAAGCAATTGTTGAGACACTTCGTTTGAATATGGATCCCGAGATTGGATTGAACCAAATGAAACCCGGGCAGACTCGTCTTTCCCCTTTGCGAGGAGCCATCGAGGCGATTCTGGGAACATAAGAACGCCCGCAACAAGGCTCACAGCTAGAGGAATCTGACAAACGATTGGAGTTTTCCACTGCCAATCATCACTCAAATCTAGTGTTGCTGAGCCAGCACATACTGCTGCTACTGTCACATTGCCCATGGCAAGGCCGATATTATAGAGACCGAGTAACAGGCCGCGTTTGCTGGCCATGACACATTCTGAGCCATAAACGAGACTTGATGAATATAGCTGACCCGTGCCAATACCACTAATGCATTTGCAGACAATATAGGCCGTGAAATTGCCAGATGTACCCAGCATACCGGCAGCTCCGATCACGTTGAAGACACAGGCAATTAGAATCGTACTCTTTCGACCAATTTTTGATCCGCAAATTCCAGAAAAGACAGAACCAACGGCAGAAAATAGTATACCGATGCTGATCAAGGACTGCTGTAAGGTACTGAGATTGCATTGCACCGTATTGCTCCCGGATTCCGCATGGAATGTTGTCTTGCAATCGCCAAAGGCTTTTTGAAAAGAAGGCATGATAAGAACCGCACCAGCGAAACCAGTGTCAAAACTTGCAATCCAAGCTGCCCAGGATACCAATATTGAAAGGAGTATCATTTTCAACGTGACTTTTTGAGACTCTTCATTGCTGGAACAAGGGATGGTTGATACACTAGAATCAAGCCGCCCGTCATGGGCTTGATCCGTTGGAATTTCACTTGCCATGTGAGCAAGATCTAAAAACCTTATCGTGTTAGTTTGCGAAGCAGAGTAACTCGACTCCTTGAATCTGGAAATGCACTAAGATATAGGACTAGTCGAAAGGGATCTGCCGCAGACTCTCCACCGATCAGCAATCTTCGGCTTCCTCGGAATTCAGGGTGGTCCTGTGTTGCATTGCTTTTTTTACAGACCGGATTGGGCAAGGAGGCGATTGTGGGTATTTGTAAGTCATTTTTAATGCAGGAGTGTTCGAGACATTGTTTCTTTTTAGATCAGACAAAGCTTCTCGAAATTGGAATTAGGTTGATTAGGAAGCATCAGATGGTTGCGCCGATGCACAGATGATTGAAGGTATAGATCATACCAATGGTCTTAGGAGGCGAAGTTCAACTTGAAAAACCGAATCGTATGCTTGTGATCAATAATGCAGCCATACCCAAACAATTGGCTCAACCAGCATCTGTATGGCCAGATTGGCCCATCACTTGCTCTTATTTCCAGTGGTGGTAGGATGGAGCTGTATGTAGTACAATTTCACCCCTTGTTTCGATTGTTGGGCCAATGAAGAAAAGAAAGATCGACATTTTCACAGGCGGCAGGATATGAGCCATCGTTGGGTTGGGAAGTAATTTTGCAATTCTCCCGACAGACAATAGTTGATGTCTAATATTCAATTTCTTGGAATACGCGAAGAAATATTGTACATCTCTCATTGATTTGGGTTATATGTACTTTAAGTATATCGTTTCGATCTAGAATCAACTGCCTCATCGTTTCATGCACTCGGAATCTAATCACGACCCAAGAAGCATCCGAAGCATATAAATTTAAAGACTGCCGCTCAATATACGTGGCTCAGACTTTGAAGAGTCAACCTGGACATACCAGAAAGCTACAGAATATTTTTTTTTCGTCCCATATCTTCAAATTAGTTTTCTGGTCGAATTAGCCGATGCCTAGTGAGAATAAAGTATTACAAATTTATGCAGATATGGCCCAATTGAAGTACTAGGGGGGACTGGAACTTGATTCGAACTTCGAAATCTGAAAGAAGAACCCTTGAATGTCGGATTCTACATGTCTTTGATTCTCTGGAATGATCTTTTACTGATACAACTTGTATTTGAGCCCTATTAAATGCGAGCTAACCTCAAACTAA
>Ga0209673_1002594_pt1 | contig 12193 bp, 7 predicted proteins | sample AraplaCol_mMS_r2_2_FD_184274 | JGI IMG/M metagenome (GOLD analysis project Ga0209673, IMG submission 184274) | Arabidopsis root microbial communities from North Carolina, USA - plate scrape MF_Col_mMS_r2 (SPAdes) (version 3) | ecosystem: Host-associated > Plants > Roots > Endosphere | place: USA... | reverse complement strand
GCGGCCGTTGCGCGCGCACCTGTTCCTGTCGGTCAACGACACAGATGTGCGCGAAGCGCTCAATGCCGGCTTTCCGGCTGCGCGGGTGCTGGTCGAGTCGGTGAAGGCCAGCGATGCCTGGCCGAACGAAGTGCGCATTGCTTTCGACGGCGATGCGGTGCTGTTCTCCGACGAAGCCGAGCGCGTGTTCCAGGCGGAAGGGCTCGACGCCTTCCAGGCCCACGAACTCAGCAAGGCCAACCTGCCCTTGCCGGAAGGTCCCTTCAAGCCCTTGCTGACCGCGCTGCATCGCCTGCAGATGGCCGGCAATGCGCAGATGCGGATCCGCACCGCGCTGGTCACGGCACGCAGCGCACCCGCGCACGAGCGCGCGATCCGCACGCTCATGAAGTGGAACATCCGCGTGGACGAGGCCATGTTCCTGGGTGGCCTCCCCAAGGGCGAATTCCTGCGCGAGTTCGAACCCGATTTCTTCTTCGACGACCAGACCGGCCACGTCGACGCCGCGGCACGCCACGTGCCAGCCGGCCACGTTTCCAGCGGCATCAGCAACGAGCATTGAGCCTCGTCGGGGGCGGGCACCTTCGCAGTGCATCGCCCTTCTAGCGCCTGCGGCGCCTTTGCCTTGTCATCGCTCATTCATGGCGATGTAACGGGTTCTCCCTAGTCTTGTGGTGCCGGTGCGCGGTGCCTTTGGTGGCGCCATTTTTTTGCCGCATCGAATGCCGACACGCGACAACTCAAGGAACCCACCATGCGCCTTTCATCCCTGCCCATGCGGCTCTTTTCCGCACTGGTCCTGGCCTTTGCCCTTTCCGCCTGTGGTGGCGGCGATGGCGGTGGCGGGTTCTCCGGTTTCCTGCCCGCTGCGGCGGCTCCGACGCCGGCCGCACCTACCGCACCGCCGCCGGACACCAGCGTCAAGCCCGACATGCGCTGCGCGCCCTGAACACCACGAAACGCCAGAACAACACCATGAACTCACGCCGCAAATTCCTCGCAAGCACGGCCACCACCGGTGCTGCCGCGCTCGCCATCGCCGCCTTTCCGCCAAGCATTCGCCGCGCGCTTGCCATTCCGGCCAACAACAAGACCGGCACCATCCAGGACGTCGAGCACATCGTGATCCTGATGCAGGAAAACCGCTCGTTCGACCACTACTTCGGCACGCTCATGGGCATGCGCGGCTTCGGCGACCGCTTCACCATTCCGCTGCCCAAGGGCCGCAGCGTCTGGCAGCAGGCCGATGCCACGGACAACCCGGTGCTGCCCTACCACCTGGACAGCCGCAAAGGCAACGCACAGCGCGTGAGCGGCACGCCGCACTCGTGGATCGACGGACAGAACGCCTGGGACGGCGGGCGCACTTACCAGTGGCCGCGCTACAAGACCAACGCGGCCATGGGCTACTACAAGGAGGCCGAGCTGCCCTTCCAGTTTGCGCTCGCCAACGCGTTCACCTTGTGCGACGGCTATCACTGCAGCATGCACACCGGCACCAATTCGAACCGCATGTTCCTCTGGACCGGCACCAACGGCCCTACGGGCGCGAACGTGGCCTCGGTCAACAACGAGTGGGACTCGATCGACGGCTCGGCCAAGGGCTTCGAGTGGAAGACCTACCCCGAGCGGCTGCAGGAAGCCAAGGTGAGCTGGATCGTCTACCAGAACATGCCGCAGAACTTCGGCGACAACCCGCTGGCCGGCTTCAAGCAGTACCGGCTTGCCAATGAAGCCTCGGGCAAGCCCGTGAGCAACGACGCGGCCTCACCGGCCTACGACCCGGCCAGCGACGACGCCGGCAATCCGCTCTACAAGGGCATTGCCAACACGATGCCCGACGGCGGTTTTCTCGAGCAGTTCCGCCAGGACATCAAGAAGGGCAAGCTGCCGCAGGTGTCGTGGATCATCGCGCCGGCCACCTATTCCGAGCACCCTGGCCCCTCGAGCCCGGTTCAGGGCGGCTGGTACATCCAGGAAACGCTGGACGCGCTCACCGCCGTGCCCGACGTGTGGAGCAAGACCGTGCTCTTCATCAATTTCGATGAGAACGACGGCTACTTCGACCACTACCCGTCACCCGCGGCGCCATCGCTCAACGCCGACGGCACGGCCGCCGGCAAGACCACGCTGCCCGCATCGGACCTTGCCTTCGAGCGCTTCAACCATCCGAACCCGCCAGGCACCACCGACCAGCCCGCGCCCGACGGCCGCGTCTACGGCCCGGGCGTGCGCGTGCCGATGTACGTGGTGTCGCCCTGGAGCCGCGGCGGCTGGGTCAACTCGCAGGCCTTCGACCACACCTCGGTCATCCGCTTCATCGAATCGCGCTTCGGCGTGATGGAGCCCAACATCGGCGCCTTCCGTCGCGCGGTGTGCGGCGACCTCACGAGCGCCTTTAACTTTTCCAACCCCAACAGCGAAGCACTGCCCACGCTGGCGGGCCGCAAGAGCAAGGCCGAGGCCGACCAGTTGCGCGCGTCCCAGGAAGCGCTGGCCCAGGTTGCGCTGCCGCTCGATCCGCAGCTGCCGCGGCAGGCAACGGGCACGCGCCCCTCGCGCGCGCTGCCCTACGAGTTGCACACCAGCGCGCGCGCCGACAGCATCGGCGGCAAGGTGCAGCTGCTGTTCGCCAACACCGGCAAGGCGGCGGCCGTGTTCCACGTCTACGACAAGCTCAACCTCGACCGCTTGCCGAGGCGCTACATGGTCGAGCCCGGCAAGACGCTCGACGACACGTGGAACGCAGCGACCGACAACAGCGGTTTCTACGACCTCTGGGTGCTCGGCCCCAACGGCTTTCACCGTCACTTCAAGGGCGACCTCAACCGGATGCGCGCAGGCGATGCCGCCACGCCAGAGGTGCGCGTGTGCTACGACATCGCCAACGGCAACGTGTACCTGGAGATGCTCAACGGCGGCAAGAGCGCCTGCAAGTTCACCGTGCGTGCCAAGGCCTACCGAAGCGACGGCCCGTGGACCGCGACCGTGCAGGGCGGCGCCAAGGCCGAGCTGCACTGGGACCTCGCAGCCAGCGGAGCGTGGTACGACTTTGCCGTGACCTGCGATGCCGACGCGGCCTATGTGCGCCGCTTTGCCGGGCGCGTGGAAACCGGCCGGCACACGGTGAGCGACCCGGCGATGGGCCTGGCCGATCTGTGACGGCTGCACGGCAATGACCTCCCGCCGCCAATTTCTCGCGGGCACCGCCACCACCGGTGCCGCCGCGCTCGCACTCTCGGCCTTTCCGCCGAGCATTCGCCGCGCGCTTGCCATTCCCGCCAACAACAAGACCGGCACAATCCAGGACGTCGAGCATGTCGTCATCCTGATGCAGGAAAACCGTTCGTTCGATCACTACTTCGGCACCCTGATGGGCGTGCGCGGCTTTGGCGACCGCTTCACCATCCCGTTGCCAAAGGGATTGAACGTGTGGCAGCAGACCGATGCCGACGGCAAGCTGGTGCTGCCCTACCACCTGGACAGCAGCAAGGGCAACGCACAGCGCGACGGCGGCACGCCCCACGACTGGGCCGACAGCCAGAACGCCTGGGACAGCGGCCGCATGTACCAGTGGCCGCGCTACAAGACCGTCAAGGCCATGGGCTATCACAAGGAGGCGGAGATCCCGTTCCAGTTCGCACTGGCCAACGCCTTCACGCTGTGCGATGCGTACCACTGCAGCATGCACACCGGCACCGATGCCAATCGCGCGTTCCATCTCACCGGCACCAACGGTGCGAGCGCGACGAACACGGCCTTCGTGCGCAACGAATGGGACTGGATCGACGGTCTCCCCGGGTCGGTGGGCACCGGCTACACGTGGAAGACTTATGCCGAGCGTCTGGAGGCTGCAGGCGTACGCTGGATCAGCTACCAGAACATGCCCGACGAATGGGGCGACAACATGCTCGGCGCGTTCCGGCAGTTCCGCCAGGCCAACCTCGATTCGGGCTTTCCGGTGTCGAGCGGCGGCCAGCCGAACACACCGTATGCCGATACCGGCCAGCCGCTGCCCTACCGCGCCTATGACGCAGCGACGGACAACGCGAAGAACCCGCTGTACAAGGGCGTGGCCAATACGCTGCCGGGCACCCGGCCCGAGAACTACCTCGATGCCTTCAAGCGCGACATCCGCGAAGGCAAGCTGCCCCAGGTCTGCTGGATGAACGCACCGTCCATCTACTGCGAGCACCCGGGCCCCTCCAGCCCGGTGCAGGGCGCGTGGTTCCTGCAGGAGGTGCTGGATGCGCTCACCGCCGTGCCCGAGGTGTGGAGCAAGACCGTGCTCTTCGTCAACTTCGACGAGAACGACGGCTACTTCGACCACCTGCCCTCGCCCTCGGCCCCATCGCCGGTCGGCGATGGCAGCCTTGCCGGCAGGACCACGCTGCCCGACTCAGACCTGGGCCCCGAGTACTTCACGCATGCGGCGCCAGCCGGCAGCACCGCGCAGCCTGCGCCCGACGGCCGTGTGTACGGCCCGGGCCCGCGCGTGCCGATGTACGTGGTGTCGCCATGGAGCCGCGGCGGCTGGGTCAACTCGCAGGCCTTCGACCACACCTCGGTGCTGCGTTTCCTGGAAGCGCGCTTCGGCGTCAAGGAACCCAACATCAGCGCCTTCCGACGCGCGGTGTGCGGCGACCTTACGAGCGCCTTCAACTTTGCCAATCCCAACCACGAGTCGCTGCCAAAGCTCGCCGGCCGCAGCACCCGCGACCAGGCCGACCAGCTGCGGCTCAGCCAGGAGGCGCTGGGCCAGGTCCCGTTGCCGCTCGATCCGCAGTTGCCGCGGCAGGCGACGGGCACGCGGCCCTCGCGTGCACTGCCCTATGAGCTGCACACCAGTGCACGCGCCGACGCCGCGGCAGGCACCGTTCGATTGCTGTTCGCCAACACGGGCAAGGCAGGCGCGGTGTTCCATGTGTACGACAAGCTCAATCTCGGGCGCCTGCCGCGCCGCTACATGGTCGAGCCCGGCAAGACGCTCGAGGACACATGGAACGCGGCGAGCGACAACAGCGGCTTCTACGATCTCTGGGTGCTTGGCCCCAATGGCTTTCACCGCCACTTCAAGGGCGATCTCAATGCGCTGCGCACGAACGGTGCCAACCCTGAAGTGCGCGTGTGCTACGACATTGCCAACGGCAACGTCTACCTGGAGATGCGCAGCGGCGGCACCAAGGCCTGCAAGTTCACGGTGCGCGCCAAGGCCTATCGCGATGACGGGCCGTGGACCGCGACAGTCGCCGCTGGCGCCACCGCCGAACAGCACTGGGAGCTTGCCGCCAGCGGCCAGTGGTACGACTTCGCGGTCACCTGCGATGCCGACGCCAGCTACTCGCGCCGCTTTGCCGGCCGCGTGGAAACCGGCCGGCACACGGTGAGCGACCCTGCGATGGGCCTGGCCGATCTGTGATGGCGCTACGCGGCGGCGGTGCGAAGCTGAAGATGCCGGACCCTGAACAGCAGCATCGCCGCGATGCTCACGTTCAGCAGGTTCCATCCGATGCCGTTCAGGAATGCCGCGTGGTAGCTGCCGGTCAGGTCGAACACCTTGCCCGACATCCAGCCGCCCAGCGCCATGCCGAAGAGCGTAAACATCAACACCGTGCCCACGCGCGCGCCCGCCTCGGCGGGTGGAAAGTGCTCGCGCACGATGATCGCGTAAGAGGGCACGATGCCGCCCTGGAACAAGCCGAACAGCGCCGAGATCACGTAGAGCGGCACCAAACCGTCGAAGGGCAGGAACAGTAGCAGCGCCACGCACTGCAGCACGCCGCCCAGGAGAAGCGTTCGCAGGCCGCCGATGCGGTCGCAGATGGCGCCCGACACCAGCCGGCTCACCACGCCGAAGGCCAGCATCAGCGACAGCATCTGCGCGCCGCGCGCGGCGCCGTAGCCCAGGTCGCTGCAATAGGCCACGATGTGCACCTGCGGCATCGACATGGCCACGCAGCAGGCGACGCCTGCCACGCATAGCAGGCCTTGCGCCGTGCCCATGCTGAGGCCGAATGGCCGCGTCATGTCGCGCTGCCGCAGAGCGCTCGGCTCCATGGCGGACGCGGACCTCGAAGGCTCGACAGCGATGCCCGGCGGCCGGGCCCGCATGAAGAGCGCAAGCGCCGCCATCGCCAAGCCGCAGAACACACCCATGCCGATGTAGGTCTGCCGCCAGCCCACGGTTTCGATGAAATGCTGCGCGATCGGCGGCCAGACGGCGCCCGCCACATAGTTGCCGCTCGCGCACACCGCCACCGCAATGCCTCGCCGCTTGACGAACCAGAGCGAGGTGTCGGCTACCAGAGGCGCAAATGCGGCTGCGCTGCCGAGGAGGCCGACCAGTACCGCCTGCGCCACCATGAAGGCCACGATGCCGTCCGCCATGCCGCAGGCCACATAGCCAAGACCCAGGCTGACGGCACCGCCCAGCAGGGGCCACATCACGCCGAAGCGGTCGGCCAGCCGCCCCATCAGCACACCGCCGATACCGAAGCCCAGCATCAGCAGCGTGTAGGGCAACGAGGCATCGGCGCGGGCAACGCCGAACTCGGCTTGCACTGCAGGCAGCATCACCGACACGACGTACATGCCGCTGCTGCCCACGGTCATGATGAGCAAGGTCAGGCCAAGCCGCCACATGGCGTAGCGCGGATCGGGCTGGTGATCGGTGCGAGGCGATGCCTTCATTTCTGGATTGCGCGCGCGGCGCTCCGGGAGTGTCTCCTCGTCGAGGATAACTCCCTCACTCCTCCCTCACTCGGGACGCGACGCCCCACCGCGCCGCAGGGGACGTGGAGGCCTGCCAGACGCGCAGAGCGTCATTAAACCGACTGCAATGCGTGAATCGCCGCAGCCTTGGGCAGCGGGCCGCCGGGCTTCGGCTTTTCGTTGCAGCCGGCGGCCAGGAGGCCGAGGCAGAACAGAAGAACAAGGGTTGCGCTTCTCATGCGCCGCAGGCTACGCCCGGGCGGGCGCAGGTCAAGTCGGACGCGGCGCCGTCCTGGCAGGAGATGGCGGAACGCGCCGGCTCACGGGTGGTGCAGCGCTCGTTTCAGCGTCGCTTAAGGTTGCCCTCCGCTGGCGGGCTACGATGCACCCGATGCGCCGCCCGGCGCGCTTTGCTTTACCCCATCGCCATGGCCACTGACTCCCGCATTGCCCAGACCTTCTCGACCCTGCGGCGCATCGCTGCGCTCGCGGCCCCTTACTTCCGCTCCGAAGAGAAATGGCGCGCGCGAACCATGCTGATAGGCATCGTCGCGCTGAACCTCGCCTACGTCTATGCGCTGGTGCTTTTCAATCAGTGGTACGGGCGCTTCTACGATGCCTTGCAGAACAAGGACGCGGGCATCTTTTGGCGAGAGGTGGGCGTGTTCGGCTGGCTCGCTTTCGCCAACATCGCGATCCAGGTGCTCAAGTTCTATGTCACGCAGCTGCTGCAGCTGCGTTGGCGCGCCTGGATCACACGCAGCTATCTGTCTCGCTGGATGGCTGATCGCACCTTCTATCACCTCGAGCTGGCGCGCTACGCGCAGGACGAAGGCCGCACGCCGGACAACCCCGACCAGCGCATCCAGGAAGACATGCAGATGTTCACCGATGCAACGATGACCCTGTCGATGGGCCTGCTGAACGCCGTCGTCACGCTGGTGAGCTTCGTGGGCATTCTCTGGGGCCTTTCGGGCATCGTCGATTTCACGATTGGCGGGACCACCTATCAGATGGCAGGCGCGATGGTCTGGCTGGCGGTGGTGTATTGCGTGGTCGGCACCGTCATCACGCACTACATCGGCCGGCCGCTGATCGGGCTCAACTTTCGCCAGCAGCGCTTCGAGGCCGACTTCCGCCATCACTTGGTGCGCGTGCGCGAGTACAGCGAAGCCATTGCACTGGACCACGGAGAAAAGGTCGAGCGCGGCCAGCTCGACCTTCGCTTTGGCGCGGTGCTGCGCAACTACCTGAAGCTCATCAAGCAGCAGAAGAACCTGGTGACCTTCACCGCCTTCTTCGGACAGGCCGCGGTGATCTTTCCGTTCATCGTCGCCGCGCCGCGCTTCTTCAGCGGCGCAATCCAGCTCGGGCAGCTGATGCAGATTTCCTCGGCCTTCGGCAAGGTGCAGGATTCGCTCAGCTGGTTCGTCGACAACTATGACCGCGTGGCCGTCTGGCGCGCCACCACGGACCGGCTCACCAGCTTCGATGATGCGATGCGCGCACATGCGGCCCGAGCCCAGCAACTCGATCGCGACGGTGCCGCGCCAGCACTGCAGACCGGCGACCTCGCCGTGGCATTGCCCAACGGCACGCCGCTTCTCTCGGGCGCAGCACTGGCAGTGAAGCCCGGCGACAGCGTGCTGCTGCAGGGCCCTTCGGGCAGCGGCAAGTCGACGCTGTTCCGCACCTTTGCCGGCATCTGGCCGTTTGCGCGCGGCCACGTGAATGTGCCTGACGGCGCGGTGTTCATGCCGCAGCGGCCCTATGTGCCGGACGGCACCTTGCGCAATGCGCTGGCCTACCCGCAGCCGGCCGAGAACTACAGTGACGCCGAGCTGCGCCAGGCCCTGGTCGACGCGCTGCTGCCCGACCTGGTGGACCGGCTCGACGACAGCGATGTCTGGAGCCAGAAGCTCTCGGGCGGCGAACAGCAGCGCCTGTCGATCGCACGCGTGCTGCTGAAGAAACCTTCATGGCTCTTTGCCGACGAGATCACCAGCGCGCTCGATGCCGAGGCCGAGGGCGTGCTCTACAAGCGGCTTTCCGACCGGGTAAAGGCCGCGGGCGGTGCCATGGTGTCGATCGCACATCGCGCGGCGGTGGGCGATTTCCACAACCAGCGCTGGACGCTGGTGCCCCAGGCGGACGGCGCACCGGGCGGCGGTGCACGCTACCGGCTCGAAACCTCGGGCTCCCCTGCCGCTTAGGCGCGGGAGGCGTAGCGCTCCCAGCCCTTCTTGCGCAGGTCGCAGGCGGGGCACTCGCCGCAGCCGTAGCCCCAGGCCTGGCGATGCTCGCGGTCGCCCAGGTAGCAGGTGTGGGTTTCTTCGACGATGAGGTCGACCAGCGGCTCGCCACCCAATCTGTGCGCCATTTGCCAGGTCTCGGCCTTGTCGATCCACATCAGCGGCGTCTCGATCACGAGTCGGCGCTCAAGCCCGAGCGACAGCGCGAGCTGCATCGCCTTCATGGTGTCGTCCCGGCAGTCGGGATAGCCGGAAAAGTCGGTCTCGCAGACGCCGGTGACGATCACCTGCAGGCCGCGCCGGTAGGCCAGCGCACCGGCCAGCGTGAGAAACAGCAGGTTGCGTCCGGGCACGAAGGTGTTGGGCAGGCCGTCGGCTTGCATTTCGAAGGCCACCTCTTCGGTCAGCGAGGAACCGCCGAGCTGCGCCAGCGCCGCCAGCGTGAGCACGTGGTCTTCGCCGAGGCGCGGCGCCCAGTCGGGAAAGCGCTCGCGCATCTTCGAGAGAATGGTGCCGCGCACGTCGAGTTCGACACGATGCCGCTGGCCATAGTCGAAACCCAGCGTCTCGACGCGCTGGTACTTGGAAAGCGCATCGGCGAGGCAGGTGGTCGAGTCCTGGCCACCGGAAAACAGGACGAGGGCGGTGGTGTGCAGGGGCATTTCGCTTCAACGGGGGGCCGTTGCCGGTTCAAAACCTGCGATTTTCGCAGCTAGAGAAAGCGCTCGAGCAGCTTGCGCGAGGCGCGGTCGAGCACCTTCACATCGGGAATGCGGAACTGCACGCCATGCGCGCTGGCGATCAGCAACGCGCCGCCGTCGAGCCGGCGGATGTCTTCCTCGGCCTTGAGCACGAAGCTGGTGTCGCCCCGGTCGGTGCTCACCGTCCAGGTGCTGGGCACGCCAAAGCTCGAGACGGCGTGCAGCTTCAGCAGCGTAGGCGCGAAATCGCGCACCGCCAGTTCTTCCTCGATCAATGCGCGGGTCTGCGGCGGCAGCGCTTCGACGCGGTCGATCCAGACCAGTTCGCGGCCTCCGCTGCCGACCAGCGACACGCCCTCGTCGGGCGCGCTGAGCGGAAAGGCCCGCACCGGCGTCACGCCGGCGTGGCGCTCACCCTCCGCATCGGTCAGCACCAGGTGGCCAAAGCTGTCGCGTTCCAAACCGAAAACGGGAATGGGGGTGTTGTCGTCGTTGCTCATCACACGTCTCCCGCCGGGTGGGCCGCATGGCTGATCAGCGGCAATTGGGCGCCGGCGCGTTCGTCGATCGCACCTTCGCTCGCTTCTTCGTCGGCCTGGCGCAGCTGCGCCTGGTAGAGCCGCCAATAAGCTCCCTGCTTCGCCATCAAGGCGTCGTGCGGACCCACCTCGACCACCTCGCCCCGGTCCATCACCACCAGCCGATCGGCCTTGCGCAGCGTCGAAAGGCGGTGCGCAATGGCGATGGTGGTGCGGCCCTGCACGAGGTTGTCGAGCGCCTTCTGGATCTCCTTTTCCGTCTCGGTGTCCACGGCCGACGTCGCTTCGTCGAGGATCAATATACGCGGGTCGATCAAAAGGGCGCGCGCAATGCTGATGCGCTGGCGCTCGCCGCCCGAGAGCCCCTGCCCGCGCTCGCCCACGAGCGAGTCGTAGCCGTGCGGCAGGCGCAGGATGAAGTCGTGCGCATGCGCGGCGCGCGCGGCCGCCACCACCTCCTGGCGCGTGGCGTCAGGCTTGCCGTAGGCGATGTTCTGCGCAATGGTGCCGAAGAAGAGAAATGGCTCCTGCAGCACCAGCCCGACATGGCGCCGGTAGTCGGCCACCGCAAAGCGGCGGATGTCGGTGCCGTCGACCTTGATGGCGCCGTCGGTCACGTCGTAAAAGCGGCAGATCAGGTTGACCAGCGTGCTCTTGCCCGAGCCGCTGTGGCCCACCAGGCCGATCATCTCGCCGGGCTCGATGGTCAGGTCGAGGTCGCGGATCACCGCGCGCGAGCCGTAGCGAAAGCCCAGCCCGCTCATGTCGATGCGCCCCTGCACACGCTCGATCTTCACGGGGTTGGCCGGCTCGGGCACGTTGCTCACGTGGTCCAGGATGTCGAAGATGCGCTTGGCGCCGGCCGCCGCCTTCTGCGTGACCGACACGATCCGGCTCATGGAATCGAGCCGCGTGTAGAAGCGGCCGATGTACGCAATGAAGGCCGTGAGCACACCCACGGTGATGCTGCCGCGCGCCACCTGCCAGATGCCGAAGCCCCAGACCACCAGCAAACCGATTTCGGTCAGCAGCGACACGGTGGGCGTGAACAACGACCAGGTGCGGTTGAGCTTGTCGTTCACTTGCAGGTTGTAGGCGTTGGCGACGCGGAAGCGCTCGGCCTCGCGGCGCTCCTGCGCAAAGGCTTTCACCACGCGAATGCCGGGAATGGTGTCGGCAAGCACGTTGGTCACCTCTGACCACACGCGGTCGATCTTCTCGAAGCCGGTGCGAAGGCGGTCGCGCACCACATGGATCATCCAGGCGATGAAGGGCAGCGGCACCAGGGTGACCACCGCCAGCAGCGGGTTGATGGAGACCAGGATGACCGCGGTCATCACGATCATCAGCACGTCGTTCGCAAAATCGAGTGCGTGCAGCGACAGAAAGACGTTGATGCGGTCGGTTTCGGAGCCGATGCGCGCCATCAGGTCGCCGGTGCGCTTGCCGCCGAAATAGTCGAGCGGCAGCGTCAGCAGGTGCTCGTAAGTGGTGGTGCGCAGGTCGGCGCCAATGCGCTCGGATACCAGCGCCAGCAGGTAGGTGCGCGCCCAGCCCAGGCCCCATCCGACCAGAGCCGCGCCGAGCAGCCCGCTCAGATAGAGCCCCACCCGCGCCGGATCGATCTTCTGCCCGTTCTGGAACGGAATCAGGATGTCGTCCATCAGCGGGATGGTCAGGTAGGGCGGCACCAGCGTTGCGGCGGTTGAAATCAGCGTCAGCAGAAAGCCCGTGATCAGCTGCTTGCGATAGGGCTTGGCAAAGCGTCCCAGCCGCAGCAGCACCCAGGTCGAGGGGGGTTTCTGCAGCTCGGCGTCGGCGCCAGGCAGCTCGTCGCCATCGGGCTCGGCTGTCACATCGGAGACAGTGCCGTTTTCGCGCCTGCCGAAAAGCTTGAGCAGCCGCAGCGCGGCCGGTTGATTGGCGAGCGTGTAGCGCCAGCGCGCCAGAAGCCCGTTGGCACCCACCAGTTCGAGTGTTCCGACGCCCG
>Ga0209673_1002585_pt1 | contig 12247 bp, 9 predicted proteins | sample AraplaCol_mMS_r2_2_FD_184274 | JGI IMG/M metagenome (GOLD analysis project Ga0209673, IMG submission 184274) | Arabidopsis root microbial communities from North Carolina, USA - plate scrape MF_Col_mMS_r2 (SPAdes) (version 3) | ecosystem: Host-associated > Plants > Roots > Endosphere | place: USA... | reverse complement strand
GCCCGCAGGGCGCGCACGACAGCCTCACCGATGAGGGCGACGGCTTCGCGCGACAGCGGTTCGCGGAACGCCACGAGCATCTGCCCGTCCGCGATGCGCCAGTTCGAAGCGGTGAACGGCGCCATGCGGGCGTCGTTCGACACGGTCCAGACGCAGGGCTGGGGTGTTTCGTTCGTTTCGACCAGGCGGGCCAGGCGCGCGGCGTCGAGGCCGTCGACCGGTACGCGCGACTGCATCCATGCGCCGGCCGAATGCACGGTGGCGACGATCTCGTCCGCACCCGACAGCCAGGCGTCCACCGACGCCAGCGCGGCGACCAGCGTGTCGCGCGCGTCGTCATGCGCATGCAACGCGGCTGCAACATCGGACGAGAGCGCGAACGCGAGCGACTGCGCGGCAACGTCGCTCGCGCCGACATGCTGGGGCAGCACGTCCAGCAGCGGCGAATCGATGGCCGGCGCCACGTTGCGGATATCGTCCTGTGTCGCTTCGCCCCGCGTACTCATCGCACCTGCTCCTTCTCGCCCTGCCCGACGGCGCCTGGCCGTCGGCAACGATCACGTCCAAAGCGGCGCCGATCGGCCGCCTGGTTGCGTTTGAAACCGGTTGTCGCGCCGGCTCCGCTGCGTCATTGCGCGCGGATGCGTTGCACGGCCGATGGCGGGCATGTCGTCGCGTGCGGCAACCGGTCCGTTGCCCCGCACCGCGCGCCCGGCACCACGACGCGGGGCGCCTGGGCCCCGCGCGATCGCTGCGTACCGGACATCCACGACATCGCTCACCCCACATGCGGCACGACCGATGCCGACCCCGGCATCTGCGTCTTCCCTGCCCCTCTCGTGGATTAGAACGGCGTAGGTACGCGCATGCGGCCACTTTCGCCGTGCTTTTCGAAGCCGGTGCACGGCGCCTGAACCCGCGCTAGGATGGCGCCGACAAGGGGGCCCCATGAGCCAGGACTTCTCGCTTCTGTACATGCAGCTCGATCTGCATCCGGACTGCAGCCTGGAAGAGCTCAAGCGCGCTTACCGTGTCCGCGTGTCCGAACTCCATCCGGATCGTCACCTGGATCGCCCCGTCACCGACGAGTCCAACAACGCGCTCAACGAACTCACCGCGCTGTATTCGGGCGCGATCCGTTTCCATCGCATCCACGGGCGTTTGCCGGGTTCGACGCCGCGCGTCGTGGCGCCTGCGTCGCGTGCGGCACACGAACCGCAACACACACCCTCGCCGTCGCCTTCATCGCGCGGACCCGCGCGCGCCGACCGCGCCGCGCCCAGCGCGACGCCGCGCATCGCGGTGCTGAGCGTGCTCGTGCTGGTCGTGGTGATGGTGGTGCTGCACTGGTCGGAGACCGCGCAGGTCGCCCCGCACGCGGATGCGGACGCTGCCGTGGCGGCGCCGGCCGATCCGAACGTGCCGCGGGTGGAACTGGGCATGGAGGAAGCGGCGGTGGTCGCGATCCAGGGGCCGCCCGAGCGCGTGCAGGACAACGTGTGGAACTACGGCTCCTCGTGGGTGCGCTTTGAGGACGGCCACGTCGTCGACTGGGCCAGCGTGCCGCCGAACCGCCTCATGACGCAGACGGCGCGGCCGGTGCATGAGGAAGAGGCCGAGGCGGCGGATGAGGATGCGTTCGGGCCGTAACGCCCTGCTCCGCGAAACCCATTCGTCTTCGCTCAGCTCACGTAGCCCGGGTAAGCGAAGCGCACCCGGGAGCCGTCACGCTCCCCGGGTGCGCTTCGCTTACCCGGGCTACAAGGGCGAAGACCCTGCGGATGGTCTCAGCGTGAGCCCCTCTGGAACAGCACCACCTCGACCGTCTGCAACAAGATGATCAGGTCGAAAACCAGCCCATGGTTCTTGACGTAGAACAGGTCGAATTTCAGCTTCTCCTCCGCATCGCGCACGGAGGCACCATACGGATAGCGCAGCTGCGCCCAGCCCGTCAGGCCCGGCTTCACGCAATGCCGCACGGCGTAGTAGCGGATTTCGCGACTGAGCATGTCGACGAATTGCGGACGTTCCGGGCGCGGGCCGACGATGCTCATCTCGCCGCGCAGGATGTTGAACAGCTGCGGCAACTCGTCCAATCGCGTCAGGCGGATGAACTTGCCCACGCGCGTGGTGCGGTCGTCGCCACGCTGCGCCCAGCGCGCCACGCCATCGCCTTCGGCATCCACGCGCATGCTGCGGAACTTGATCAGCTCGAACGGACGGCCACCTTCGCCGATGCGTGTCTGCTGGTAGAGGATCGGACCGCTCGATTCCAGGCGCACCAGCATCGCCACCAGCACCATGAACGGCCACGCGATCAGCAGCAGCGCCGACGCGGCCAACACGTCGAACAGCCGCTTGTTCATGCAGCGCGAGGTGGAGTGGTCGAAACCGCCTGAAAACACCAGCCACGACGGGTCGCACAGATTGGTCGTCACCAGGCCCGCCTCGCGTTCGAAGAACGTGGACAGGTCGGTCATCGCCACGCCGCGCTGCACGCAGGTCAGCATTTCCTCCATCGGCAGGCCACCGCGACGTTCGTCCGGGGCGACCACGACTTCGCTGATCTGCAACCGGTGCACGACGTCGGCCAGGCCGTCGGGCGCGTGGATCCGCATCGAATCGGGAACGCAGGCTTCCTGGTGCTCGATCGGCACGAAGCCGATCAGCGTGAACGCGCGGCGGTCGCTGACGCGGCGCATGCGCGTGTTGATCAGGTCGGCGTTGTGGCCCGCGCCGAGTACGAGGATGCGGCGCTTGAACAGGTCGCCACTGAAGACGTGCATCACGCAGAAGCGCAGCAGCGCCATGCCGACCAGGCCCAGGATCATCGCGATCACGATCACGCCGCGGCCGATGTAGGCGTTCGGGATCAGGTAATACAGCACCATCAACCCGATGCCGCCAATGGCGAACGACACCAGCAGGCGCAGCGCGAACTCGAAGCGGTTCAGCCGCACATGCACCTGGTACAGGCCGAGCGCGGCCATCGCGGTGGTCACGAAGGCCGCCACCAGCAACGCACGCACGGCGATGTTTTCGGCGAAGATCTCGTGGCCTTCGGGATCGTTCATGAAGCGCAGCCACGCCGCGCCCAACACCGCCGCCATCATCAGCAGCACTTCGAGCAGCCACAGAAGCAGCAGCGCCCGGTTCTTGAGACTTGCCTTTCCGAACATCATGGACCGCACTCCTACGCGATGCGCGCGCCGTTGCGCACGCACGTTCGTCCAACATCCAGTCGAGGGTTCCGGAGAAGTCCCGGCCGGAGCCGGGCGTCGCGCGTCATGTGCATGACGTTCCCCTGTGCGACGCAGTCACGACAGATACAACGACCTTCCGCCGGCGCTCCGGCCAGCGGGCGGTTCGATCAACGGATGCAGGTGGGCACATTCGACCGCGGCCTCACGCGGCGCCGCTACGGCCGCGGTCCATCGCTCGCCCACATCGAGCATGGCCAGGCGCACGCTGCACGCCGCAGGAATTTCCCGCGTGCCCCCGGCCAGGAGGAACTCCGCGCCGGCGGCGGCGCGGAAGCTGCACATCTCGCGCGCCAGGCCGATGCCTTCGGCCTTGAGCAGCGCTTCCTTGCGCACCCACAACGCGAGCAGCGCGCGGCTGCGCGCCGGCTCGGCGAAGGTCGCAAGCGATTCCAGTTCCGAGGGATGGCACACGCTGGTCGCGATGCCCGGCAATTCGGCCGCGCGGAACGACGCCTCGATATCGATGCCCACCGGCCCCTGTGCGCATAGCGCGAACGCGGCCACGCCGTCGGCATGGCTGAGGCTGGTGCGGACGGCGCTGCCTTCCAGTTCGATGCCGGGAAGATACGGCGCGCCTTCGCTGTTGCGCGCGATCGCGAACGCGTCCGGCGCGATGCCCAGCGACGCGGCCACGAACAACCGGTGCAGCGCATAGGTAAGCGCGAGCGCTTCGCGGTCCTCGGCGAAGCGGCGCTGGCCGGCGCGCTGGCGTTCGGAGGCGTCCAGCAGCGACCAGGCCTCGTCGCGCCAGGGAAGCCACTGGCGCAGATCGAGCATGGCGGTCGCACAGGCGCCGGGCGCCATCGGCCCGCACGCGAACGCGTCGCGCAACGAGCACGCCGATGTTGCCTGTCGCCATGCGACCGCCACCTCGCCCCCTGTCCGGTCCTGCCGGTGCCTTCCCGGATCGACGATCCGGATTCAACGAACACGAACGCAGGCATCGATCCAGGGCGGACACGGACGTGTGCGCGTCCTGTCCCGGCCCGCGGCTGCGTTTGGTGCATCAAGGCGACTGCGGCCAATGCCGGCCGGTCGTCCCGTCAACGAACGAGTACAAGACGAGAATGGACACGACCGAGATTGGGGAACGGCTGGTCCACCGGGCCGACACAGGCCCACGGAACACGGCGCTGCGCGATGCCGCCGCAGCCGTGCACGGCGCACCCGACACCGCCGCGCTGCCGACGCTGGAAACGGCGCGGCTGGGCGTGGTGGGATTGGGCTACGTCGGGTTGCCGCTGGCGGTGGCGTTCGGCCGCCGCTACGACACGGTGGGTTTCGACATCAACGCCCAGCGCGTGGTCGAACTGCGCGAAGGGCGCGACAGCACGCTGGAAGTCGATGCGGCCGAACTCGCGCAGGCGCAGCGCCTGCGCTGCAGCAGCGACCTGGGCATGTTGCAGCGATGCAACGTGTACATCGTCACCGTGCCGACACCCATCGACGCGGCCAAACGCCCCGACCTCACGCCGCTTATCCGCGCGAGTGAGGCGCTGGGCCAGGTGCTCAAGCGCGGCGACGTGGTGGTGTACGAATCCACCGTGTATCCGGGCTGCACCGAGGAGGTCTGCGTGCCGATCCTGGAGCGCGCGTCGGGCCTGGTGTTCAATCGCGACTTCTTCGCCGGCTACAGTCCCGAGCGCATCAATCCGGGCGACAAGGAACATCGCCTCACCCGGATCCTGAAGATCACGTCCGGCTCGACGCCGCGCGCGGCGGATTTCGTCGATTCGCTGTATGCGTCGATCATCGAAGCGGGCACGCACAAGGCCAGTTCGATCAAGGTCGCCGAAGCGGCGAAAGTCATCGAGAACACGCAACGCGACCTCAACATCGCGCTGGTGAACGACCTGGCGATCCTGTTCAACAAGCTCGGCATCGATACGCTGGAAGTGCTGCAGGCTGCCGGCACGAAATGGAACTTCCTGCCGTTCCGGCCGGGACTGGTCGGCGGCCACTGCATCGGCGTGGATCCCTACTACCTGACGCACAAGGCGCAGGAGATCGGGCACCACCCCGACGTGATCCTCGCCGGCCGTCGCACCAACGACGGCATGGGTGCGTACATCGCCAGCGAAGTGGTGCGGCTGATGGTACGCAAGGGCATCAATCCAGTGCAGGCGCGCATCCTCGTGCTGGGCCTGGCGTTCAAGGAAAACTGCCCGGACCTGCGCAACACGCGCGTGGTCGACATCGTGCATGCGCTGCGCGGCTACAACGCGCAGGTGGACGTGCACGATCCGTGGGTGAACGCGAACGATGCCGCGCATGAGTACGGGCTGTCGACGATCGATGCGCCCGCGCACGGCGATTACGACGCGGTGATCGTCGCGGTGGCGCATCGCGAGTTCGCGCAGCTGGGCGCCGATGGCGTGCGCGCGTTCGGCAAGCCGGTGTCGATCGTCTACGACGTGAAGTACGTGCTGCCGCGCGACGCGGTGGACGGGCGCTTGTGATGAAGGTGCTGGTCACCGGCACGGCCGGCTTCATCGGATCGCACGTTGCGCAGGCGCTGTTGGCACGCGGCGACGAGGTCGTCGGGTTCGACAATCTCAACGATTATTACGATGTCACGCTCAAGCGCGCGCGGCTGGCGCGCTTCGCCGATCATCCAGCGTACACGCATGTGCATGAGGACCTGGCCGATCGCGATGCCGTGGAAGCGCTGTTCCGCGAGCATCGCCCGCAGCGCATCGTGCACCTGGCCGCGCAGGCCGGCGTTCGCTACGCCGCGGAGAATCCGCATGTGTACGTGGCGAGCAACGTCACCGGCTTCCTGCATGTGATCGAAGGCGCACGTCGCCACGACGTCGAACACCTCGTGTACGCATCGACCAGTTCGGTGTACGGCGCGAATACCGCGATGCCGTTTTCCGAACACCAGCCCACCGAACACCCGCTGACGCTCTACGCCGCGACGAAGAAGGCGAACGAGGCGATGGCGCACAGCTACGCGCATCTCTACGGCGTGCCGTGCACGGGCCTGCGTTTCTTCACCGTTTACGGCCCGTGGGGCCGGCCGGACATGGCGCTGTTCCTGTTCACGCGCGCGATCCTTGCGGGCGAACCGATCCCGGTGTTCAACCATGGCCGCCACAAACGCAGCTTCACCTACATCGACGACATCGTCGCCGGCGTCGTGCGTGCGCTCGATCGCGTACCGGGCGTGGACGATGGATGGAATGGCGCGGCGCCCGATCCGGCGAGCAGCGGTGTTGCGCCGTACCGGCTGTACAACATCGGCAGCGCGCAGAGCGTCGAACTTCTGCGGTACATCGAAGTGCTGGAGCAGTGCCTTGGGCGCAAGGCGACGCTGCGCATGCTGCCGCTGCAGGCAGGCGATGTTCCCGCGACGGAAGCGGACTGCACCGATCTCGCGCGCGACATGGGTTACGCGCCAGGCGTGACGGTGGAGGAAGGCGTGGCGCGGTTCGTCGCGTGGTATCGCGGGTATTACGGCGATGAAATCGCGAAGGCGGATGCGATGGCGGTCGTTTGATTCGCCGACGTTGTTCGTCGCGAACGATCGCATCCGCTACGCAAACGACGCAAACAGAAAGGCCGATGCTTTCGCATCGGCCTTTCTGCTTTATGTGGCGCGCCCGGAGAGATTCGAACTCCCGACCACCAAGTTCGTAGCCTGGTGCTCTATCCAGCTGAGCTACGGGCGCTGAGTTGAAAAATTATGAAGGATCGTTGCCGATTCGTCAAACATTTTTCGAACACTTTTGTCGAAGCCGTTGAAGGCGCTTCAACTGCACGGACCGCGCGGGTACGTGCGACCGCTTGGATCGATCGCATGCGCGTCGCTCATCGCGTCGTGCAGTGCCAGCATGCGTTGCATCCTGGCGGCCGATCCGGCCGGCCGATGAAACTGGCGGAGACTGAGGGATTCGAACCCTCGATGGAGCTTTTGACCCCATACTCCCTTAGCAGGGGAGCCCCTTCGGCCTCTCGGGCAAGTCTCCGCGGAAACATCAAAGCGGTGCGGGCGCAAAGGATAGCGGCTCGCCCCGATTACGGCAAACGATTTCTCAGCCTGCGTTGTGCTTGCCGGAATCGTTGTCCGCGGGTTCTTCGCCACGCTGGATGCGCTGATAGATCTCTTCGCGGTGGACTGCAACATCTTTGGGCGCGGTAATACCGATACGCACCTGGTTTCCCTTGACGCCGAGCACGGTGACGGTCACCGAGTCGCCGATCATCAAGGTCTCACCGACGCGACGCGTCAGGATCAGCATCTAACATCTCCTATGGCCGCCCTTCCGGGCCGGCATGCGGGAGCTCCCGGGAGCTCCCCGATTTCAAAACACAAACGTGAACCATCTTAGCGGCGGGCCAAACGCTGCCGCAACCAGAAGTGGTCTACGTTCACCATTCAGCCAAGTTTGTCGCGGACCCAGGCCGGGACTTCGCCGAGGACCTGGACCAGGGCCGGGCCGTCGTCGCCACCGCCCTGCGCCATGTCCGGGCGGCCACCGCCCTTGCCATTGATCCGACTGGCGACGTGGGCGAGGAGTTCCCCCGCCTTGACCTTGCCCGCCGCGCTTCCGTTGACACCGGCCACCAGGGCGGCCTTGCCCTCGCTCGCACCGGCCAGGACGATCACCGCATCGCCCATCTGCTGCTTGAGGCGGTCGACCGCATCGCGCAGCGCCTTGGCGTCGAAACCCTCCAGACGCGTGGCGACGACCTTCACGCCGGCCACGTCGGCGGCCGAGGACGCGAGGTCCGACGTCGCACCCGAGGCGGCCTTGGCCTTCAGCGATTCGAGCTCGCGCTCGAGCTTCTTCTGGCGGTCCAGCAGGCTGCGAAGCTTGTCGGAAACATCGGACGCGTTGCCGCCCAGCAGGCGCGCGGCCTCGTCGAGACGACGCTCTTCCTCGGCCACGAAGTCCAGCGCGCCCTGCCCGGTCAGCGCCTCGATGCGACGCACGCCGGCGGACACGCCGCCTTCGGACACGATCTTGAACAAGCCGATGTCGCCGGTACGCGAAACATGCGTGCCGCCGCACAGCTCGGTCGACGTGTCGCCCATGCGCAGCACGCGGACGTTGTCGCCGTACTTCTCGCCGAACAGCGCCATCGCGCCGAAATCCAGCGCTTCCTGCATGCCCATGTGGTGCACTTCGGCGGCGTGGTTGCGACGCACTTCGGCGTTGACGCGACGCTCGATCTCGGCGAGTTCGCCCGCGCCCACGGGCGCGAAGTGCGAGAAGTCGAAACGCAGGCGATCGGGCGCGACCAGCGAACCCTTCTGCACGACGTGGTCGCCCAGCACCGAACGCAGCGCCGAATGCAGCAGGTGCGTGGCCGAATGGTTCAGTACCGTCGCGGCGCGACGCACGGTGTCCACCGTGGCGCGCACGCGGTCGCCGCGCTGCAGCGAACCGCTGGCGAGCGTGCCGACATGGCCGTGGAACTGGCCAGCGAATTTCACCGTGTCGCGCACGGCGAAGCGTGCGGCGCCGGCTTCCAGGTCGCCCGTGTCGCCGACCTGGCCGCCGCTTTCGGCGTAGAACGGCGTGCGGTCGAGGATGACCGCGGCTTCCTCGCCCGCTTCGATGCGATCGACGGCGCGGCCGTTCTTCAGCAGCGCGACGACTTCGAGATTCTCATCGGCCAGCTGTTCGTAACCGAGGAACTGCGTCGGCGCGAGCTGCGCGGCGAGTTCGGCCGGCATCGTCGCGGTGTTGCCGAACTTGCCGGCGGCGCGCGCGGTTTCGCGCTGCTGTTCCATCGCGGCTTCGAAGCCTTCCATGTCCACCGACAGGCCGCGCTCGCGCGCGATGTCGGCGGTCAGGTCGACCGGGAAACCGTAGGTGTCGTACAGGCGGAACGCGTCGTTGCCCGGAATCGTCGTGTTCGAACGCGCGGCGACTTCATCGAAGATGCGCATGCCGGCGTCCAGCGTTTCGGCGAAGCGCTCTTCTTCTGCGAGCAGCGCGCGTTCGACGAACTCGCGCTTGGCGGTGAGTTCCGGATACGCATCGCCCATCACCTCGACCAGCGGCGCGACCATGCGGCTGAAGAACGGGCCCTTCTGGCCCAGCATCCAGCCGTGGCGCAGCGCGCGACGGATGATGCGGCGCAGGACGTAGCCGCGGCCTTCGTTGCTCGGCAGCACGCCGTCGACGATGAGGAAGGCACAGGCGCGGATGTGATCGGCGATCACGCGCAGCGACTTGTTGTCCAGGTCCGTGGTGGAGGTGAACTCCGCGGCCTTGGCGATGAGGTGGCGGAACAGGTCGATCTCATAGTTGCCGTGAACGCCCTGCAGCACGGCCGCCAGGCGCTCCAGGCCCATGCCGGTGTCGACGCACGGCGCCGGCAGCGGTTCAAGCGTGCCGTCGGGCTGGCGGTCGAACTGCATGAAGACCAGGTTCCAGATCTCGATGAAGCGGTCGCCGTCCTCGTCCGGCGAACCCGGCGGGCCACCGGCGATGTGCGCGCCGTGATCGTAGAAAATTTCTGTGCACGGACCGCACGGACCCGTGTCGGCCATCTGCCAGAAATTGTCCGAGGCAAACGGCGCGCCCTTGTTGTCGCCGATGCGGACGATGCGCTCGGCCGGCACGCCGATCTTCTTGTTCCAGATGCCGTAGGCCTCGTCATCGGTGTGATAGACGGTGACGGTGAGGCGCTCGCCCGGCAGGCCCCAGACCTTAGTCAGCAGTTCCCAGGCCCAGGTGATGGCGTCTTCCTTGAAGTAGTCGCCGAAGGACCAGTTGCCCAGCATCTCGAAGAAGGTGTGGTGGCGCGCGGTGTAGCCGACCTGGTCGAGGTCGTTGTGCTTGCCGCCGGCGCGCAGGCAGCGCTGCACGTCAGCCGCGCGCACGTAGCCGGGCTTCTCGCTGCCGAGGAACACGTTCTTGAACTGGACCATGCCCGAGTTGGTGAACAGCAACGTCGGGTCGTTGGCCGGCACCAGCGGAGCCGACGGAACGATGGTGTGGGCCTTTCCACGGAAGAATTCGAGGAAATCGCTGCGGATTTCGGTAGTGGTTTTCATGCCTGGCGCGCGAAGTCGATGACAGGGGCGGACTGCCCGGTCCGGTCTTGCCCTAGTGGGGGCGTCGACAGGAGCAGGCAACCCGAACCGGAAAGCCGGCTAGGTTAGCAGGACGACCCGGTTCGCGCTTGGCGTGGCTGACACAGGCGGGGATCGGCGCGGATACGGCCTGAAGGCCATGCGGCGAGGCTCGGCCGAGTGATCGACGGTCGGATTCAGGCTGCGGAAGGTGCTGGTTTCGCAGGGCGTCCGGCGTGAAGGCGCGATGGAAGCCTTGAGGAAGTCGCGGCCTGGAGGACGAAGCCTATCCCGGCCCATGAACGAGGAAGACGATGAGCCGGCTTGGTGTCTCAGACGACGAGCGAGGGGCTCGTCGTCGGCGGCATCGAAGCAGCCATTCCAGTCGAATTGATTGGCGTGCCTGCGCCGAAGGCCGCCACTCGGGGGCCACCGTTCGACGCGGGTGTCAGTCGTCCAGATCGAGACGCGTCGCCGCACGCACGCTGGAGCCGTCGAAGCCGCGGCGGATCAGGAAATCGGCGGCCTTGCGACGCTGGGCAAGGTCTTCGATCGACGCGCCGAAGCGGCGGCGGACCAGGTCGCGGGCGTTCTCCGTCCAGTCGCCTTCGAAGGTCCCCATCGCCCGGGCGATGGCCTCGCCATCGAGCCCGTGCGTGGACAGCTCGGCGCGGATCCGCAACGGGCCATAGCCACTGCCCGCGCGGCTGCGCACGAGGCCTTCCGCGAAACGGCTGTCGTCCTGCCAGCCCTCGCCCGTCAGGCGGTCCACGGCCGCCTGGACCTCACCGGCATCCAGGCCACGCGAGGTCAGCTTCCGGCTCAGTTCCTTGCGCGAGTGCTCCCGCCGGGTCAGCAGCCCGAGGGCGCGCTGGACCGGGGTCTGTTCGCGACCACGGCGGCGACCGGGGGCATTGGCCCCGGTGCCGCTGTCGTTCGGATCGTCATGCATGGCGCGGATCCGTCTTCACGCGATCGCCGATACGGACGATCAGTCGTCCTGACCGTCGTCGTCGCCCTGCTCGCGGCTGGCTTCGGCCGGTACGAACTTCTCGCGCAGCGCCGTTTCGAGGCGCTCGGCGATCTGCGGGTTGTCCTTCAGGTACTGGCGTGCGTTTTCCTTGCCCTGGCCGATGCGCTCGTCGTACGCGCTGTACCAGGCGCCGGACTTCTCGACCAGCTTGGCGTCCACGCCCATGTCGATCAGCTCGCCTTCGCGCGAGATGCCTTCGCCGTAGAGGATTTCGGTGACGACCTGCTTGAACGGCGGCGCCAGCTTGTTCTTCACGACCTTGATGCGGGTCTGGTTGCCGATGATCTCGTCGCCCTTCTTGATCGAGCCGATGCGGCGGATGTCCAGGCGCACCGAGGCGTAGAACTTCAGCGCGTTGCCACCGGTGGTCGTTTCCGGGCTCTGGCCCGGCATCATGATGCCGATCTTCATGCGCAGCTGGTTGATGAAGATCACCAGACAGTTGGAGCGCTTGATGTTGCCGGTGAGCTTGCGCAGCGCCTGGCTCATCAGACGGGCCTGCAGGCCCGGGAGCTGGTCGCCCATCTCGCCTTCGATTTCGGCCTTCGGCGTCAGCGCGGCGACGGAGTCGACCACGACCATGTCGACGGCGGCCGAACGCACCAGCATGTCGGCGATTTCCAGCGCCTGCTCGCCCGTGTCGGGCTGGCTGACCAGCAGGTCGTCGACCTTCACGCCGAGCTTGGCGGCGTAGATCGGGTCGAGCGCGTGCTCGGCGTCGATGAAGGCGCAGGTGCCGCCGGCCTTCTGGCACTGGGCGATGGCCTGCAGCGTGAGGGTGGTCTTGCCGGAGGACTCAGGACCGTAGATCTCGACGACGCGGCCCTTCGGCAGGCCGCCGATACCCAGCGCGATGTCGAGCATCAGCGAACCGGTACCGATGACTTCCGTCGCCTGGGTATCGGCGGCCTGCCGAAG
>Ga0209673_1002573_pt1 | contig 12309 bp, 13 predicted proteins | sample AraplaCol_mMS_r2_2_FD_184274 | JGI IMG/M metagenome (GOLD analysis project Ga0209673, IMG submission 184274) | Arabidopsis root microbial communities from North Carolina, USA - plate scrape MF_Col_mMS_r2 (SPAdes) (version 3) | ecosystem: Host-associated > Plants > Roots > Endosphere | place... | reverse complement strand
GCTCGTTCAGCTACTCCTCACGCCTGGACCCGGCGCTGAGCTACGAGCAGTTCTCGGGCCCGAAGGACAAGCAGCCGCGCAAGGTGTGGGAAGACCCGCAGGCGCTGAAGCTGCTCGACGAAAGCTTCACCGAGACCGACCGGGCCAAGCGCCAGGTGCTGTTCGACCAGCTCCACGCGCTGATGATCCAGCAGGTGCCGATGATCATGCTGTTCAACGGCATTGACGCGTGGGGCGTGCGCAAGCGCCTCAACGGCTTCTCGGTGTGGGAAGGCAAGCCGCGGTTGTGGGGCGTGTCGGCTGCTGCGGCGAAGGCCGGCCAGTAGCGCTACGGCGTTCACAACCTTCACGGCGGGAGCCTGGCAAAAAGAAGCACCTCGGCGCTGCCCGAGGGGTCAAGCTCGTTTGCCGAATCCATGCGTAACGTGCATAGCATCCTGATGCGTTCCTGCTTTTCGAGCTTGCAATCAGCGATTCCCTCTGCAATTCGCTTCGGGCGCCGCGAATAAATAGGGGAGGGGAATTGCAATACATCGTCAGATCGCTGGCGAGGAGAACTTTATGTTTCTAAACTGACTTTCCATCGGCGAGCGATCCACCATTCGCCGAATCGAAGGTCATGCGATGCGCAATACGTTACAACCCCAGCCGCAAAGGCATTCGCCCCCGTTCGCGCAATGACTCTCCATTGTTCTGAACGCAGCGGCAGGCCTGTCAGGCCGCGCGCTGGCCTGAAAGTGAGACAGGAAGCGCAGGAAACTCCAGAGCCATCCACCACGCCGAAGTCGTGGGGGCATCGTCGGCGCAACATTGCCGTGGTGAGCGCATCCGGTTCAACGGGAGAAGATTCGCGCCGGGCGCTGCGCGCGCTGGGTCGGTCCCCATGGGTATTCATGAGCATCGACGAGTTGCGATCGCTCGGCAACCGGCGCCGGCAGTTCGAACTGCTGGTGTTGGTGCATCCCGCCTCCCTTGAGACGAACGATCAGGATCCGCCTGCAAGCCAGGTCCGCAAGGTCATGGGTGACGGTATTCCGGTTCTGTTGGCGTTCGAGGGCAGGACGCCGGCTGCGTCAGTCCCGGTGAACGACATCAATATTGCCGTTGCCAGCGGTCCTTTCACGTTCAGCCGCTTCTACAACCTGCTGCACGAATTCGCGGTGCGCCATCGCATCCGCCTCGACCCGGCTGCGCCCGAGTGGGGGCCTTATCGGTTTCATACGCGGACGCACTCGCTGTCCATCGATTCTGCTGAAGTGAGATTGACGCCATGCGAGTTCGATCTGGCGATCGAGCTTTTCTACAGCATGGATCGGATCGTTCCCATTCAGCGTCTGGACTTCATCGTTGCCGCGCACGTTTCTCCAGAGGAGAAAACACCGCTCCACACAAGGATGGCCGGATTGCGCAACGCACTGGACTTCGACCTCACCCGAGAGTTGCGAATCGAAAGCGTTGCAGGGGGCGGATATCGACTGCTCGCTCCGGCCATTCCGTTTCTCCAAATCACACGGTCAGGTTCGGCATCATCATGACGAATCCTGAACGCTCGTTGTCAGTGGCTCTCTTGGTGATGGAAAAGGAGCGCAGAACGGCCTTGCAGGAAATGCTGGTCGATCTCGGGCATCAGCCCACCGCGTTCTCCGATGCGGCAGAGCTGCTGATCGCGTTCTGCATCGGACAGCGATTCGATCTGCTGCTTTTGACCCTGCACGACCCGTCGCTGCATCAAAGCATGTCAGAAGTGTGCAAGCGCCTGTGCATACCGATACTGCTCGTCGTGAACGACAAGGATTGGTCGTCTTTGCTGCCCCGCGCCAACGATGAATCTGCATGGGACGACGTCATCGAGTTCAACGTCTTGCAAACGCGCGTCCAGGAGCTGAACTGGCGCGTGCAAACGCTCCTGCACCGAAGGCGCAATTCTTCGCGAGTACCGAGATTGGACGGCGAAATGACCTGGGGTGGCTACAAGTTCCTCCCGGACAGCACGACCGTCCTGCACCGCGGACGCGAGATCCGTCTTTCACCGCTCGAGCTTGCCTTTGCGCTCGAGCTGTTCCGCAATGTCGGCCGGGTGCTGACGCGAGACTGGCTGCTGGACGCGCTTTGGACAAACAGGCGACGACTCGAGAGTCAGCGCACGGTGGACGTCTGCGCAACGAAAGTGCGCAAGAAACTGGATTTGTGCGATGAAAACGGGTTTGTCCTGCGTGCCATCTATGGGCAAGGCTATCAGCTCGTTGCTGTTTCTCTGGGTGCTGGAGGATCACCGGGGCTGCAGTGAGGCTTGGGGCCGGTGAGACTGGTTGGGCTGCTCGTCATTTTTTTAAACAATGTATCTTATGTTAAATGCATGACGCAAGCCGTGGCCATCAAAGTCGAACAACCAGCGGCGGCGCCCCGCTGCTCACCGCCTCTCGACTGGGGGAGGATAACCATCGCGTCGCGTCAACTCCACGCAAGCTGGCCGAACAGTGCAAGCTGATGCCGGTCAAGACGACTGCGATCACCGCCGCGATGGACGGCCAGACACCTTGTAGCTCGTACCACTCCAGCTTCTGCGGGGCTGGAAGGTTGATGATCGGCTGAATGGTCTGTGCAATCACGGGCCCCTGCGGCGCATCGGCAGGCAAGGCAGGTGAGGAAGCCGCCTGAGCTGGAGCGGAGACGGCGGGGAGGGGTTGTGCAGCGGCGGTGGAGATCATGGCCACGACATTGTGCATACAGCTGCTCTTACTTGGCGGCCGCCTTTGCTCACGCCTGAGACGCGGTTCCCACCACTCCGAGGAACGGGTTAGGCGGGGAGGTGCTGCTTCGCAAGCGAAAGCGCCTGCAGCAGTGCGTCGATCTTCGCCGCATCGATCGACACCCCCTTCCGGCTCGGCCCCCACGCTCTGCCGTCCTTCGGCCGGAGCCAGAGCCGCAAGTCGATCGTCAGCAGGCCTTTTCACTCGTTGACCGACACCCGCAGCTCGGCGCGCTTGCCCTTGGGGACCGCCGCGATCATGGTTCCCATCTGCACCCAGGGCACCACTTCGGGCGCGGGCTTTTCCTTTCGAACCGCTGGACTCAGCATACCGTCAATCTGAGCGACCATGCGCTCGAAGCAGGCGACATCGAACTCCCAATCCTTGATCGCCCGCTTCGCCTTCTTGGTGCCGTCGTCCTGCGGCGGCGCCTCCTTCAGCGCCAGGATCGATGCTGCGAGGTTGTCGCGGCTAGCAGTGAGTTCCGCCGCACGTTCCGGCGCCATCACTGCCCCGCCGCCGCGGCCAGGTTCGGCATTCGATCAGATAATTTTTCGGTCATTGGTATGCCTTCTTCCCTGCGCTCATCGTCCACCCTCGCGCGATGGACGCGCCGCCTTGAAGTGCTGAAGTGGCCGCGCCGTAGCGTGCGGCTGTCGCCGCATTCCGGCTGCGCGATGCGGCGTTTCCGCCACCGTGCGTGATCGCTCGAAGGGATGAGTTGACGAAGCTTGTCTGGCGCAAGCCCACGACACAACCGGCTCAAGAGTTCGGCGTCTCCGACGTGGCGATCGGCAAGAGGTGAAAGATCCAGGGCATTCCGAAGCTGCCGCCGGGCTTCTGGCGCCGGGTTGAGGCAGGCCAAATCCCCAATCCGATGGGCATCCCTGCGAAATGATGCGAGGCGGTCAGGGTTTCTCCTCGCCCAGTCGCGTGTCTTTTCCCCCGCCGCATTGCGGCAGGCGCTGACAATCGCCAGCGGGAGTTCAAGAGACGGGCTAAAAGCCTGCCAAGTGGGGAGGGGAAGATGAGATCTGTTTTGCTCGCCATTGCTATTGGCGGCTCCGCGCCGGTGCTTGCTCAAACCCCAGCGATCCTCTTGGAGGCCTGCAACGCAATGGAGCCGGCGAGCAAGAGGCTTGAGTGCCTTAGGGCTGCTGCTGGAGTTCGCTCTGCTCCAGCAGCGGGCTATAACGGAACGGCCTCCACTCCCCGCACCGCCCTCTCGACATCGCTTCCGCCTTCCTCAAACGCGTACAAACAGACCGCGCCACGCGCGACTGGTGGCCAGACTTGCTACACCGGGCCGCGAGGCGGAACCTACACGATCACCGCCAGTGGTCGGAAGAACTACAGCGGCTGCTAGGACGACGCCATGACGAAATTCGCTATGGTGGCTGTAGGGCTAGCAATGATGGTAGCCGCTCCGATGCTCAGGGCCAACCCAGCACACGATCAACTCACCGTAATGTCGATCACGCAGCGCGCCTCTGCACTTGCCTCCCTTCTGCGCGCGAGCGATGAAAGGTGTACGTCAGCCAAGCGCACCTTCTATCAGGGCAGCGACAACAAGGGAAACGCGTTTTGGAACGTGGAGTGCTCCGAAGGATCTGCCTATATGGTGCAGGTCAACAATGACGCACGCGGCTCGACACGGATCTTGAGTTGCAAGGCCCTGAAAGCCGTTGCGGGAATGAACTGCTTTCGCAAGTTCTGAACGGCGCTGCTGCGGCTATCTTTGATAGCCCAGCACAGCTGGACTACCTCGCCCCAACAGAAGACCGCGCCGGAAAAGCGTCCCCGATCTGCCGGGCCCGCTTGACCTGGTCGGTATGGAGGTAGACCGAGGTGGTCGCCACGGAGGCATGCCGCAGATTGTCCCGCACGGTCGTCAGCTCGACGCCGCGCGCGAGAGCGTGGGTCGCATGGGTGTGCCGCATCCAGTGCGGTGTGGCGCGCTTGAGCTTGTCCGCAGTGGGTGGATTCACTCCCTCCAAGGCTTGCGCAGCGTGGAGGAAGAAGCGGCGCATGACCGACCACAAGCGCGAGGCGCTGATGCCGGTCCCGTCTTCTGCCAGGCCAGGCACCAGCGCGGTTTTCGGATTCCAGCGCGACCGCGTCACGGGCAGGCCGCGTTGCGCCAGATACTGGTCGAGTGCACCCCGCGCCAGCAGCGGCAAGGCCACCTTGCCGTGCTTGCTGCCCTTGCCGACCACATGCAGCCAGTCGTCGCCCTGCGCATCGTGCTCGATGCTGCCCAGCCGGGCATCGACCATCTCGCTGGGCCGCAGGCCCGTCGCGTACCAGAAATCCAGCACGAAGCGCAGGCGCTGGGCGCCCTCCTCGCTCCATCCGCCGATCCACTCGATGCCATCGGCGGTGGAGCGTATGAGCGTCCATTCGTGCTCCGTGAACACCCGGGATGCATCGAGGCCGCTGCCGCGGCTTGATCCCTTGACCTTGACGCCGGCAAACGGATTGGCCAGCACGTAGCGCTGCTCGATCAGCCAGCGATAGAGCGCGCCGATCACGGACAACGCGTACGCCACGGAGCGCGGCGCCAGCGGTCCCTGGAACGGGCGCCATTCCGGGGATGTGCGCGGCCTTGCGGGACCGACCCAGCGCTCCCGCGGCGATGGGCGCCGCAGGAAGGCGCGGTACGCCACGGCATCCTCGGTCGTCAGCGACGACAGCGCCTTGCCGCGCTCGAGGATCGCCCACAGCACGAGCCGCTCGGCTTCCTTGCGGTAGGTACGCTGGGTCGCCGCGGCGTCCTGCAAACCCAGCCAGGCCTGGACGGCCTCGTAGTCATTGCTGGCGGACAGGGTGCAGGTGGCCTGCGGCGCCCGGAAGGTGCCCCGTGAGCCATCGACCTCCTGCGGCACAACCAGATGCTCCCACGGCGCGGTCTCGGTCCTCGGCACGACCACCAGCGCCCTCGCCCGTTCGGTCAACGCCGGGTGGGCGGCAAAGAACGCCTCGATCTGACGCGCGCTGCGTGCCCCCAGGCCGGGCACGGCGGCCCACCAGCGGCGCCGGCGCGGCACCCGCACCGTCAGATCGGCCAGCGTCCGGATGCCGGCGTTTTGCAGGGCCCGCGCGGCGCGCGTCGGCAGCCACCGATCGACGGCATCCGTCACCATCGGCGCGGGCAGTGGCAAACCCTGCAGCTTCTCGATGGCATCCCTGACCGCACGGACGCGTTGCTCGCGCTCGGCCGCCGGGTGCGCGATCAGCGAAGCCAGGTCGTCGCGGTGCCGCAGCCGCGCGTAGCTCGCCAGCTGGCGCCGGATATCGCCCAGCATGGCGCGAGAGGACTGCCCTGTCGCCTTGCTCTCGCCGAGGTACTGCACGACGGCAGCGCGCGCCGGCAGGCCTGCGTACCAGGCACGCAGCGCCGCGAGCTGCGAAGCGCTGGGGAAATCGCCATTTCCGGCCCCTGCCCCGTTTACGGTGCGTACTTTCATGCCCGCCAGTTTAGCCGGATGAACTTGCTATTGTGATAAGAAGAGTTATCGCAATAGATGCGACATTCTGACGGTACTGCGTTTATCGGGACCGGCAAACGCGATCGAGCCTCACTGAGCATGAGTTCGTTGTCTGAGATGGCGCTTCTGGGGCAAGCAGATTGCCCCTAGCGTTAGAGACTTGGTGACGGACCAAGGGTAGGACTTGCAATGAGACGCTCTCGGCTTCAGCTAGCTCTAAACCGAAATCGTCCACCGCCATGGACAGCTGAGTCGCCCCGTCGACGGGAGATGCGGTCGCATCTAGGCTTGGTCTATAGCGACTGCTGGATTGAAGCAGAGGCCATGAAGAAGCCAGTTCAGAGCAGTACCAACGTCCAACGGACACGGCTCAACCTTCGCTAATCAAAGGCACGTAAATACCCCTTTTTCGGTAGCTGGTTCAGTCTCATGTCTTAGCACGTGACAACGAAAGTCACGAGAACACCGTACTTCCGTCGGTTGGAGGTGTGGCTGCCACTGAGGCGAGGCGTCAACCGGCGAGTTGCTCTAAAGTTTTCCCTGCTTCAAGAGCCTCTCTCAACCACCGAGGCTTGGGACCGAAACCCGACCATTTGTTCCCCGCCTCATCGCGATACGTCGTGGCGACGCGTTTCTTCACCGGCGCCTTCTTCGCCATTTTCGTAGCCTTCGCCCTGGTTGTTGCCGGCAGAGAGCCTGGCGAGGCGAACTCCTCGAGCGACCTGCCCGCGGCGATCGCTGCTTTCAGCCACTGCGGCCGCGGTCCTCGACCACCCCAGCTTTTTCCCGCGCCGTCCGAATACGCCGCGGCGTTGGACTCAGTGACTTTTTTCGCTTGGGTTTTGGTCCCCCGCGATGTGACGCCATATCCAAGCTGCTCTGCGGTCAACCCGTAGTGCGCGATCGCCTCTTTGATGCGAGCAATGACGCCTGCGACCTCTTCAGCTTTGAGCTTATCCGCCTGCTTTTGCAGTGCCTCAATCTGCTTTTGAATTTGAGCGTAGCTTTTTTGTGTCATGGTCAGAACTATTTCGTTTGAAGCAGAGGCGACTTTAATCCTGTTTGCAGGTTCAGTCATTCATACGACTTCGGCGCCATCCTTGCATGGCTCAGAGCATCGAGCAGTTCATACAAGCCGTTGACTCCTACGATCGGAGTGAACGAAAGGGCGGTCGGTATCGACCACCGTCTCGATGGCCGCATCAAGCATCGTGTTGACGAGTTCAGCGTCCGGGCGCGTACCGAGCGACCAGCTGACGACCATGCCGTCGAAGCAGTCGATCATGGGAGACAGATACACCTTGCCAGCTGGGATCTGGAACTCCGTGATGTCAGTGAGCCACTTCTCGTTGGGCGCGGCAGCCCGGAAGTCTCGGTTGAGAAGGTTGTCGATAACACTACCGAGACCGGACAGCTGGCCAAAGATGTAGACATCGTCGTAACGATCGATCCGCGTCACCCTGGAAAGGGGGGCGGTCGATGCCCCGCAGGCGTTGCAGGGTGCCCGACACCAATCCGTCCGGCAACCACGATTCCACCGCCGGCATGGCGCGCTCGCATAGTCCGCGCGCAGCCGCAGAACACGGTATTCAGCAATCGCCTCGTTGCGCTCATCGTCTCGCCGTCTCTGGCATGGGAATCAGCTATCTGCCCAAGAGAAATGTCTCGTGCCGATGGTCCATTCCGACGCACTTCAGGTTTTTTCGGTGATACCAACCTTGCCTGTAAGGTATGCCGCCGTCTGCACAGGCGACTGCCGAAGCGGTCTGGAGGGCTCCATTGCCAGGTTGGCACAGGGAGCATTGCGACCTCGGGAGGATCTTTCAGACCGAGTACGGCGTCATCCAGCCGACGTAGGGGTGAGAAAGCCGGCCAACTGCTCCCACATCTCGCCCGGGTTCGCCTACCGTTCCAACCGGCGTGCCCCGGAGCTCTGTCGTATCACGTCTATCACGGTGCCGTCGCGGTATTGGACGACGCCAACGATCCGCGCATCCTGTTGACTCGGAGCATGGAGCTGCGGACTGCTGATGCTGGAGAGCGCGCGTGCCCTTAGCTGTTCGATTCCGAGCACCTCGAGTCCGGCGGCGCGCAGGCGATCACGAAGATCCTCGCGAGACGGATGCACGGCGACGCCAGCTTCGGTCACCACGGCGTCGATCGTCGCGCCAGGCGTCGTGATGCAGCCCACCCGCTCCACGATCTTCGGCCCAGCGGTCGCGGCGAGTCGGGTTGCCACCAGAGCCAGCTTTGCGCCGGCCGCCGTGTCGGCGTGCCCCCCAGAGCCGCCGAGGATGATGCCGTCCGTCCCGGTCGTCACGTTGACGTTGAAGTCGAGATCGATTTCGGCGGCGCCGAGCAGCATCGCGTCGAGCTGATCGACCACAGGACCGCGGTTGTGCGGATTGGCGTATAGCGAGGCGGACATCGCCTGATGCCTGCGGTCCGTCCTGTAGGACTCGACGGCCTTCAGATCGAAGCACTGCACGTCGAAAACGGTCCGGAACAGCCCGGCCTCCAGCATGTCGACGAGGTAGCCGGTGACACCCCCTGCGCCGAAGCTGCCCTGTACCTTGCCTTCGATCATCAGCGACTTCACGTAGATCGATGTGGCGAGCGACACGCCGCCAGCACCGGTCTGGAATGAGAAGCCTTCACGCAGCAACCCCGACGCCGCAATCACCTGGGCGGCGGTGGAGGCGATCTGGAGACCCACCGCTTCCGTGGTCGGCCGCGTGCTGCCCGAGAGAATTCCTGCCGGGTCCCCGATCGAAGCGACGCGAACAACGAAGTCGACCTTCTCCTGAGAAATATCCACCGGGCACACCGGGTGTGGAAGCACATGGTCCGTGACGGCGACGACACGATCAGCGTACTGGACGTCGACCATTGCATAGCCGAGCGGCCCGCAGGCCGCCGGCCCCAGGGCGCCACTCAGGTTGCCATGCCGGTCCGCCGCCGGCGCGGCGACGAAGGCGACATCGATATGCAGGTCGCCAGACTCGATCGCCCGTGCCCGCCCACCGTGAGTCTGCATGACCACCGGCGTTGCCAGCGCGCCTTGTGACAAAGCCACAGCCACAGGCCCCGAAACGTAGGCAGTGGCGAGCCGCGAGACAACGCCGCTGCGCATGTGCTCGACAAGCGGCGCATGCACCGGGAATAGCGAGCTCGCGGCGATCCCGAGGTCCTTGAGCCCGCGCCGCGCTGCGACGGCAAGCACCTGATTGAGCACCTGGTCGCCGTTGCGCAGGTGGTGGTGGAACGACAGGGTCGCGCCATCGCCGATGTTGCAGGCATCGAAGGCTGCCTCGATGTCGCGCAAAATCTTGTCCCGGCCGGCGACGGCGGGACAGACCCTCGCCGCTGCCCGCGTGATCACGGCTGGGGCCTGCGCCAGCCCTTGGAACGGCCGTACCGGGCCGAATCCTTCGATGAAAGCAGGAAGTTCGCGAGAGCTCATGGCAACTCAACCTGCCAGCCGGCCGCCGACTCGCGCGAGCGTGCGGCGGGCCTGGAGCACGACGGGAAGATCCACCATGCGCCCGTCAAGCTGCACGGCCGCACCGCCTGAGGCCGCATCGGCGGCAAGCACGCGTTCGGCCAATGCCACCTCCGCTGCACTGGGCGACATCGACTCGTGAACCACTGCAATCTGGTGCGGATGAATGCAAAGCTTGCCACCGAAGCCCAATCGAAGCGCGCGCCGCGTATCGCCGCGCAACAACTCGTCGTTCGCGATGTCGACGGTGACGCCATCCACGGCAGGCGCCAGCTTGTGGGCACGCGTTGCCATGGCGACGGCGAAGCGCAGAGGCATCAGCTCGGGCTCCCCTTCGGAGCACTGCAAACCGGTATCTGCCATGAAATCGATATGACCCACCACCAAGCGAAGCACATTCGCCGCGCCCGCAAGCGAATCAAGTGCAGCGTATCCCTCCGCGCTTTCAATCAGCGGAAGGATTGCCGCCGTTGGCGCGCTCGCAGCCACGTGAGACAGAGCTTCCACGGATTCCGCCTTCGGAACCATGACCGCATCGGGTGCCTTCAGCTCCGCCAGCCATTCAAGATCTTCACGTCCTGCCACCTGGTCGGCGGAGTTGATGCGAATCACGAGCGGGATGGAATACTTTCTGAGACCCTGCCACGCCTGGGCAATGGCCTCGCGCGCCGTGGGCTTGGCCGCCGCCGGCACACTGTCCTCGAGGTCGATCACAACGGCATCTGCGCCGCTTTGGAATGCCTTCTCGAAGCGCTCAGGGCGGTTGCCTGGAACGAACAGGAAGGTTCTTGCCGTCGCAAGGGCATTGGTCGGTGTCATAGGTTTGGTCAGGTCAGGCAGCTCAGCCTGCGAAATGGGACAGCACCAAGGTGCGCAGGACGTGCAGCCGTCCGGTGAAGAAATGGTCGGCACCCGGCACCACGACGACGGGCCGCAGCTGCGGCCTTGCCCAGTCGAAGACGGAGGCCAGCGGCACGCGCTCGTCTCTCTCGCCGTGGATGACGAGTGCATCTGGAACATTCGCGGGTGTGTCGTAGTGGCGCTGCCCTGCGACCTCGCCCGCCGGCATGCCGGCGAGGCAGACCCGCCACGCAGGAGATCCGTCCTCGGCGAGTGCGCGTGCCACGCGCGCCTGGACGAAGGCGCCGAAAGAAAAGCCGAACAGGCCGAGACGCAATGAAGGATAGTCATCCACCAGGTGTTTGCGCAACGCCAGCACGTCGTCCGTCTCGCCGATGCCTTCGCCGTGCGTGCCTGCACTGCGCCCTACGCTCCGGAAGTTCGGCCGCGCGACCAGCCATCCGGCCTCGCAGAGCGCCCGGGCGATCAGGTGAGGCACCTTGTGCATGGCATTGCCGCCCAGTAGCGGCTGCGGATGGGCCACGATCGCGATGCCAAGTGGCGAACGAACCGGGACATCGAAGATGACCTCCATGTCGCCCGCAGCGCCCTGCAGCAGCCGAGGGCCGCTCTGCCGAAGCTCAAGGCTGCGCGCGGCGGTGTCCATGGTCCTAGTCCAGCGATGCAACCAGTTCCGGCACCGCCGTGAACAGGTCGGCCACCAGCCCGTAGTCGGCCACCGAGAAGATCGGCGCCTCTTCGTCCTTGTTGATCGCCACGATCACCTTGGAGTCCTTCATGCCGGCCAGATGCTGGATGGCGCCCGAGATGCCCGCGGCGATGTACAGCTGCGGCGCGACGATCTTGCCGGTCTGGCCCACTTGCCAGTCGTTGGGCGCGTAGCCTGCGTCGACAGCGGCGCGGCTGGCACCCAGGCCCGCGTTGAGCTTGTCGGCCAGGGGCGCCATCACTTCGGTGAACTTCTCGGCGCTGCCCAGGGCGCGGCCGCCCGAGACGATGATCTTGGCTGCGGTCAGTTCGGGGCGTTCGCTCTTGGTGACCTCGCGGCCCACGAAGCTGGACTTGCCGCTGTCGGCCACGCCTTCGGCGGTTTCAACAGCTGCGCTGCCACCGGTGGCGGCGGCGGCGTCGAAGCCGGTCGTGCGCACGGTGATCACCTTGGTGGCGTCGCTGCTCTGCACGGTGGCAATGGCGTTGCCGGCGTAGATCGGGCGCTCAAAAGTGTCGGGGCTTTCGACCTTGGTGATGTCGGAGATCTGCGCCACGTCCAGCTTGGCGGCCACGCGCGGAGCGACGTTCTTGCCGTTGGCGGTCGAGGGGAACAGGATGTGGCTGTAGTTGGCTGCGATGGCCAGCACCTGGGCGGCCACGTTCTCTGCCAGGTTCTCGGCGAGCGAGGGGCTGTCGGCCACGATGACCTTGGCCACGCCCACGATCTGCGCGGCGGCCTTGCCGGCTTCGGCGGCATTGGCACCCGCGACGAGCACGTGCACGTCGCCGCCGCAGGCCAGGGCTGCGGTCACGGTGTTGAGGGTCGCGGGCTTGACGGTCGCGTGGTCGTGTTCGGCAATAACTAGTGCTGTCATGTCGTTGTCTTCCTCAGATCACTTTGGCTTCGTTCTTGAGCTTGTCCACCAGGGTGGCGACGTCGGGCACCTTGATGCCGGCGCCGCGCTTGGGCGGCTCGCTGACCTTGAGGGTCTTCAGG
>Ga0209673_1002571_pt1 | contig 12320 bp, 14 predicted proteins | sample AraplaCol_mMS_r2_2_FD_184274 | JGI IMG/M metagenome (GOLD analysis project Ga0209673, IMG submission 184274) | Arabidopsis root microbial communities from North Carolina, USA - plate scrape MF_Col_mMS_r2 (SPAdes) (version 3) | ecosystem: Host-associated > Plants > Roots > Endosphere | place... | reverse complement strand
TTTGATCGCGTTTCATCTGCTCGGCGGTTTTCTGGCGGGCTCTTCTGCGTTGTTATTCCCCCTTTGAGTTCTTTATAGTAATGTAATTTTGATTTTGGAATACGTGCCGTTTGTGTTCTATTCTAATATTTCATTCTTCTATTATGTGCTAGTGCAAAAAAAAAGTTAATAATTAACAAGACATGCTGAAAGCTCTCAAGGTCCCCGATATCATTAAAAGACCCCACAGTCTGATATGATCGACGTATGCCGCTGTGGAGATAATATCTTTTGTTGCTTTCCTCTTTCTGTGTCAAGCCCTAAGGACCTTGGGGAAGAGTACCTCGGTGGCCGCATCTTACGAGGACATTGCAGAAGGCAGTGGGACACAAGGCCCATATGATCCCCTATATAAGAAATATCCTTCCATAGTTGAAATATAATTTTAGTATTAATCTTAGTATTGATCGTCAATTCTCCTTAATATCCCCCCGAGCGTATCTATATTCGCCTGATAATTTATGGTAAAGTCAACAATATGCACGCATCGTTCTCTGAAACCGAAATCCGCGATGTAATCATCGTCGGCGCTGGGCCCTGCGGGCTAGGCGTTGCAGCTCGTCTACAAGAAGAAACACCATCAGCAATGTTCACAGACGAAGAACATCAAAGATACCATTGGATAAGGAAACATACAGGAAGAATGAATCTCGTACAGGCACGACACAGGAAACTCAACGGGGTACGAGCAGAGAAGTGGAACGGTGGAAAGAAATACCCCCGTGAACAAGAAAGTGGAAGAAATGAAACGGACGGAGAACGACGAGGATCAACTGATTCTGTATCATCTGTTCCTTCACTTTCTTCTTCAACTTCATCCGAAGCACCATATTCCACGCTCGTCCTAGATGGTACGGGCGATCAATGGATGCAACGATGGAACAATGCTTTCCGTATGCTGGAAATCAAGCAACTGCGCAGTCCGATGTTTTTTCATCCGGATCCCGGGGATCGAGATGGCATGCTGGCTTATACGCAAGAAGTGAGGAGAGAACATGATTTATGGGAGATTTCCGGGTGCGTAGGCAAGGAGATGAGCAAGCATAAGAAGAAGAAGAGACGGCAAGGCGGAAAGCAACAGTAAGTACTATAGACATTGAACCGGAGTTGAGGCAAAAAGTTGATAGCTAATTACTTCTGCCAACTTCTTGATAGATCTATTGGAGGTGAAATCGACGAACGAGATCGAAAAGACTATTACTCCCCATCTACCGACCTCTTCACGGACTACTGCAATTCCATCGTTTCTAGATACGGACTCGATGAACCAGGACAAATTTTGAAGCAGGAAGTCACGGGAATCACATATGATTATCTTCCTGAGCGCGGCGATGTACCCGTATCCAATTCCAAGATATTTACGGTCACTTCATCTACTGGTCAGAAATTCTATAGCAGGGCAGTAGTACTTGCTATTGGGGCTGGAGGGGCAAGTATGACCAAAATATTCCCCTGGAAGCCATCGACAGAGGAAGAAGGTGCATCGGCATGTTGTCACTCTATGGAGATGAAGGTATTTCCAAGTACAAATGTCAAGAACAAAATTCAGTCTCGAAGGCAAACAAATGTGATAATTGTGGGAGGTGGTCTCTCTTCAGCCCAACTTGTCGACCTGGCAGTGAAGAAGGGAGTGACCAAAGTTTGGTTATTGATGCGCTCTAATTTCAAAGGTAAGTCTCTGATGTGTCTGAGAGCACGGGATTATCTATCTAAACGAGATTCTTTTATTGCACATTCACTAAAAATGTATTGACAACTAGTTAAACATTTTGATATCAGTCTTCCTTGGATGGGAAAGTATAAGAACTGGGAAAAAGCAGCGTTTTGGTCTGCTGATACAGACGAGGGTGAGAAAAACCTCCCTGTTTCAATCAAGGGATAATCATCTGACATGAACTTTTATAGAACGCCTCGAAATGATGAAGGTGGCCCGTAACGGCGGTAGCATCACGCCCTACTACACGCGAATCGTGAAGCAACATGCCGCGCATAACCGCGCGTCGATCCACCCACGCACGGTGATAACCTCACATGAGTATAATCTAGATACTCAGACCTGGAGTTTGACTACTGATCCTCCGATCCCGAACCTTCCACCTATCGACTACATCTATTTCGCAACGGGGGCGCGCGCTGATGTCCGTGAAATGTCCCTCTTGAGCGATATCAATGCCCAGTATCCGATTGAAGTGAAAGAAGGATTGCCTTGTCTCACGGATGATCTCATGTGGCGAGAAGACGTACCTTTGTTCATGACAGGAAGAATGGCAGCGCTCCGGTTAGGGCCCGGAGCTCCGAATCTCGAGGGTGCTAGACTTGGCGCTGAGCGGATATCCTGGGGCCTGGAGGAGATCTTGGAGAAGAAGAAAGAGGTTGGGGAACAGTGCGAGGGGTTCTGTGGGCTGGGTAATCGGTATGCCACGCTGGTTGGTGATGACAGCACGGAGGAATAGACTGCCCTTGTGAGAAGCTATGGGAGCTAGGGCTATCTTTCCCCTTTAAACGGAGGATGGGGTTACAGGTCCGTGCTACAGTAGATCGCTGATCGTTGGAGATTTTCTGGCCTTGCTACTGCTCGGTCCAACAGCTTATCATGTAATGCAATGCGATTAAGCTTATTGTGCCATTCATTTCAGCGTCGAATTTCAAGGAAATATCGGCCCATCCATTCCTCCCTACATTCCGGCGCTCTTCAATCGCCGATTCATCCCCGCCGCTGAGCTCTGCACCGGAAAAAAAAAGAGGAATAAGAGAAAAGAATGTGGAGAACCTCCTTGTTCGGTAGATATTCGGTTGAGATTTGCAGGAGCTATAAAGCTTATTGAGCCTGGTGGTAGCTAGAGAATTATTTGTATCTTAGTACTTCAAGTTGCGCGGCGGCTGTTGAACCGCGTCAGGACTAGCAGTACATCATGGAGCCGACAAAGGAGCCTGAAATTCCAATCGAGGCGTTGAAGGTTCTTCCGAACAATACGCATCAAAATTGGTTTAAGGACCGAGGATTGCGTAAGTTGAATTTTGGGATCGCGTTTATGTTCGCTTCCTCTGCGGGAACGGGATATAATGGAAGTTTGATTAACGGTTTACTGGTATTACCTGAATGTAAGCATATTCATTTCGAATAATGAAGTTGGCAATTTCAAGAACCATACTAATCTAAGTTCAATCCTATAGTCAAGGGTTCGATCATCAATGGCCTCACATCGAGCATCACCGGCCTAATCATTGCTGCTACCTCACTGGGCGCATTTTTGTCATTCATTCCGGCCTCTTATATTGCCGACAGATTTGGTCGGAAGTGGTGTGTCGGAATTGGATCATGTTTGATCATAATTGCATCTTTGGTCCAAATCCGCGTGAAGAGTCACTGGTTATTCTTTGGCATGCGAGTCCTGGCCGGTATTGGTGTAGGCACTGCTCAAACAGCCGCTCCATTATTGGCAACAGAGATAGCTCATCCGCGCCAAAGACAGACGGCTACAGCCTTATATAATTCTTTCTGGAATATGGGATCGATCATCTCGGCAGGAATCACTTTTGCGACGCTCTCCATGCCAGGTCAATGGTCTTGGAAACTTCCTTGTCTTCTTCAGGCAACTTTCCCCGTCTTCCAGCTGATTGGAATTTGTACCGTCGTACCGGAGAGTCCACGCTGGCTGATTTCAAAGGGGCGCAAGGATGAAGCATATGTGATCTTGGCCAAGTATCATGCCAATGGTAGTACGGATGATGAATTGGTTTTGCACGAGTACCAGCAAATATGCAACACTATACATGCAGAGAATGCAACTCCCAGTCACTGGAGTTCATTCTTTGCCAGTAAAGGAGAGTTCCACCGTTTGGCTATATGTGTATTGGTTGGATTTATGCAAGAATGGGCTGGAAATGGTAAATGTTTTTGGTTTCTCCATCTAAGAGAATCTGTGCTAACGACGAGCTAGGTATCATATCGTACTATCTTGCTCCTATTCTAAACTCAGTTGGGATAACACGAGCCGCAGACCAAGCTGGTGTCAACCTGGGCTTGCAAGTATGGAATCTAATGCTTGCTGCTACTGGAGCTGTGGCCTCGGAGAAATATGGCAGACGTTTCCTGTGGCTTTTGGGCACTATTATCATGTTACTTTTCCTGTCCGGGACAACCATCGTCTCAGGACTGTTCATGGAATTGAACATCACAGCCGCAGGACTAGCCACTGTACCAATGCTTTTTCTTTTCTTTGCTGGATTTGACATTGCATACTCGCCTCTCTTCATCGCGTACCCTGCAGAAATTCTTCCTTTTCAACTGCGTGCCAAGGGTATGGCTGTGACACTGATGACGGATGCTGCAGCTTGCTTCTTCAACCAATATGTCAACCCTGTGGCATTTTCGGTGATCCGTTGGAAGTATTACCTTGTGTATATAGGATGTCTTTTGTTCTTCCTGACCATGATCTATTTCTTCTTCCCGGAGACTAAGGGCAGGTCCCTAGAAGAGGTCGCAAAGATATTTGATCGGGATAGCAAACCAACAACTACGGTGGAGGAGGTTGATGGCAAAAGCAGCGAAGAGTACGAGAAGAAATGAGGGTGGAGGAGTGTTTTTTTAGGTAGTTTTTATATAGGTAGCTTATATATAATGTAACAATACTTGGATAAAAAAGGTTGCAGCGGGTTGAGCCAAGCTACCAATATACTCGTGACATCGTCTCATGCTAAGGATTTCAAGTTTTCTAATAATCAAACTATGTCTGAATCATAGAAATACTCACAGACCCCTCGTATTCATCAGCCACCCACTTTTCTAAGCATCAACCAGGCGATATGTAACTAGGTTATTGGTTGTATACTTGCTCTGTAGCCAATCACACGCCCGCTGATGTTGCTGATTCCGCCCTTCTCCCCGCAATGCAACCTGCTCTCCCCACCGCCAACCACATTGCACTGCAATCTCGCTCAGATCTTTAAAACCCCCTTGGAATTGCTTGAAAAGGGATTGATACCCCAGTACCAAGAACACTGAATTAGAGAAACCTTTGAAGGAGACTCAGCACTAGAGATATCAACATTCTCACATAACACTGACCTATATCCTCAAGAGCTTCCCCTTGGATAACCGACTGCATATCTTGCTGATATAGCATTATGAAAGAACCTCAGCTGCCACCCCCAGATTGTTCAAGCCCAGCAAAAGGTGGAAGTTCTAAGCGACCAACTCGCTTCCTTGTCATTGGTGCTGGATCTCGAGGAAATGCCTATGCCCGCGCAGTAACCACTGCAACACCAGGCACAATCCATGCTGTCGCCGAACCACACCCTTTCAAGCGGCGCGAATTTGGAAGAAACTTCATCTGGGGCGACCGAGGCATCTCCACCGAAGGACAAGAATTTAAGGATTGGCGTGAATGGGTTAAATGGGAAATTTCTCGACGCGAGCAGGCCCGCAAAAATATCGTTAATGACAAGGATAATGACAGTGGCAATGACGTTATAACGGCCGAGTCGACGAATACTCCCGTCGGCGTGGATGGAGTCTTCATTTGCACATTAGATGAAACGCACGTTGAAATCATTCGAACCATTGCACCTCTCCAATTACATATACTCTGCGAGAAACCTCTGGCCCTTTCATTACAGGATTGTCTCACCATCTATCGAACTCTCCAACCACCAGACAGCGAGACAAAACAACCTCGGTCTCCCTCAAAAATCTTCTCCATCGGTCATGTATTGAGGTATAGTCCTCATAATACTCGTTTGCGTAAACTCCTACTGGAAGATCGAGTGATCGGCGACATTGTCTCGCTTGAACATTGTGAACCGGTAGGATGGTGGCATTTCTCACACAGTTATGTTCGCGGTAACTGGCGGCGTGCCACTGCTCTAGGCGATGGCTCTTTACTTACAAAGTCCTGCCACGATATCGACTTTATTTTGTGGCTTCTTTGCTCGCCGCCCTCGCTTGAAACGGCACATGCCATGGGCTACGAGCCGCATTTTCCACGCTCCATCTCATCATCAGGCTCACTAACGCAGTTCCGAAAAGCTCGCAAACCTGTCGCAGCCAAGGATGCTACGAATTGCGTTTCTTGTCCCGCTGAGCGAGATTGTAAATATAGCGCTATACGCATATACAATGATCGTCATCTAGCCAAGGGCCATAGAAGCTGGCCGGTTGATATTGTTAGCCCCGACATTGAAGATGTGTATAAAGAGCAAGGTCTTAAGGCTGCAGAGTCTCATCTTCTTTCACGATTACAAGAGAATTATGATGTTGCTACTGAGGCAGACTCAAAGATAGCTTCACGTCCTTGGTATGGACGGTGTGTCTACGAAGCAGACAACAATGTCTGCGATGACCAAGTCGTTACGCTTGCTTGGGACGATGAAGGAAAGGCACCAGGACGCCTTTCAAAGACAGCGACTTTCCATATGATTGCCCCAACGGAAAAGCAGTGTGAGCGCCGCGGACGCGTCTATGGAACTACCGGCGAGATTGAATATGATAGCAATAATATCTCGATCTATGATTTTGCTAGTGAGAAGACTTCGACGATTAATGTTCCCAAACCGCCACCGGACCAAAAGGAATCGCACGGAGGTGGAGATTATGGGCTTGCAAGACAATTCGTCAATGCTGTTGAGGCAGTTGTGAATGATGGAATGGATATTGAAACAGCTCAAGCTCGATTTGTTGGCTGTACGCTGGAAGAAGCTGTTATCAGCCACGCTGTTGTTTTCGCTGCTGAGGAGGCGAGAAGAGATGAAGTTGTTGTTAAGTGGAAAGATTGGTGGAAAACAAAGTTGGCAGCATCGGCTACTTGTTGAGTAGCATAAAGGACTTCTTGTTTCTGATGGAGGATGAGTAACGACGTGATGAATTGATGATATCTATATCTACAAGGATCGCAGATACTGATTGACTAAACTTGAATACTGGAATACTGGAAGGTAAAATTGCCATAATGTGCTAGAAATGAACATCATATTACTAGACTGGGATATCCCTCATATTTAATACTTGGCTTTCGTTTTCGTCCGTCGTATCTTCTCGTTAAGAGGAGTTTCGTGATGCCCATCCAGCGGGTTAACACGGAAATTCGAGGAATGCGAGGATTTAGGTCTTAACATCAGGCTCCTCACGGCCAACATACTCCTTGAACTTGAGCAGGTTGAGGGCCAAAGATACATTGTCCTTCAGATATTCCTGGGCGCTCAGGCCGAACTTAGAGCTCTCGCTCTCGTAGCGCTCAACATATAGACGGATGGTAGCACCACTGCTGCCAGTGCCAGATAGACGAACAACAATACGGCTACCGTCATCGAACTTGGTGAACAGACCCTGGTTCTTAGAAACACTACCATCAAGGTCAGTGTAGGAGAAGTTACCGGCGTCAACGACCTTGCGATCAGCAATGGTGGAGCCAATGAAAGAATTGCTGGCAACGAGGTCAGCCAGAGTACCAACGACCTTGTTAGCACCTTCGCTGTCGACATTCTCGTAGTCGTAGCGGGTGAAGAAGGTACGGCCGTAGGTCTTCCAGAAGTCATTCTGGATGGAGGCAATGCTGGGGGTCTCATTGGGGGTCTGCTTGGCGACACCGGCAATGACGTTCAACCAGGCGACGATGGCCCAGACACCATCCTTCTCACGGATGTGGTTGCTACCGGTACCGAAACTCTCCTCACCGCAAATGGAGATCTTCTTGTTGTCGAACAAGTTGCAGAAGAACTTCCAGCCGGTAGGCACCTCGTAGCTCTGCAGGCCTTGGGCCGCAGCAACGCGGTCGACAGCACCGGATGTGGGCATGGAACGAGCCAGACCATAGACACCCTGCTTCTGGAACCAGGGAATGAGCTTAGCGTGGTGGGCAATAATGGCCAAGCTATCACCAGGGGATACGAAGGTGTTGGCACCGTAGATCATGTTTCGATCACCATCGCCATCGCTGGCAGCACCGAAGTGCACGCCGTTCTTGTTAACGGCCTCGACGAGCTCGTGGGCATACACAAGGTTGGGATCGGGGTGGCCACCGCCAAAGTCCGGCTTGGGCTCGCAGTTCATGGTGCTGTTGGCGGGCAATCCAAGCTCCTTGACGAAAATGTCGGTACCGTAAGGGCCAGTGACACCGTGCATACCATCGAAAAGCACCTTGAAGTCCTTGTGAGTGCTGAGGAACTCCTTGATCAGATCAAAGTCAAAGATCTCCTTCATCATGGTCACATAGTCTGCGGTGGAGTGGACAACCTCGACCTCGAGGGAGCCGTAGGTCTTGGTGCCAATGGTTGAAGTGTCAACATCGCCAACATCGACATAGTTGTAGGAGGTCAGGGACTTGGAGGTCTCGTAGATTTTGTTGGTAACGGTCTCAGGGGCGGGGGCACCGTTAGCCAAGTTGTACTTGATACCGAAGTCGTTATCAGGACCTAGAAACCCGCCGTGTTAAAAATAGATAGAACCAACGGAGCTTGTCTCAGACATTGAAAATTTTACCTACCTCCAGGGTTGTGACTGGCAGTCAACAGGATACCACCAGTTGCCTTTCGCACGCGGATCAAGTTGCTAGCCGCAGGAGTACTCAGAATACCGTTCTGGCCTACCAGGAGCTTCTTGACACCATAGGCGGCGCTAATCTGGGCAATCTTGGAGATAACCTCGGGGTTGTAAAAGCGACCATCACCACCAATGACCAGAAAAGAGTCCTTCACACCCTCAGGGATTGAAAGAAGGATACTTGTAATAAAGGACTCGGAGTAATGGGGTTGCTGGAAAACCTTGACTTTCTTGCGGAGACCAGAACTGAAGAGGGTGGGATGTTTATCAGCGGGGTTCACGGGGTAAACAATTGTAGAGGTAAACACTTACGTGCCCGGCTTCTGGTCGGTGAAAGGCTGAATGGAGACTGTCTGAACAGACATGATTAAAATTTGAAGAGGGGAGGGAGAAAGAAGGAGTTGGAGGGGAAGAAGAGGGAGAAAAGAAGAAGAAGAAAGACAGGAGGACGTTTGGAAGTTCACCGACGAGTTGGGAGGGGCCCGTCATGTGTTGATCATCCCCCCACCTATATTTTTTTTTATTTTATTTTAATTGAGATTTAATTAACTATTTACAAGTAATTATTGTAAGGATGCTGGGTAAATTACATGCGGAGCTGCATTAAGCTATAACATATTTGTCAATCCAGATTATAATGCAATTGTAACATTTCCTGAAAGTATTTATTTCTTGATTTCAATTTCTCGTTCTGCGGGCGGGACACCACTCCGGCTTCACTTTCAATGCGTTGGGGGGGGTGAAAAGAAGAGTAGTACTGTATTGTAGACATTCCATTTCAACCATGTTCGTTTGTGAATATGCATGCAATATTTGGGTAAATTATTGACATCACACACTTTTTCTCATTTCTTTTGAAAGAGATTTTCCTGGTAAAATTTCATCTCGGCAATACTCTCAAGAATATCATCCCGGGCTAAGTGCACTTCACGCTTGGGTGGGACTTGTCTCAGTAGTTCCTCACTGGCCCAACGACGAGCAGCTTCCTTGATGGTACTCACGTCGAGAATTCGATAGTGCAAATGTTCCATGATCTTCGCATAGGGTTCTCGAACAAGAAAGGCTTTGTCGGCATGGACACTGTTGCCCGCAAGCAACCCAGTCCGTGGCGAAGGGACATAGCGCTGGATGTAGGCCAGCAATGAGTCGGCGGCGGTGTTGGCGCTTGTCGTTGATGCACGCACAGCAGCAGTGAGGCCCGTGCGGCCGTGGACGTCGATGCACCAAGGCGACATTGTATCCAGGGTGGAGTCAGGATGGTGCACGACGACCTCAAAGCCATTTGGCTCTAGTAGCTGCAGCTGGGCATCTGTAATGAAGCAGCAGATTTGCAAAATCTGATCATTGTCTGCGTCTAGACCGGTCATCTGGGAAGGGTTTCATCGTGGTGAGCTTTCGTGAGAACGTGTTGCTAGTGCTTTAGCTCAAACTCGAAAATGAAGCTCACCTCACAGTCGATCCAGACTAGAGGATCAGAGGAAGGAGAAAGTGGCATGGTGAATGATCGAAAGGATTCAATTTGTGAGAAACTTGGGATGATTATTCGCGGGCAAGAGATCCAATCACGAGTAATAATCTCAAGATTGGTGGACTTTCGAGTTGGGGTGGCCAGGTGGAATTGGGCAGAATGGCTGGTGGAGAAGAAGAATGCAGTCGCCCCGAAGGCACTTCAACCCGAATGACCAAATGCCATAAATACTGTCGATGTGATACTACTAGCATACCTGGGTACACTGCTCATCAAACAGAATGCTCAGATATACTAGTGATATACTAGTGCATTGCGGCATTTTCGATTTAAATTTTTCATTCATCTAGTTTCCGCATGCTATATTGACTAATATAGTCTCTACTGGTATTCCTCATGAACAGGCCATTTCCAAGTGGCATAGCCAATGTATTTCCTATTTGGAATGCTTTCGATAGCGTTGATCATGGACATAACGGCGTCAAGGTAGTAAACCAAAGAAAACAAAAATGGATGGCAAAGATGCAGATCCAAGACATCCTAGCAAGATGGTATCAGATCACTCGTATCGTGTTTCATTGAAAAAACAACATACGGATGAGTGTCTATCAAAAGGAATTTGCCACTAGGCATGAGCCAAAATGAAAGCTAAATCGCATTCTGGATCTCGTTTATAGTTCTTCGTCTTCATCATTCACCGGATTAGGTGCACTGGAGGATAGTGCGTCTCCAAATGAGCCGGAGTTGGCAGTATTGGTGTCGTTGTCAGTGCCGGATCCAAGAACTTCGTTAATTCGTCCAGACGATTCGGCAATTCGACGTCGGAGAGCGTTTTCATCGGCAGTCGAGACACTAGCTCGTTGCTTTTTCAAGGGACTACCAACAAAGCCTTCCGGGCCGTTGATGGCAGGAACTGGCTGCTCAGGGGCTGCGGAGCTCGCATTTGCTTTTGGAGGGGTGGTCGATCGCTCAGTAGCGGGTGGTGTCGTCCCAGAGGTTGGAGTGCCGGTTGATTCAGCGCCGCTTTCACCGAAGGGATCCGCTGAATGCTGACGTTTGAGCTTTTTAACATGTTAGAATTTGGAGACTGATAGTAGTTTGAGACGCTGGAAGTTTACGTACGCGAATCTTACGGACGCCCTCCTCCAGTTCACCTTGGCGCTTTATATCGTCAGGGGAGAGGAAACGGTCATCGTCTTTGCCCTCTTCATCGTCGGCCTTGTTTAGGATGGGATTATCGTTGTTTTCGTCGTCATCACTGTCCATATCATCGTCGTTCTTCTTGCCTTTTCGTCCAGAGTCCTGGTCTCGGAAATTCAAGAAGCCAACGGTCCCTCCGGGTTTGAGGGATCCGAGATTCGACAGGTCCGCTTGAAGGGATTTCCGCTTCGCAGCGGGAGTCTCTTGAGCTTTTTGATCCTTCCAGATACCCATCTTTTGCAATTGCCCTAGGTGCAAATGTTAGTTTTGACCAGCGCAGACACTGGATGGAAAGAGACACTCACGTTCGCCTCGATACATGAAAGTAAAGATTGCATATGGCTTGTCGGTAGGGTCGATCCCTGTGACAGTCTGTGTACTGATAGTCTTCGGGTCTAGGGACTTGGGCTTGGCAAAGCTTGTAGTATGATCTACATCTGCGTCTCCTCCCCCATTACCACTTTGTTCGCCTTCGTCATCGTCATGCGCATCGAATTGCGGGGAATATTCTCCCCTCTTGATCTCTCCAGAGGCCAAAACTCGGAAAAGCGCCACTTTAATTTGACCGGCAGTTTCAGGAATAGGGTCGTCATCGTCCGAATCCGAAGATAGGTCATCGTCTGAGACATTTTCTAGCGGATCTTTTTCGTCATTTCCATAACGCATTATGTTTTTGGGCTTGGAGCTATTTGCTTCCATGTTCATCGCATTGCTTTCGGCCTGGCGTTTCGCTCTGCGTTTTTCCATCTTCTGTCGCCGCCGTTCAATTTTGGCTGCTGCATCTTTACCCTCCAGGTCCAAGCCGTTCAACCAGCGTTCGAGACCAACTTCGCGGAAAAGAAACTCGCGCTCGGCAATACCGCCATCGTCAGAATTGACCCAGCGTGAATTTACCCATGTTTCTTCTCCTCTCCGCAATAGTGTGGCGACCTCCTCCTTCTGTCTACCATCGAAATATATGTAAGCGGCCACGGTTTCGTTTGGTGAATTCGTCAATGCCTGATAAGGTGCGACTGCTCCGGAGTACTGGCCGCGCTCACTAGTCTGGCTCGGGAGTCCTCCGACAACCTTTGGTTC
>Ga0209673_1002563_pt1 | contig 12371 bp, 12 predicted proteins | sample AraplaCol_mMS_r2_2_FD_184274 | JGI IMG/M metagenome (GOLD analysis project Ga0209673, IMG submission 184274) | Arabidopsis root microbial communities from North Carolina, USA - plate scrape MF_Col_mMS_r2 (SPAdes) (version 3) | ecosystem: Host-associated > Plants > Roots > Endosphere | place... | reverse complement strand
GTGCTCGCCGCGCCGGAGCGCCACCACGGCACCGAGCATCGACAGCCACAGGAAGAGGATGGACGCGAGCTCGTCCGACCACACCAGCGGCGCATGGAACACATAGCGCGAAACCACGCCCGCGAACAGCACGCAGATCTCGGCCAGCACCAGCAGCGCGGCCACTGCCTCGACCACGCCGCCCAGCACGCGGTCGGCGCGCGCCGCCATGCCGCTCAACGCGTTGGCGGACGGCCCCGCGCCTACGAACGGCGCAGCCTCGAAAGTGGATTCATGCACCATGGGCAATCAGGCCAGCTTGCCGACCGCGCCTTCGAGCAGCGCCCACGCTTCGGGGCCGAAGCGCCCCTTCCACTCGCCATAAAAGCCGGAGTCGCGCAGCTTGGCGCGAAAGCTGTCAGCCACCGGACGGTTGATGGTGAGGCCCTTGGCCTGCAGGTCGCCGACCACCGATTCGTTGAGCTTCTTGATGTCGTCGCGCTGCTGCATGCCGGCGTCGTTGATGGCGCGCGCGACGATGGTCTTCAGGTCGTCGGGCAGCGCCTCCCAGGCGCGGCCGTTGGCAATGAACCAATAGCCGTCCCAGATGTGGTTGGTGAGCGAGCAGAACTTTTGCACCTCGAACAGCTTGGCCACCTGAATGATGGGCAGCGGGTTCTCCTGTGCATCGACGATCTTGGTCTGCAGGGCGGAGTAGACCTCGCTGAACTGCAGGCTCGCAGGCGCGGCGCCCAGGCCCTTGAACATCGATATCGACAGCGGGCTCACCGGCACGCGGATCTTCAGGCCGTCCATGTCCTTCGCATTGGTAACCGGGGCCTTGCTGCTGGTGGTCTGGCGAAAGCCGTTGTCCCACATCTTCTCGAAGGCGTAGAGGCGCGACTTGGCAATGGCGCCGCGCACGTGCGCGCCAAGCTTGCCGTCCATTGCGGACCAGACCTGGTTGTAGTCGTTGAAGGCAAAGCCCACCGCATTGATGGCCGCCACTGGCACCAGCGTGGCGATGACCAGCGCCGAGGGGGTGAAGAACTCGATGCCGCCCGAGCGCACCTGCGCCAGCATGTCGGTGTCGCCGCCCAGCTGGTTGTTGGGAAAGATCTTGATCTCGACCCGGCCCTTGGTTTCCTTGGCGATGCGGTCCGCCGCCTCCTGCGCGCGGATGTTCAGCGGATGCGTGAGCGGCAGGTTGTTGCCGTACTTGTACGAAAACTCGGCCGCGCGTGCGATGCGCGGCAGGGCCGTAACGATGCCGGCGGCGGGGAGGGCGGAAAGCGTGCGCAGGGCGCCGCGGCGGGTCAGGCGGGTGGTCGAGGTCATGTCTTGTCTCCGTGATGCGGTTGATGCAATCTGATGCATCCTTGTGTTCGGTGCACAGTGAAGATAAAAGCCTGCATGATTCAGGTCAAACTCTGGATTGATGGTTTTTGATGTATGCGGGATAACCCTTCAACCGATGCGCGCCGCGCGCGCGTGGTCGACATTGCGCGCGCCGCGCAGGTGTCGACAGCCACCGTCGACCGCGTGCTCAACCGCCGCTCCGGCGTGCGCGACGCCACGGTGCAGCGCGTGCTCAAGGCCGCAGGCGAGCTCGACTATCTGCCGGGGCCCGAGCTTTACGCCGCACTCACGCCGCCGCCGCTCAGGCTGGTGTTCCTTTTGCCGGCCGGCACCAACCGCTTCATCCGCATGCTCGGCGACATGGTCGGCTATTCGCAGGAACACTGGGCGCCGTTCAACGTGCAGTGCCGCACGGTGTTCATCGAGAGCTTCAACCCGCACGAGTTGGCGGATGCGCTGAGGCGCCATGGCCAGCGCTGCGACGGCATAGCAATGATGGCGCTGGAGCACCCCGCGGTGCGCGAGGCGGTGGCCGCGCTGGCCGCGCGCGGGCTGCCGGTGGTCACGCTGATCTCGGACCTGTCGAACTCCGAGCGCGCCGCCTTCGTGGGCCTTGACAACCGGGCAGCGGGGCGCACGGCGGGCTATCTCATCGGCCGCTTCATCGGTGCGCGTGCCGCCAAGGTCGCGCTCATCGCAGGCAGCCTGAGCTACAAGGCGCACGAGGAGCGCGAAGCCGGCTTCCTGCACGTGATCGACGAGCTGTTTCCGAAGCTCGAAGTAGTGGGCCTGCGCGAAGGGCAGGACGACGCCGGCAAGAACTACCGCCAGACCCGCGCGCTGCTGGAGCAGTACCCCGACATGGGCGGCATTTACAACATTGGCGGTGCGTCCGATGGCGTGGCACGCGCGCTGAAGGAGGCCGGACGAGAGCAGAAAGTGGTCTTCATCGGGCACGGCCTCACGCCCGACACGCGCACGCTCTTGATCGACGGCAGCATGGATGCGGTGATCACGCAGAGCCCGCACACCACGCTGATGAACTGCGTGCGCATCTTCGCCAACCTGCGCGACAAGCGCGAAGCGCTCAGCGGCGTGGAGGCCACGCGCAGCCAGGTGATCTTCCGCGAAAACCTTCCCTAGTTTTTTTTTGGCCCGCTTTCAGTAGGCCGCGCGCGAAACGGGCTCCGCAGCAGGCGGCGCGCCGGTGAAATCGGCGGCCAGCTTGCGGGCGGCGCCCGCGTACAGCAGCACGTCGACACCAACGGCGACAAAAGTGCAGCCGAGATCGAGGTAGCGCCGCGCCAGCTTCGGGTCCGACGTGAGCGTGCCCGCGGCCTTGCCGGAGGCCACGATGGTGCGCATCGCGGCTTCGATCGCGGCTTGTACCTCCGGATGCCCGGGCCGGCCGCGATGGCCCATCGACGCGGCCAGGTCGGCCGGGCCGATGAAGACGCCGTCGATGCCGTCCACTTCGCAGATCTGCGTCAGATTGGAGAGCGCAGTTACGGTTTCCACCTGCACCAGCAGGCAGACCTCTTCATCGGCAATATCGAGGTAGTCGGTGCGCGCGCTCCACTGCGACGCGCGGCCGACGGCGCTGCCAATGCCGCGAATGCCAAGCGGCGGGTAGCGCGTGGCGGCCACCAATGCACGCGCCTGATCGGCCGTATCGACCATGGGCACCAGCAGGTTCTTGGCGCCGATGTCGAGCAGCTGCTTGGTGAGCGCCGTGTCGCCCTGCACCGCGCGCACCACTGGCTGCGCGGCATGCGGCGCCACGGCCTGCAGCGCGGCCAAGGTCGAGCGCAGGTCGTTGGGCGCGTGTTCGCCGTCGATCAGCAGCCAGTCGAATCCCGCGGTGGCGCTCACCTCGGCCATGTAGGGGTCGGCCATCGAAAGCCAGAGGCCAATCTGCGGGCGTCGTGCGGCCAGGGCGGTCTTGAAGGGGTTGTGGGCGGGCATGAGAGAGGTTTCTTCAGAAAGTGATGTTGCGGGCGCGCGGTTTCAGCTGACGATGCCCAGGTGCCATGGCACGAATTCGTGATCGCCCAGGCCCAGCGCTTCGCTGCGCGTGCGTTCGCCAGAGGCATGGCGCAATATCTGCTCGAAGATCTGCTGCCCAAGTTCAGGCACCGAGAGCTCGCCGTCGATCACCACGCCGCAGTTGATGTCCATGTCCTCTTGCAGGCGCTTGAACATCGGCGTGTTGCTGGCCAGCTTGATGGTCGGCGCCGGCTTGCTGCCGAACATCGAGCCGCGTCCTGTCGTGAAGCAGATCAGCTGCGCGCCGCTCGCGATCTGCCCGGTGACGGCCACCGGGTCGTAGCCCGGCGAATCCATGAAGACGAAGCCGGCCTGGTCGATCGGCTCGGCGTATTCGTACACGGCCTGCAGCGGCGTGGTGCCGCCCTTCATGGCCGAGCCGAGCGATTTCTCGAAGATGTTGGCGAGCCCGCCGGCCTGGTTGCCGTGCCCGACCACGCCGTTGAACTGCGCGTTCTGGCCGGCCGCATAGCGCTCCCACCACGCCAGCCGGTCGAGCAGCTTCTGCCCGACCTCGGGCGTGACGGCGCGCCGCGTGAGCATGAATTCGACGCCGTGGATCTCGGGCGTTTCCGAAAGAATGGCGGTGCCGCCGTGGCGCACCAACACGTCCATGGCCGCGCCCAAGGCGGGGTTGGCCGTGATGCCCGAAAAACCGTCCGAACCGCCGCACTCCAGCCCGACCTTCAGGTGGTTGGCACCCACGCGGGTGCGCTGGGCGGCATTGGCCTCGGGCAGCATGTCCTCGATGGCGCGAATGCCGGCTTCGATCGTCTGGCGTGTGCCGCCCACGTCCTGCATCACCATCGTGCGCATCAGGCGGCCCTGCTGGAGCCCTTGCGAGTCGACCAGCGCATCGACCTGGTTGCGCTCGCACCCCAGTCCGACGATCAGCACGCCGGCCAGGTTGGGGTGGCGCGCATAGCCCGCCAGCGTACGGCGCAGCACGTCGAAATGCTCGCTTGGCGAAGACATGCCGCAGCCGCTGGTCTGTGCAAAGGCGGCCACGCCGTCCACGTTGGGAAAAGCCGCCAGCCGCTCGGGCGTGAAGTGCGCTGCAATGCGCTTGATCACGGTGGCCGAGCAGTTGACCGACGACAGGATGCCGATGAAGTTGCGCGTACCCACCCGGCCATCGGCACGCACAAAGCCCATGAAGGTGGCGCGCTGCGCATCGGGCACATAGTCCACCGGCCGCACGTCCTGGCAAAAGCCCGGATCGCGGTAGGAGTCCACCAGCGTGAGGTTGTGGCTGTGCACGTAGTCGCCGGCCTCCAGGTCGCGCGAAGCGACGCCGATGACCGTGTCGTATTTCTTCACCTGCTCGCCGGCCGAGATGGCGCGCGCCGCGATCTTGTGCCCCGCGGGAATCTGCGCGCGCGCGCGCACGCCGAATTCGGCAATCGTCTCGCCCAGGGCGATCGGGCTCTTGGCAACCAGCACGTTGTCGTGCTGGTGCAGGCGGAGCAGGGGGCTGTCGTTCATCAACCCTTCTCCATCAGTTCCTTGAGGTTGAGCTTGCGGATCAGCTCGGTCTCCTGCTTGTAGACGGCCTCGACATACTTCCGGTAGTCGGGCCCGTCCTGGTACATGACGGGTGCATCGATGCTGTCGGCAACCTTCCTGAACTCTTCGCTGTTCACCGCCACTCGGAACGCATCGCGCAGCTTCTTTTCGACCGCGGCAGGCAGACCGCGCGGCGCGCCGATGCCGTTGGGCGCTTCCACGACGACGTCGTAGCCCAGCTCCTTGAGCGTGGGCGTGTCCTTGAAGCGCGGGGTACGAGCCTCGCCCCACGTCGCGAGCAGGCGCAGCTTGCCGCTTTCGACGTGCGGCGCCCAGGAGCTGCTATCGGCCAGCATGTCGACCTGTTCGCCCAGCACGTCCTGCAGCGCGGCGGCGCCGCCTTTGTAGGCAATGGCGTTGAACTTCACGCCCGCGGCCTGCGCGAACTGTTCCATGCCCACGTGCGTGGCGCCGCCCACGCCGGCATGGGCATAGGTGATCACGCCCGGCTTGGCCTTGGCTTGCGCCACCATCTCGTTCAACGACTTGTAAGGCGAACTGGCGGGCACCGCGATGCCGAAGGTCTGGCCCGAGGTGCGGGCCAGATAGCTCAGGTCCTTGAGCGGGTCGACCTGCACGGTGCCGATCTGTGCAAAGCGCGTCACGGAGATGGGAATCTGCCCGATCGTGTAGCCGTCGGGCCGGGCCGATGCGAGCGCCTTGGTGCCGATCATTCCGGACGCACCGGCGCGGTTTTCCAAGGCGATGGCTTGGCCGAGTTCGCGCGCGGCGATCTGGCAGATGGCGCGCATCGAGCGGTCCGCAGTGCCACCGGCCGGCCAGGGGCAGATGAAGGTAATGGGGCGGTCCGGATAGTCGGCCGCCAATGCGCGGCCATGTACGGTGGCCAGTGCGGCAGCGCCGAGGCCGCCCAGCATCAGTTGACGCCGCTGCAAGGAGCGATGGAAGGTCATGTGTCTTGTCTCCGGCGATTTGTAGTTCGATGAAAGCAGGGCACATTCTTCAATGGACAATCATTGCAATCCAATGAAATAGCGGACTCTCTTCATAGCCTGCAGGTTATGTAGGAAAGAAGCGCCGCAACAACCAAAGATGAGCCAGATCGACCGCGTCTTGCGTTCCAACCTCAAGCTGCGCCACCTGCAGATGCTGGTCGCGCTCGACCAGTTCCGCCACCTCGGGCGCGCGGCGGAGTTCCTGTCGGTCACGCAGCCGGCGGTGTCCAAGTCGCTGGCCGAGATCGAGCGCATGTTCGGCTTGGCGCTGTTCGAGCGCTCCACACGCGGCACCGAGCCCACGCCATATGGCGAGAGCGTGGTGCGCTTTGCGCGCTCCGTGCTCGCCGATTACGACCGCACGCGCGACGAGATCGCTGCCGTCGCCAGCGGCGCCGCGGGCCGCACCAGCGTGGGAGCCATGGTGGTGGCCATGCCTGTGCTGGTGGCGCGCGCAGTCGAGATGCTCAAGATGCATTCGTCGCAAACCACCGTGCTGGTGGAGGAGGGCGATCTCACGCGCCTGTTGCCCAAGCTGCGCCTGGGTGAACTCGACTTGTTCGTAGGTCGCCTGGAACCCGGCTACGCCGCGCCGGATCTCGAGACCGAGGCGCTGCTCTCGGAGCCCATGACGGCGGTGGTGCGGCCCGGCCACCCGCTGGCCAGCAAGCGCCGGCTGAAGTGGGCCGACCTCGCCAAAGAGCGCTGCGTGATGCCGCCGCCGTGGGCATCTCTGCGCGTCAAGCTCGACCAGATGTTTTTCAAGGACGGCGTGAACCCGCCGGGCGACATCATCGAATCGGCCTCCTTCCTGGCGCAAATCAGCTTTCTGCAGCAGCGCGATGCCGTGGCCTTCATGGCGCGTTCAGTCGCGCGGCATTTTCAGCAGCAGGGCCTGCTGAAGGTGATTTCACTCAAGGTGCCCATCGAGCTGCCGCCGGTCGGCCTTATTACCCTGCGCGGCCGCAGGCGCACGCCCAGCACGCAGCAGCTGATCGAATGCCTCCGGCGCGCGGCCAAGGCGAAGTGAGGCGGCGCTGGGAAGGCGCCGTTGCGCTCGCGGGCTTTTGCTGGGAAAATTCGCGGGAGCTACATTTTTTAACACTTTGGTTGTATTTGGGGTAAGGCAATGCCGTGCCTGGGAGTGTTTTTTCTATGAACCGCCGCGATCCGTTGCCCGGAGTGCATTCAACCCTGCACAACGGCCTTGCCCACAGCCGTTTCAGCGTGGCGGCCGAACCGCCGCAGCGGCGGCTGAACGCATGGCGGGAACGCGTCGGGCACGTGATCGATGTGCTGCCTTCGCGCTCCGATCTCGAGAAGCCCTTCAACGCATCGATCGACCGCTACGAGCTGGACGGCATGGCCTTTACCGATTGCCGCTCGGACGCCATGTCGCTGGACCGCTCGTTGGCCCGCATCTCGCGCGACAGGGTGCGCAATTTCGCCTTGCATGTGTTCGTCGAAGGCGAGATGCGAGACGTCTCGGTGCGTTCGCTCTCGCGAGCCGCGGCGCCCTCTGCCGCCAAGGTGCTCGCGCTCGACATGGGCCAGCCGGTGCGCATGCGGCGCACCGATTGCCGGGTGCTCACGCTGTTTGTGCCGGCCGCCGTGGTGGAGGAAGTGTTTCCCGACCCGGAAGCCATTCACGGGCTTGCTCTCCATGAGCTGGCGACACCGGTCGCCAGGCTGGCGGTCGAACACGTTGCCGCGCTTGGCAGCCGCGTCAATCGCTTGAGCGCCGCCGCCGTTCAGGCCGATGCGCGTACGGGTGCGCAGCTGCTGGTCGCCGCATTGGGCAAGCAGGTGCGCCTGGGCGACAGTGCCAGCGCAAGCGCGCGCGCCGCGGTGTTCGGCCAAGCGCGGCGCTACATCCAGGCCCATCTGCATCGTGCGGACCTGTCGCCCGACAGCGTGGTTGCGGCGCTGCGGATTTCTCGCCCGACCGTGTACCGGATGTTCCAGCATGAAGGTGGCCTGGCTTCCTATATCCGGCACCTGAGGCTGCGCCATGCGGCTGATGAACTGGCGAAGCACCCGAGCGCGATGGTGGCGGACATCGCCTATGGCGCCGGATTCAAGAGCGCATCGGACTTCACGCGGGCCTTTCGCCGTGCCTTCGATATGCCGCCGCAAGATTTCCGGGCCGCGGCCGTGAAGTCCGGCCAGGTCGTCGGTCGAGGCTATCCGGTTGCCAAATTCGATGATCACGGCGGAAGACATCACGGCAAATTGTGAAATAAAGTCAGTTTTTTCTTGGTTTCTCTCCAGAATTGAGACGCACGGTCAAGCCGGTCAGGCTGTAGAGAGCAATCTTGTGCCTGTGCGAGCTGCCGAGAGGCCGCCGCCGACCCAAAGACAAACGTCGCCGCCATGTACCTGCATCCTCTACTCGCCAAAGTGCCGCCGGCCGAGCGCGAGGCGTTGATCAAGCGCAGCGAACTCCGCTCCTACAGGCGCAGCGAGACCGTCATGGCTGCGCAGGAGTGGACGGACTGCATCTATTGCGTAACGAGCGGCCTGATGCGCGTGGTCGAACATGGCAGCGACCCGAGCGGGGACGTGACGACTGACTTCATACGCCGCAACGATTTCTTCCTGGGCCCGTCGCTCGGCGAAGACCGCTACATGGCCAAGCAGACGCTGGTCGCCGCGCTGCCTTCGTCGGCGTACCTCATTCCGATTCCGGTGGCTCGCAAGCTCTGCGAAGCCCATCCGGAAGTGGCCATGGGCCTGTTCGAGTTTGCGGCAACGCGCATCAGGGCGCTTCGCAGCCAGCTTCGGAAGATATCTGCGCTCTCGTCCGAAGACCTGGTGAGCCGGGTTTTGCACCAGCTGACGCAGCTTGCGCCGGCCAGCACCGGCGGCTTCGACAAGCGCATCACCCAGTCGGTGATTGCGTCATATACAGGGCTCTCGCGTGAAGTGGTCAACAAGATCATGCGCGACATGGAGAGCCGTGGCCTGGTGTGGCGCGACGCGCACGCGGTGCATGTACCGGCCGATTTCGCGTCGTCGGACATCGGCGGCCTGCAGGCGGACGAGCCGAAAGCCGGGGGAGCAAATTCGTAGCTGCACCGCCAACGGGCTCAGGAGTGGGGCGGGGCTGCCATCCCCAATTCATGGGTATGCGTCCTCGGTGCAGTCCCACATCATCGAAATATGTATCTGAATACTTTGGTCTCCGGCCTTCCGCATGCTGAGCGGGCGGCATTGGTCCAGGCCAGCGAACTTCGTTCCTACCGGCGCAATGAAACCGTTCTTGCGGTGGACGAATGGACGGAACACCTCTATTGCGTAGGCAGCGGGCTTTTGCGCGTGGTGGCGCACGGGCGCGGCGCGAGCGCCGACGTCACCACCGAATTCATTCGCCGGGACGATTTCTTCCTCGGTTCCTCTTTCACCGAAGACCGCCACCAGGCCACGCAGACGCTGATTGCCGCGCTGCCCTCGTCGGTGTACCTGATCCCGATTGCCGCAATGCGCAAGCTGTGCGAGCGGCACCCGCAAGTGACGCTGGCGCTGCTCGACCTCGCGCTGAAGCGGGTGGGCCTGATGCGGGGTCAGCTTCGCAGGGTTTCCGCGCTGTCGTCCGAAGATCTGGTGAGCCGCGTGCTCCATCAACTGACTGAACTGGCGCCCGCAAAGACGGGTGGGTACGACAAGCGCATCACCCAATCGGTCATCGCGTCCTATTCGGGCCTGTCGCGTGAGGTGGTCAACAAGACCATGCGCGACATGGAGAGCCGAGGGCTGGTGCGCCGCGACGACCACGGCGTGCACGTGCCGGACGATTTTGCGGCGACCGACTTCGGCGATTCGCCTGAAGACGGGCCGGACGGAACGGATGATCTGGACAAGCCGGGAGCGGCTTCGCTGGAACGGTGTTCCTGATCTGGTGGAAGCCGATGTTCGCGACCCTGTCCGCATGAGCTCCGCCGAAGCCGCGGGGGCGGTGCACGATCTCTTCGCACAGGCGAATGCCACCGAGCTTGCCTCGCTGATGCGCTCCATCGAACTGGGCGATTCCCCCGCCGCGGCTCAAATTGCGCAGCGCATCCTCGGGGCACTTTTGGCACCGGCGGAGCCCAAGCCGACCGTAGGACCGAACGGGCTGCTGTCGCCCCGCGAGTTGAAGGTGCTTCGTCTCATTTCACAGGGCCGAAGCAATCGGCAGATCGCCGAAGAAGCCCATCGTTCGATCAACACGATCGAGGCGCAACTCAAGAGCATCTACCGCAAGCTGAACGTGCAGTCGCGCACCCAGGCGGTTAGCGTGGCGATGCAGAAGGGCCTGCTGAACTGGGACGAATCCTGCTGAGCCGAAGCGGCTTGGCTTGCGCCGCTACTTAGCTTGGCTGGTTGCAGGTGCAGGCGGGGTCTGCGGCGCGGTGGTACCCGAAGAACCCGAAGGCGCAGTCTGCGGCGCCGTGCTCGAAGGAGCGCTCTGCGGGCCCGTGGCGCTCGAAGGCGGCAGCTGCGGTGCGCTCTGGGTCGGCGTCGACGGCTTGACCGGGCCTTCTTCGCGCGTCTGCGCCAGGAAGTTGTAGGCCAGCGCCAGCAGGAAAATGAAGATAGCGGCCCCAATGCCCCATCGGATCACGCGATTGTTGTCGCGTTCGTCGCTCCTGGCTTGTTGAGGCTTCATTCTCGATCACCCTTCAGTGCAGTTGTCGAACGCTGCACCGGCACACGCGAGCAAGGTGTCGGACAGGGTGCCGGATCGCTGTCGCGAAAAAACAGAAGCAAAACAAAAGCACGCAGCGCCGATTCAACGCGGCAGTGCCCAGCGCGTCAGCCATTGGAGACGGCCGCATTGCGATGCGAGCCTACGCGGCGGTGCTCCCCATCGCACGCGCGCAAAAGCGCAGAGCGGACAAGCTCCCCGCATGCGCGATGAAACGAACGACACATCCGCCCCGAGCCCGGCAAGGTCGGCCATGCGAACCGGGTTGATCGCAGGCGCCTTTGCCAGCGTGACGTCGAGCATTGCGCTCGCGGTGTGCGGCCGCCATGAAGCGGGGAGCTCGCTGGCGCCCACCAATGCCATCAGCCATTGGGTGTGGGACCGCAAGGCGCTATTCAGAAAATCGCCTTCACTGCGCTACACCGTTCTCGGCTACGTGATTCACCACGCTTCCGCAACCTTCTGGGCCGTGCTCTATGCGTGGCTGCACGCCAACCGGCGGCCGGCGCAGTCGATGCCCGCTGCGCTTTCGAGCGCGGGCATTGCTGCGGCGACCGCATGCGCCGTCGACTACCTTGCCACGCCCCGGCGCTTGACGCCCGGGTTCGAGCACCATCTTTCCAAGGTTTCGCTGGCCGCGGTGTATGCGAGCTTTGCAGTCGGACTGGCGCTGGGGTGCGCGGTGGCAAACCGCGCACCGCGGCGTTGAAGCCCGGCTTGCCGCGGCACGGCGAAGGACGATCGATGAGAGTGGTGATCGTCGGCGCGTCCGGTTTCCTCGGCCGTGCATTGGCCGAGGCCTTTGCCCGCAGCGGCGCGGACTTGCTGTGCACCGCACGCGACGCCGCGAATGCTCGCACGCAGGCCTCCTGGCCGCAGGCGCACACGGAGTGGATCTCCGCCGACCTTGCGCATGCTCCCCCGGCTTCCTTCTGGACACACCACCTGCGCCGCGGCGACGTTGTTGTCAACGCGGCTGGCGTGCTGCGCGAGCGCCGTGCGGGCGAATTCGAGGCCGTGCATCACCACGGCCCTGTGCAGTTGTTCGACGCCTGCGTCGAGGCCGGCGCCGCGCTGGTCATTCAGGTCTCCGCACTGGGCGCCGCACCCGACGCCATCAGCGGCTACCACCGCAGCAAGGGGGAGGCCGATCGCCATTTGCGGCAATGCCGCGTCGCGTCGGCCATCGTGCAGCCTTCGCTCGTGTGGGGCGACGAGGGCGCGAGCGCAGCGCTGTTTGCGGCGCTGGCGGTGATGCCGGTGCTGGCGCTTCCGGGCGGCGGCCGGCAGATGGTGCAGCCGGTTCACCTGGACGACGTAGTGGCGGGCGTGCTGGCGCTTGCCGAGGCACGCCCGGTGCGCAGCCGCACCATCGCCTTCGTCGGCCCTGAGCCGGTGAGCTTTCGCGATTACCTGGCTGATCTGCGCGTGCAGCTTGGCTACGCCCGCGAAGCATGGGTGCTGTCGATACCCGAGCGGCTGTTCCGCTTCGGCGCAATGCTGGCGGGCCAGTTCAAGGGCAGCTTTCTCGACACCGACACGGCCGGCATGCTGCTGCGCGGCAATGCCGCTCCGGCCGACGACCTGGCGCAGTGGCTCGGGCGCCCGCCGCGCTCGCACCGCGCCTTCGTTCCCGCCCATCGCGCGGAGGCGCTGCGCCGCGCCTCGTGGCTGCAATGGATGCTGCCGCTGCTGCGGCTGTCCGTGGCGCTGGTCTGGATCTGGACCTTCGCGGTGTCCATCGGGCTTTATCCGCGCGACCAGAGCCTGGCGCTGCT
>Ga0209673_1002562_pt1 | contig 12374 bp, 21 predicted proteins | sample AraplaCol_mMS_r2_2_FD_184274 | JGI IMG/M metagenome (GOLD analysis project Ga0209673, IMG submission 184274) | Arabidopsis root microbial communities from North Carolina, USA - plate scrape MF_Col_mMS_r2 (SPAdes) (version 3) | ecosystem: Host-associated > Plants > Roots > Endosphere | place... | reverse complement strand
TGGCTACCATCAACGCCACCTCTGGTGAGCTTGCGGTCTGGAAGTACAACGACCGTACTACATTGCTACACTCAAAGGGCCACACCGGAGGCATCCGAGTCAATCAGTGGTACCACCTATCATTTTCCGTAAATACCACTCGACTCACCGCTACGCTAAATCAGAGCCACGGGGACTCACACACCAGTCTCAGCGTCACGGATCCCAGCTTCCAGGAAGGTATGGTAGGTCTATTCGGCACGGGTGGCAATGGAAGGTTCAAAGGTGTCGAGGTCGCTGCTTGAGTTTGGACATAATGGGTTGTGGTGGCATTCCCTGAAGACAAGCTGGTTCTGTATTCCGGTTACACAGCTTGGTGCAAACGCCTCGAGAAGTGCTCTAATGATGCCACTGGATTGACCTCATCACAGGCTCGTCTTCAAATGAATACTATTAGTTCTCGCAGCTGAGTGGGATCATCCGCGCCAGGAGGATCTGCCGTCAGTGATGCGGCATGTGTACTTCAAAGCCAAGGCCCTGGTTTCTTAACCGCATGATGGGTACCTGATTGCAGTCAACTCTCCAGCCAAGACGCACGTAAGTTGTATTCGAAGATGAATATTCTGACTGAGCTGATCCTTCTGCGTCGTTTAGTATCCAAATGAGACAAATTTGGCGCTCTTCCTGTTTCGGCGCGGTATATCAGACGTTCTCCTATCTGCAAGTAGCAGATGCGGGACCAAACCACGGATTACTCTAAGAAGAGGATTCAAAAATATTTCTAGTATATGCTGAGAGTCTAAGTCAGATTCTCCCATTCCATCTGCTGCCGAAACCCCACCCTGAGTACGTCTGGCGGCGTCAAAAGACGTTTTGTCAACCTTTCTCATACAAATTCCGTCGTTGCCCTTCTTTGGCATTTACATCTCTTTTCCGGGCTAACATTCCACATGCCGAGGTCTCTGAAACAAGGTTGAATTGCTCACCACCAGCTTTATGGCTATTGGAAGAAGCCCTGCCATCATAGAAAGAAAAATATGAAACAGTATCCCAGCAGTCCAAGCACAATCGAGCCTATTGCCTTGTATAAAGCCCACGAATCTTCGATCATAAATGTACCTTGACTCTCCACGAGCGGCGCATGAACTGCTTTGGTGCCTGATGGGAGTTCCGCGAGAGATGTCGTCATAGCTGGTAGGGTAGAAGTGGCAGGACGTACTGTATCTTCCGTACCTGCTGCTGCATCCCTGACTGGTATTTCCATCCAGTTTAGGTCTTTCGGTGCTAGTGTGGCATGAGCTGAAATCGTGTTTGTGGCACAACAGGATGCGTATGTCGTTCCTGCGATCTGACAAGATAAGGACGCCGTGCTGCAAAAATCCGTTAACCTTGAATTTGCTTCAGGTGTATAGCAATATCAAACCTGTTTCGTTTGTTGACATCCACCAGCTCAATGGACTCATCCTTAGCGATAGCCGTCATGCCGGCTTCGGAAACGCCGCAGTCAGGGGCAGCCACGGTCCGGGGGCAGGTCAAGACAAAGGTGGTCGCCTGCTCATCCTAGAATATAGTTCAGTAATTGGCTGGGGCTTGGATTTTCATTTCAATGTGTCGACACTGGCCCACGTACATATGATAGAATACGTGCTTCCAACTCACGCCCTTGGAATCCTGGCAGTAGGAGGCGGACTGTTTGCGCTCCGGTGATTGCAGCTGTACCACACAGGATCGCGCAGATTTGAGACAGCATACTGGCCCAGGAATGTCTTCTTAAAACACTTCCAGGGCTGCTGTTGGCAATTCCGGCTTTTGATATGTTGCAGATAGCTGGGATAATCTCCATATTAAAGTCAAGAATTTTGTCCTCCTTAATCATAGATACTGTACGCATAGTATTCTATGGGGATGCTGAAGTCCATCGGTCTGCTATCGTCAGACTGGTTTGCGCTTACCTAACAGATGGATTGTTTAGTGAATATGAATGAATAACTCTCATCACCACGCGGGGCCGCACCCCGAGTTTTGCATTTAGTCGATAACGTTGGAGAATGATTTCACGTGTCCTTTGAAACGGCTTTCACTGATGTCAACGTTGAAGGTAGTTACGAGGTAGCAAAAATACCAACTAGTTTTCCTGCATCCGTCTTTGAGATTCAGGAACTTGATGATCGTACCGAGTTTATGGTATAGTAGATCACAACTTCAAGAAGGCAAATTAGTGCATGTTGATGCAAACGTTTGATTCAATCCAACAAGAACCATTCGCGTATCATCTGTGATACGCGTGTTGCACAATTTTATACTTGAGAAGGCGTGGAGTGATCCAAACGTTGACTTTTCGTTGATATAGGGATGACAATTGGAAGACGTGGAGTCATTGGAAGAAACTTATCATGGCCAAGTGTTTGACTACGATGCGCTAATAATGGAATATATAGAGCTCGATGTAAGTTAAGTTACGTTGACCTCCGGCTAACCCACTCCCGGTAGGAGTTATTAGCCTTAGGCATCAGGTATTCATTATGCCGCCTAGTTATGGTGACTATTAATTAATAATAGTGACATCACTCAAGGTCTGCTGGCCAGTTCAACTTCAATAGTCTCTTGTAATCGCTCCTAGATATCTTTTAAAATCTGCACTACGGGGTATGGAAGGCAGTGATGCAATTATTATCACAACTGCCATATTTTTGAGCATCTCGCTCGCTGCTGTCTGCGTTCGATGCTTTGTCCGATTGAAAATAGTCAAAGCGTTCGGGCATGATGATGCTTTGATGGTTGCTGCGACTGTAGGTCACCAAAAGGGCATTATCTCCCGACCACTGCAATGAGTGTACTCATTACAATCTAGATCTCCAACATTGGCTTTGCCACTTGTGGAATTGTGGGCGCCGTGTATGGCATGGGAAAAACTCCGGAATATCTAGCGCACCACAAAGAGGACCTACGGCGTGGTTTGCTGGTAAGCGTATCTTAATTTTCAAGTCACCCGTGCATTACTTATCAGGCACATCGCGAAAGTGTTGGTGGCTAGGGCAGATCCTTTACGTACTCACTTGTACAATTGCAAGGCTATCCATGGCCGCAACTCTACTTCGACTCACAATTCATCATACACACTCGTACATTGTGTACGGAGTAATTATCTTTTCAACTGCTGTCGGGACCGTTTTTTATTCTTCACCATTTTCCAATGTGACCCAGTCGCTTATTATTGGAACCATTACCCAGAAACTGGCCATTGCCTCGACATCAACATCCTCCTTGGCATCGTCTACTTGTATAGCAGGGTGGCAGCCACGTGCGATATTATTCTTGGTTCCTTCCCTATCTTGTTAGTCTGGGGTCTCCAAATGGATCGTCGAACCAAGACTGCTGTATCGGGTATTCTAGGCATTGGTGGAATGTTCGTCTGCTCCGCTGTTTCACAACTGGAATCTGACCTAAAACACGTTTTTTCAGAGCGAGTGCTGCTGTAATCGTACGTATTCCATTCCTTCATTATGCCAAGGATCCGGACTTTCTTTGTGAGTGTAAAAAATCCACCTCCAGTTTCATACGTTGACTATTTTTTAGATGCGACAACGCAGATTTCTATATGGTCTAATGTCGAGGCCAATCTTGGAATTACCGCTGGTAGTCTTGTAACAGTACGGCCATTTCTTCGTATCTTTGGTACTCATAATTCACTGTTCTAGTAATGCTCTTACGTCTTTCGCAATAGGGGTGGGGAGAATTACACAGTATACTATGAGAAGTATTTAATTATTTTCCCAGCGCGTCCAATGCAAATCCGCTACAATTCCGCTGGCGATCGCGGGGCCTGAAGGGGACAGTTCATTTTCCCCTTTTATTGCGGGGATGATCATATGTATCATTCGGTCTGCAACGAAATCTACCCGAACAACAGATGAAATCTACAGGCCTGTGTATTGCTGGATTGACTTGACAACTCTTTCTTGAGCACAACGTTGTCTTGGGATTTCTAGCCAACCAGAGACCGCAAGACCTCGAGGATTGGTTCACCATAGTTGTTACTTAGAACGCTATCATCTGACATCCTTTCGGTAGGGCCGATGGTAGCAGTGATGGCGGTTAATGCGAATGCGCAGGGCTTGCCCTGATCAGGAGAGGAACACGGACGAAATCGCCCAAGGGGCCCGCAGGCTGCTAAACCGCATTGAAAACAATGACACAGAGGACCGATGTGTCACTGGATATATTCGAGTTGTTTGCCAGTACGCACTCAACGCCCAACGGGGCGATGGCCAGGGGACGGCAAAGGTGCTCGAGGCATTGACCAAGGTCAACATCGACACCGAAAGTCTGAACCGGTGAATCGACGCCATCTAAAAGACAATTATCGCCTATCGACGACTTTAACCACTCCCCGCGGCGAATTTGCGGGGGCATGGCCCAGGGAATGGCACCGAAAGTTGGCTACGGCTGCGGCTCCCATCAACCGGACCGGCGGCGCATCATCTCCCGGAGTACCAGGAATCGCGTTCCGCGAGGATTGAGAGGCCATTGTGAAGATCAGAACAGACCGTGGGATTATCCAAGGATTGACACCAAAAGACTCGGTCCACAGGTCCGAGCGACAGAGAGTTACAGATGCCTGCGAAAAATTCACTATTATTGGCTGAGCAGGCTTTATTTGTTGCCACTCGGAAATTGCTGTCGGGCGATGTAGCAATGATCGCCAAAAGCACTGCAAGGGCAGAGATTCTCTGCAAACACGCGACATGGCGAAGCCTTCTGATCTGGCACCACCATCCAGGGGCCATCGTGGGGAGTGGTAGCATCCATATCCCCGTGAAGTCCATGAAGCTTACTCCGGAAACAATCGCCGAAGTGTCAGCTGAGCCGTTCTGGCAGAAAGAATTGGGGTCAAAGGCTCTAAGATTCAATCCCTTGGAAGAAGAGAAGGGAATGACTTGATTCTGACTAGGGCTCCGAAAGGAATATGATTATTCGTGAATATTCATGAGTATTTGCGAATATGAATAATATGTGTTGAGTATCACGGGAGACAAGGCCTTGTGGTGGGAACTACCAGGAAACATAAATAGATGAGGAGTCCCATCTCCGACAGGAGTAATAGAACTTAATACAATCAATCCTATCTTAGCATTCATATTCATATTATTCAATTCATATTTTCCATATTCGCAAATATTCATGAATATTCACATATAATCATATTCCTTTCGGAGCCCTACGTTGGCATACTACGACCGAAGACTAGAAACACCGAGCAAACTCATCTGTCGCTGTGGAAGACAAAAGATTGTCATAGGACACCAATTCTGCGACATATGGTGATTTCTCTCGGACATCTAGCAATCTACTCTTGTGAGCAGTTTCGGCGCTCGCTTGTGGTTCACGATAAACAAGAATGACACATGTCAGAAGGGTTCTAATGACGTCAGTGGCCATATGGGCGGTTAAGATGGACATGCAAGATTTTGCCTCATCAATTATCTTATTCTTTCCGCCTCATGGTATTATGGTTTCTCCGTGATGAACGAAATGCCGACAAACCGTATTTACTATCCTATTCCTCGAGGTTGATATTGGTGCACCTTTCATCAACAAATTTGAGGTGACAATAACAAAAACTACGGTAGCTGCGCTAAAAATGCCATTACATTGGGACGAACTGCCTTCTTGGCAACGAGATAATCAATATATCCTTTCAGGTTATCGGCTCTCATCCAACTCATTTAGCAAATCATTTGCGAGCCTCACTTACCTCCACAACGAATCCGTCAACATATATTCTCATCTCATCCCCGCAGTTATCCTCTCGTTCTTCAGCATCTCATTCTATAGCAGTATCTCACTCAGATACGAGAGCTTCTCAATCGCAGACTCCCTAGCTTTTGGCTGTTTCTTCTTGGGGCTGTTCTGTGTCTTGGCATATCGGCAACCTTTCATACCATCCAGAATCATTCTTCGCACATTGCGCGCATTGCAAATCAAGTGGATTATATTGGCATTGTGTTGCTGATTGTCGGGAGCTTTATTCCGAGTATATTCTACGCGTTTTACTGTCACCCCAAGTTACAAATAATCTATTTGACCATGGTCTGTCCTCATTTCTCTTATATCTTGACTGTTTGAAGGAGAGAGCTTACACGATTTTCCAAAGATATCTTTCCTCGGGTTATTTTGTGCGGCAATTTCAGTCTAAGTTCCGGCACCCCACATGGCGACCATTTCGTGCTAGAATGTTTATATCCCTCGGACTATCGGCACTTTTCCCGGTCATTCATGGCATTATGAAATTTGGAAGCAAGCAGATGAACAAGCAGATTGGTCTTTTCTGGGTTATTCTGCAAGGTACTCTCTATATTATAGGGGCGTACATATATGCTGTGAGTCCAGGAGTCCGTCTTACGAACGCACGGTCTAATATCTGCCGTTGAAGGCTCGAGTACCGGAATGTTTACATCCCGGCATGTTCGATATCTGGATCTGCTCTCACCAAATATTTCACATTATGGTGGTAATGGCTATAATATCCCACCTTCGCGGATTGATTAATGCATTTGATTACAATCACAATGTCATGGCCTTAAATTGCTGACAGGGGGAGATAGTGCCTGACTAGCAATTATGTACCGTATCTCATAGGACAACCGTTCGCGACTTATAATTATACGTCTGAATGGCCCTCGTGTTGTGTAGGACTTCTGGCCCACATACTTAGGTGGATGAATAATGCAGCTGAGCTGGATAGCTCTTGATGCGACATTGTCCATGGACCTGCAAGCTAGCTTCCCCTACACCACCGCGTCCTCACGTATAGGTGCATATGATAGGTCGTCTCGTTTAGACCGCACAAACTTTATATATAGATAGTCACAGAGATCATTACTCTGAACGATACCCAGAAGCATGCCCAGCGCCTTTTGAAATGGCTGGAAAGGGATTTCTGCGAGTATCGAAACGATGCGCTACCGTCCACAGTCAATCACACTCAACAATAATCACTCCCTCTAAATAAATTAAGGAACAAAACCATAGGTTGAGTTTCTCCTTTTCAGACATCTACTAGCCGGTGTAACAAGACTCCATGCATGTTTTTAACCGACAGAATCAATGACAAGATCCCCCAAACATATCATAATGTCAATGGCTAGGCGGAAGCCCATCAATGAGTACGCTAACATCTTCGATTCGGCCCTCATTCTCGGCACGAAGTGGAGAGGAGATTATTTAGATTGATAGTTTGGATAGATGTGTCTAGTATTTGAAAATGATGTATCTGACAGTCGGTTGGCCATTTTATTTTGACGAAATGGATCCCATACAAGGCGTGTATGATGCCGGGGATTCAACGAAGGATGGTCAAACATATACTCATCAGTAAGTCTGTGCCACATCCTCGCTCCAGGAAGACACCCACCGGAGGCAGAATGATGGCGAATAATATCCTAAAGATGTCTCCGAGGGGCGAAGTCAGTTACCACGGTCAGGTTGTCGAGTTTGATAGGGCTGGAAATTTAACGTGCTATATTGAGGAGTGTCTTCAGGCGCATGAGTTGAATTTCTTACGAAACGCTGAAAGGCATTATGTTGTTGACTTTAGTTATCTGGGGTTGCGGAAGATAGGAATTCCGGGGCCAGAATTGTTAGAAGCGGACTGCGGAGCATACAGTAACCACTAAAAAGGGAACAGAGGCATTTCCAATCCTAGTCATGGACGTAGACCTACTACGTTATCACAGTCCAGAAGAATATTATTTTATTTTTGTCCATCGACGGTCAGCAATCTATTCTCCCGTCAACAAGTGGTCTTCGACGAATCATCTCCTCAATCCATTCCAATCTCTTGGACAGAAAACGACCCAATGTCCTCCAATTGAAAGCCCTTTTTGAGTCTCAATTCAGCTCCCTGTAAAACCCTCTATTGATCATCATGTAACGCGACTAGTCTCAGAGCATAAATCCAGAGTGGACAAAGCAGCTCGAGCGGAACCGAATCGCCGCCAACAAACACCGATATTCAAAAAGAAGTCAAAGCACCAGCAAATCCAAAGCACCCTTGACGGTGATACGGCTCGACACGACTCTCTCATGGCAGACTTCAATACCCTGCGCGAGGGATTCTGGACACTCAAGAACACCAGTTTTGTACACGCCAGCTGCGACGACCAGCGGATCAACCGGCAATGAGCCACCATGAGCGGGAAACTCATTGGGGTCAGCACGGAGCAGCTTCAATTCCCATCTCCTACGCATTAGGTGCAGAGCTGTTCATATGGATCCTGATTGGAAGGTATTAGACCGCTCTAGATTTGCCTGGATTCAAATACCCATCTCGAATTTTCAATTGTATTCATAGGTGGCTGACATTCCATGGACTCAAACTCAAATTACCGAATATTCAACTTTCAAAGTCAACCAGGAGATCCATATCAATCCCAGATGAAGCAGATGGCTGGAAGATACTTGCGAGTCATCGCGATCGAAAGTATAACCGAAGCTGTCCGTGTGGTCCAGGCCTAGCTAATGCACGTACCATCTTCTGCACTTCTGTACTTCGTTGGTGTAAGTGATGACGTATTTCCCTAGATTCAAGTTCACTTACAGGAAATAATGTCGTAATGCCCTTCCTTCACTGGAAAATAGATTAGTTGTGGTCACCAGACTCTTTTCCTTCTGAAACACCTATTTTCACAATATTAGCATACCTTTTAGTATTTGTAACCTATCCACGCCGTACAACATTTATAAAAAGTGTATCCTTGAAACATGTCCTCACATTCAAGTCTTATCATTGTCTCGAATCGCTTACCCATTACAATTAGAAAGCTGGGAAGCAGGAGTTACGAATGCTCTCAATCAACTGGTGGGCTAGCCGGCGCTCTCGGCGGGCTAACGGAATCGATGCCCTTTCGTTGGTTTGGATGGCCAGGGCTTGGGATACCTCAAGAGGACGAAGAGCTTGTAACAGAGAAGGTGGCGCAATACAATGTGTTGCCCATATTCCTGGACAGTGATTTGGCTGACAAGTACTACAACGGATTTTCAAGTCAGTTTCCACTTTGTATGCCGGTTTATTCGAGCAGATCGTCAGCTCTTGGGCGCTTTGTGACTGCGTAAAACATATAAATGCTTGTATTGACATTCTATACAAAGATTCCACTTTGTGGCCGCTATTTCATTACCAGCTACATGAAATGAGCCGTATTGACAAGGCTGCCTGGGATGCCTACTATGACGTTAACCGCCTCTTTGCCAAAGTAATTATTCCACAGCTTCACGATGGGGATACCATCTGGGTTCATGATTACCACTTGATGCTCCTACCGCAGTTCCTCCGCGAAAGTACGCGACAGCCAGGAATCAAAATCAAAATCGGATTCTTCCTACATACCCCTTTCCCAAGTAGTGAAGTCTATAGAATCCTACCGATGAGGAAACAGATCCTCACAGGCTTGTTGCATTGCGATCTCGTCGGTTTTCACACCATCAGCTACGCAAGGCATTTCCTGAACAGTTGCTCTGAAATCTTGTGAGTTGCCGCTGCATCTGCCAATGCAATTCACCTTTTCTGATGTTCTGTCATTTTATCAGGCAAATTCCTACTTTCTCGGGCTGCGTACAGTTCCATGATGCGAGTGTGGCTGTCGATGCCTTCCCAATCGGTATCCAGCCTGAACGCTTCGCAGAAACACTCCGAAAAAAGAATGTCCAAGAACGAATCCAGACGCTTTCACAGAGATACCACGGGGCCACATTGATTGTCAGTGTCGACCGTTTGGACTATATCAAAGGCGTGCCGCAGAAACTACGCGCGCTGGAAACTTTTTTAACCCGCTTTCCTGAGTGGGTTGGGAAGCTTGTTTTGATGCAAGTTGCTGTGCCTACGAGACAAGATGTTAAAGAATACCAGAGTCTCCAAGCAGAAGTCAATGAACTAGTAGGCAGGTTAAATGGAAACTATGGTTCGTTTGTTTGGTTTTTTCTGGGGCCCGAGGGAATGTGAAATGTGCTGACCTGTCTCAAGGCTCGATTGAATTTTCGCCAGTCAGCTTTCTATACAGTTCACTTGATTTCGAGGAGATCGTGGCACTTTATGCTGTCTCAGATGTCTGCTTGGTCTCCTCTACACGTGACGGTATGAATTTGGTGTCGTTGGAATATATTGCATCTCAGCGTTTGAAGCATGGATGCCTAGTGCTATCTGAATTTGCTGGTGCTGCGGAGGTCCTGGACGGAAGTATTGTCTTTAATCCATGGGATATTGAAGAATCAGTTGATGCTATCCATGCAGCACTTACTATGGGTGAGGAAGAAAGAGCCGAAAACCATAAGAAGCTAGAAGAGTATGTCATGCAAAACACGAGGTGAGTATCATATTTACCTGTATTCTGGATATCGGCTGATCCAAACGCTGATTTAACACAATAACAAGCGCAAGTTGGGGTCGAGTCTTTACTGATTGCCTCAAGAGAAACTGAAAAATATAGATGGTAAGTGATAGATGAACCGGGAAGGTCGCGGGTTTTTCTTGATGATCAAGCATATTGAAAAGCTTCTCCCTGGTGACACCGTTTCAGTACCCGCAGTGATACTGTAGATAAGCGCCGACGACTCGTATCGACATTCATCAACATGGGTCTGTTACAGACTTTATTGCTAAAGGAGGTGGTACAACAGCGGCCTATCATTGTATCCTATGCACTCACTGATCATGAACATTTATTTTACCGATCGAATGTTGGATGTCGTTGGCTCGTCTTTTTTCTTTTTTGGGGCGTCCACGCGAGATCGAAGTATGAGTTGCATGTTTGTGAGTGCCGATGTTGAGTGACGGATATATTCTCTGGTCATTCCGGCATCTGGGATTTTCTAGACATTCGCATCTATCGCTACATAGTAAAATTGCTATTATTCGCATTGCCTTTTTATGCTGCCGTCTATTTCTTCAGGACCTATAAAATACCCTTAGCTGTATTTCTGAACGAGATATCCGCTTTACTACTTTCCAAAGATGGTATTCTAAAGCACTTTATCAGACCGGTCGAGTCATTGCCAGAAAAATGTCTCACGACTCAGAAACCTGTATTCAGACCACTTTGGGTGCGATGACGTCTTATATGCTTTCCCACAAGATAATCACAGGGAAATCGGCTTGAGTTTGAGTGTTAACGAGCATCAAATTAAGGCCATACGCCGTACACGAGACAAAGCCGGATGCTCTATAAGACCGAACGGCTGTCTTCTTCATTGGCCTCTAATTAACATTCCTACAACACCAGCCTTCCTCCTGGCGGCTCCAAAACTCGATCACGATTGCGTTCAGCGGTAGTTCAGAAAAGGGAGTTGGGCTTCACACAGTGGTTAGCCTGGAGATGCACCAGCAAATTCGATTTAGAATCCATAGCATGCCCAGCCCATGGGCGACCAGCTGCACGGCCTTCATATTCGCACACATTTCTTGCTTTCGGAGCTCTAGCGTTAAAAAAGTTTGATGTGGTTTTATCGATCAAGCATCTACTTCTCAGCCAACTTAGGAGGATAGGCATAACTCTGATATCCTTGATCTATGTGAGATCAGTCCCGACTGAACGTGCTTTTAAACGATGGACTGTACGATATCGGTAAACCAAAACAAAATACTATTTTCAGGTTCTTGGCAAGATATACGTCATAGCAAGGAGTGGTGCGTGATCAGGCGTAATAACTTTGCGCACTACAAGCCTCTAAAGACCTGATTTTGGATACCGAGGTGATGATCGCCTGTCTATATATATTGCAAGAGTGTCTTATTTGGGTTCGAGCTTGGTCAGATCGCTTCTATCCCACCGTCCACGTACACCCATTCACCCAAAATGACACTAGTACGGCTTCAAGCACGACTGTAGGCGCCGGCCACCATCCTTACCTTCCGTCGAGAAGCCCTCAACCTTCCCAGCCGCCGAACACACGTCCAGGATTCCAAGTCGGAGGGCGAGGACTACTCCGCGCAACGGGACTCAGGCGGTACGGAAGGCTCACCCGAACACCCGAACACCCGATCCCCTCCAACCATGCGCATCCAACTTTCAAGATGGCAAGGACTCTCCCATCGCCGATTTTGAGGGCAATTTACGAGAAGATCTGCCGAAAGACGTGCAGGATCATAACAAAGAGGTAGAACGCCGAAACGATCGGCCACATAATCAATCATATGATGGATGAAAAGAGCAAAAAGAAAAAAAAAAGAAAACGAAATTTGTTACTATTCGACCGACCGAAACCACAGGTAGCGAAAAAGTGCAAACTTTGATTCCTGTTTGGGGGCTAGTGATTGCTTTTTCTTTCTGAGACATCATGGTGCGTTCCTAAACTATAGTGTTGTTTGTTGAGGTTGAATGATGCCGCGAGGTGACCAGTAA
>Ga0209673_1002553_pt1 | contig 12420 bp, 10 predicted proteins | sample AraplaCol_mMS_r2_2_FD_184274 | JGI IMG/M metagenome (GOLD analysis project Ga0209673, IMG submission 184274) | Arabidopsis root microbial communities from North Carolina, USA - plate scrape MF_Col_mMS_r2 (SPAdes) (version 3) | ecosystem: Host-associated > Plants > Roots > Endosphere | place... | reverse complement strand
CAAAGGAAAAACGACGATTAGTCCGACAAGTCCCGTCAGCAGGCTGGCGAGGAAGAGGGCGAGCACGATCGCACCCCAGACCATTGACGGTCCCATGTTGTTCCAGACCATGACAACGCTGACGCCTATCGCTGTGAAGGCGTCTATGCGCTCATCCAGAAGCATCGGAATTGAGAACACCCCGATTGCAAAAGCGAATCCAGCGAACAATGCGCCGACACACAAGCCGACGATCAGCATGCCCCAGCCCGAGGGGGTGGTGACCAATAGCCTTGCTACGCCACCAAGGCCGGGGAACGGATTAACGCCGAAAAAGAGCGCGTAGATAATGACCGCCGCCCTCATCCAGAGCAGCATCACCATGCACAGCAGCATCCCCGTGAAAAACACCTGCCCTCCAGCTCTCGGCCGGACGAACAACATCTGACGAAGCGAGATGCGCTCGCCGTTCGCCAAACTCCTGCTCTTGACATAGAGCCCTGCGGCAAAGAGCGGGGCGACGATCAATATGCCCGCCAACGCAGGAAAGAGAAGATAGTCGCGCTCGAGCCGAAATAGCATCACGGTGGCCGCCAACGCGAGTAAGAACACCACGAACCCGTAGGCCAGACTTGGCCAGGGTTGCCGGATCAAGTCCTGCCAGCCTTGGCCAAGCCAACCGAGAGGAGCGCCGAGGGGCAGATGCCGCTGCCACTTGGGATTCATCGTCTCCTGTATCCCTGATACCTCGCTCCGATATCGGCCGGAAGTGTCGTCCTGCGGCATCTGATCCTCCTCGCGCATTCAGCAAGCTGAAGCGGCGGCCCTGAATTGGTTGGGTTGCTGGCCTTTTTCCTTGATATGCTCGATGCAGGCGGGCTGGGTGGTGATCGCCATGTAAACAAAATGGGCGTTGGCGCCGACAAAGATCGCGCCGGTCAGCCCGATCAGCAGCCACTTGAAAACGCGTGGTAGGGGGCTCTTCGCTTCGGGCGTCACGGCTGACCCCCACCCAGCTTGTTCACATAAAGCGCGAGTATCTTTATCTCAGCTGGACTTAGGCGTTCGTCCCAGGTGGGCATATGTCCCTGCCGCCCGCCATGGATCGACTGGACGATCCGTTCGATACCCCCGCCGTAAATCCAGCGGCCGTCGGTCAGGTTCGGCGCACCGACATCCTGTTTGCCTTTGGCATCTTCGCCGTGGCATGCCACACAGCTAGCCATGAACACTTGGCGGCCAGCAGCAATCTGGCTGGCGTCTACGGATTCGGTGGACGTATTGCTCAACGAATAGACATAGGCGGCGACGTCGCTCACCTGTTTTCGGTTGAGCATTTCGTCTGTTCCGAACGCAGGCATCTGCGACACGCGGCTTTGCGAGTGCGTCGTATTCACGCCCACCGTCATGGTCTGGACGATTTTTTCTGGTCCTCCACCCCAAAGCCAGTCGTCATCGGTAAGATCGGGGAAGTCTCGTCCGCCCTTGCCGTCCCTTCCATGACAGGCGGCGCAGTTGTCTCCGAACAACTGGTGGCCACTGGAGGCCACCTTCTCCATCAGCTTTTCGTCGGCACGGATTTCATCAAAGGAACTGGTCTCGATCTTCTCGATCCAGGGCGCGCGCGAAGCATCGGCTTCTATGATCTTTCGCTCTACCGCCTGTTTTTGACTCGTGCCGATCAGGCCCCTCGTATATGTGCTTCCAAGCGGCCAGGTCGGATACAGTATCCACCAGAGAGCGGCGAACAGGTGGGTGATGATCAGGAAGAGCAGAACCCCGCGCGGTACAGGAGTATCGAGCTCCTTGATGCCGTTCCAGATGTGTCCCGTCGTCTTCCGGCCTGTTACGGGATCGACTTCCTCTATCGCCATGGGGTGTCGTCCTTATCGAATATGTCCGTTTCCGCCCGATCGAAACGCGCCTTGTTGGAAGGCCAGAAGGTGTAGATGATCACCCCGATCGAAAACAAAATGAGATAGAACAGGCCCCAAACCTTGGACAGTTCCAACATGGTTTCGTGGGTAAGATCCATTTCAAATCCCCTGAGGAATCAATTGTTGGGGTTCGGCATCTGCTCCGGTGCCGCAGTGTTCTGGTAGGCAGCCTTTGTGAGCCGGCCAAGCACCTGCAGATAGGCGACCATGGCGTCCATTTCCGTCACGCTGGTTTTTACGCCGTCAAACGCAGAGACCTGCGTGTCTTGCCCATAGCGTTCCGTCACGCCTGAGGACTGTTCGCTGTCTGGATTGGCTTGGCCGAAGGCATCGGCAGACGCGTTTGCGACCATGTCATCCGTATAGGGCACTCCCACGGTTCTCAGGGCCGCCAGTTGGTCACGCAGATCGCCCAAATCGAGCGGGGTTGTTGCCAGCCATTGATAGGACGGCATATTGGATTCCGGCACGACCTCGCGAGGGTTGATCAAATGGGCCACGTGCCAGAGATCGGAATACTTCCCGCCGATGCGCGCCAGATCGGGACCCGTGCGCTTTGATCCCCACAACATGGGATGGTCGTACTTGGATTCGACCGCAAGAGAATAAGGACCGTACCGCTCGACCTCGTCCCGCAGCGTTCTGATCATCTGGCTGTGGCAGGCGTAACAGCCTTCGCGAACATAGATGTTCCGGCCCGCCGCCTCGAGGGGTGTGTACACTCTCATGTCGGGGGCGTCCTCGACCGTCTCGTGGATCGTGAACAGCGGGGCGATCTCGACAAGCCCGCCGACGCTTCCCGCTACAACGATAGCCAGCATAAACCCGACGGCCGTCCGTTCCAGTCTTCCGTGCAGACGTTCGCTCATCTCTCACTCCGCCGGTGCGTTTTCGAGAATGCCCGAAGTCAGGGGCGCATCGTGAACTGCTCCCGCGGCGGGAGCCGTTCGGACGGTCATCCAGATATTGAAGCTCGCCACGATCGCCCCAAGGAGGAAAAGCAGCCCTCCGAAAGCGCGTGCGATGTAGTAGGGATACATCGCCAGCAGACTGTCGACGAATGAATAGACCAGGGTGTTGTCGGCGGAATAAGTGCGCCACATCAAGCCTTGGATAATGCCGGAATTCCACATGGCGAAAACGTAGATGAGCGTGCCTGCAAGCGCCAACCAGAAGTGGACTTCGACCAGGGCTGCAGAATACATCCTTTCGCGTTTCCAGATCGATGGAACGAGTGTGTAGAACGCGCCGAACGTTATCATGGCAACCCAGCCCAGCGCACCGGCATGAACGTGGCCGACCGTCCAATCGGTATAATGAGACAGTGAGTTGACGGGTCTGATTGCCATGAAAGACCCTTCGAATGTCGACAGCCCATAGAAGAACGCCGCCATCATGATGAAGCGAAGAGTGGCGTCGTCACGCACGCGATGCCAAGCCCCGTTCAACGTGAGCAACGCGTTCCCGGCCGACGCCCACGACGGAACGAGCAGCATGACCGAGAACGTCATTCCAAGGTTTTGCACCCAGATAGGCAGCGCGGTGTAATGGAGATGGTGGGACCCCGCCCACATGTAGAAGAAGGTGATCCCCCAGAAGCTGAGAATGGACAATCGATAGGAAAAAATCGGCCGCTCAGCGCGGATCGGCAGATAATAGTAGAGCATCCCTAGGAAGCCCGACGTCAGAAAAAACGCCACGGCGTTGTGCCCGTACCACCACTGGACCATCGCATCCTGTACACCGGACCAGACCGTGTAGCTTTTGGCGTGTCCGAACGATACCGGCACTGCCAGGTTGTTGACGATGTGGAGGATCGCCACCACGATGATGAAGGCGAGATAATACCAGTTGGCCACGTAGATGTGGGGTTCCTTGCGCCGCGCCAAGGTGCGTACGAAGAGCGCGAAATAGACGATCCAAACGATCACGAGCCAGAGGTCGGCATACCATTCCGCTTCCGCGTATTCCTTGGACTGGGTAACGCCCATGAAATACCCGCTGACCGCGATCAGACAGAAAAGGTTGAAGCCGAAGATCACGAACCAGGGCGAGAGTTGATCGGCCAACCTTGCGCGCGATGTTCGCTGAACGACATGGAATGATGTCGCGATCAACGCGTTTCCGCCGAAGCCGAAGATCACCCCTGTCGTATGGGCGGGCCGTATACGGCCGAAGCTCGACCACGCCGTATCGAAATTCAGGCTCGGCCAGGCAAGCTGTGCAGCTGCCCAGACGCCGATGAACATGCCAAAGATCGCCCACGCCAATGTGAAGGCCACGCCGACCTTGATCGGATCGTCATAGTAGCTGGAAAAGCGCGAAGCATCCGGTTCTTCGTCGAAAGCCGAGGTCAGGATGTAGCAGAACAACGCGCCGCAATACACAAGGACGATAGCGCCATGTATGCCGATGGGATCGAAGCGGCCAGCGGCCGCCATTGCGACACCGACAACCATCAAAGCGATAAGTATAGCTGCCGCGAACCCCCGTTCGCCGGTCGTGAGTTGTCCCATTGTTCCCCATCCCCCCGGCTATGTCGATGATGGTGCGCCACAAAGCTTTGAAAGGCAATCAGTTCTGCGAGCGTGCACACGCGAAGATAGACTAGATCGTCCATCACAATCGCCGTTGGACCGATTTGCGCCTGAAGCAGAAGACCGTGTTATTCGCTCATGGAGCGAACGTTCCCGCTGTCATTTGACGCGGGATGCGCTTTGCCACTGGCCAAGGCGCCGCGCGTCAGACGCGCCAAGGACGCTGTAACACTTTGAATTGCCGAATAATTTTATCCTTAAATCGATGCCGATTTAAGGAATTATGCAGTGGGATGAAAGCAGGAAAACTGAAGCCTACCTACGCGCCGAAAGAAAATGGTGCCGCTTGCAGGACTCGAACCTGCGACCCCATCATTACGAATGATGTGCTCTACCACCTGAGCTAAAGCGGCCCCTCGCGGCCGAAGCATACGGCCCGCGATTTGCATGGCGCTGATACAGCCATTGTTGGAAGATTTCAAGCGCCCTGTCGTGGCTTTGGCAAAAAAGAGGGGAGGGCGCCTCAGAGCGCCAGCCGGGCGCGTGCCGCCCTGTATTCGTCCTCCAGCCGGTCGACGAGTTTGGCCACCGGCTCGACCGCCTTGACGGCGCTGATGCCCTGGCCGCTGCCCCATATGTCCTTCCAGGCCTTGGCGCCGCCGACGGCCTGCTCGAAATCCATCTTCGAGACATCGGCAAGCGGCAGGTTGTCGGGGTCCATGCCGGCAGCGACGATCGAGGGCTTGAGGTAGTTGCCGTGCACACCGGTGAAATAGTTGGAATAGACGATATCGCCAGCAGCGCCTTCGACGATCGCCTGCTTGTAGGCGTCCGCGGCGCGCGCCTCTTCAGTGGCGATGAAGGGCGAGCCGATATAGGCCATGTCGGCGCCCATCGCTTCTGCGGCAAGGATGGCGCCGCCGGTGGCGATCGCACCGGCCAGCAGCAGCGGCCCGTCGAACCATTCGCGGATTTCCTGGACGAGCGCAAAGGGCGAAAGCGTGCCTGCATGGCCGCCGGCGCCGGCCGCGACCGCAATCAGCCCGTCAGCCCCTTTGCGGATCGCCGAATGGGCGTGGCGGTTGTTGATAATGTCGTGCAGCACGATGCCGCCATAGGAATGCACGGCGGCGTTCACTTCGGGCACGGCGCCGAGCGAGGAGATAACGATCGGCACCTTGTATTTGACGCAGAGCGAGAGGTCGTGCTCCAGCCGCTTGTTCGACATATGCACGATCTGGTTGACGGCAAAGGGAGCGGCCGGCCGCTCCGGATGGGCGTCGTCGTGGCGGGCAAGCTCCTCGGTAATCTCCGCCAGCCATTCGTCGAGCTGGCTTTCCGGCCGGGCGTTCAGCGCCGGAAACGCCCCGACGATGCCGGCCTTGCATTGCGCCAGCGTCAGCGTCGGATGCGAGATGATGAACAGCGGCGAGCCGATGACCGGCAGTCTCAATCTGTCCTTGAGGATCGGGGGCAGGGCCATGGTTCGTCGCTTCCATTGACGTTTACGAAAACGTCAATCTCATAACAGAGATGAAAAGGCGATAAAAGAGTGGCTGCCATGCCTTCGTCGATTTCAGCCCGAATATATACGTCCGAGAAAGCTAATAGAATAAGGCCCGCAAGCGGTGAAACCTGCCGATTATCCCCGCCGATCAACGGCGGCCCGCCCTCGCAAGGCTTGCGGTTTGCCGCACTTGACGCTACCGAATTTTGATGGAGAACGGCGGGGATTGCAGTCCGATGCCGAATTCAAGGTGAAGGACTGAATGTGAGCGGATTAGAAACGGCCATCAGAACTGCGCTCGAGAATTCCGATCGCGATAATCCGGAGGTTCGAGCGAGGATCTATCAGTCCGCCCGCCAGGCGCTGGAAGCCGGCCTGCGCAAGCAGGATATCACCGACACCGAGGTCGTCGCCCATCACCGCCATCGCCTGGAAAGCACCATCCACGCCATCGAAGGCGAAGAGCGCGACCGCCTTCACCCACGCCAGAGGCCGCCTGAAGTGCCCGTGCCGCCCGTGGTGGAAATGCCGGCGCCGCCGGTTCACCAAGCCGAAATCGATCAGTTTGACGGTCCCATGGTCTCAGGCGAGACCCGTGCGCCCGACGTGGCCCCAAGCCGCGGCGACGAGTCCAGCCTCGACGACGTGCATGCCGGGAGTGCCGATCATCTGGCAGCCGCCCCCGTCGGCGAGGAACGCCTTACCCGCGGTCAGCGCGCCACCAATATGGATTTCCGTCCGGAGCGGGCGGCAGGCCGCCGCAAGCCGCGAAAATTCTTTTCGAGACTGCTCGTCTGGTGCGTGCTGCTGGCCTTCATCGGCATCGGCGCCTGGTGGGCGCATACATCTGGCCTGCTGATGACGGCGGCCGAGCGCGACACCAGCGTTGCCAACCCGCCGGCAAGCACCCAGCCGGAGGATTTCACCGGCGATGACGACAGCGCCGGCAATGCCGCCTCCCACACCGATCAGCCGGTAACCATCGATCCGCAGAACAGTTTCTCGGCCGATTGGATCCCGCTGTTCAAGCCTGAGGACGCCGACAAGATCCAGAGCGGCCCGCGGGCGCGCACCGAAAAGATCGCCGAGAATGACGGTCCGGCCATCCGGCTGATTTCCGAGAGCGGTACGGCCGATGGCAATATCTCGATCAGCGTTCCGCCCTCGGTGCTGCAGCAACTGGCCGGCAAATCCTCGACGATCGCGCTGACGCTGCAGTCCACCACCGACGAGCCGACCCAGATCACCGTCGAATGCAATTTCCAGACGCTCGGCAATTGCGCCCGCCATCGCTTCACCGTCACCCGGGAAAAATCGGATGCGCTGCTGCAGGTGAAGTTCGACCGCTCGCTGGCGCCGAATTCGCCGGGCACGCTGACGATCAACAGCGATCTCGACGGCAAGGCGCGCGGCATCAATCTCTTCGCCATCCGCATCCTGCCGGGGCAATGATCTCAGCCCCGGCGGAGCCGGTGGCTCAGTCCCGGCGGAGCCGGTGACCCCCGTCCCAGCGGAGCTGGTGACCCCGTCCCGATGCAATCGGTGGCCTTATTTCAGAAAGTGCTATTTCAGGAAGCCTGGCCCTGAGCCGATGATCTCTGCGTCGACCGTGCCCAGCGCCTTTTTGTCCTTGCCGTCATAATCCATCTTGTTCAGCATGTGGCGGATGAGTTCGAGGCGCGCCCGCCGCTTGTCATTGGCGCGGATCACCGTCCACGGCGCAAAATCCGTATGGGTTTCCTTCAGCATCCGGTTGCGCTTGTCGCTGTAATCGCTCCATTTCGTCAGCGCCGCGATGTCCATCGACGACAGTTTCCAGACTTTCAGCGGATCGTGCCGGCGGTCGTGGAAGCGCTTCAGCTGCATCTCGCGGCCGATATCGAGATAGAATTTGAAGAAGAAGATGCCCTCATGGGCGATGATCTTTTCGAGCTGCGGCGTCTGCTTGAGGAAATCCTCATATTGCTGCGGCGTGCAGAAACCCATGACCGGCTCGACGCCGGCGCGGTTGTACCAGGAGCGGTCGAACAGAACGAATTCGCCGGCCGTCGGAAACTGCGCGACATAACGCTGGAAATACCATTGCCCCTGCTCGCGCTCGGTCGGCTTGGTCAGCGCCACGACGCGCGCAAGGCGAGGGTTCATATGCGCGGAGGAGGCGGAGATCGCGCCGCCCTTGCCGGCAGCGTCCCGCCCTTCAAACAGCGCCATCACCCGCTTGCCGGTCGCCTGCAGCCAGAACTGCACCTTGACGAGTTCGATCTGCAGCTTTTCCAGCTCCCCCAGATAGTCCTCTTCCTTGAGCTTCTTCTTGTAGGGAAAATCGCCGGATTCCAGCGCGTGCTCGTCCACCCAGTCCGGCAGAATGGGATCGTCGACATCAAAGGTGCGTTTCTTTCCGCGGATCTCCAGCTCCACGGCCCTGTTTTCGACGTCCTCGTCCATATGCTCCTCCTCGGCCTGATCGTTTCTCTCGTGCAGGCGAACATAGTTACCGTTGAAAATCAAATCTTTCGCGGCCGGCCGGTCATTTTTCTTAAGCTTCGGCTGCGGCCTTTCCCATCTCAGACGGCCAGCCGAAAACTTCTGTCATGAATTGCCGCTATCAGGCAGAGTTCAATATAAAGAAAAACGAATCGACGCCGCGAGGGCACTTGCCAGACGACACTCCATGGAGAAAAAGCCTGTTGGCGCGCATAAGGCGCGAGCGGCCGGTGTTGCTTGCGGCGATCCTCAGCGCGCTCGCCGCGCTTGCCGCCGGCATGAACAAGTGGGTGGTGCTTGTCCTGCTGCTTGTGATGATCCTCGCCGCGCTTTTCAACGAGGCGCCCGTCATCGAGGCCGAACCCGCCCCGCCGGTGGAGATCAAGCCGGAGGCGCCGCCAAGCCGCCTGCCGGAGGTTTCCGCCACGCTCTCCGGCCTCGATTTTCCTGTCATGCTGCTGTCGGACGATGCCTCGGTGCTCTTCCAGAACCGCGCTGCCGAAAAGGCCTTCGGCGAGGTGGCGCTCGGCGCCCATATATCGGCCCGCCTGCGCTCGCCGGGCGTGCTCGACATGGTGCGCGAAACCATCGCCACCAACGCGCCGAACCAGATCGAGCATTCCGAGCGGCTGCCCTCCGAGCGCGTCTATATCGTGCGCAGCGCGCCCATTGAATTCGCGGCCGATGACGGCCCGCATGAGCGCTATTTCATCCTCTCCTTCCGCGATATTTCAGAGGTCCGCCGCATCGACCGCATGCGCTCGGATTTCGTCGCCAATGCCAGCCATGAGCTGCGCACGCCGCTTGCCTCGCTGCGCGGCTTCATCGAGACCATCCAGGGGCCGGCGAAGAACGATCTGAAGGCGCAGGCGCGCTTCCTCAACATCATGCTCGACCAGGCGACGCGGATGAGCAGGCTGGTCGACGACCTGCTGTCGCTCTCCCGCCTGGAGCTGAAATCGCACATCGCGCCGGACGAGAAGATCGACCTGGTGCCGCTGCTCGGCCATGTCAGGGATTCCCTGGCGCCACTGGCAAGGGATGTCGGCGTCGACATCAACCTGCATCTGCCCGAGGGCAAGGTCGAGGTGCTGGGAGACCGCGACGAGCTTGTCCAAGTCTTCGAGAACCTGATGGAAAACGCCTGCAAATACGGCCAGGAGGGCGAGATCGTCGACGTCTGGTTGAAGAATGGCACCGGCCAGCCGGTCGAGGTCAGTATCGTCGACAAGGGTCCGGGCATTCCGGCCGAGCATGTGCCGCGCCTGACCGAGCGCTTCTATCGCGTCAGCATCGAGGATAGCCGCTCGAAGAAGGGCACCGGCCTCGGCCTGGCCATCGTCAAACACATCCTCACCCGCCACCGCGCACGGCTGATCGTCAAATCCGAAGTCGGCAAGGGCACCGATTTCACCGTGCGCTTTTGACAGGGCATGTCCCCTCGCCACGTTTACGGGGAGAGGGTTAGGGTGAGGGGCAAATCACACGGAACAACCTTGGTGAAAGGATGTAGTGCGGAAAGCCGCCGTCTCCCCATCAGGATATGAAGCCGATTTCTACAACGTAAGGTGGATTGGTCGCCGGACTTTGCCGTTCGCCGACACGATGGATCGGCGTCTTCAAAATTTTCCATTATAAATCAGCATCTTAAGCTGTCACAAATGTTTCATCGCTTTGACATAAAAGGACGGTGCTTAAACCGCTAAGAGAGTCTCGCCGATGAAAAAAGGCACTGCGAGGGCCTCTCTACAGGCCGCACTCACACAAGCCCAATGCCGGGAGATTTACATGAACACCTTCAAGCTCACCGTTGCCGCGCTCGCTGCAACTGCTGCTTTCGCTGGCGCTGCCGTCGCCCGCGACCAGATTCAGGTTGCTGGTTCGTCCACCGTCCTGCCTTACGCAAAGATCGTTGCCGAGTCCTTCGGCGAAACCTTCACCAACTTCAAGACGCCGGTCGTTGAATCCGGCGGCACGGGCGCTGGTCTGAAGGAATTCTGCAAGGGCGTTGGCGAAGACACCATCGACATTGCGAACGCTTCGCGTCCGATCAATAAGAACGAAGCCGAAGCCTGCAAGGCTGCCGGCGTAACCGACATCCAGGAAGTCAAGATCGGCTACGACGGCATCGTCTTCGCAACCGACGCTTCCAACCCTGACGTCGCCTACGTTCCTGCCGACATCTACAAGGCCCTCGCAGCCCAGGTCGTCGTCGACGGCAAGCTCGTCGCCAACCCCTATAAGAAGTGGTCGGAAGTCAACCCGAAGCTTCCCGCTGTTGATATCGCTGCCTATATCCCGGGCGAAAAGCACGGCACGCGCGAAGTCTTCGAACAGAACGTTCTCGCCGCCGGCTGCAAGGCCTCTGGCGCAATCGACGTCATCGCCAAGGAAATCTCCGATAAGGCTGCCCAGGGCAAGGCCTGCGTCGCAGTCCGCAAGGACGGCGTTGCTGTCGACATCGACGGTGACTATCCGGAAACCCTGGCACGCATCGCCGCCAACAAGACCGGCGTCGGCGTATTCGGCCTTTCCTTCTATGAAAACAACGCCGACAAGCTCAAGGTTGCCAGCGTAAACGGCATCGTTCCCTCGACGGAAACGATCGCTAACGGCACCTACCCGGTTTCCCGCCCGCTGTTCTTCTACGTCAAGAAGGCACATCTCGGCGCCGTTCCGGGCCTGAAGGAATACGTCAACTTCTTCGTATCCGACCAGATGATCGGCCCTGACGGCCCGCTCGTCGAATACGGCCTGGTTGCCGCTCCGGATGCCGAGCGCGAAGCGATCCGCAAGGACGTCGAAGCCGGCAAGTCCATGTAATCACTTTGCCGGCGCGGTGCCTTCAGGCCCGCGCCGGCATTGCCTTATCCCTCGCGCCGGCATTTTCGGTGCTGCGGGTTAAATTCATTCCGCATGATTGGAAGCTGAAGGCAGGCTGTGAAGCTGCCGGGCTTTGGGGCCACGGGCTTGGGGACGTAACGAATGAGCACATCCATCATACTTTTGTGCCTTGTGGTGATCGGTGCCGCCGCCTATCTGGTCGCGCGAAGCCGGGCCACGGCGCTTGCCGGAGGCAGGTCCTCCGCACTGCATTCACGGCCGGCCTATTACGGCGCCTATGCCGCGATCTGGGCTGTTCTTCCCGCCCTCATCGTCCTCTGCGTCTGGCTTTCCGTCAGCCCCGGCATCATCCAGTCCTCGGTTCGCAGCGCCTTCCCTGCTGACGTCAAGGCTCAGGCCTCGGTCGAGCAGGATCTTGGTTATTCGATGGTGGCGACGGTCGCCCGCGGCCTGACGATGCTGACTTCGGATGAAGCCGCGGCAGTCGCCAACGATCCGGCCGCCCTGCAGGCCAAGCTCCTCGAAAAGGGCGTGCCGCTCGCCGGCCAGCCGCAGCCCTACATGGTCGATGCCGCCAAGACGCTGAACGCCAAGAGCATGACGAGCCGCCTCGCCATGACCGCGATCGTCTTCATTCTGGCTGTATCAGGCGCCTTCTATGCGCTGCGTTCCATCGCCCCGCGCTTCCGCGCCCGCAACCGGGTCGAGCGCGTCATGCTCTGGGGCCTGCTGCTCGCCTCCTCGATCGCCATCCTGACGACGATCGGCATCGTGCTTTCGATGCTGTCGGAAGCCGCCCGCTTCTTTGCCGTGGTTCCCGCCGCCGACTTCTTCTTCGGTACCGTCTGGGATCCGCGCTTTGCCGGCGCCGGCAGCTCGTCCTTCGGTCAGTTCGGCCTGATCCCGCTGCTGCTCGGCACGGTTTACATCGGCCTGGTCGCCATGCTGGTCGCCGTGCCGGTCGGCCTCTTTGCCGCCATCTACATGGCCGAATACGCCTCGCCGAAGGTGCGCGGGGTCGCCAAGCCGCTTCTCGAAGTGCTCGCCGGCATTCCGACGATCGTCTACGGCTTCTTCGCGCTCGTCACCGTCGGCCCGTTCCTGCGCGATTTCTCCGCCCAGATCAGCGGTC